>JAANMU010000190.1_pt1 | contig 79817 bp, 81 predicted proteins | sample 7279701 | NCBI WGS metagenome assembly JAANMU01 (sample SAMN14094539, study PRJNA606508) | bioreactor metagenome | isolation source: A lab-scale SPAN reactor treating ammonium-rich wastewater day 57 | place: Ireland: Galway | collected 2017-03-13 | reverse complement strand
AATGTAACAATGGCTTGAATTTTTATCGCACTCGAGACAAGGAAACCTGATAATCCTGGGTCCTCAAGATAGGGACGGACTTGCCGGACATTGCACTAGTCAGCCACGGCGCCGCCCTGACAGGGGCGGCGCCTCTTTGTCTCAGGCCAGAAAGCGCCGCCCCAGCCTGCGGACCGCGAAAAACGAGAGAGCCAGACCCACCACCGCCAGGTAGAGGGCGTTCAGCCCCACCCCGTCCCACTCGCCCCGCACGATGCCGCGCATCATGTGCACCGCGTTGTAGAGGGGAGTCAGCTCGGCCACTGTGATCAGGGCGGGCGGGAAGCGCTCCTCGATGGGGAAGAAGATGCCCGAGAAGACGAAGGACGGGGTCACGAAGAGCGTCCAGAAGTAGGTATAGAGGTCGATGCTGTCGATCAGCGAGGTGAAGGCGGTGCCGATGGCCGCGAAGCAGAAGCCGATCAGGGGCAGGGCCGCCAGGGCCAGCAGCAGCCGGGGGGTCAGGGGCACCCCGAAGAACAGGGTGATGGCCAGGAAGGCCGTCCCGTACAGGGTGGCCCGGGTGACGGCCCACAGGATCTCGCCCGCGGCCACGTCCTCGAAGCTGAGCGGGGTGGCCACCATGGCGTCGTAGATCTTGGAGAAGTGCAGCTTGACGAAGATGTTGTAGGTAGTCTCGAAGATGCCCCCGTTCATGGCCGAGGCGGCCACCAGCCCGGGGGCCACGAAGGCCGTGTAACCTCCCTCGAACTGTCCGCCGGCAGCTACATAGGCCCCCAGCCCCACGCCCATCCCCAGCAGGTAGAAGACGGGCTCGAAGAAGTTGGGCAGGATGTTGTAGACCCAGCGCTTGCTGTAGACCCAGAGATTGCGCTCCCACACCCGGGTGGCGCCTCGCAGGCTGAGGCGTCTCACTGGCGCAGCGTCCGTCCGGTGAGCTTCAAGAACAGATCCTCCAGGTTGCCCGGCCGGATGTAGGCTCCGTTCAAGAACAGCCCCCGGCGCTCGAGCTCTTCCAGGGTGTGGCGTCCATCCTGCACGAACAGGCTGACCCGGTTGACGGCCGGCAAGAGCTCCACCCCCAGCTCGGCGCAGGCCTTTTCCAGCGGCTCGAGCTCTCCCTCGAGTCGGGCTTCGATGACCTCGGCGGTCACCTGCTCGGCGATCAGCTCGCGGGGCGGCCCCTGAGCGATGACGTGGCCGTGGTCGAGGATCACCAGGCGGTCGCAGAGCCGCTCGGCCTCGTCCATGTAGTGGGTCGAGAGCAACAGGGTGACGCCGCGGCCACGCAGCTCGGCCAGCTTGTCCCACAGCAGGATGCGCACCTGGGGGTCCAGGCCCGTGGTGGGCTCGTCCAAGATGAGCAGGCGCGGCTCGTTCATCAGCCCCCGGGCCAGGGTCAGGCGGCGCTTCATGCCTCCCGAGAGCTCACGGATGCGGTCCTTGGAGCGAGCCGAGAGCTCGAGAAACTCGAGCAGCTCCAGGGCCCGCTTGCGGGCCAGGGCGCGGTCCAGCCCGTAAAAGCGGGCGTAGACGAGCAGGTTGTCGAGCACCGACAGCTCTTCGTCCAGGTTGTCCATCTGGGGCACCACCCCCAGCTGGCTCTTGATGGCCCGGTCGTCTCGCCCCGCCTCCAGGCCGAAGACGCGCAGGCTGCCCGAGGTGAGGGCGCTGACCCGGTAGATCATGCGCATGGTGGTCGACTTGCCGGCCCCGTTGGGGCCGAGCATGCCGAACACCTCGCCGGGGTGCACCTCGAGATCGACGTGATCGACCGCCACCAGGGCGCCGTAGCTCTTGGTCAGGCCGCGGGCTTCCACCACCAGCTCGGACATGGGGGGCAGTATAGTGCCCCGGGCTCGTGTGAAGCAAGCATGCTCCCCGCACGCCGTGCCTGGATCACGGGCTGATCCACCCGAGTGCCCCGCGCATGCGCCGGCCAGTTGCCTGGATCACGGGCTGAACGGGATGATCCACCCGAGTGCCCCGCGCATGCGCCGGCCAATTGCCTGGATCACGGGCTGAACGGGATGATCCACCCGATTGCCCCGCGCATGCGCCGGCCAGTTGCCTGGATCAGTGGGCTGAGCCAACCGAAGCCACTCGACTGGATCACGCATGCTGCACCGAGTGACTGCGCCACCCGCCGGACCATGCGTGCTCCACCCGAGTTGCTTAGCTGGCCGAGCGGCGGATCGAGCGGGTGGACGAGGGAACCCGTCGCACCCGGCTCTCCATGCCGCTGCGCGCGATGGCCCGCGGCACCGGCAGAACGGCACTGGTCAACGGTTGCTGAGGAGGGCTCTCGAGCCGGGTTGCCTGGCAGGCCTTGAGATGCTCGAGCAACATTCGGCGCTGGTCGGCGTCGGGATGAAGCTGCAGCTCGCCGCGATAGATCCGCCGGCACTTGTCGATACGCAGCACGGTGGCCAGCACGCTGACCGGGCCCGAAGCGGTGAAAAGCTTGACGGTCAGAACTTCGCCCAGATTGAGCTCACGGTCGCTGGAGAAGACCACGCGCTGGCTGCTCATCTCCCGGCTGCCGAGCCGGGCTCTCTGGCCGCAGGCCCGCAAGGCTTCCAGGCTCTGGCAGGCGGGCAGCACGCGCACCGCATCAACCGCTTCCTCCACGACCACCTGGCGCTCGACCTTCGGAGTCGAGGTCGGGGTCGGTTTGAAGAGCCGCGAGGCCCACAGGGTCAGACCGGTCATTCGAAGCACGTTTTCCACGGGTCACCTCGCTGGAGTCATCTGGGTCGATTTCAGCATAACAGGTTGGCCGGGGTCCGTCTGTTAGCTGGCTCACAAAACGCCAGGAAGGTCCGTTCGACGGGGGCTGCGAACGGGGGGGCGTGTCGCAGGACTGGATACCCGAGTGGCGCAGCCAGCTGGCCGCGCGTTGGTCCAAAGAGTGGGATGAGCTGACCCGGGGACGGGCGGCTCACCTCCTGCGTCAGCCTCTCGCCACCGGAGACGAGCCGACCCGGGCCCTGGAGGTGGTGGAAGGCTTGCAGCCTCCTCCGGCCGAGAAGCTCGAGCTTCACGAGCTGGCCGCGCTGGGCCATGGCTTTGTCTTCGAGCTGGAGCAGGCTCTCGAGCAGAGCACCGACCCCGAGGTAACGGCTCGGTTGGAGGCGGTGCAGGGCGACCACCAGGCCTGGCTTTCCCAGCGTCGCCAGGCCCTGGAGCAGCTGTCCCGGGTAGCCAGCTCGCTGGAGCAGCTCGAGCACTTGGTGCAGACCGAGGCCAGCCTGGCCCTGGGCGGTCCCCAGGCCGTCCGGCTGAGGCTGGAGCGCTGGTTCTGAGCGTGCTGGCCGCCATCGTCGTGTTGTTGACCCTGCCCGCCCTGGCTCAGGGCAGCGCCGCTCAGGAGAGCGCTCTGACCGGGTTGGGAGCGGCCGTGGCCGCCCTCCTCATCGTCTGGCGCCGCCGCTGCCGGGTCTTGCCCCAGTATTTGCCCGGCGACCTGCGGGCCGACCTCAAGCCCGCTCCGGCCCGCAAGGCTCCCCCGTCGCCCCTGGCCGAGCGCCCGCCCGCTCCACCGGCCGAGCCCAAAACGCCGGACCTGAGTTTCGAGACCGCCCCCGAGCCGGCTCCTCAGGATGAGGACCTGGTCTTCGAAAGCCAGACGCCGCTATTGCCGGCCGCGGTAGTGGAGGTGGATGTCATCGACCCGGCCCGGCTCGAGTCCGAGCTGCTCGAGTTGCAGGGTCGATTCGAGAGCCTGGCGGGCGAGCTGGCCGCCAGCCTGGAGGCCCGGTGGCACGAGTTGGTAGCCTTCCTGGAGGAAGCCCGGGCCCGTCTGACCGGAGGCGAGCTGCCCGAGGAGCCTGTGCCCGGCGGGCCGGACTGTCTGGGCCCCGAGCTGCTGACCCACACCGATCTGACCGCCCCTCCGGCCGAGCTGGACGGCCAGGGTTGGAGCGAGCCGGGCGAAGGGGGCGTGCGCTCGCGCACCCGGGGCGAGCACGGCGAGTTCCTGGGGCCGCTGGCCAACCCCGAGGCTCCGGCCGGGGCCGACAACCCCCGTGCCTTTTATCGCGAGCGCCGGGTCGAGCACGAGGGCCTGGCCTTCCGCGAGATCACCCGCGGCGTGGTGGTCGGGCGACGGCTGCAGATCCTCGAGTGCGCCCGTTATCCCGAGCAAGGGCTGGATAGCCTGCTGGTCGTGCACCGGGCCCGGGCCGAGGCGGCCGCAGTGCCGGTCGGCTACCGGGTCTTTGTGACGCGCTCGCACTCCATCCGCCTCTTCGCCACCCTGCCCCAGGTGCACCGGTTGGAGCCTCTCTTGCTGGGCCTGCCGCTCCAGGTGCGGGAGCGCCTGAGCGATATCTTGATTGCCCCCGACCTGGGCGGGCGGGTGGACTGGGAGGGCCGCTACGGCCAGGACGAGGCCGGCCGACCGGCCACTCACGCCGTGCTGGTGGGCTCGGACCTCTTGGCGCTGCGGGCTGACCTCCTGACCGATGAGAGCCTGACCCGCACTGCCCTCTTCCACGGGCTGGGTCACCTGCTCGACGCCGGACGCTCGCAGTCGGCCCCCTGGGGCGAGGCGCCCTTCGTCTCGGCCCAGGCTGCCGCCAACGCCCAGGAAGACTTTGCCGAGACCCACCGGGTGCTGCTCGAGCAGTGGGACCATCCGGTGCTGGAGAAGGTGCGCCGCCTGAAGGGGGAGCTTTACCCGTGAGCGACTGGCTGGACATCGACCTGGGTGAGCACCGCCTGCGCCTGACGGCCGAGGGGGATCTGTTCTTGCCCCCGGCCAGCGACGCCCGCCTGCGCTCGTTCTTGCTCGAGCCGCTGAGCACCGTCTGCCAGGGCGGCAAAGCCGAGGCCGGCTACTTCTATGACGAGGTGCAGAGCTACCCGGCCGGCACCCTGCCGGCGCTGCGCCTTCTTGTGGGAGAGAAGCTGCCCCAGCTGGGCCTGACCGGTCGGGCCGAGCCGCCTCTTCCGCCTCCCGAGGCCGACCAGGGAGCCGGTGGCGACCTCACCCAGGACATGAGCTTCGATGGCTGACTTTTTGCTCTGGGCGGGTGGCAGCTACCTGCTCTTCGCGCTGCTGGCGCCCGGGTCCACCCTGACGCAGGCCAACCGGCTGGTGCTGACCCTGGGCGGAGCGCTGATCGGGCTACTTGGGGCCCCCCTGGCCCTGCAACTGGGCAATCCGGCCCACACCGCCGACCTGATCCCCCGGCTCGTCTCCATCCTGCTGACCTTCGCGCTGCTGTTGATCCCTGCCCTGGCCTTGCTCGACGGACCCCAGCGCCCCCGGTTGAGCGCCGCCGATGGCCTTTTGCTGGGCTTTCTGCCCGGCTTTGGCTTTGACGCCCTGGCGGCCTTCCTGAGGGTTTCAGCCGGCCAGGAGGCGACTTTCGGCTGGCTACCCCCGGCCACCCTGGCCGGCTGGGCCGGCTATGGCTACTGGTGCGGCCTGATCACCCTGGCCTGGACGGCCGCCTACCGGCTCAGCCTGCTGGAGGGCCACGCCCAGTTCTGGTCGCTGACCGCCCTCTTCTGGGCCACACTCGATCGGTTGGCCGCCAGCGGACCGCCGAGCTGGCTGCAGCCCTACGTCCGGCTGACCTTCGAGGGCCGGCTCCTCCCTTGCGTAACCCTGGTGCTGCTCTTCTACCTGGCCTGGCGCGAGGACTACTGGGTGCGCCGCTCGCCCGGAATGCGCCAACTCGAGAACCTGGCCCAGCTGCGCGTTCCTTCCCTGGGCCAGGCCGGTCCGGGGGGTCTGCTGGCTCGCGAAAAAGCTCGCGGACTGCGCCGCCAGCTCTTTCTCGAGCGTACCGAGCAGCTCGAGCGGGGCCGCACCTCGATGGGCGAGATTCCCACCGCCTACAACCGCAACCCGGTCTTCCCCGACCCCATCGGCTGGGCTCTCAGGGTCCTGTCGATCGGCCTGGCCATCTTCTTGTTGCTCGACCCCATCGGCAAGCTCTCGCTGCCCCTGGCGCTGGCGGCCTCAGCCCTGATTCTGGCGCAGTTCCTGCGGGCCACGGCCCTGGACCTGGGGGACGCCAACAGCGAGGTGGCCACCCTGGCCCAGGCGGTGGCCCTGAACGGCGGGCTGGCAGCGGCTCTTTTCGCCCTGTGCTTCACTGGCTTCACGCTGGGATTTCCCCCCATGACGGCCTTTGGTGCCATTGAGAAAGGCTTTGGCCCCGGCAGCCTGGCGGGGGTGGCCCTGGCCCTGGCGCTGCTGGCCGCCAGCCTGCAAGACCCCTCCCGGCGTGAGTGGCAGCTCTTGCTCGAGCCCGCCCAGCGGCGCGTTTCGGCCGTGCATCGGGCTCTGACTGTGCTGTTCACGGTGCTCCTGGCGGTGGCTGGTGCCTGGCTCTACGGTCCCTGGCAGGCCTCCCTGCAGGGGTTGTTGGCCGGTAAGGGCCAGCCCGGACTGCTCGTCCACTTCACCGCCGTCCTCAGCCTGGGAAGCCTGCTGGCCCTGGCCGCCTCTTTGCTCGGGCGCGGCGCCGCCACGCTGGAAGAAGCCCTGGAGCGTCGGGCCTGATCAGGAGCCGCGCTCGTGAGCGGCGAATGTCTTTCCCGAGTGTACGATTGGGAGCAGATGACCGAGCAGTTGCAGTCCCTTCCCTGGGTCGACTTTGCCTATGTCTTCGGCTCGGTGGCCCGGGGACAGGACCGGCCCGACAGTGACCTCGATCTTGCGGTCAAGCTCGTTCCCGGCCAAAGCCCCGACCGGGAGCCCTTGCTCGAGCTCCTCAGCCGCATCACGGCTGCCCGGGATCGACTCCACCCGGTGGTGCTCGACCAGGCGACGCCTCTACTCAGGCATCGGGTCATTCGGGATGGTCGCTTGCTGTTCGAGCGCGACCCCGTTCGTCGGCTCCATTTTCAGCTGGATACCATTCGCGAGTATTGTGACCGTGAACCGCTCGAGCGGCAGTTCACGAAAGCTTTAAAGCAAAGTATCAGGGGCAGGGAGCACGATGGTCGACCAGAGAACATTCTCCAGAAGATTGACAGCCTTAAGAACTTACTTGGGGCGGCTGAAAGACTTCCAGAGCATTCCTGAAGACCGATTCGTCTCCGACTGGACGATCCACGATCTGGCCGAGAGATCCCTGCACCTTGCGGCTGAGAGCATGCTCGACCTGTGCAATCACCTGATCTCCGATCGTGGGCTCCGGATTCCCGAGACCTATCGGGACAGCTTCCAGATCCTGCGAGAGGCGGGCTTGATGAAATCCGACCTTAGCCAGCGGCTGGAGGGCTAGGCCGGTTTTCGCAACGTGCTCGTCCACCTCTATCTCGACCTCGACCATGCCCGGACCTATCGGGTCATCCAGACCGAGCTCAGCGACCTGGAAGAGTTCCTCGAGTGGGCCGCCACCTTCTGAACAAGGTGAACTTCAAGCTCGTGGCGAAAGGGGCGGGCGCCCATGCTGAGTTTCCTCCGCGGCAATAACGCCGGACGCGACCGCAAGTCGTTTCTCAAGTCTCCTCCCCGGGAGTTCTTCTGTTACTACGGTCCCCCCGAGAATCTGGTAGGCAAGCTGGGCAAGGTGCAGATGGCTTTCGTCGAGCTGATGCACGGCGGCGGGGACATCGCCAAGACCCTGGCCGGCGAGGTGGATTACCTGATCGCCTATTGCAGCTGCGGCGAGGCGGTGGGCGACCTGATCCCCAAACTGCCCAAAGAGGCCAACATGGGCCACAACCGCTACGGTTGGGAGAGCTACTACGGCGATCCGGCCAACCCGGCCTGGGCCCGCATCCTGATCGAGCACGCCAACAACCTGCTGAGCAAAGGCGCTGACGGCCTGCTGCTCGACACGGTGGACACGGTAGACATCTTCCCCCAGATCCACCAGGGCATGGTGCAGCTGATCCGCAACCTGCGCAAGCGGTTCCCCAACCGGGTGATCATCCTCAATCGGGGGTTCAAGGTGTTCGCCGACGTCCAGGACGTGGTGGACGGCGTGATGTTCGAGAGCATGATGCACAAGGACTTCAGCGCCGCCGACCGCGACTGGGTTGAGGGGATGTGCGGCAAGCTCAAAAAGAGCGGGCTGCCCATCTTCTCCATCAACTATCTCGATTGCTGTGACCCGGAGGAGTGCCGCCAGATGGCCGACGATTATGGATTCTACCTGCACATGGCCCCAGACCGCAGCTTGATGAACCTGCCGTGAAGAAGCTCCTTCTTGGTCTTTGCCTGGGCCTGACGCTCATGGCTCCCCTCGCTGCTCAGGATGCTCGCCAGCAGAAGTTCCAGGCTGCCGTCGACAGCTACACCCAACAGCTCGAAAAGAGCCCCAACTCGCTCGAAGCCATGAGAGGGCGCTCGCGGGCCTACCTGGGGCTGGGTCAGGTCGATCTGGCCCTGGCCGACATCCAGCGTGCCCACGAGATGGCTCCCAACAATGCTGGAATCCTGGCCGAGCGCTCCGAGGTGCTGTCCAAGATCGGGCGCCTGAAGGATGCCCTGGCTGACATCCAGCAGGCCATTGTGCTCGAGCCGCGGGTGGCTGCCCACCACCTGGCCGAGAGCTATCTTTATTCCGACCTGCGCGAGTATAAGCACGCCGTGGCCAGCGCCAATCAGGCACTGGCCCTGCAGCCCGGCTACGCCCTGGCCTTCTGTGCCCGGGCCCTGGCCTCGAGCGAGCTCTCCGACTTCGGCCAGGCGGTGGCCGACTGCAACCAGGCGCTGGCGCTTCAGCCCGGGCTGCCCACCGCCTACCAGGTGCGAGCCTTTGCCTACACGCTGATGGAGAACTATCCCCAGGCCCTCGAGGACTACAAGGTGGCGCTTCAGGCCGATCCTGACAACGTGTACATCTACTCCGGGCGCGGCTACACCTACGAGAAGATGGCTCAGTGGCAGGAGGCTCTGCAGGACTATAACCGGGCTATCCAGCTCGATCCCGGGAGAGGGCTCACCTACGTTTCCCGGGGGGGCGTCTACCTGCAGCTGCAAGACTACAATCAAGCCTTCGCCGACTACGACCAGGCTGTCCAGCTCCTGCCCCAGGAGCCCCGGGCCTATTGCGGGCGGGGCTTTGCCCAGAACGGCCAGGGCCGCTTCGAGGCCGCCCTGGGAGACTTCAACACCGCCGTCGAGCTCGATCCCACGCTGGCCGAGTCCTACTACGGGCGCGGACAGGTCTACTTCTCGCACGAGTGGTACGGAGAGGCCCTCAAGGATTACAACAAGGCCCTCGAGCTGAATCCCGAGTATGTGGCCTGCTACGCCTCGCGGGCCCACCTCTACGAGGAGACGCGCCGCCCCGAGCTTGCCATGCAAGACTACAACACGGCCATCGGCTTGAGCCCGAAGGCAGCCGAGCTCTACATCGATCGGGGTCGTCTCAAGAACGATCAGGGGGACCGGGAGGGGGCCCTGGCCGACATCGCGAGCGCTCAAGGACTCGTGCGCTCGGAAACGGTTTCTCGCGAACTGCAGGCGTTGATCGCGGAGGTAGAGAATCCTGATCAACAGCCGCCTGAGTCAGGCCCGGGGGAGGGCCCGGCAGAGCGCGGCCTTCCCAGGCCGCAATCTCCTGGCATCTATGATCGTCGCTGAGGTCCCCCATTGCGCAGCACAGACCGCATCCAGAGCCCCAAGGGTAAGGAGCGCCGTTCCAACAACGGCGAGCGCTCCGGCCGTGACCGTCGGGTCTTCCACCGGGCCCACAGGGTCCTGCCCGTCTGGTATCGCCACGAAGGCAAGTTTCGCCAGGGTTGCGCCCTGGACCTGAGCAAGGAAGGGGCGGCGCTGATCACCGAGGTCGAGTTCAATCCGGGGGATCAGTTCGAGTTCACGGTTCAGGTCGAAGTCGACTGGGAGATTCGAGCCACCGCCACGGTGTTGTGGCGCGAGTCGGCGCCCGACAACGTGACCCACATGATCGGGGTGAGCTTCCGCACCGAGCGGCCCGGCGACAAGAGCCTGCTCGGACCCTGGATCCATCGAAACTCCGAGCGCAAGAAGAAGACGGATGGGTCCGATTCCGGGGAGACGCCCAGGAAGCTGATCGCGCCGCCTCCGGACGAAATCTAGCCGACGCTTCGCCCCTTCAACAGGTGCACCACGTACTTGCCCACCTGCTTCACGTCCCGAGGCTTGAGGGTGGAGAACTGGATCGAGTGCAGATAGCACCCCTCATCCTCATCGTAGCGGGTGTTCAGGTTCTTGGCCGCGATGGACAGGGTGGGGTAGTTGGAGTAGGGTCCGATCAGGCACAACACCTGGGCCCCATCGTCAACCGTGTTGGTTGACTGAACCAGGCACCCTCCCACGCTGAGGTTGAGCACCCGGCCGTCGGTGATGTAGTGGCCGGTGCGCAGGTTGCGCACCTCGCAGCGCAGCGTGGTCGCGATGCGCAGGTGCTTGCGCCGCTGGAAGGCGTTCTCGTCGGCCAGGCCCAGCTCTTGCAGGATCACCTTGACCCAGCTGCCCTTGAGATTCTCCTCGGTCTCCACGTAGCGAATGCCGGCGCTGCAGTCGTTGCCCTTCTGGCGGCACCACATGACCTCGCACTGCAGCTTGTTGTGCTCCAGGCCCGGGTAAGCCGAGGCGACAAACAGGAAGCTGCCCTTCTTGAGCTTCTGCACTCCCTCGAGGCGCATGCCGCTGATGCCGATGTCGACCACGTAGGCCCGATGCTGCTCGACCGAGCCCTCCAGGTTATAGAGCACGGGGTAGCGGCACAGCACCCGGGTGCGGCTGCGCCCGTCTTGTCCGGACTTGCTTGGAGGGCCCAGCACGATCTGCTTCAGGCCATCGAGAAACTTGCCAAACATCAGACCTCCACGGCCTGGTCGTGCAGCGAGTGGAGAACATCGTCCACGTCCTGGCCGGCGCTGGCAAAGTCGGCCGTGGCAACCTTCACATTGATCGAGCCGTTGAGCGAGCTGCCCAGCCCCTGCTTGAGACTGGTCACCATGGCATCGCGCAGCTTGGGGGCCCAATTGGGGTCGCGCCGGACCAGCAGAGCGTAGTGCCCGTCTTGCAGCATGCCCAGAATGTCTCCGTGCAGCATGCACTGCTTCAAGGCAGCATAGAGGTTCTTGCGAAGCTCCTTCTGCTCGCGCGCGGGCAGCTCGTGCACCCCCTGCAATCTTACTGAGACGAGCCCCTGTCCGCCGTCGCGGCCGGCAGCCATCTGGGTGAGACGATCGCGGAACACGATCGGGGGCAGGCAGTCCTCCATCAGCTCGTCGCCGGCGAGCTGGGAGGTCACCCCGCGGAACAGGCTGGCGTTGTAGAACGAGTCGCCGGCCCAGCGGGCGATGACGCCGAGCACCTTGACCGAGAGGCTGTGAAAGCGGGCGAAGGGGAGGGCGTCCACCGAGATGACCCCGATCACATTGCCGTTGCCCGGGTTGATGATGGGCGCGCAGATCAGCCTTCGGTAGCGACGCTCGGGATCGGGCCCGTCGGGCGGAGGAGAGTCGAGGTCTCGCGCGGTCACGGTCTGCTTTTTTTGCACCGCGGCCCAGAGCAGGTCGTTGCCGGAGGAGAGACTGGCCGCTTCCTCGGGCACCGAGTCCCAGCCGCGGGCGGCGGCCAGGTTCAGCTTCTGGCCCTTGAGGAGGTAGAGCGAGCTCTCGCTGGCCCCCAGGTAGTCGCATACCAGCTCGCAGATGGCCGGGTTGAGGTCTTTTTCGTCCAGCACCGAGAGGCGGCGGGCTAGCTCGGAGAAGGACTGAACCGTGGAGACCTCGCCCAGCACCCGGTCGTTCAGCTCGCGGTTGGCGGCTGTGAGCACGTTGACCCGCTGGCGCTGGCGCTCGCTCTCGGCGCGCAGCTCCTCGAGCTCGGCCCGGGCTTGCGAGAGCTGGCGGTTGCGGGCCTGCTGGGTGGTGCCCAGCACGAAGCCCGTGGCCACCAGCGTGAAGATGATCACGGCGTCGGTCGAGCGGTCGACGTGCAGCGTCTGGCCGACTGACAGCATGCCGGCAATGTAGGCCGCCACCCCCACGAAAGAAGCAAACAGGGCCTCGGTGCGTCCGTAGTGGATGGCCTCGAGCACGATGACCAGGAGATAAGGGTGCAGCATGAGGCCCAGGAACGCAAAGTCGTGAGCCGGGGTGAATACCGCTCCGATGAACCACAAGACCAGGTACAAGAGCAGGGTCTCGGCAACGTATCCATATCGTTGAAGCATCAGGCTTTCTTGCCTCCTCGCTGGGGCTGGGCCTCGACCATCTGCCCGTCTTTCCGGGTGTAGGTGCCGAAGCGGCCGTCGGTCATCATGTCGCTCTGGAAGGGGATCTCCTCGGCGACGGGCTGGCTCATGAAGGTCAGGTATTCGAGGCTCTGGAGCTTTTTGAAGAGCCACAGGGTGCCCAGGATCAGGCCGGTGGTGCAGCCCACGAAGAGACCAAGCCCATACCATTCCATGCCCGCCTGCAGCGTCCACAGGGCGGTCAAAAAGGCCACCACAAAAGTTACCAGGGACGTGATCAGGGCCTGGCGGTAAAACTGGAAGTAGTAGGTGATCACCAGCACGAACAGGAGCATCGCCTGAGGAGCGGCTCCCAGGGCGCAGACCCGGAAGAGGTGGATCTTGTACCCATCGAAGTCATAGAAGCCCTCCAGGAAGGGGGCAAAGACCAGGGCTCCCAGGGTACACACTAGCTGCACCACCATGATGGAGTAGAGCGCGTCCTTGAGGTTCTGGGTGAGCTTCTGGCGCCGCTGGATGACGATGTTGAGACCTTTGCGGGCCAGCACGGCATTGTAGAATCCGCGATAGTCCTCGTAAAAGTCGGTCTCGGTGTGCACGAAGAAGACCACCACGGCCGGCAGGATACTCATCTGGGCGAAGAACGCCGCCAGGTCGATGGGCGGGAAGGCCCACATGTAGTCGCCTCGCATCAGCTCGCGACCCGGGCCGGGACAGAACCAGTAGACGAAGCTCGAGATCCAGAGGGCCAGGTAGTAAAAAAAGCCCGACGCGGCCATGGCGGGATAGCGCTTGGCATAAGGCCACCAGTCGAAGTTCCAGCGCGAGTGGAACTCGAACTCGCGGGCCAGGGCCGTCAGGGTGATGGCCAGGATAGTGACCTGTCCGAGAATCAGGGCCACCAGGTAGGCCAGCACCGGCTCCTGGGTCTTGTGCAGCCAGGTGAAGCGCAGCAGGTAGGCCATCACGATGGTGACCAGCAGGCCGCTGGTAAAAGCGCTGCCCACCAGATGATGGGCCCGCACCGCGCCGATGAAGGCCATGATCACCCATACCTCGGCCACCAGAACGAAGAGGCACACGGCGCCCAGCCGATAGGCCCAGGTGGTATCGATGCCCAGCATGAACACGAAGCCCACGATGGCGTGGAAGATCACGTTGACCATAGTCACCGAGACCAGGGCGGGAAAGTGCGAATCGAGCCGCAAGGCGTCGAGCTGGTCGGCCAGGTAGCGGATGACCGCAAGCTGCAGCGGCGCGGTGGTGATCAGGGAGAAGGCAAAGATGTAGATCACCGTCTCCATCAGGAACTGGCTGTAGATATGGGCCAGGCCCGTGTGGGCGATGAGCAGCTGGCAGACGACCAGGCTGATGACCGTCAGCACCCACGGGCCGGAGGCCACCAGGGTGGCGTGGATATAGGCTTTGGTGAAGCCCAGGAAGGTGCCTTCCTGGGTATAGGCGCGGAGCTTGAAGCCGATGCCTGCCATCAGATCATTCCCACCGCGGTGCGGTCATGGGCTTTGCGGCACTCTTCATAGACCTCGCGATAGCGGGCAAAGAGCTGCTCCTGGCGGTAGTACTTCTCGACCCGAGCCCGGCCTGATTCTCCCATGGCCTTGCGAAGCTCGGGGCTCTGATAGAGTTGCACCAGGGCATCGGCGGTCTGGTTGGGGTTGCCCACCCAGGTCAGAATGCCGGCCGGGCCCAGCGCCGCGTCCTCGTCTTCTCCGCCGAGCAAGAGCTCGCCGCAGGAGCCGACATCGGGGGCGATACAGGGGAGACGGGCGGCGAAGCCTTCCAGGATGACCATCGGCTGACCCTCCGAGATGCTGGTGAGCACTTGCACGTCGAAGACAGGATAGTACTTGCGCACGTCCACGCGGCCCATGAAGCGGATAATATGACCCAGGTCGAGGGCCTCGACCATCGTCCTGACCTCGGCGTAGTAGCTGGGATCCTCATCGGTGGGCCCGCACAGGAAGACCTCCAGTCCGGGAATGCGCTCCTCGGCCAGCTTGATGGCCTTGATCAGGGTCTTAAGGTCCTTGATGGGCACGATGCGGCCCACGAAGCCCACCCGGAACTTGCTGTCGTCTTTCGGCATGGCAAGCTCGCTGGTCTGCTCGAGCGCTTTCAGGTCCACCCCGTTGGGGATAAGCTTGATCTTGCTGCCATCGGCTCCGAACTGGATCTGCAGCTCCTTGTTCTCGCGGTGCAGCGTGAAGATGAAGTTGGCGTTCTCGTAGCAGGCCTTGCCAAGCCCCACGAAGAGGTTGATCCAGATCTGCTTGAATGTGCCCAGGCCCGACTCGAGGTTGACCGAAGAGGCCTTGTCCACGTAAATCCAGTCGGCCTGGGTGATTTCGATGCGCCGCTCATTCACATAGAGCCCGTGCTCGGTTAAAATCAACGGCCGACGGTAGCGGATGGCCGCAATGACCCCCATGAAGCCGCTCCACCCGGTGGTGACGGCATGGTAGACCCGGGCTCTGGGGATCTCGGCGGCGAACAGCTTGAAGAGCGGAAAGTAGGCGTATCGCCAGGTCCAGAAGAAGTCGGTGAAAGATACCCGGGGCCCGAAGTCGTGATACATCTGGGTCAGGACGTTCCAGGACTCGAGCGAGAAGGCCAGGTCGCGGAACGAGAGAGCGGGAGGGATGGTATCCGTGCCGCACAGGTGCGGATAGGCCCGGGCGAAACCCCGTCCGTGACCGTTGATCAGCCCGCCCAGGAAGGGGCCGGCTTCGCGCCAGGCCTTCTCCTTGTCACCGAAGGTGGTCTGTGGGAACTTCGTGATGACGTCGTAGAGGTTGAACTCGCACATGTCCATCAGGTTGGGGGGCAGCTTGTAGCGCATGCGCCGCTCGGTACTGCTCGACGGGGCCAGATAGACCAGCCCGAACTTGAGGTCGGGCATACCCTCGATCAGCTGGTGAATCCAGGTGGAGACGCCTCCCGGAACATAGGGATAGGTGCCTTCGCAGAAGTAGCATACGTCAAGCATCGCGCGCTCCCAACCAGAAATGAGCCAGCTCGCTGATGGCATTGCCCTCGCGCTTGCGAGGCAGCTTTACCGCCCAGCCACTCTCGAGGGCCCGCTTGCGCACGGCGCGCACGAAATCGAGCCGGTCGGTCTTCTGGCCCTCTTCGAAAAGATCTTCCAGGTAGAGCAGCAGCGAGCCCAGGTCGCCCGGGTGCCGTGTCATGGTGGATTCCAGCAAGGTCAGCGACTCTTTGTGCAGGCCGCGGTCGCGGAACAGAGCGGCCAACAGCACCGGCAGCTTGAGGTTGGCCGGATCGGCCGCCATGGCTTCCAGGGTGTGAGCCACGGCCAGCTCCCAGTAGTAGGGCTCGAGACCCTCTTCCACCAACCCTGATTGCAGATACTCGTGGTACAGAGCGGCCAGCGAGGCCTGCAGGCCGGCGATCTCGGTGCGGTAGCGAAGCTGCTCTGTCATCTGGTAGATGCGAATCACGTAAGAGCGCTGCAACTCGTTGATCTTGCCCATGGCATACTGGAAGACCTCGGGCCGGCGATCCCCGGCCATCTGGTTCAACAGCCGAAGCTGCCGGGGCTCCTTCGATTCCGCCAGCCGGTCGATGATGGCCAGGGCGGTGGCCACGTCGGCGTAAGGGATGATGTCCACGATGGGCTCGGTGCGGATCTCCTCGCGGAACTGCACCTCCAGGGGAGCCGAGAAGTCGCGCTCGGGAGGAGCGTTGGACTGAATCCACATCTCGGCCCGCACCACGTCGACCAGGGGCGTTTCCGTGGGCTGGCCTCGCGAGAGCAGATAGACCAGCATGCTGATCAGGCTGCCGTAGACCCCGGCGAACAGGCAGAAGACCATGGTCACGATGGCCCAGCCGAGCGCGGCAGGGCTGACCGGGCTCTTGGCCATGTAGGTTCCGAAGCTGATGGCCAGAGCGCCGGCCACGTAGAAGAAGAAGCTGAGATAGGGGAACTGCTCTTCGGCGCGCAGGACACCGAGAGTGCCCACCAGACTGGCCACGAAACCGAGGATCCAGCACAGCCACGAGACGATGTTGGGCAGCGGCTCGTGAGGTCGGGGAGGGCGCTCGAGGTAACCGGGGGCGTTGGCGTCGACGCTGGTGTCGATACGGACGGTATCGGCGATCACGTGCCCTCCCGCTTGACGGCCGCGATCCCCGTGGCCAGGTCGAAGTAATCGGGAATGAGCCGGGCGACCAGCCGTTTCTCCATCTCGTCGCGCAGGTCGGGGTTGGCTCCCACCAGGCAGAAACTTCCGGGCGGCTGCATGGCTTTGACACGGGCGTAGGCTGCAAAGAGGCTGGCCAGAGCGTAGCTGTCGATGGAGCTCACCTCGGTGAGGTCCAGCACGATGCGGCTCGCGCCGCTTCTTACCAGGTTGGAGGCAGCGGCTCGAAAGCCGTCGTTGTTGCCTTTGCCCCAGCCCCCCTGCAGGGACAGCACGGCCACGCCGTCCTGGCGGTTCTCCTGAGACTTGACCAGGGGCAGATCCGGCATCGACGTCCTCAGAACTGAATGTGCAACTGAGTGCGCAGCGACTGGTTGTTGTTGTTCACGATGCCTCCGGTCAGGGGAATGCGTCCGAAGGGGGCGGCCCCATACTCGTAGTCGACGCGAAAGAACGAGGTCTCGGTGAACTTGACGTCGGTGCCCACCTGGTAGGTCTGACCGCTGGTGGTATCGTTGAAGAAGCTTTGATAGAAGCCGAGGTAGTAACGCCAGCGGTCGGTGGGAGTATGGGTGAAGCGGGTTCCGATCGAGTCGGCCTGGAAGTCGGCTGGTCCGAAGCGGTCGAGAATGTTCTGGGCTGGGCTGTTGGCGTTGCCGCCGTGGGTGTAGCTGACCACCCAGTCGTAGACGTCTTCCTGGCGCATCACCGTGAAGTAGGGCCCGATGTTGTAGATGAACTGGTGCGAGTTGTCGATATAGTTGGCGTTCAGGAAGTTGCCGCCGATCCCGATCCACTCATTGATCTGCCCGTCCAGGAAGCCCTCCTGGCCAAAGTACTTCAAACCATTGGCCAGGGCGAAGGGGGTATCGTAGTTCATGTCGCGCACCAGCCAGAAGCCGCCCTGGACGTTGGGCCCATCGTAGCGCCCCCCCACCCGGAACAGCCCCTCGGTGCCGTACCATCCGGTAAAGATCGCGTCCATGTCGACGGCGCGATACTCCAGCCCCAGCTTTCCGAAAGTGCGTTCGGCGGTGCCGACGCCTGGATTGTTGGTGCTGACCGAGCGGTAGTCATGCCAGCCCTGAACGTAGAGATCCGAGTCGCTGACCGGGATGCTCAACCGGTTGATGACCCGGTTGCCGAAGTTGCCGGCAAAGGACGTATATTCATAGAAGTTATCGAAGTAAGGCCCGCGCAGATCCTCGGCCTTCTTAATGCGCTCGTCCAGGGAGGTTGCCAGTGAGCCACCCGACGGGGCCATCTCTTTGGCCTTCAAGTACCAGTCACGGGCCGCCATGTAGCCTTCGCGCGACAGGGCGTGATCGCCGCGGGCCACGTAGAGGTCGGTCATCTTGTCCTTCAGGCCCAGAGCCTGAGGGTTCTCGGCCTGCAAGCGGGTCAAGAGCTCTTCGCTGGCATCGTAGTCGCCGGCCTGGGTGTAAAGGTCGGCCAGCATTGCCTGGATCTCTAGGTTCTTTGGGTCGAGTTTGGCGGCTTTCTCCAGCACGCGAATGGCGGCCTTCACATCGCCCACATCGTAGTAGGCCCGGCCCGCCTCCCAGTAAGGCTTGGGGTCGGAAGCTTTGGCAAGAGCCATGCGCTCGAGCATGCGGGCCCTCTCCTGGTCGAGGTCGTTGCGGCGGTAGAGCTCGGCCAGCTTCTCCATCAGCGCCACGTCGTTGGGCCGCAGCTTGAGCAACTCCTCGCCGGTGATGGCGGCGGCTCGCGGCTGGTCGTAGGTGGACTGGAGCTCCATCAGGATCTCTTTCCACTCCGCTTTCTGGGGCTCGAGCTCGCTCAGTTTGCTGTAGATGGTGATGGCATAGGCCGTGTTGCGGCTGGCCAGCAGGATGGTGCCCAGCTCGGAGTACGCCTCCACGAGGCCAGGGTCGAGCTCGATGGCCTTGCGCAGGGAGACGATGGCTGACTCGGTGTAACCCTGCTTGTTCAGCTCGATACCCTTTCGCAACTCCTCGCGCGCCTGCTGCTCGGCGCTCTGGGTTACGGCCGGCTCGGGGGAGGGAGCAGCCTCGGGAGTTTGAGCCTGCACCGGGGACACGCTGAGGCCCACCAGGCAAACCAGGGCCAGGATACGACTGGTCAGATTCACTTTCTCTTGCTCCTCCGCTTCAACGGCTGACCTCGACGGGGTAGGTTCCTCGGAATGCGGTGAGGGTCCCTTTCCAGGTCAGCCTTCCCTGGGCGTCGGACTTGACCGTCTGGTTGCCCAGACCGCCAACCGATACCCTGTAGGATGTGTTGGGAGCCAGGTTGGCCAGCGTGAAGAAGGCCGGACCTGTTCCCTGCAACCGGAAAGTGACCCCCTGATCCATCAGGCGCCACCCGTCGATATAATGACTCCCCTTGACCAAATACGTTTTCGAAGGGGCAGGATCCTGCAAAAAAATTCTATGTTTTGAGCCTTCCTCCAGGTGCACATAGAGGCTGTTTCCTTCGACCACAAAGCCAATCACGCCTTGAGAGCGGTTCAAGTCCACGGCTTGTTTGACCCCGTCGAGCCGGATGGTCCGCAAAGGCCCCTGGTTGTGGACCACTAGCGAGCCGTCGGCGGCTCGACCGTAGCGCATGGTGATGAAGTCCTTCACGATGGGCACGTAGTCGGCCGCGAAGATGGGGGCAAAGTCCTGCTTGAGCACATAATCGAAGGCAGCCTTCAGGCCATCGAGACCCGGTTGTTTCTCGGCCAGGTAGAAGTGGAAGTACGCGTTCATCGGTCGGAGACGATACGGTTTCTCGGTCTTCTGGAAGTAGTCGACCAGCTCTTTCATGCCGTCGAAGTTCTTGGTCCAGGAGTGGGTGTAGTAGAAGTCGCCCGCAGCCGCGGTGTGATACTGGATGCGGCCTTCTCCGACGTCGGAGTAGACCGGGTAGACCCCGCCGATGTAAGGCAGGTTGGAGTCGTAGATGGGGTTGCCCCCGTTCATGTTGGCGATGCCCAGGGCATCGGTCAGAGCCACCGCTTCGGGAGTAGGATTGCACAGGCCCGTCCAGAGCAACAACCGCGTCGGCTTCTCGCGGGGCGTGATCAACTGGTTGGTGAAGTCGACCGCGGCCGTGATCTCGCCCGGAATCGAGGGAGGCTGGCGGGCCAGCTTCTTGTCGGGGGTGAGGTAGTTGTCACCCTTGACCCAGTCGAAGGGATGGGCGGTGGTGTGGGTGGCTGTGTCCACATTGGGCAGAGCCTGGATACGGCGGGCGGCATCCAGGTCGCGGGCGTAATAAGGTTTTGCACGCTTGAGCATGTCGTCAGAGATGTAGCTGACCGTAAAGGGCAGGCTGTATTTCGTGAAGATCTCCCGGTAGAGCATCTCCGAGTTGAGGGTGGAGCGGTCGATGTGGGACATGCCGCCGGCCGCGTCGCCATCCACGTGCGCCCAGAACAGGCGGCTGCCGTTCAGGGTCGATAGGTCCGGCTTGGGCAGCTCGTCCGTTTGGAAGGCAGCGGCAAAGAACACGAAGGGGTCGATCTGCCAGGTGGTAGCCTGCGAGCGCTCGGCGGCCGCATACTGAGAGGCGTTGGCGTCGGGAGGAAGCGACTCCGAGCGCAGCGGCTGGGCCACAGGGGCATAGCAGGGGAAGTTGCCCATGGCCACGCCACCGCGCGAGGAGACGGCTACCACATCGCTTTCTCCGCGCGGGTCTTTGACGCGGAGGTAGGTCTTGCCGGCCGGGTCCTCCAGCTTCAGGATCGGCCAGTCCTGCTTGCGCAGGTCTTCGTTATTCTGAGTCATGGAGCGCTCGTAGTTGCAGACTTTCGGGTCCATGAAGGTGATCTCGCCCGTCCTGGCGGGCAGACCCAGCTCGGAGTTCCCGGCTCGCACCGCCGACTGGGTGGCCGACGGGGTGAGCTTGAATCCCAGCGCTGAAAGCGCCGGCCCCGGGTCGGCCTGGCCTTTCAGGGTGCTGTCCGCGGTCGAGCCTATCCCCCCCATCAAGACAACCTTCCGTCCCGCATGGATCTGGCGCAGCAGCCACTCGTTGTAGGCCTGGGCCTCAGGGAGAGAGCTGCCGCCCCACCAGGTCAGGATGCCCCGATAGGGCTCCATCTCGGCGTCGCCGGGCAGGCCGTCCTCGATGGCCCGGTAGTCGACCACCAGGCCCAGGTAATTCAAGACGGTCTCACCCTGTTGATGGAGCGGATTGATCACCGGGGTTTCCCGCGCCGAGCGCTGGTAGAAGCACAGCACGCGTCGCTTGAGCTCGGTCACCTCGGCCGGCAGGGGGGGCGGCTGAGGCAGCGCCGCCGGGGGCGGCGCCCCCACTTGAGTTGGGGTGACCGCTAGCGACCGCTTCTCGGGGAGCTTCTGGGGTCGGTAGGTGAGCGTCTCCTCCAGGAAGCGCTTCAGGTCGATGTGAAACTGGTTCTGCTTGCCGTCGAAGCGCACGATGTAATTCTCGAGGGCCAGCCCTCCGTAGGGAGTGCGGACCACCACGGCGCTCTCGCCCTCGGGCAGATCGGTGCGGCCCAGGCGCAAGAACACTTTGTCCTCGGGGCTGGCCGGACGGAACAGAAAGTAGTGATTCAGGTGGGCCTTCTCGAGCCAGGGGACCATGGCCTGATCGCGCCCCTGCTCGGTGATCTTGCTGGCGTCGTTGGTCCAGGTGCCCTTGAACTCCAGGCCAAACGGGTAGAAGAAATTGTTGTATTCCTCGCTCAGCAGCCAGCGGTCGAGCCCGTCGTTGAGCTGCTCTTGAAAGGCGCCGTAATTGCCGAAGACGACCACCTTACGGCCGGCCACGATCTGGTCGGTGAGCCAGTTCGCATAAGCAGCCGCGTTGCGGGTGGCGGGGCTGCGATACCAGGTGATGACCCCCACGTACTGCTTCATGTCCGCCTCCGAGGGCAGGCCGTCCTCGAGGTTGCGGTAATCCACCGAGTAGCCCAGCTCCTTCAGGGGAGCGGCCAGGAACAGCTTGATCTCGTTGTTGTCGGCGCTGGTCCCCTCCGAGCCCTTATAGAGCCCGAGCAGACGCCCTCCGGGGGTCAGACGGTCGGAGACGGCCGTCGGAGCCAGGGCCGAGGAGAGAAAGGCGGCCGGATCGATGCGCAGGGCGTTGTCTTTCCAGATGTAGGATTCGCCCGCCATGGCCCCGTGCGGGGTGCGCACCACCAGGTAGCTGTCCGAGTCGGGTAAGTCTTTGCGTCGCACGATGAGATCGCCCTGGTTGCGCGAGTCGTGCGAGCGGAAGAGGAGGTAGTAGCTGGGCTTGACTGCGCCTTTGACGATCTTCTGGTTCTGGCTCACCACCTGCAACTGCTCGGCCGCCCCGGTATAGGCGGCCGCGTAGTTGAGGCCGAAGGGCATGAAGAACTCGTTGAGCTCCTCGTTGGTGAGCCAGGTCTTCTCGTCGGTGGTGTGGGCCCCAAAGTTGCCCAGCACGATGACTTTGCGCCCGGCCATGACCTGATCGCGCAGCCAGCGCACATATTCCTGAGGGCGCGCATACTTCGCGGTCTGGTGCCAGCTCAGAACGGCGGCGTACTTCTGCATCTCCTGCGAGGAGGGCAGCGACCTGTCCACGTCGTGATAGGCAACGCCGTAGCCGAGCTTCTTGAGGACCGCCTCCAGGTGGGCCTTGACCGGCGTGGCGGCAGGAGTCTTGAACTCGCTTCCCTTGTAGACCACCAGCACGGCGCCTTTTTCGGCCGCTCGGGCCAGCGGGGCCAGGAAAGCCAACAAAAGCAGGAGCAGAAGCCATTTACGAGCAGTCATCACAAAGCGCACCATCCGAAAAGAATCAGCAGGAAACCGGCCGTGCATTCTGTAGTGTCCCGCGGTGAACCTTCCCCGAACCTGCGCAATCCTGATCCTCGCGCTGCTCTGGCTGGCTCCCGCCCAGGCACGCCCGCCCGGGCGCGAAGCCTGGGCTCCCCGAACCTACGCCGTCTACTACGGTCAGTGGGACGAGGCCCTGGTCGAGCAGGCGCTCGGCTTTGATCTGGTAATCTTGCAGCCTTCCGGGGTGACCCGCGAGCTGGCCCGGAAGCTGCGCTTCGGACGCGACGGGCAAAGCGGCACTGTCGACGACGTGAAGGTGCTGGCCTACATCTCGCTGGGCGAGGACGAGACTCCGCCCCGCGGGCTCGCCCCCGCTACAGCTCCCGGACCGGTGCACCGCCAGCCGGGTGGCATCCTGGCCATGGGCAACAACGACTTTCCCACCGCTTACCTCGACGAGGTCAAGCTTCTGCGCGACCAGGACGGCTTTTTCAAGCTCTCGACCGACGGCGCCGTGGCCTCGACCGCCGGCCAGGACGGTCTGCCCGACGAGAACGGGGTGTGGGGCAGCTTCTACACCGCCTCGGGCGACCCGGGCTGGCATGAAACGTTGCGCCAGCGCACGCTGGACATTCAGAGCAAGCTGGAAGTGGACGGCTTCTTTCTTGACACCCTGGACACCGCCTCGCGCTGGGGCACCTACCCCTGGATGGAGAGGGACATGGTGGATCTGGTGGCGGCCGTGCGCGGCTGGCATCCCGGGGCTATCCTGGTGGCCAACCGGGGGCTCTCGCTCTTCTACGACCACGCCGAGGCCATGCGCAAGAACCTCGACGGAGTGATGTACGAGAGCTTTCTGACCGACTGGGACTGGCAGCGCAGGCAGGCCATCACCCACCCCTTCCTGGATTCGCAACTGGAGATCCTGCGCGACCTGCTGCTGCCCCAGGCCACCCGATCGGACGGCTTCTTTCTGCTCTTTCTCAACTACCGAGACCCGGCCCAGAGCGACTTTCCAGGCTTCCTGCAGCGCGAGCGAGAGCTGCTCGCGGGCATTCCCCACGCCACCTCTTGGACAACCCCCGATCTGCAACGCCTCGAGCCTGTAGCCCCACCTCCCTCCAAGATTGAGCTGCACGCCCTGGAGGTCGTCCGGGCCGAGAGCACCCCGGAAGGCACTGTCCGAGTAACCCTGAAAGTCCCCCTCGATGCCGTGCTGGAGATCGTCTCCGGTCCCCAGCCGGGTCCACTGTCGCCCCGGCTGCGCTTTGCCCGCACCGGGGAGACCCTGGAGGTCTGGGGCGTGCGCCAGCCGCAGCTCTGGGCTCGCGTGCTGGGTGGATCCTTCGCCGGCCCCTTCCAACCCGTCACGGTGACCGGGCCCCTCCTGCCGGCGGTGGCCGACCTTCAGGTCCAGGGTCTGGAGCAGAAGGTGCGCTTGAGCTGGAAGGCCCTGCCCAAGGCCACCTACGACGTCTATTCGGGCGAGTCGGCCGACCGGCTGAAGAGGGTGGCCCGGGTCACCCGGGGCGAGGCCATCGTGACGGGTCTTGCCAATGACCAGACCCGGGCTTTCGCGGTGGCTCAGGTGCGCAACGGGAAGAAGGTCGCTCTGTCGGACATCGTCTTCGGGGCGGCTCGAGACCGGACTCCACCGCCTCCGCCGGCCCGGGTCGAGGTGGAGGGCCAGCGCGTGACCTGGCAGCCCAGTCCAGCCCCCGACCTGGCCGGCTACCGGGTCTATGTCTGGCCCGTCGGGAAGGGACCCCGGCTGCCGCTGCTGGTGGACCCCGACGAAACCGAGGTCAGGGTGGAGCACGTTCAACGCGCGCAGAGCTATGACGTCTGGGTGACGGCTCGAGACGAGAGCGGCAATGAGAGCCGGCCCGCTAAGGCGCGCATCGGCCCCTGACTCAGGCGGGAACCTTCGAGCGGGCCGTCGCGGGCGGCAGAAACACGGAGAACGTCGTCCCCTGGCCCGGTTCGCTCTCGAAGGTGATCGAGCCGTTGTGCTGGCGGACGATTCCGGCGCACACCGCCAGACCCAACCCCAGGCCCAGGCCTTTGGTGGTAAAGAACGGATCGAAGATGCGATCCTGGATCTCGGCTGCGATGCCCGGCCCGCTGTCGCTGATTCGAAGCCGCAGGCAGGGGCCCGGAGTGAACGGGCAACCGCCCGAAACCAGGTCGAGCAGGATGCGAATCGTGCCCTTCCCATTGATGGCGTCGCGGGCGTTCAGGACCAGGTTGGAGACCACCTGCTCAAGCAGGTCGGTGTCTCCGACCACCGACGGCAGTGAGGGGTCGGCCTTCACCACCAGCTCGACTCCCTCCGGCAGCTGGGCCCGCAGCCCGGGCTCGAGCCGGGCCAGTCGTTCGACCAGGTCGACCTGGGTGGGACGAAGGGTCTGCTGGCGCGCGATGGCGACCAGGGGCCGGGTCAGGCTCTCGGCCTGCCGTGCGGCATTGGTCAGAAGCTCGAGATCGTGCTGTTGCTCTGCAGTCAGCCCGCTCTCGGCCAGGAGCTCGGCGCACCCCACGATGGCGGCGAGCAAGCCCTTCAGGTCGTGCAGCACGCCCGCAGCCAGCATTCCAACCGTGTCCATCTTTTGCATCAGGAAGAGCTGTCGCTGATAGCGCCGGGTGATGGCCCGCTCTTCCTCCAGGCGCACGCGAGCCACCGCGCCGGCGAGCTGCCCGGCCACGTGCATCAGGTAATCGAGCTCCTCGCCGGTGGGAGCGCGCACGCCCTCTTCGGCGAAGGTGCCCACGCCGAAGGCCCCCAGGACGTAGTCGGGCAGGATCAGCGGCAGGTTGATCAGAGTGCGGGACTCGAGCTTGGCCACCAGGCCCTTGTTGGTGCGGGGATCGGTGCGAGCGTCCACGACCACGACAGGGCCTCGGGCGCTCACGACCTCCTCGAGCAGGGCGTCCCCGGCGACCTCCAGGACGGGGGCCTTCTCCCAGGCCTCCGCTTCACGGGCTCCGGCAACGTCGAGCAAGCGGACACGGCGAAGGTCGGGGGAATCGGCCACGTAGATGAAGGCATGGCGATACCCGGTCGAGCGCTCGACTTCATCCCGAACCTCCTGCAGAAGCTCGCGGAAGGATGAGGCTCGCTGCAGGCGACGAGCGAACTCGAGCAAACTTGCGTAATCTGGCAGCATTGGAACCCGGGCTCTCCTTCGGCAGGCGTGCTCGGTGATCCCGCGAACGCCCCCCGCCCATGGCCGATCCGCCCCGCGCCAAGCTCAAGTTCGATACCTCCACCGACCGCGACAGCCCGCTGCCCTCGCGCTACCAGATCCGGGGCGAGCTCGGACGCGGTGGCATGGGCATCGTCTATCACGCTTTCGACCGGGAGACCTCCAGCGAGGTGGCCGTCAAGGTCATCTCCGAAGGGGGCTCCAACCAGTCTCTGGCCGAGCGATTGCGTCGCGAGGCACGCGAGCTTTCCCACCTGAGCCACCCCAACGTGGTGGGCTACCTGGGCCAGGGCATCCGGGGCGGCCGCCAGTACATCGTGCTCGAGTACGTGGCCGGAGGCGACCTTCGCAAGCTGCTCAAGACGCGCCCTCCGCTGGGAACGGTGCTGCGCCTGTTTCACGGGGTGGCCCTGGGGCTCGACTACCTGCATCAACAAGGCCTGGTGCACCGCGACCTCAAGCCCGAGAACGTTCTGATCGCCTCCGACGGCACCGCCCGGCTCACCGACCTGGGGCTGGTCAAGGCGCTCGAGTCCACCACGCAGCTGACCACCGAGGGTGCCATCGTGGGCACCTATTCCTACCTGGCGCCCGAGCAGATCGTCTCGGGCGAGCTCAGCCACGCGTCCGACCTCTACGCGCTGGGCGCCTGCCTCTACGAGGCCTGCACCGGTCAGCCCATGTTCGTGGCCAATACCGACTTTGAGATGCTCGAGCAACACCTGCGCAGCGATCCCATCCCGCCGCGCCAGCACCAGGCCGACCTGCCCGAGGAGCTGGAGGAGTTGATCCTGGCTCTGGTGTGCAAGCAAGCCGAGGGCCGTCCTTCTGCCGCCGAGGTGGCTCGGCGGCTGAGCGAGCTGCTTGGACGCCACTCGGTTGAGGAGGTGCTGGCTACCCCCGTGGCCTTCTCTGAGCCCGAGCCGGAGGGCTGGATTCCCGAGTGGCGGCGGGCCCTGGCCCGCAAGCTGAAGGCCCCCGAGCCGGTGCGCCGGGTGGACCCGCTGGCCGTTGAGTGGGAGGCCGGGCAGAGCGGATTCCCCCCTGCCCTGCTGGTGGGCAATCTGCGCGAGCTGGGGCGCGGCCTGGAGGCCCTGGAAGGGGCTCTGGAGCTCGAGCTGCCGGCCCCCTCCGACCGCCTGAGGGTGGCCCTGGACCGGGCCCTGGCTGCAGAGTCGCGCCCCGATCAGCGCGAAGAGCTGGAGAACCTGGGCCACGAGCTGCAGATCTGGTGCCGTCAGCGCGACGAGATTCTGGAGGAGGCGCGCCGGGCGGCTCAAGACCTGGTGGAGCTGCGTCGGGCCCTGAGCGCGCGAGGTCAGGTGCTGAAAGCCCAGATCGAGGCCGGCCTGGAGGCGCTGCGCCAGCGTCCCTGCGACGGACCGGGAGCGGCCCGCGTGGCCAGCGCCTGGATCGCGCGGCTGGACGAGGCCTGGGCCGGCATGATGCGCCAGGTGGGCTCATGATCTGGTTGGCCGCCGCCACTTCCAGCGACCCGGCTCTGGGCATCCTGGCCTCGCTTCTGGCCATGACCGTGCTCTGGTATCACCGCAGCCGCTACGTGCCCTTCTGGCTGCCGGCCGAGGAGTGGCACGCCCTGGAGCGGCCCGAGGTGGACCCTTCCACCCGGCTGACCCTGGTCGAGCCCACCCTGGTCGAGCCCACCCCGCAGGCCCCCGAGCCCGAGCCGGAGCTGCTGGCGGCCCAGGAGCTACACGGCCAGCTCCTGGAGATGCAGGGCCAGTTCGAGACCGCCATGCACGAGTTCACCGCCGCCGCCGAGGCTGAATGGCACGCGCTCGAGCGCCAGCTGATCGAGCTCCACTCGCGTTACCAGGTGGTACGGGGACAGCTGGTGGACGTGGCCGGCGAGCTGCCCTCGCCTGCTTGCGAGCCCCCTGTCCCGGCCCGACGCCCTCCCGAGCCCACCCAGGCTCCCGAGGAGCCGCCCCTGGAGCTGAGCGGCTCGCTCTGGAGCGAGCCCGATGCCCAGGGATTGCGCTCGCGCTCCAGCGCTGACGATCCGCCTTACTTCGAATACCTGGGGGCTCCGCCCCGACCCGACGAGCCGGGCTCGGCCGACAATCCCCGACCCTACTACCGCGAGCGCCGTCCCGCCGGATTCGTGGAGATCGCCCGCGGGGTGGTGGCCGGCAAGCGCCTGCTGATCACCGAGTGTGCCCGCTGGGTGGACGGAGGACTGGCTGCCCTGAGGCAGGGGGAGCCTGTGGCCATGGAGCCGGGAGGACAGCTCTATGGCGCTGCTCCGGCCGAGCTGGCGGCCCTGGAGACGGCGCTCTGGTGCTTGCCCTCCGAGCTGCGCTCTCGGGTCGAGGTGGTGCTGCTGGCCGACGACCTGGGAGGCCGCACCGACTGGCAGGGGTGCTATCGGGCCGATGGCGAGGGCGGGCTGGTCTCGCATGCGGCCCTGGTGGAGCCAGGACGTATCGCCCTGCGAGCCGATCTTCTGAGCCAACCGCGCAAGCTGGGGCGGGTCTTGCGGGCGGCTCTGGACGGACGTGCTGACGGAGTGTCCCCCGACGGCTACGGGTGGATCGAGCTGTGACCGGCTGGTTGCTGCTCATGGTGCTGGCCGGCTCGCTGGCCGGCTGGCGGGCCACGCTGAGCCTGCGCGCTCGCCTGCGCATTCTGCTGTCGGGAGCGGTGGTGGGGGCGCTGGCGGTGCCGCTGGCACAACTGCTGGTCGGGGGCGCAAAGGGCTGGGCCGCCTTCTTGAGTTTTCTTGCGCTGCTCTGGCCCGCGCTGGCCGTGCTCTCGCCCCGCCACCGGCTGCGATTCAGCGTCGCGGACGGCTTTCTGCTCGGCTTTCTGGCCGGACTGGGCTATGACCTGTACGCAGTATCCCTGGCCGGGGGAGCGGTCAAGTTCGACTGGTTGCCCCTGGTGAAGGGCCAGCCCTGGTCGGGTTACGCCTTCGGCTGCGGCCTGGCCGGCCTGGCGCTGGTGGCCGGACGCCGTCTCACGCTGGCCCAGGCAGGGGGCTGGGTGTGGTGCCTGGCGGCCCTGGCCGTGGCCACGGTCGACCGGATGCAGCTCGTGCCGATCGACCCCCGCGTCTTCCCCTGCCTTGCCCTGGCCATCGCCTTTGTGCTGGGCGAGCGCGAGCAGCGCTGGATGCGCCGCTCGCCGGTCTATGCCCAGCTCAAGAGCTTACCCGACCTCGCTGTGCCTGCCCTGCAGGCAGGCCTCTTTGCCTACCTTCGGGCGGCCCGGCGCCGCCGCCAGGTCATGCTCGAGCGGGCTGAGCTGGTCAAGATGGGCAACACCAGCTTCTTTGCCCTGCCCCGCCAGGAGCGCTGGAGCGCTCCGCCCGACCTTCCCGCCTTGCTGCTCGGCGCGACTGCCTTCCTGGCGCTGCTGGCTTTCCCGGCCTCGCTGGGTGCTACGCCCCTGGCCACCTGGTTGCCAGCCGCCGGCATTCTCTGGTGCTTCCTGCGCCTGCCCGAGCTCGAGCCCGAGGAGGCCGACCGGGTGGCCTGCACCCGGGCCGAGGAGCTGACCGTGAACTGTGGGCTGCTGCTGGTGCTGCTGTATCTGGTGGCCGGGGTGGGGTCGGCCGGGCCCTTCGCGCCCGCTTTCTCTGTGAGCTCTTATGCTCTGGTGGTGGCCCTGGCCGCCTCAACCCTGACCGGTACCCAGCGGGCCGAGGCGGCGGCCCTGCGCAATGCAGCCGAGCGGCGCATGAACTGGATCCATCGTGGCCTGGTGGCTGCCAAGACGGTGCTGGTAGCTCTCGGTTGCGCCTGGCTGTTTGGCGCATGGAAGGGGCTGCTGGCGCCCGTCGTGGCCGACAGTCTGCCGCAATGGTCGATCGTGCCCGCGGCCGCGGTCCTCCTTGCTCTGCTGGGGGCGATTGCAGCTGGATTCCTCAATGCCTTAACGGACACGGTCGAGTCTGCACTTCTGCGGCTAGTACGGGAAGGTCGCCCTTGAGCGAGACCCCGCCCACAAGCTGAGGCTCCAGTGTGTGCCGCTCATTTTCGAAGGCGAAAATCCGGTGAAATACATCAGCTGGCGGTTCGAGTTAGAGCGTAACTTGTGCCCCAGGTTAGCCTGCGTGTCCGAAATGCTGGGGTGCACCGTCACTCACTGGGCTCAGTTCTCCGGCATCCAGCCCCACTTGGGCTCGGAGCCGCCCGCTCCCACCACCACGTCGATGATGGCGCCATTGGGGAACTTGAGCTTGTCAAGCCGCTGAGGGTGCTCGAGCAGCTGCACGCCGGGGAACTTTTGCTGCAGCTCGGGCATGGCCTGGCGGATGCCCTCGTTGGTGGGCGGGTATTTCTTCAGGATGGCCATGACGGCGGCCTGGTCGATGGCGCTCCCGAGCACGCCCGCGAAGGGGTTGGGAGCGCTCGGCCCGGCCGGGGCGCCCTGGCCCGCGGCCCCACCGGCCTGTCCCGCGGCCGATGTCTGGCCCGTGGCCGCCGCCCACTCCTGCACGGTAGCCGTGGGCGCGGGCGTGCCCTTGCCTTCCGAGCCCCACCACCAGCCAGGGTTGTCCGAGCCGGCTCCGCGCACCACGTCAACCCACTCGTAGCCCACCTCGGTCTTCACCTGGATGCGATCGCCCTTCACGTCCACGACTTCCAGACCAGCCGCCCGAAGGTCGGGAACCATGGCCCGCAGCAGCTCCTCGGCGCGATTCTTGTCCCCCTTGACGCTGTCGAGCTTGTAGCCCTGCGCCACGCGACCGAAGATGTACTTGGGCGTCTTGTGGTCGGGGTTGTCGAGCTTGGCCTGATCGTAGCCCTCCAGGGGCGTGGGCGTGTCGGAGCGGAAGGCATTCTGGTTCGCCTGGCTGGCGGTGGGGCGAATGGGACCGTCGCTCAACACGTCCGACCAGACCAGGCGGGCCCCCTCGTTGCTGTTCAGGGCCGAGGCTTTGGCCTTGAGCGAGGGGCCCCGCTGTAGCGAAGCGTGCTCTTCGTCCTGGCGGGGCCTGAGGTCGGGGACCCGAGGCTCGACTCCTCCGGTGATGGTGGTTTGCTCGGTCTCGTTGCGGATGGCGGTGACTTGCATTGCTCCCACTCCTTGCTGGCGTCCTGTGGGTCGAGTATGCAGGTCGGCGGATAGATGAGGGTTAGATGCGTCAGGTATTGCCCAGGAAGACGAAATGGCGAGGGCCCTTCTTGCCTCCCCGGGCGCGGGCGCACTCCGAGCGAGAGTTCTTGAAACCGACCGTGCGCATGCGATTCACGAAGCGGGGGTCGTTGCCCGCCGACCAGATGGCCAGCATGCCCCCGGGCGTGAGCGAGCGGTGGATCCGGGCCAGCCCGGCCAGGTCGTACAGGCGGTCGTTGCCCTCTCGCACCAGGCTTTCGGGGCCGTTGTCCACGTCCAGCATGACCGCATCCCACTTCGTCTTGCCATCGAGCAGGTTGCCCACATCCGCCAGCTCGACCCGGGCCCGAGGGTCATCGAGCGGCTTGCCGGCCAGCTCGGCCAGGTGGGTGCGGTTCCACTCCAGCACCTGGGGAGTGAGCTCGGCCACCACCACGCTGGCCTCCGGCCCCAGGGTATCCAGGGCGGCCCGCAGGGTGTAGCCCATCCCCAGCCCGCCGATCAGAACCCGGGGGGCCTGACGCCGCCGGATGCTCGCGCAGGCGGCCTGGGCCAGGAGCTCTTCCGAGCCGTGGGTGCGGCTGGTCATCAGCTCGCGGTTGTCGATGCGGATCGAGAAATCCTGGCCTCGGCGCGCGAGCACGAGCTCGGAGCCATCGGGAGTGCGGGCCTTCTCGAGCGTTTCCCAGGGCAGCATAGGTCCGCATTGCTACACCCTGGCCAGGAAAATCCCTCTCAGAGCAGGACGATCAGCGAAACCGGTCCCTCGAACTCCTGGAAATCCGTTGGCTTGCCATACCAGTCCATGGTCGGCTCGCCGCTGGTGTCCACGTAGACCGAGTGACGCCCGTTGGCGGCCAGCACGCCCGAGTCGTAGTCACCCAGCTCGCCCGGGCCGATCTGCTTGAAGGGGACGCCCAGCAGATTGGCCCCATCGCTCATGTGCTCGCCCGTGGTCAGGGCCCAGAGTGACTCCACGAAAGTGTCCGCGCCCTCATGGCCCTCCTGCATCCCCCGTTTGGCCATGGCCGCAAAGCAGAGCGTGGCGTAAGCCATGGCCTCGGGGTCGCCGTTCTCGAAGTCGGAGGCCTGGGCCGCCAGCTTCATCTCCTCGGCCGTCAACTCCACCACGTAGCCGTCCTGCATGGTCACCTCGTAGCCTCCGTCGGGCAGCTTCTCCACGTTCTGAAAAACGTTGTTGCCATACTTGTCCATGGCCGCCTTGATGACCGCGATGGAGACGCAGTTGCCCCGCGAGCCCTGGTCGAAGGCCGTGATCAAGCTATCGCCGAAGGTCCCTTCCTGTTGCAGGGCGCGGTCGAGCGCCTCCTCGTCGGTGCTCGTCCAGCGATTATCGCTGGGCTGGCCGGGGCCCCAGCCGGCCTCGGTGGCCTCTCGCTGGCTGATGTTGCCGTTGCGCTGGCCGGTCAGGGCCACGTCCATGGCATTGAAGACGTTCTGGTTGCTGAGCATCGTCAGGGCCGCCTTGCGCACCACTTCATCGGCGTTCTCGTCAAGCGCCACCCGGGCCAGCTCGTCGCGGGAGATCGAGCCGTCCTGGTTTTGGTCGAAGGTTCCGAAACTCTGGTCGAGCACGGTGGCGGTTTGCTCCATGCTCATCAGACCGCCCGGGGAGTTCTGCTCGTTGGTCTGCGCCGTCTGGAGGTCCTCCAGCGTGAACACTCCGTCCGCCCGCGCACCCCCGCTGGCCACGTCCACCGCGTTGGTATCGTTGGCGTTGGCGAGCAAGGCCCGGGCAGCGCGACGCAGGCGCGGGTCGGCATTCTCGTCCTCGGCCACGGCCAGCAGGTCCTGGATGCTGAAACTGCCGTCCTGGTCGCCGTCGAGCACCTCCATGTTCTCGGCCAGCGTGCCCGTGATCTGCTCGAGCGACATGGGCATCTGCTGTTTTTGCCAGGCTTGCTCGAGCCGCAGGCTGAGCAGGCGCCGCTCGTACATCTGCTGGCGAGGGTCCTGCTCGGTCCTGGGGACGAGGGCTTCCCAGCGTCTGGGCTCGGGAGAGGGGGCCTGGCGAACGGGGGCGATCTGCTGCATCGTGTGTCCTCCTTCCGGGTTGGACACAGTCTAGGCGGGAGAGCTTTGCAGAAATTGAGACTGCAACGACAGTGTGATCTGGCCGGCCTCAGCGACTCTTGAAGGCCTGCCAGTCGGCCACCGCCTGGTCGGCATAGCGGGCGGCGAATCGGTGCAGGTTGGCGGACAAAAGCTCCTGGTCTTCTCCCAGCCAGGCTCGCAGTCCCTCGGCCTGCTCGGGGGTCGGGGCATGGGACCGGGCCAGCACCTGGCCGCACTGGCGCATTATCGAGAGCAGCTCCTCCTCGGAATTGAGGTCCTTGAAGCCCAGCGAGGCTTTCTCGGGCTCGCGCTCGCGCACCAGCATGGAGTAGCCGGCCACCGGCGCGTAGCCGGTGAGTGGGTTGAGCCGGCCGCCCAGCGCCTCCTGGCTGGCCACGGTGGCGGCCGCGTCGGCCCGGGTCAGGTCGCCGGTGCGGTCCACCAGCGGGGTGGGCAGCAGTTGCTTGATCTCCAGGACGTAAGGCGCCTCCTCGCCCTCCACCAGGGCATACCAGCGCGGCAGGCCCAGCGTGGCTCCGCCGCTGCCCCAGCGTTGGACGATATCTTTCACCTCGAGAGGACGGTCCAGCGGGGCCAGGGGGTCGAGGCGCTGCTCGTAATCGCGCAGGCCGGCCTGCACCTGCTCGCGCTCCTCGGGCGAAGCCTCGCGCATGGACTCGTCGCGCACAAAGCGCAGCCCGTCTTCGGTTTCTTCGGTCAGATCGCGCAGGAAGGTCCAGCGGTCCGGATCCACCTTCTCGAAGAGCGCCTCCACCGGTCCCTCGCTCTCGGACGCTCGCAGGAAGGCACCCTCGCCCGGGGCCTGCTCCAGCTCGTCGCGGTAACTCTGACAGAGCGCCTGGATGGCCTCAAGAGAGATGCCCGGGTCCAGCTCTGCCTGTCGCACCTGCAGTACCAGGCTGGTGGCCAGCCGGGCCAGGTCCAGCTCGGGCGTGGAGCGGTCGGCCTGGTCGAAGTCGTTCAAGCCCCAGACCGGCTTGCCGTCACTTCCGCGCACGATGCCGAAGTTCTGCAGGTGCACGTCCACGGCCACGGTCAGCTCGGGGGCTGGGCGGGGCAGCAGCTCGAGGGGGTGGTGCGGGCCCAGCACGTCCTCCACAAAGAGCGCCGCCGTGTCGCGCAGGAAGTTGTGCGGGCTCTTTTTCATGTGCCGCTCTTTCTCTTCCAAACCCTCGCCCTCGAGCCCGAGGCCGCGATGGAACCGGTCGATGAAGGCCAGCGCTTCCTCGGGCGACCGCTCGGCAGTGCGCGTGGCACTCAGCAGCGCCAGCCCCACCGGTCCGGGGATGAGGTCATGAAGCGCCTCGGCGGCGGGCAGACGCGCGGGGCGGGGAGGGGCGGTCTGAGCGCTCAGCTCGACTTTATCCAGGTCGGCGGGGCGGGGGGCAGGCTTCCAGGCCAGCCGGGGCGGAGCCTGGGCGGCCACGGGCATGAAACAGATGGAGCGCAGCACGAGGACAGTCTAGGTCCAGATACGTCCAGCGGAGTGAACGAAGCGTTACTTTCGCGCCAGGCGCTCGTCCTCCAGCGCCTCGATGCGGCAAATCAGCCGCTCGAGCTCTTCGCGGTCGTCGAGCAGCTCGATCAGCCGCTCGTAATCCCCAGGGCTTCGCAGCACCGTGCGGGCCAGGGGTAGAAAGAAAATCAGCGCCTGGCTGCCCACCCGACTGAACGGCTTGCCCGCCTCCAGGCAAAAGATGGCCAGCGGAGCCAGCTCGCGACGCACGACCAGCTCGGCCAGGCGGTCGATCATGCTCGCTCCTCAAGTCCGCGCTCGCGCAGCCACTTCACCACCTTCAAGCGGTCCTGGCGGGTCAGAGGAAGGAACACGCCTCGCAGTCGCTCGGTGGGGGCGCTCTGGCGGTAGGGGGTGAGGAAGACCCCGTTCTTGTCCACCACGAAGGCTCGGAAGCGCTCCCAGGGGTAGCGGCGAGAGCCGATCTCCAGCTCGGACGGGCTCAGCCGGTAGCGCGTAGGCACGAAGAACGGCAGCAAGCTGTAGGCCAGAAAGGCCAGCAGCGGCAGGGTCACCAGCGGCTCGGGCAAGAACTGCCAGGCGGCCGAGCCCACCAGGCCCAGGCCGAAGCAGATCAGCAGGGCCAGGCCGGGCCGGCGGGCGGCGGGGTGGTGGGATATCTCCATCATCGGCGCCTGCCGGTCAGGTAGAGAACGTTGGAGACCAGGATCAGCCCACAGACCAGAATGTGCACCGAAGACTGAGCCAGCATCCCGGCCTCGGCATTACCGGGATCGTTGCGCAGGGTCTCATACTCGGCGGCGCCCCGCAGGCCGGCCAGCAAGCCCGAAATCTGGCCGGCATTGTAATACGAATAGAGCTCGGGCACTCCCACGGCGGTGGAGGCCCCGTAGACCGGCACGCCGTACTGGCTCTTCACCACGATGGCATACCACTCGAACGTTTTGTTGTCGGTGGCGGTGAAGATGCCCGCAAAGCTCCTGGCATCCCCCACGCCCCGCAAGATGGGCAACTGAGCCAGGGGAGTGCCGTTGACATCGGTGCGGTAGGCGCCGTGCAGGCCCGCCCCCATCTGGCGAATAGCCTTCATGTCCCCGGCCCGGTAGCCCAGGATGACGTAGTCGACGCCGTACTTCTTGCCCATGGCCTCGGCCACCCGGCCCACGTACTTGCGGGCCAGCAGCGACCCGTCGGGGATGGTGGAGGTGACCACCAGCCGGCAGCCACGGCTGAGCAGGTGTCGGGCCACCACCACGGCCGAGGGGCCGACCTCGGCCACCGACGAGGCCCAGCCATCGTAGCCGAACCAGACCAGGCTGCCCGGCGGCAGGCTTTCGACCCAGCGGTAGACCCGCATGGTCGGCTCGGTGGAGGGGCAACTCAGGGGGATCCCCAGCGACATCGGCACCACCACGGCCACCGCCACCATGACGAAGATCGCTCTTCGCACCTCAGCCCCCGCCGAAGAGCCGCCCGAGCATGGGGAAGAAGTCGTCTCGGAAGAAGAGCACCCGCCCGATCAGGAGCGACACGCGGGCCATCACGGTGTAGCCAAAGGCGGCCCCGAAGGCGATCATCAGCACCCAGATGCCGATGCGCGAGGTCCAGCCGAAGAGCGGGCCCTTGTGCTCGACCGAGAAGTAGAAGTAGATCAGGCCGGTCAAAACGCCCACCACCAGGATCCAGTTGGCCAGGGTCTGGGAGAAGTTGCCCTCCACCCACAGCGGCACGATGGTGGCGCTCACCTGCTCGAGCACCTGGGCTTCCATCGTGTAGACGATCTGAAAGCCGGCCGTAATCCCCACCATGAAGCAGATCGACCAGCGGCTCACCCAGCTGACCGACGGCACCAGCCGCAAGAGCAACATGACGCCCATCACGGCCGGCACCAGGAAGACCCACTCGCCCACCAGCAGGCGGTCGATCAGGTTGGGCTTGATCATGGTCCAGTAGCCCAGCACCATCCAGTAGCCGGCCGAGCAACCGATGAAGACGTGCTCGGCGAACTTATAGAAGGGGTTATCCTTGTAGAGGAAGCTGAAGATGCACATGGTCAGGAAGGCGGCGATGAAAAGGCCGACGGTCTGGTAGGCTTCGGTCATCGGCGTCGCTTCCCCAGGAAGTAGACCACGTTGGCAAACATGATGAACCCGGCGATCGTGAAGTGGGCGATGGATTGGGCGTCCATGGCCGGGGTGGCGGTGCCAGGGGTCTTGATCAGGGTCTCATATTCGGCCGCCCCCCGCAGGCCCCCCAGCATGCCCACCAGCTGGCCCGAGTTGAGGTAGGGGTAGTACTCGGGCACGGTCACCGCGGTCACGCCCAGGCCCAGGGGGCGCTTGTAGCCGGCGGCCACCACTTTGACATACTCCAGCCCGCCCGGATAGCCGCTGGAGAAGTTCAGCACCAGGTCGAAGCTGGAGTAGTCCTTGACCCGCTTCATCAAAGGCAGCTGGTTGATGGGCCGGCCGTCGATGTCGCGCTTGAACTGGGTGGTAAACCCGCTGCCCACGGCTCGCAGCGCTTTGTCGGCCCCGGCGATGTAGCCCAGGTTCACGTAATCGATGCCGTTCTGGCGCTTGAACTCGGCCACCGGGCCGTTGAGGGCGCCCCGGCTCTGAAGGGCTCCTTCCGCGCTGATGGACATCATGACCAGCTTGACATTCTTGGGAAAACACTGGCGCAGGGCCGCGACCACCATTGGCTCGAGCTCGACCGAGGTGGAGGGCCCGTAGTCGATCCCCATAAGAACCAGGCTGTCGGCGGGGAGCTTGTCCACCGCAGTGTAGATGCCGCGGGTGGCTCCGGTGGGGTCCACCGGCAGGTTGAGCGGGAAGAAGAAGGGCAGCACCACCACCAGGGCGATGACCATGAAGATGTAGCGCCGATCGAGCCGGGAGAGGCGTTCGAGAAACTCCATCAGTCGCCCCCCAGATACGAGCGCTCGATGCCCAGCATGATCTTGACCGAGACCGAGATCAGCCCGATGGACGAGCCGAGCAGCACGGCCCGCTGGCCGGCCGCGTTGAAGCCGTTCATGATGAAGTCTTCGATCAGCTTGCCGATGTTGTACTGGCCGAAGAAAGGCAGGTTGTTCCAGATCACCTCGCCCAGGGGCACGCGGAAGATCATCACGATGAAGGCCGTGCCGAGCAGCAGGGTGGACTCGATGGAGCGGGCCCGGAAGGCGCGAAACGAGGCCGAGGCGATGAAGAAGGCCAGCAGGCTGAACATGGTGGCCGAGAGCGGCGTGTAGACGTACTGGAACATGAAATCGAACCAGGTGCCCTCGTCGGTGGGCAGCACCGAGGGGTTGAGCCAGCCCATCAGGCCCGCCTCGCTGGTGTAGCGCCAGAAGAGCCCGATGATCAGGGTGGTGGACAGCGAGGCCAGCAGCACCGCTTTGAACTGCCAGTCGCGGCCACGGCGCTGGATCACCTTGCCGTTGACCACGAACAGGCTGCCGGCCCCCAGCACGTAGGCCACCGCCGCCAGGATGCCAAACCAGGTCAGGAAGCGGTCGCCCCAATCGTTCCAGGCCGGCAGGTAGAACTGAACCATCATGGCCACTCCGGCCAGGAAGGTGATGAAGAGCGGGATCTGGCGCTTCACTTGAACCACTCCTTGACGACCGGGTAGCCGAACGTTACCAGCAGCGCGCCCACGAAGATGCAGACCATGAGCAGGGCCTTGCCCACGTCCTGGCCGCGCAGGCTGCCCACCTGCATGGGGTCTCGCGAGAGGTAGGCCGAGGCGGCGTAGAGCTCCTCGCCGATCAGCGTGTAGTCGCAGGCCGAGACGAAGAAGGGAAGCTGGGAGGGCATGGCCGTGCCGGCGATCTGGATGGCCCCGGTGGAGTGGCCGGTCTCGGCCAGAATGAGCGACTCGGCGTAGAAGGTGCCCAGATAGAAGTTGGCAGCCGGCTTCTCGCGCATCATGATGCCGTCCACGCCGGCCACATAGCCGAACTGCTCGTCGGTGAGGTAGTTGATGTTGTCACGCTGGAAGGCGTCCGGGCGGCCGGCGGCGGTGTAGGACTCCTTGACCACCTCCTGGGCCGTGCTCATCACCACCGAGCGGCTGCAGGGCACCAGAATCGGGGTATCGTACTCGGCCGTCTTCTTGGCCACGTGGCCCAGGATGGAGAGCGAGGCCAGGATCTGGATGTCGTCCACGTCCGCCAGGCCGTGCACGTAGAGCACCGGCTTGCCCATCTCGGTGGCTCGCCCCACCGCCTCGTCCAGGGCGTTCAGGCCGGCGATGCGCCGGATGAAGAGATCCTTCTTGCGGGCCGCATAGATGAAGTAGGCCAGGAAGACCACCAGCACGGCCACGCCGATCAGGTTGTTGAGCTTGGACATGTCGAAGAAGGGCACGAAGCTCTGCTCGGGCCAGGCGGCCGTGGCGTCAGACTTGAGGCCGAGGTAGCGGTCCGAGCCCAGGGTGGCCAACAGCTTGTCGCCCACCTTCTCCAGCGAGCTGGCCATGGCCGGCAGGGGGGTGGAGGTGGCCTGCACCTTGCCGGTGGCGGCGTCGAGCAGCACGATGCGCCGGTCGGGGGTGGAAAACCAGATCTGCGGGCCCACGAATCCCCACTCCTCGGCGATCCGGTCGTCGGGCCGGGCGGGGCGATAGCTCCACAGCTCTTTGCCCAGGACCAGGTCGACCGCGTGCAGCACGATCGGCTCTTGAGGATACTTGACGTCGATGGCCCGGCTCTGGCCGGGGGCCTGGGCCGGGGTCAAGCGGCTGGCGAAGTAAAGAAGGCCTTCCTTGAGCACCGGGGTGCCCAGCAGGCTCGAGCGCGGAAGGTCGAGCACCGTCCGCTCGGCCTCGCCCAGCTCCACCAGGCGAAAGCTCTCCACGATGCTCTGCTCGCCCTGACGGGTCTTGGGGTTGATGACCGGCTGCCCGGCCGAGTCCAGCCGCGGCTCGGGGGTCGAGCTTTTCAGGAACACGTAGAGTCGCTCGCCGTGCTCGAAACAGTTGAGCGGCTCGCCGGCAAGCTCGAGCTCGTTCTCCACCGAGCCCGTCTGGCGATTGAGCCAGCGCACTCGGGTGCCCTCCTTCGCCTTCTGAAAGACGACCAGGTCGTTGTCGCGCAGGAGCAGCAGGGGCTTGCCCTCGGCGTCGGGCAGCACCTCGCCATCCAGGGCCAGATCCCAGGCCAGGTTGCCCTGCTCTTGCTCGAGCATCAAGATGCGGTCGCCGGTCGAGCGCTCGAGCACCAGCACGCGCTCGCCCGCGGCCATGGGAGCACCCACCAGTCGGCCTTGCAGGGGCAGGTCCCACTGGTAGTTGGGCAGCTCCTGCAGGGGGTAGTTCCAGGCTCGCGTGAGGCCCTCGAGGATGTGGGGCACGGGCTCGATGCTGACCAGGAAATACGGGCTCTCGGCGCCGCCCTGCTCGACCTCCAGCACCCGATCTGCCATCAGCCAGGGGCCGCCCTCGAGCTTGCCCTCGGGCACCAGCGACCAGAGCACGTCCCCCGTCTTGCCGTCCACCAGGACCAGCTGCTCGGGGCCCGGCTCGGGCACGGGCGGAGGCTCCTGGCGCAGGTAGCCGGGATTGAAAGGAGCCGGCTCGGGGGGCGGGATGACCAGCAGCCAGTTCCCGTCGCTGGCAAACACCCTGCTCGGCTTGCCCGGCAGCCCTGCCTGCAGGACCGGCTTGCCTTGCTGCAACACGATGAGCTGGCAGCTCTTGTCGGGAGCCTGGACGACCATGGCCAGGCCCGTCTGGTCAACGGCCTCCGGGCCCCACAGCACTTCCCCCTGCGTTTCGTAGCGCCACAGCAACTGCCCGGTGGGCGAGAAGGCCGTCAGGCCGCTCGCTGCGACCAGCACCGAGAGGTCCTTGGAGAGCTGCTGCAGGTTGCCGTCTTTGAGCCCGGGCAGGCTCAGCAACTGGCGATGGACGCCGTTGGAGGGATCGAGCTCGACGAGCCGGTCGTCGGGGGTGATCAGCAGGCGCTTGTCGCCGCCCGGGTCGAGCAGATCGGCTCGGGCAAAGACGGTCAAAATCAGCAGGCAGGCCAGAAAGCGCGCTAGGCTGGACAAAGCTTCCGGTCGTTCTCGCAGGCTCTGGGAGATCCTGCGTACATGCAAAAGGACAGCCCTGGAGGGGCTGTCCTCTTGAAGTGGCTGGCCGTCAGTAGCCGGTCAGCTTGGTAAGCCCTCCGCTGATGCCCGCTCCGGCCAGGACGCCCATCGGGCCGAAGCCGGCACAGGCGGTGTTGATGGTGGAGTGGAGCAGGCCGTTGAGGATATTACGCTTGCCATACTCGGAGAAGCCGAGCTTGAAGCAGGAGCCGTCCGAATACGGACTGCCGTTGGCCTTGTTGGCCCGAATCTCCTCGACGCCGTGGTAGATGCCCTTGGTCAGGGCGAAGACGGCCATGCCGCCGAGCCAGGTGCCGATGTGGCCTCCGGGCATCACGCCGCTGAGGGCCAGGGCCGAGATGCCCAGACCGGCCACGGCCGAGACGATGGCGTTCTTGGTGGAGATGCTCATCCCGCCCCCGGAGAGCTGTACCGACTCCTCCGGAGACGGACCGGCGGCCGAGGTGGGCTGGTTGAAGACCTGGGGCGAGACTGCGCTGGACGGGCGGGCGGCCTGATTGGCGGCGGCTTGGGTCAGTACCATGGTGGGTCCTCCTCCCCCGGGCGGGGTTCTTTGTGGCTGCAGTCTAGCCGAGTGGCCTGAAAATTGCCTGAAGGAGAGTTGAGGCTGCAAGGAGTATTCCCCCGCGGCCTTATTTTGTGGAGAGAACGTGATGACTGTCAGTGACAAATCGATCGAAGAGGTTGTAGGTGGCATATACCAGGCGATGCGTGAGGGTACCATGCGCTCGCTGCTGGAGAGCTTGAGCCGCGAGTTCGAGCCGGGGCTCGAGCTGCCTGACAGTATGCCCTCGCGCCTGGTTCGCCTGAACTAGGATACCGTTGTCGCGGCCCCGGGGAGGGATTTGAGCAGGCAGTCCTTCCGCTGCGAGCCAGGACTTGCGCGCTGGCCTGTTCGAGAAAGTGAAAGGATGATCCAGCCATGACTTACCAACGGTTGAGCAAAGATGAGGCAGCCGTGCTGCTGATCGATCACCAATCCGGGCTGATCTCGCTGGTGCAAGACTTTTCGCCCAACGAGTTCAAAAATAGCGTGCTGGCCCTGGCCGACCTGGCCGTCTACTTCAAGCTGCCCACCATCCTGACCACCAGCTTTGAGGATGGACCCAACGGGCCGCTGGTACCGGAACTGACCGAGCGTTTCCCTGACGCCCCCTGCATCGCGCGGCCCGGGCAGATCAACGCCTGGGACAACGAGGACTTCGTCAAGGCGGTCAAGGCCACGGGCCGCAAGCAGCTGATCCTGGCCGGGGTGGTCACCGACGTGTGCGTGGCTTTCCCCGCCCTGTCAGCCATCCAGGAGGGGTTCCAGGTGTTCGTGGTGACCGACGCCTCGGGAACCTTTGACGAGACCGTGCGCCACGCAGCCTGGGCTCGCATGAGCGCGGCCGGGGCGCAGTTGATGAACTGGTTCAGCGTGGCCTGCGAGTTGCATCGCGACTGGCGAAACGACGTCGAGGGATTGGCCGAGATCTTCTCCAACCACCTGCCCGCCTACCGCAACCTGATCACCAGCTTCAATCACGGCAAGGTGCTGAGCCCTCGCTGACGCCTACTGACTCTTGGAGGGACCCAGAGCAAGAGCGCTTCGCAGAGCTCTCGGGAATGAGTCACCGGGCCGGACCCGAGCCAGCCATCGACTGCTGCTTTGAGCGAGCTCAAGCTACCGGAAGAGTACCCCCGGTGTAGGGGTTCCTGGTCCGCTAGGCGAAGGTCACCAAATCTTGCCGAGATGGAGCGAGCTATGAGCGAATTTCAGGCCCAGGAGATCCAGACGCTGCCGCCCCCAGCCCAACTGTCTCTGGACCCGAACTGGCTCACCCCGATGGGTCTGGTCGATTGGTACATCTGCCCCTGGATGGCCGAGCGCGCGAATCAGCTCATCTTCCCTCTCATGCTAGACGGCAAGCCCTTCTTGATCAGCTGGGAGGGGATCGGCTGCATTCCCCTTCACCAGGACGGCCCGGGGTTCCACCTCCAGGGCAAGACCGGCAAGTTCAACGTCAACTTGCGTTTCCGGCGCGAGGCGGGGGTGGCCCACATCCAGGGGAACATCGGGTTGCAGCAAGTCAACTACAACATTGACTTTACCCAGAACCCCATCCCGATCCAGGGCGATACCGGCCGGTTTCGCACCAACTCGCGCATCCAGCTGACCGATAATGGCATGTCCTTCGAGGGCGAGTCGGGGCGCTTCACCTCTCGCCTGAACGGCACCTTCGAGGCCGGTCGCTTCCGCTTTCATGGCGGCAAGCAGGGCGAGCGCACCGAGCTTGAGATCGTCGCCACGCCCGAGGGGGCCGAGCTCAGCGGATTCTTCATGGAGTCGAGCGGTAATCTCAGCGTTAAGACCGAGCCTAACAAGATCAAAGCCAGCGGGTTCGTGCGCGAGAAGAATTGCGACTTCACCATCGAGCTGACCGCGGAAGGGGTCTTGCTCTCTGGAGGAGGGGCCCCGGGCGACATCAAGGCCACCATCGCCATGACCCCGGATGGTTACTGGGTGAAAGGACGCCTCAACCCGGGCAACCACTTCAACTATCACCTCAAGCGCAACTCTTAGCTACACTCTCGCACTCCACGGAACGGCGCTGCGGCTGCAGCGTTCAACGCGCGGCGCCTCAGGCGTCTTCGCCCTCTTCTTCTTGCAGGCTGCGATCGATGTAGGCCTGGATCAACCGGGCGTCATCCTCATCCAACTCGAGAAAGCGGAATCCCACCTCGATGCGGTCGCGCCAAACATCCTCGCGCCAGAGCACCTCGCCGTCGAGAGGCTCGAGAGGCCATTCCGAGCCCAGGTGGAGCCACAGGATGAGCTGGCATCCCGGGCTCAACCATGGCACCGGGGTGGTGCGAATGCGCAGGCCCTCGGGGCTCAGCTCGGTGGCCGTCATGTAGAACCAGTCGTCCTCGAAGCGGACCGAGACCGGCACCACCGAGCGCAGCCGAAAGCGCAGGCGGCGGTTGGGCCCCTCGAATCCGTCGATGGTCTCGCGCAGACGAGCCTGATCGGCCGGAGACATCTCCAGGAAGCGCAGTCCAGCCACCCAGGCCTCCCCCAGCAGCCCCTTCTGCCAGGCCACCTGGCAGCGAGTGCGAAGCTCGCCTTCCTGGCCTCCCAGGCTGGCCATCGAGACGATCAGCTCGAATTCCTCATCGGCGGGAAGCTCGCGGTCGAGGTTGATGCGCATGCCCCCTTCCGAGAGGTCGAGCAGGTAGAGGGCCACCGGAACTTCGTTCTGACCGGGCACGGCAAAACGCGCCGTTACGCTGTGGTTCAGGTCGCAGCCGACCCGCGGGGTGGAGCGGCGGTCCTTATGAGCCCACTCCATTCGGCTCAGGCCCCCCGGGGCTCGAATTCATAGATTTCGGCCATCTCGTCCAGGCCCGAGAAGTTGACCTCCAGGTCGCGCGCCAGCCCGTTGGCTACGTCGTAAACCCAGCCGTGGACCTGGGGCAGCTTGTCTTTGAGCCAGGATTCTTGCACGATAGAGGTTTTGCAGACGTTATACACCTGCTCGATCACGTTCAGCTCCACCAGACGCCGCTCTCGCAACTGGAGGTCTTCAATGGCCTCCAGCTCCCTCTGGTGGAGACGATAGACATCCTTGATGTGGCGCAGCCAGTTGTCGATCATGCCGTGGTGCTTGGCCGACATGGCCGCCCGCACGCCCCCACAGCCATAGTGGCCGCACACGATGACGTGCTGGACGTGCAGGTGATTGACGGCGTATTCAAGCACGCTCAGGGCGTTCATGTCGGTGTGCACGAACAGGTTGGCGATGTTACGGTGCACGAAAACCTCGCCCGGCACGGCGTCGATGATCTCGTTTGCCGGTACCCGGCTGTCGGCGCAGCCGATCCAGAGGAGAAAGGGCTGCTGGCCGTGGGCCAGGCGTCCAAAAAACTCCGGGTCGGCGTCGATCATACGCCGAACCCACTTCTTATTGCCCTCGAGCAGGCGCTGGTAGGAGGTGTCTCGCTCGGTCATCAGGCGCCTGCTTCCACCCCCGGGAGGATTCACCTTCGCCGATAAGAACTGCGGGCGATGACTCACGAGCTGGTCGACCTGGTCGACGAGCAGAACCGGGTGGTGGGCCAGGCCGACCGCCGCACCGTGCGCTCGCAGAACCTGCTCCACCGCGGGGTGGGAATCCTGGTGCAGAACGAGCGGGGGGCTGTCTACGTGCACCAGCGCACGACCACCAAGGATGTCTTCCCCGGCCTCTTTGATATGTTCGTGGGCGGCGTGGTGGAGAGCGGCGAGAGCTACCTCGAGGCGGCCCGGCGCGAGGTGGCCGAGGAGTTGGGCGTGGTCGGCCCAGAGCCAGAGTGGCTCTTCGAGCATCTCTACGAGGGGCCTCTGAACCGCAGCTTCATCCACGTCTACCGGGTGCGCTGGGACGGACCCATCTCTCATCAAGAGAGCGAGATCTGCTGGGGCGACTGGCTCGAGCACGAGCGTCTGGAAGAGTGGGCCCGGAAGGTGCCGGTGGTGCCCGACGGGTTGGAGGTCTTTTCTCATTACCTGGAGTGGCTGCAAGCGACGTGAACCTCTGGCTGCGCATGCTCTGGGTGCTGATGTTGAGCCTGTTTCGGCCCCGCATCAGGCCTCTGGAAGACTCCACGCTGGACCTGCGGGTCTGGCCCCCGGACCTGGACCTGATGGGACACGTCAACAACGGCCGCTATTTGACCTTCATGGACCTGGGGCGGCTGGATTTGATAGCGCGCTCGGGTTTGTGGCGCATCGCCTTGCGGCGTCGCTGGACTCCGGTGATCGTCTCGGCTCAGGTGCGCTTTCGTCGCGCCCTGAAGCTTTGGGATCGGTTCACTCTGCACACCCGGGTGCTGGGCTGGGATGAGCGCTGGGTCTATATCGAGCACCGCCTGGAGTCGCGCGCCCGAACCGCTTCGCTGGCACTGGTGAAGGCCGGATTCGTGGCTCGGGACGGGCTGGTGCCGGTGCAAGAGCTGGCCGCGGCAATGGGGGTGCATGAGGCCCCCGAGCTACCCGCGGCGGTGCGGGCCTGGCGCGGGGCGGAGGCGATTCTGGCGGAGGGTGAAGTGTCTCCATGAAGTCCTGCGATCTCTTGATTCGAAACGGGCGGGTCTTGCCCATGGTCGAGCCCGGCCTGGTGCTCGAAGGTGCCTCGGTGGCCGTGGTGGGCCAGCGCATCGCAGCGGTGGGGCCGGAGGCCGAGCAATACCACGCTCGCAACGTGCTCGACGCCACCGGCCGGGCGGTGCTGCCCGGACTTGTGAACGCCCACTGCCACGCCCCCATGACGCTCTTTCGTGGACTGGCCAACGACCGCGCCTTGATGGACTGGCTGCAGAACTACATCTTCCCGGCCGAGGCCGCTGAGGTGAACCAGGAGTTCGTGCGCTGGGGCAGCCGGCTGGCCTGCCTGGAGATGATCCAGGCCGGCATCACGACGGTGGCCGACATGTACTACTTCGAAAGCACCGTGGCCGAGGAGTTTGCCGCCGCCGGCCTGCGCGGCGTCCTGGGGCAGGCTCTGGTGGACTTTCCCGTGCCCGATGCGAGAAGCTTCGAGGAGGGCGTGACCAATGTGCGCGCTTTTGCCCGCGAGTGGAAGGGGCATCAGCTGATCACCCCGGCGGTGGCCCCCCACGCCCCCTATACCGTCAGCGAGGATCATCTACGCCAGAGCCGCCACCTGGCCGACGAGCTCGAGCTGCCCCTCATGACCCACCTGGCCGAGACCCGCACCGAGACTGAGCAGATGGCCCGCGAGCACCAGGGGCTCTCGCCCACCGCTTACCTCGAGAGCATCGGTTTTTTCGGCCCGCGCACCCTGACCGCTCACGTGGTCTGGGCGGATGAAGCCGACATCGCGCGGCTGGCCCGGGCCGGGGTGGGAGTGGCCCACTGCCCTCACTCCAACATGAAGCTGGCCTCGGGCGTCGCCCCCGTGCTGGCCCTCCTGAAGGAGGGCGTGGCCGTGGGATTGGGCACCGACGGACCGGCCTCCAACAACGACCTTGACCCCTGGCAGGAGCTGCAGACGGCCATCTTCCTGCAGAAAGTGACCGCTCTTGATCCGACCGCCCTGCCCGCCGGCCAGGCCTTGCAGATGGCCACCAGCCTGGGAGCCCGGGCCGTCTCGCTGGGGGACGAGGTGGGCACCCTGGAGGCGGGCAAGCGGGCCGACCTGATCATCGTGGCCCTGGACGGCGTCCACCAGCTGCCGGTCTACGACCTGGCCTCCACCCTGGCTTACACCACCCGGGCCAGCGATGTGCGCACGGTGGTGATCGACGGCCGGGTCGTGATGGAGGAGCGCCAGGTGCTGAGCGTCAACCTCGATGGCCTGATGGATCGGGTGGCCGAGTACGCCGAGCGGATCAGGAAGCGGGTGTTGCACTGAGGAGGGAGAAATCTCTCTCATGCGACATCTGCTTCTTTGTCTACTGCTGCTCACCACGTTCGCTCAGGCCCAACTCAGCCCTGAGCAACGCGAGGAGAGCTCGGATGAGATCCGCGATCAGATTCGCCGTGAGTACGGCGAGCCCACCGCACCCGATCCTCACTCCTTCGTCTCGACCATCTTCTACCGCATCGTCGAGGTGACCGAGCGCAAGGACATTCAGTATCGGGTCTCGGTGGTGCAGGAGGATGACACCGTCAACGCCTACGCCCTGCCCGACGGCCAGGTGGTGTTTCTGACCGGGCTCCTGAAACGTTTGCCTTCCGGCGACGAGGACGCGGTGGCTTTCGTGGCTGCCCACGAGATCGCTCACCTCGAGCGCGATCACCTCGGACGTTTGGCCCGCAACGCCGGCATGACCAGCCTGCTGCTGGGTTTGTTGACCCAGGGCAGCCAGGAATGGCTTCAGCTGCTGGCCAACGTCACCAACAACGTGCTGGTATCGGGCTATTCGCGCGGGATGGAGGCCGAGGCCGACCGGCGGGGCATGGAGCTGATGGCTCGGGCGGGCTACGATCCGCGGGGCGCGCTCACTACCCTGGAGTTGTTCCAGGAGATCGCATCTCAGAACCCCGGTCTGGACATCTTCCCGACTCACCCCCATCCCGCCGACCGCTACAAGGACGCTCTGGCTTACATCAAGTCGCAGGGGCTGGCCGTGAGCGAGGGGCGACCCGTTGCCTCGCGCCAGGCCAGGGATGGCGAGCTGGCCCGCCGCGTCTACGCCTATGCAAGTCAGGCCGAGCCCTCAGGGGCGGGCGATCCCCAGGCGGCCCGGTCGGCCCTGTACCGGGTGTTGCAGCTGTGGAACGAGCCGGGCTCGGCTGCCTTCCGCCAGGCGGTGAGGGCCTGGCAGGCCGGGCGCGACAGTCTCTCGTTTCCCCCCGAGCAGTGGGTCGAGGTGCTGCAACTCGACCTCGAGCTCGAGTGAGGCGCGCGTGGAACGCTTCAGGAATGAGCGCGGCGCCGTTTCATGGATAGCGTTCTCATTCTGAACACAGGTCAACGCGCGCACTGGAGCCCTACAGCTGCTCGTCGGCAAACGAGGCCGGGTCCTCCAGCGGCTCGAGGTGGGTCAACACGCTGACGTTGGTGGGCGAGATGGCTCGCAGGTCGCGCTCGACCTGCTCGAGCAGATCATGGCCGCGCTGCACCGTCCAGGAGCCGGGCACCAGCACGTGCAGCGAGACGAAAGAGCGCGAGCCGGCCCGGCGCGTGCGCACGGCGTGGAAGTCCATCCCTTGCTGGCGGTAGCCCTCCAGCACCCTATCGATGGCCTCCTGCTCGGTCTGGGGAATGGCCGCGTCCATGAGTCCCTGAGCCGAGCGCTTGACCAGCTGCACCCCGGTCCAGACGATGTGGAAGGCTACCGCCAGGGCCAGGGCCGGATCCAGCCAGAGCCAGCCGGTCAGCCATACCAGCGCGATTCCACCCACCACGCCCACCGAGGTCCAGACATCGGTCAGGAGATGGTGGGCGTCTGCCTCCAGCGCGATGGAGCTGTGCTTTTTTCCCGCCCGGAGCAAGAACAGGGCCACCCCCAGATTGATCAGGGAAGCGCCAGTGGCCAGGGCCAGACCCAGCCCCACCGACTCCAGCGGCTGGGGGGCGAGTAGCCGGGGCACGGCGGCGGTCCCGATGCCGACGGCAGCCAGCACGATCAGGGCTCCCTCCACCCCGCTGGAGAAATATTCGGCCTTGGCGTGCCCGAAGGGATGCCCCTCGTCGGCCGGCTGCTCGGCCCACCAAAGCATGCCCAGGGCCAGCGAGGCGGCCACCAGATTGACCACTGACTCAAGCGCGTCCGAGAGCAGGCCCACCGAGCCGGTCACCCAGTAGGCCCCCAGCTTCATGCCGACGGTGGCCAGGGCGGCAGCGATGGAGGCCCAGGCGTAGCGATAGATCACTTCGAGCGGATCAACAGCACCGGGCAGGTCGATTTATCCAGAATCTTGGCGGCCGTGCTGCCGTGCACCCACTTGCTCAGCCCGCTGCGGCCGTGCGAGGTGATCACGATCAGATCGACCTTCTCTCGCTCGAGCACCTCCATGATGGCCGTGGCGGCCCCTCCTCGGGCCACCAGAGTGCGGGTCTTGATGCCCTTCTCGGCCAGCGGGGCGGCCTTATTCTGGAGATACTCGCCGGCCTCGGCTTTGAGGCGCTGCTCCACGGAGGGAAAGTCGATAGGTACCTCGGTGTCGAGGGTGACCTGACCGATGTTGGAGAGGCTGATCACCTGAAGCAGGATCAACTCGCCTCCCGAGCCGCGCGCCACCACTTCAGCGTGGGGCAGGGCCTGCTCAGCCAGGGTCGAGCCGTCCAGGGTCACCAGGATCGTCTTGTACATCGGTAGAGGTCCTCTCCGAGGGTTCGTTCGTCCTTTGCACGCCGACTGTTCAGGCCCTGCACGAGGCGACCAGACAATGAGAGCGAATCTGGCCCGGGTGCGGTGGGTGTCGGCCACCCTGCCGGTGGGGCATCATCTGCGCTGGAACGGATTGACCGGAAGGAGGGAGCCGGCCGAAGGCTGAGAACGTGCCCGGATGAAAAGCCTGTCCACTTTCCTGTGCGTGCTCTTTCTGCTCTTTCTTCCGGCCCGGGCCCAGTCGGTGCCCTATACCGAGTTCGACTTGCCCAACGGGCTGCATGTGATCCTCCACGAAGACCACAGCCTGCCCATGGTGAGCGTCAATTTGTGGTACCACGTCGGCTCGGCCAACGAGAAGCCAAAGCGCACCGGATTTGCCCACCTGTTCGAGCACCTGATGTTCGAAGGCAGCAAGAACGTGGCCGAGGGTGACTTCGACAACCTGCTCGAAGCCGTCGGGGGCGACAATAACGGCTCCACCACGAGCGACCGCACCAACTACTGGATCACCGTCCCCTCCAACGCGCTCGAGGTGGCCCTGTTCCTCGAGTCTGACCGCATGGGCTGGTTGCTCGACACGATGACCCCCGAGCGAGTCAACGGCCAGCGCGAGGTGGTCAAGAATGAGCTGCGCCAGAGCTACGCCAACGTGCCCTACGGCATGGCCTCGATCATCGTGGACGAGCTGACCTTCCCCGCCGGTCACCCCTACCACTGGCCCACCATCGGCTATATGGCTGACCTGAACGCGGCTACCCACAAGGACGTGGCCGACTTCTTCAAGCGTTACTACGTGCCCAACAATGCCAGCCTGGTCATCGCCGGCGATATCGACCCGGTCAAGACCCGGGCCCTGGTGGAGAAGTGGTTTGGCACTGTCAAGCCCGGTCAGCCCGTGCTGCCGGTGGCCCCTCCTCCGGCCAAGCTGACGAAGGTGGTGCGCAAGACCATCCAGGACAAGGTGCAGCTGCCCCGCCTGGATATCGCCTGGATCACGCCCCCTCACTACGCCCCCGGCGACGCCGAGCTCGACCTGGTGGCCCAGGTCCTGGCCGGAGGCAAGAACTCGCGCCTCTACAAGCGTCTGGTCTATGACCTGCAGGTAGCCCAGGAAGTCTCGGCCTACCAGGCCTCCCAGCGCCTGGCCAGCACCTTTCATATCGTGCTGACTCCCCGTCCCGGGCATACCACCGAAGAGCTGAAGAAGATGGTGGATGAGGAGCTCGAGCGCCTGCGGCGCGAGCCGGTCTCGCAGCGCGAGCTCGACCGTGCCCGCAACGGCCTGGAGGCTTCTTTCCTGGCCGGCCTCGAGCAGCTGAGCGGCTTCGGGGGCAAGGCCGACATGCTGAACGCCTACTACGTGGCCACCGGCAATCCTGATTATTTCGCTCTGGACCTCAATCGCTACCGGGCCGTGCGCGCCAGCGACCTGTCGGCCGTGGTGCGCAGCTTCCTGCCCGCCGACCGCCGGGTGGAGCTGACCGTGGTGCCGGAGGTGAAGAAGTGATCCCGCTGCTCTTGCTCGTGCTGCTCCTGGTGGCCCCGGTGCTGGGGCAAAACCGCACCCATCCACCTGAGAGCGGTCGCCCTCCCTCGCTGACCCTGCCCACGGTGCACAAGCGTGCTCTCTCCAACGGCATCCCGGTCTGGGTGGTGGAGCGCCACCAGGTGCCGGTGGTGGCCGTGGACCTGCTGCTCACCAGCGGCAGTGCCTCCGACCCGGCCGGCGCTTACGGGATGGCTTCGCTGACCGCCGGCCTGCTCGACGAGGGGGCCGGCGCGCGCGACGCCCTGGCCCTGGCGGACGAGCTCGACTACCTGGGCGCCAGCCTGGGGGCCAGCACCAGCTATGACGCTACCAGCGTGGGACTGTACGTGCCCGTGGCCCGGCTGGCTCAGGCCCTGCCGGTGATGGCCGACGTGGTCTTGCGACCCACTTTCCCCGCCGCCGAGCTCGAGCGCAGGCGCACAGAGCTGCTGGTGGAGTTCTCTCGCCTCAGTGATGACCCCGGCACCATTGCGCGGCTGGCCTTTCCTCACGCTCTGTTTGGCCCCGAGCATCGTTTCGGAAGCAGCCTGACGGGTCGCATGGCCTTTGTCAAAGGGGTCAACCGCGAGCAGCTGGCCGCTTTTCACGCCTCGCATTATCGTCCCGAGAAGGCCGCCTTCATCGTGGTGGGGGACGTGAGGGTGGACGAGGTGGTGGGGTTGCTGGAGGCCCAGTTCGGCAGCTGGAAGGCCAGCAGACCGGCCGAGGAGCCGACCGTGGCTGCCCCCGTCCAGCACGGCCCCCGCACCGTCTACCTGGTGGACAAGCCGGGGGCGGCTCAATCGGTGATCCGCATCGGCCGGGTGGGGGTGGATCGGGCCACGCCCGACTACTTTGCCCTGGAGGTGCTGAACACCATCCTGGGCGGCTCTTTCACCTCGCGCTTGAACCAGAACCTGCGCGAGAAGAATGGCTACACCTATGGGGCCCGCTCGGGATTCGACATGCGCCGTCTGCCCGGCCCGTTCGTGGCAACCGCGGCCGTGCAGACCGACAAGACGGCCGAAGCGGTGGGCGAGTTTTTCGTCGAGCTCGAGGGCATGAAAAAGCCCGTGCCCGAGGGGGAGTTGACCAAGGCTCGCAACAACGTGGCCTACAGCTTCCCGTCCTCGTTTGCGACCAACCAGGAGGTGGCCGGGCAACTCGAGGAGCAGCTCCTCTACGGCCTGCCGGACGACCACTACGCCACCTACGTGGACAAGATTCTGGCCGTCACCTCGGCCGAGGTGCAGGCGGCGGCCGAAAAGCAGCTGCAGACCGACAGTGTGGCGGTCGTGATCGTGGGGGACGTGAAGGTCATTCGGCCCAAGCTCGAGGCGCTCAGGCTCGGGCCCATCAAGGTGGTGGAGCTGAAAGAGCTGCTCTGAGGGTGGCCCTTTAGAGCTTCGCTTCCCCGATCGACCCGCGCAGCAAGATGAGCTGCACTGCCGCCGGCTTGACCTCTTTGGGCAGAGTGAAAAAGACCCGGGTGGCTGTAGCCGACTCGCCCGGGGAAAGGTCGAAGCGCTCGGGGTAGCGCCCCCGGTTGACCACGTGGCGCTTGCCCAGGTCGTCCACCAGCACGAAGTTGTTGTTGGAGAAGGCCAGCTGATCCTGGCCGGCGTTGGTGACCTGCACGCTCAGCTCGACCATCGTCTCGGCCGGGTTGGAGGTGCCGGTCGCGCTGTTCTTGATCACCTTGAGGGTGGCTTTCTTGTCGTTTGCTCGCTGTGCCCCGGCCGAGCCCAGCAAAGCCAGGATCAGTCCCAGAACCAGGGTCACTCGCATCGGGGAGCCTCCTCAGCAAAACGGCCGGACGGCCAGGTCGTCCAGCGTGATGGTGTAGCTTTCATGCTCGCCCCACCCCAGCCAGGTGAGGACGACCTCCGCGGTCACCGCCACCGTCAGCATGACCAGATTGCGAGCCAGCGGGTAGTTGCAGTCGTCCTGCCCGGCGGCCGGAGAGGGAACCCGGTAGACCTCGTTCCAGAGCACCTCCGCGAAGCCTGCCGCCAACCCGGCGTGCAGACAGGGCAGCTCACGTTGGCGGCACCAGTCGCTGACCAGCTGGCGGGAGGGCGAGTTGTCAAAGGTGTCCAGCACCAGCTCGCTGTCCTTGAGCAGCTTGTCCATGCTGGCCGCGGTCAGCTCCTCGGAGAGAGCCTCGACCTTCGTGCCCAGAGCCCGATACAGGTTGTGGGCCAGGATGCGGGCCTTGAACGAGCCCACGTCGCTCTTGAAGTAGGGCTGGGTGGACAGGTTGTGGGGCTCGATGCGGTCTTTGTCGATCACCCGCAGGGCGCCCGCGCCGGCCCGCGCCAGGGTCTCGCACAGGTTGGCCCCCAGGGCCCCGGCCCCGCACACGGTGATGCGGCAGCGAGCCAGTCGCTCCAGGGTCTTTTCTGAGCGGGCCAGTCGCTCGTGCAAGAAAAACTCGCTCACCAGTTGCCCTCCACCACGCCCACCAGCGATTGCAGGTCGAAGCGCCGGTCCTCCCCGGCCAGGCAGATGCCGGCGCTGAGCACCGTGAGGTCGGATTTGCTGATGGCCGAGCTGTGGCGCTGGCCCTGGCTGTCGGTCCACTCCACCACCCAGTGGTCTCCTCGGTCCAGGGAGCTCCCCAGCTGGCCGCCGCCCACGCGCAGGGCCTGGCGCAGGCGTTCGTGCTCGTTTCGCAGACGCAATGTCTCCTGGAAGAAGGTCTCCTGGGTGACGGCCAGCTGATAGGCCACCCGCATCTCAGGGGTCAGGCCCTTGCCACTCAGTTTCTCGGGAAAGACCTCAGCTTCCAGGGATTCGTTCAGGAAAGCCGCTTCCAGCGGGTCGGCCTTGCGGTCGAGCTGGTCGAACCAGAGCGTGCCGCCTTCCAGGCGAGCCACGGCTACCTCCAGGCGGGCGCCTTCGTCCACCAGGTGCACGAGCAGGGGGCGGGCCTGACCGAGCCGCTGGCGGGCGTCACTCTCGTTGACAGGGTACGAGAGCCACGTGCGCCCCCGGACGGGGTGGATCAGGCGGACCCGCAGGGCCGGGAAGAGCGAGAGATACTCGCTCACGGCGATGGGGTCGGCCGGCTCGAGCAGGCGAGCCGTACGCCCCTCGGGAGCGAAAGCCCCCCAGCCCTCGAAGCCGGCCGGGGGCTCGAACTCGCACACCAGACCCTGTACGCGCGTGCGCACCCGGCCCCCCGGCAGGCAGGGGGCCAGAAAGCGAGTCAGCTTCTGCTCGGCGGCGCCCAGGCGGGCGATCAGCTTGCGCACGTCGGTCATCGGTAAGTCTTCTCTGCTGGCTCAGGTTCGTCCCGGTAGGGGCGTATCCAGAATTTCCATCAGCGTGGCCATCCGCGAGGGCTGGGCCAGGAATGGCAAAAGGTTCGGCAGGGCGTAGTAGTCGCCCTGGAAGTTGAAGCTCTGGACGTCTACCTTGAGTCGCCGGCAGTCGCCCTCCAGCAAGTGCACCCCCCCGTCCAGGTTGACGAAGCAGAAGCTCAGCCAGCGGTTGCGGCGGCGCAGCAGGCGCAGCGAGGGCAGGAAGCGGGGCGACTGGCTCTCGTGCTGATCGCTGACCAGGATCACCTGATCGAAGACCTGGGGACTCTTGTAGAGGGTCAGCAGGGCTGCTCCCATCGAGCTCTGGCCCCGGGCCTCGAGGCTCTCGAAGGCGGCCGCCCAGCCAGCGTAGTCGCGTCGCTCGGGCTCTACCAGGGTGCTCTCGCGAGCGAAGGTGTAGACGGCCAGCGGCCCTCTGGCCACGGCCGCCACCATCGAGGCCAGGCGTTTGCCCAGCTCCAGGGCCGGCTCCATGGAGGCAGAAGCGTCCACCAGCAGGGCGGTGGAGCGCGTGATCCAGCCCGTATTGCGCTGCAACCGCTGCTGCAGGATGCGGTCGAGCAGTCCCTGCCAGTCCTCCCCGGCGGCGCGGGCGGCCTTCTCCACCTTCAGGGCGCTCACGCGCCGGTTGGAGCCGGCCTGCTCCAGGGCCGAGCGCACCCGTTCGGCGACGCTCTCGAGGGCCAACCAGCCGTTCTTCTTGAGGGTGCCCATGTGGTTGAGCAGCTCGGCCGGGCTCATCTGCTCCACCAGCGCCAGCGCGGTGGCTTCATGGCGCACCAGGAGTCCGGCGGCGACCTTGTAGGGCAGCCGATGCTCTCGTACCAGCGCCGCCTGGCGCTCGGGGTCGCGCTCGCGGGCCAGCTCGCGCAGGGCGAACAGACGGCTGTCCGCGGGCGGGCGGTCCTCGAACAAGATGGCCTGGGCCCTGGGGCCGGGCCGGATGTGCAGGCTGGTGTAGAGCTGCTTGAGGGCCTTGCGAGCGGTCAGCACCGCCCCGTCGAAGGCGGCCGGGTCGGCTTCGCGTCGGCGCAGGTAGCGCTCCACCTCGGTGCGCAGCGAGCGGGGAGGGTTCTTCCCCCGGCGCTTGATTTCGGTCAGGACCCGGGCCAGCTGGTAGGGGGGCAGCTCGCGCAGCAGGGCCAGCCCCACCTCGCGGTAGGTGGGGTCGAGCACCAGCTGCACTGTGAAAAGCTCCTGGTGGTCGCGCACCTGGCCGTGCTTTTGATACCAGGCGGCCAGGTGCACGTAGAAGAGGAGGTCCTGGGTGGCCATCTCTTCGTGCAGACCCGCCAACCGGTCGAGCCGCCGGTGGGGGGTGGTGAGCAGCGACTCGAGCAGGCGCAGGCGGTGGTCGCGCTCGCGCTCTTCGGCCGTCTGGCCGGTCAGCACTCGCTCCACCACGCCGAAGATCCAGGCGCCCAGGAGCTCGAGTCGGGCCCTCAGGCGGCGGCTCAGCCGGCGCATTCGGGGTGTGGCCAGGGGCCTGGTCAGGACCCGCACGGTTGCCCGGACCAGGCGCACCAGGGCGGCCCAGAGGTGCTCCAGAGACTGCTCCAGGGCGGCGGACAGGGGGGTCAGGGCTCGCCCGAGCAAGCCGATCAGGCGACCCAGGGGCTTGAGGGCCAGCTTCCAGAGCAGCCCGATCAGACGGCCCAGGGGCTTGAGGGCCAGCTTCCAGAGCAGGCGCAGCAGAACCCCGATCAGGCGGCCCAGGGGCTTGAGGAGCAGCCTCCAGACCAGAGACAGCAAAAGTCCGGCCAGGTGGCCCAGGGGGGCAAGCACCCGGTGCTGAAGGAACAGGCCCAGAGGGCGCAGGCGCTGACGCAGCCAGGCTTCCAGGGCGCTCTCAGGGCCCACCCGGCGAGCGCACCAGGCATCCAGCCTCTGAATCGCCCGGCGCAGCCGCAGCGTCAGCGGAACGCGCAGGTAGTAGCGGGTGGGGCCGGCCCGCAGCACGGCATAGTCGGTCAGGTCGGGGCAGCGCTCGCCAAGGTAGGCGCGCACCGCCCGCTTGACCTCGAAATCGCTGGACAAGTCGCCGATGTCGGCGACCTCGAACGGAATCCGCTCTCGGCCCTTGGACCAGGCCACGTCGATGCAGGCGTTTCGCATAAAGCCAGACGGTGAGGTATTCCCCTTCTACCCGGCGATCGCTTACCTGCTACGCGGTGGGTGCCTCCAGGATCACCTCGGCAAGCTGGAAAGCCTTACCCTCAGCCAGAGTGGTGGAGCCCACCGTGTTGCTCAGGCTGGTGGGGAAGGTGCCCAGGTCGATCTGGATGCCCAGCAGCTCGAGGATGTCTACCGAGTAGGAGCCGCCCAGGCTGAAGATCTTGCAGATCGAGACATTGGCTCCGATGCCCAGGGTGAAGTCCAGGCCGGGGGTGCGGGTCAGGCCCACCTCCAGGGTGGTGCCTCCTCCGGCCGGGCCGGTGGTGGTGCCGGTCACCGTGGAGCCGCTGATCTGGAGGTTGGAGTAGTTCTGGCCGCCCACCTGGATGTCGGTCAGGTTGACCTGGGCCGGGATGGTGATCCCGATGGTCGGCCCGATGAAGAGACCGCCGGCCAGAGCTTCCAGCGCCTCGTTGATCTCCGACAGTCCGGGGATGAACTCCACGAAGTTGATCGGCAGGCTGAATCCTGGTCTCACCGAGAAGTCGCCCGTCTCAACAAAGCCATTGGTGACCTCGTCGAACAGTCCGTAGGAGGCCAGCAGGTTGGGGTTGATATCGTTGACTTTCTGAAGGAGCGTGTTGGTCTGGCCGTCCTCCTCCAGCATCTTGAGCACGATGCTCAAGATGATCCCGATCATGTCGAACTGGATGTTGAGCGTGGTGCTGAACTTGCTGTTCCAGACCGTCTCCACGTGGCTGTGCCAGCCGTCCTTGACCCAGACCAGGCTGGCCTGGCTGATGGCGAAGTTCAGATCGACGCCGGCCGTCAGTCCGAACAGGAAGCCTCCCTGAATCTGGTCTCCGTTGAGGGTGGCAGTCAGGCTGTTGCCGTCGTAAGAGCCGGCCAGATTGAACTGCAGCGCGATGGACGGCCCGCACATTCCGGCGAAGAAGAACCAGCCCGCGCTGACGTCAAAATTCCACACCAGGATGGTGGGGTCGACCGAGAAGATGGTCCCCGAGCTGCTGACCCCGATGTCGATGGCCCCGGACGGGAAGTAGGGGATGGAGTCGGGGCTGCACAGGTTCAGGGGCTGAGAGGTCGCCAATAATGTTGTGGGAAAGTTTGTGACGGCCACGCTTGCCTCCTAGATGGGAAGGCCCAGCATCACCGCGCTGGAGCCGTCCATGAATTCACCCACGAAGACCAGCCGACCGAACTGGTCGGCCTGGTCGGAGTGGAAACCGTGAACCACCGAGTTGACCACCTTGCCCTGTACGGTGTCTCCTCGAGCCAGCAGCAGCACCGGGCCGCCGGCCGAGAGTCGGACCAGCTCGTGGCCCTGGTCGGTGATGAGGATCCCGTAGAGCACCCCATCGGGGCTCAGCACCGGAGCCGAGAACCCCCGAATGGTGCTGCCGCCCGGACTGCGGTCGCCCACCTGGGCCACCTGCTGGGAATTGACGAACAGCGCCTGCTGGGTCCTGGTCTGGTGCACGATGTGAGCCACGATGTCGCTCTGATCAGCCAACCGGGGCCCGAAGATGAGCGAGCCCGGCGCGAACTTGTCGGATGTGGCCCTGTTCGAGACCCGAAAACTGGGGGGAGCAACCAGCAGGCGGCTGGCCAGGGCGTCTTCCACGGAGCCCTGGAGCAGGCCCTGAGGCGGCAGGCTGCCACGGCTCAGAGGCACAGGGGCGGGACCGACCACCTGGGCCACGTAGCTCCCGTTCGAGTTGAGGTCGACCAGGCCAATGCTGCTCACGGTGCCTTCGGCATCCGGCAAAAGATCGCGCGAGGACTGCAAGAGCCGCGTGTTGGCGCCGACCCGGGCCTGCTGGAGAAAAAACAGCCCCTGGTGAGGGCGGACTTCCCCCTGGCGGGTGTAGTGGTCGACCACCAGCAGTCCATCCTGGTCGTTGAGGTCGATGTCGCCGAAGGTGCCCCCGAAGCGAATGCCCGACTCGGGGATCGGGGTGCGGAAGGTGGCCACCACGCCCGCCTCGCCCCCCGAGGGCTCAAAGAGCAGATTGCGCTTCTTCTGATCGGTGCGCACGACGATGGCCTTGTTGCCCCGGGAGTTGCTGGCCACCGCGCCCAGGCCCAGGAGCCTGGACCCATCGCTCAGCGTGTCGCCGCGAGCCAGGAGCTTGCGCGAGCCGAGCAGGATGCCCCGGTTCTCGCGCAGGATGGCGGGGTAATCGGGGATCAGCTCATACAGGCCCATCCCCTGGGCGGTCTGCCCAAAGAACAGCACCTGTCCGGCGCCGTTGAGCAGCACCTGCCCGGGCAGCGAGTCGAGGGTGCGTCCGTCGGGCAGCACGCTGCCGCTGTCGAACAGGGAGAAGAAGCGGTAGCCGTTAGGGCCGCCTCCGATTCCACCCAGATTGTCGGTGCCGCCCGAGTCACCGCACGAGCTGAGCAGCAATCCCCCCATCGAACCAGCCAGAAGTTTCAAGAAGTCTCTACGGCGCTGCACGTTCCCTCCTGGAGTAAAAAAAAGCCATTCGAACGGTTCCAATGGCGCTCCTGCAGTCGCAATTACCAGAAAGGGTCTGGCTGCAATGCGGCAGCCAGACCATCGACCTGGAAGTAGCTTGTGTCGCCGGGGACGGGCAACCAGGGACTGGCCAGAGTTTGCCAGGCCCGACCACGTAACGTGTCTGGCCACCCGGTGCGCCGCCCCGACGGGGGTGAGCCGTCGGAGCGGGACCCCGGTGCGGGCGCGCCCCGGCGCGCCCGCGAGAGCAAGTCAACCCTTTGCCGGTCGCCTGGGCAGCGGAGTGTCCAGGATCTCGAGCAACAGCTCGAGGCGGGAAGCCCGCGACAGCATCGGGATCAGGTTGGGCAGCGAGTAGTAGTCGCCCGAGAAGGTGAACGTGTCCACCTGCACGCGCTGGGCGCGCAGGAAGCGCTCGGTGTAGTCGGTGGCGCTGCCCACCTTGACGAACACGACCGAGGGCGCTACTGCCAGTTGCTCACAGTAGGCCTTGTAGGCGTCCGCAAAGTAGGGCGCGGTGTTCTCCTGCTCGTCGGTCACCAGCACGATCTGCTCCACGGCCTGCTTGCGCAGGCGCATGGCCTCGAGCGGGCTACCGAGGCTGGTGCAGCCGCCCGCCTGGACAGGCGCAAAGGCCTTTTCCCAGGCGCTCAGCTCCCCGCCGCTGGCCTGAATGGGGTAGGGAACGGTGTCGAAGGCGTAGACGAAGAGCTCGGCCTCGGTCACGCCGCCGATGAGGGCGGCCAGTCGCTTGCCGACGTCCAGCGCCTGCTCCATCGAGGAGGACTTGTCCACCAGTAGAGCGGTGGAGCGGGTGATCTTGCCCCGCTTCTTGACCTGCTCGTCGGTGATACGCTCGAGCCGCTCGCGAGTCTCCTCGTCGAGCTCGGCCGCTTCGGCCGCCACGCGCGCCTTGTAGACGGACACGCGGGCATCCTGCTCGGCCAGCTTGAGCTTTGCGTCCACCAGGGCCTTGACCTCGGCGTGCTCGAGGGCACCCTTCTTGCGCAGAGACTGCACATTGTTGATGACCTCGGCCGGGGTCATGGCGTCGATGAGAGCCACCAGAACCGTGGGGCTCAGCTGCTTGATGGCGCCCACGGCCACGGTGTAAGGGATCTTGTGCTCCACGATCAGAGCCGCCTGCTCGGCCGGCGTGCTGGCCTTGCTCAACTTCTTGAGCATGAAGGCCAGGCTGTCGGCGGGTGGGGCGTCCTTGAACAGGACCGCGTCCGCCCGAGCATTGGGCTTGACGTGGCAGGAAGCGTAGAGGTGCTTCATCGCCTTGCGGGCGCGCACCGCGGCGCGATCGAAGAACTGAGGGTCCTTCTCGCGCGCTCTGAGATACTGCACCACGGCCGTGCGGGCCTGACGAGGGAGCTTGCCGCGCAGCTTCTTCATGAAGTCCACCACGCGGGCCACCTGGTAGGGTGGCAGCTCCTGCAAGAGCATGAAGCCGGCTTCCCGGTGCATCTCGAGGGTGCTGGTCAGGAGGCTGCCCACGAACACCTCCTTGTGGTCGCGCACGTCGCCGTGGCGCTGGTACCACACGGCCAGGTGGCCGTAGAAGAGGGCATCGCGGGCGATCAGCTCGCGGTGCAGGGCATCCACCTTCTCCAACTCGCGGTGGGGGGTGGTCAACAGGCTGTTGAGCATGTCCAGGCGCAGATCGCGCTCGGTGGTCCGCATTGGGGGCACCTCCTTTCTTCTCATGTGATGTCGTGCTGGCCACGAAAAAGCCTTCGAGCTCCTGTCGGGCCTCCCGCGCGCAAGTTCGGAAAGCTTTCCGCACCTTGCGGTGACGCCTCCATGTGGCGGAGGCGGTCGGGATTTGAACCCATCAGATTAGCAGTCTGACTCGTATGTAGGCTTTCAATGTCGGGGCGCGCCGGCTCCCGACAAGAGCTGAAAGCTGATTGTGGCTACACAACCGCGGAGCCTGGCCGTTCCGAGGAACGTGCTGCAAGAATGCGCCGACTCCTGATGCAAACATTGTTGATGCCCCGCCCGCAAGCAAGCGCGCAGCGAGCCTGCGAGCGGAGTCCTCATTTGAGGGGACCGGCGCGGTCACCGGAGAAGACCCGGTTTCCCCGGTGACCGCCAGTCCGACGGCGACCCACCCGGGCAAGTCGGGCTCGGGTCGAAGCCGTCATCGTCGCGCAGCTTGTGTGCTGGAGCAGAGCTGCCCAGAGCACCTTTCGTGGGCGACGAGGTCAGCCGTAGACAGCTTCCGGGCGGATGACGATGTCGCCGGACGGGCGCCGATCGACGACGTAGGTGGTGAACCGGCCCGCTCCCACGTCGAGGTGCTGGGCTACGCGCTCCATCACCAGGGCATCGCTCATTCCGGCCGTCATCCCCAGCTGCTGCTCGGTGACGTCAAAGGACTTTCCTTCGAAGCGAATGTGAACCATCTTCAAACTCCCTCCCATCCTTGAATTTCTAGAAACAACCGTCGGATGCCGCACAAGTCAGAAAGGCTGTGTTCACCGTTGGTGTGGTGAGGAGGTTCGAACTCCCCGCATGCTTATCAGGCATGTCCAGTATGTAAGCCTCTCAGGTCGGGGTGCGGCTCCTCCGGTCAAACCGAAACAAAAAGCCCACCTGGTGGTTGCAGGTGGGCGTGCTGGCAAGCATATGCCTTGATGAGCACTATGCTCTCAGCGCGCCCTCCCGGGGGTCAAGGCTACCGTACGGACGTTTTCCCGACCGTTCGGTGACCGCTATGTTCTGCTCAAATGAAATCATCTTTGATCCTGTTGCACCTCAAGACACGAGGCACTTGGGCATCATACAAGACGGTCCCCCGGGTCGTCAAGCCCCCTTTTCCCCCGGTTTTCCCGCTCGATTCACAGGCTTGTCCACAGGGATTGCGCCGTCAGGCCACAGAAACAGCTTACTGTTGAAGAAAATCCTTCTCTCTCCGGAGGTATAATCGAATGTCCTTCACCTTTCACGACGACCAGGCGCTGCTCACCCGCGACCACCTGCTGGCCGAGCCCACCCCCGAGGGCGTTCGCCATCGCGCCATCTCAGCCACCGGAGAGCGCCCGCTCTCTCGACCAGAGCCCTCCCCCGAGGCGCTGCGGCTCGTGATGGCCAGCCTGAGCAGGAAGAGGTTCGTCGTTTCTGACTGAGAATTACCGCAGGATGCAGGAGTTCCGGTTCGATCAGGGCGGAGAAAATGTCCGTCGCACCGTGCTCATGGCGCTGGCGCTGTTTTCCTTCGTGGCCACCCTGGGCCTGTTGGTGATGCAGTTTACCCACTGGTTGATGCTGGTCGTTTGCCCTGCCCTGGTCCTGCTCTACCTGACCTCTGTATCAAGTTACTACCGCAACCGCAATGACCGTATCGTGCTCGAAGGCGATGAGGTGGTGATCTACCGGGCCTGTCAGGAACGTCGCATCGCCCGCGTCGACGTGCAGCAGGCCTACCACACCGGCGCGCTGCTGCACATCACCGTGAAGGGGCAGGACCCGGTGCAACTGCCTTACCATGTGGAGAGGCAGGATGAGCTTCTGCGGGCGCTCAACGGCCCGCCAGCCGAAGGTTGACCTCTCAGTGCTGGCAGCGCGGGCACCAGGTCGTGGTGCGCTGCCCCACCGTGGAGCGTTTCAGCTCACCCCCGCAGCCGTAACATTCCTGCCCATAGCGCCCGTAGGCCTGCAGACTGGCCTGGTTGGAGCCCGAGCGACCTTCGGCGTCTCGGTAATTAGAGAAGGTGGTGCCGCGGTTTTGAATGCCCAGCTCCAGCACCTCGCGCACGGCCGTGAACAGGCGTTCCAACTCGGCCCTGGTCAGGCTGACGCCGCGGCGGGTGGGGCGGATGCCCGAGCGAAACAGGGCCTCGTCGGCGTAGATATTTCCCACTCCGGCCACCACCCCCTGGTCGAGCAGTGCCGCCTTGACGTTCCGCCGGGTGCGCTTCAAGGCTGCCTGGAAGCTTTCGAGCCGGTAGGCCGGAGTGAACGGATCGGGACCCAGCCGCTTGAGCTCGGGGGCGCGGGCGAGCTCCTGGGGGCGGTAGAGGCGCCACTTGCCGAACTTGCGGATATCCCGGTACATCAACTGGTGGCCATCGGCAAAGTGCAGCACGATGTGGGTGTGAGCGTCCACGGGGTGCTGGCTGGTGCGCTGCAGGCCGGTCACCGGCAGCCGCTCGAAGGGGTGGTCCGGTTGGTCGGGGTCGCGCAGGGTGATCTGTCCGGTCATGCCCAGGTGCACCAGCAGCGTGTGGCGCTCGAGCGGTAAGATCAGAAACTTTCCGTGGCGCCCCGGGGCCTTAAAGGACTGGCCCTGTAACTCGCGCTCGAAGGTGGCGGCGTCTGGCTTGAGCAACACCCGATCGCAGCGCACCTCGGCCCGCTCCACGCGCTTGCCGGGAAGACCCCGTTCGAGCCCGCGACGGATGGTCTCGACTTCCGGCAACTCGGGCACGTCAGTCGGTCACCAGGGGCCGCTGGGACAAAAGCTCCACCACATAGCTCCCTAACAGGCGCATCTGGGCCGGGGTGGGGTCGAGAAAGCGCAGGCCCAGGTTGAACCGATCGCCCGGGTCCGGTGCGTCCAGCCTCACGACCTCGCTCTCCAGGCGCATGACCTCGAGATTCCAGTGGGGCCCCACGACCAGGGTGCGACGCTCTCCGAGGGAAAGCTCGCTGCTTACCTGCACCAGGGCTCCCCCCACACCCAGATCGAGCAGCCGGCCTGACTGCATCTCCTGGTCGGCATTCTTGAGGGCCACGGGCAGGTCGGCTGCCGCTCGAATGGCGGTGCGGCGCTGGTAGACGGCTTCCTCGTTGAAGCCCACCGCGGTCAAAAGCTGCGATACCCACGAGCGCACCAGCTCGGTAGGGCGGAGCTCGAAGCTCAGGCCGGCCACCCCGCCGCGGCACCAGCGCACCTGGCAGGGCACCGGGTTGCCCCCGTTGGTGGGCACCACCTCCAGTGTCTGGCCGCGTTTCAGCCGAAAGGTGGTCTGCAAGCTCAATCCGGTCAGTCCCACGTCCTGGACCACCGCCTCGAAGCGACGCAACCCCTGATTGCAGACCACCTGGTAGTAACACTGGATCCGTACGCTCTTGCGTCGCTCGGTGCCATCGGCCCGGTCGCGCTTGAAGTTGAAGAAGCGCAGGCCTGAGAGCAGCCCGCCCAGGCTGGCTTTGGGAGCGGGCTCGATCCACTTGAAGCCGTTCAGCATCAGGTGGCGAACCTGTGCCAATTCGTCCTCGGGAACCTCCACTAGAACTCGCTCTGCTCCATTCGCTCGAGCTGGCGCAGGAAGTCGACCTGGGCCGGTGTCAAGAGCTTCAACAGACGGGCTTCCAGGCCACTGGTTCCGCTCTGCATCTCGCGCACGAAGGCTTCCTGTTGGCGAGCGGTGGGCCACAGGTCGGCCGGTGGCCGGGAGGGCCCTGTCAGGGCTTCCAGCAGGGCCTCGCCCGCTCTGGCATCCTCTAGCGGTGGCCCGTAACGTCCCCAGCGGCTCATCTGGCGAAGCTCGGCCATCTGGCGGCTGCCCAGAATGCGAGCCAGGTCACGGTAAGCCTGCTCGTGCTGCCGGCGCAGCGCCTTCTCCTCGGACCCCGACCAGGTGGGAAGCTCGGCCGGCAGGTCCAGGGGCCGCACTTCCAATTCGCGGGTCTGGGCCGTCGCCTGAGCGGCCAGGAGCATCAGAATCAGGAGAGCTTGCCGCATGCCTGCTGGTTCGACCCCCTCCGGGGTGACCCTGCAGGGAAGCCTCGGGTCGGCAGAAAAACCGCCTGCATGCCTACCTTGTTCACGCGCATCATCCAGGGCGAGATCCCCGGTCGCTTCGTCTGGAGAGACGAGCAGGCGGTCGCCTTCCTCTCCATCCATCCCTTGCGTCCGGGGCACACCCTTGTCGTGCCCAGAGTCGAGGTCGACCACTGGCTTGATCTCGAGCGCCCCCTGGCCGAGCACCTGCTGCATGTCGCCCGCTGCGTTGGGAAGGCGTTGCAGAAGGCTTACAACCCGGTCAAGGTGGGCCTGATGATCGCCGGCCTCGAGGTGCCCCACACCCACCTTCACGTGGTACCGATCTTCGAGCCGCACGACCTGGATTTCGCTCGCGCCAACACTTCCGCCAGCGCCGACGAGCTCGAGCGCTCAGCCTGTCAGGTTCGCGATGCGTTGCGCGAGCTGGGCTACAACCTGGTCATCGATTGAGCCTGCTGGAGCGCCTGGCGCGAGGAACACCCGAGGAACGGCTGGAGGCCAATGAGGCTCTGTTGGAGCTGGTGGCCGCCGGCGAGTTGCTCCTCGAACCCCCCTATGACCCCGAGCTGGTCCGTTCTCTGGGAGACCGTTTTGGGGACGAGCCTCTGCTGGTTCGCATGGGCTTCTACTTCTGCTTGCAGGCGATGGGTGACGGGGCGGTGGAGGCCTTGCCCGGGCTGGCTCGGGCGCTGGAGGATCCGCGCAATGACTGCAGGGCCCAGGCCGCCGATCTGATCGCCGGTCTGGGTTGCCACGCCGCTCCGATCACCTCGCAGCTGATCGAAGCGCTTTGCGACGAGGCCCGCGAGGACGTTCGCGAAGCCGTGGCCCTGGCGCTGGCATCTATCGCTTTCGACATGAGTGAGTTGGAGCAGCATCCCTCTCCCTATGTGCGAGAGGGGGCCTTGCTGATCAAGCAAAAACGCAGCAGCCAGAAGACCATGCGTGACCAGGCGCCCTCGTCATGAGCCTCGTCACGGCCCACCCTGAGCTCGGTGGACAGGCCCCGACGCATCAGGGCCTGGCGGAAGCTGCGGTTGAGGGGGAGAAATTCAGTATCCATCCCCTCGGTTCCGCACGACAGGAAGACGGAAAGGTTGGATGACGGCTGGGGAAATCGCTCGAGCAACTCACGGAAGAAGTGGCGTCCGGCCGACATGCAGCCTACCCGGGAGTAGACCCGAGGGTACTTGAGGGCGGCGTAAAGGGCGGCCACCCCGCCGGCGCTGGCCCCGGCGATGGACGTGAAGGCCCGTCCGCCGCGCGTAGGATAGTTGGCGTCGATGAAGGGCTTGACTTGCTCGACCAGGTAATCGGCGTGCAGGTCGCCCAGGCGATGCTCATAGTCGGCGTCCTCACTCCAGCCGCAATACTCGCGCAGGCGCTGATCGGAATGGCAGACCGCCACTAGAATCGCTGGCCGAATGGACTTCTGAGCGAGAAGCTCGTCCAGGGCCAGGTTGATCCGCCAGCCACCGCCCCGGGCCGAGGGTAGATCAAAGACGTTCTGCCCGTCGAGCAAATACAGCACCGGGTAGCGACGTGTTTCGCGATAGCCAGGGGGGAGGTAGACCAGCAACCGACGCCGTCTGAGCCCGCTGGGGCTTGTCTCGAAGCCGTAGTGGGCCCAGAGCGAGCCCTGGCCGTCCGTCGGCACGGGCTTTGCGCTGGCCGTGCCGGGCTTGGGTCGCGTCTTTCCCATGGGGGCCGGCCCTTTCTCAGGGGGGTGGACCTCTCCTGCAGGTTTTGGACCCGGGCGGGCTAATAGGACTCTCATGGCGAGAGTTCTGCTGATTCTGCTGATGGGGCTGCTGGTCGGGGCGGAAGAGGTCCCGGGCCAACGGCTGCGAGCTGAAGGCGACATCAGTGGTAAGGTCTCCTCCTTCACCCCGGCCAAAGGACGCAGTTTGAAAGGCCTGAAGGTCGAGGCCATCGGAGCTGACATCAAGCGGGTAATCATCCACGTCAGCCCGGCCTGCAGCGGCACCATGGGCCTGTTCTTCGACGGTCGTCCAACTCCGGGTCAGCTCTTGCGCGGACTGCCCGACAAGAAACCCTTCTACGTCAAGGTAATCGGTGTTGGCACGCTCGACCTGATACCCGACTACAAGTAGCCTTCTGTGCCCCTGGAGCTGAACGACGCCCAGCGCGAGGAGCTGCTTGAGGAGCTCCATCGCCTGCTGAATTTCAATCAGCCTTCCGAGGCCCTGGCCCGGCTCGAGGCGATGCACCCGGCCGATCAAGCCCACCTCATCGAGGACCTCGACGCCGAGGATCGTGAAGCCATTTTGTTGGCCATGTCCGAGGAACGAACGGCGGCAATTCTCGAGTATCTCGACGAAGAGCCGCGCCAGGTCTTCGTGGATGGGCTCGAGCCCGAGCGGCTCTCGCAGATCCTTTTCCACGTTGACGAGGACCTGGCCGCCGACATCGTGGCCGAGCTGCCCGAGGACCAGGTGGCTTCCGTGCTTGCTCTGCTTGCTCCGGAGGACCGCGAGGCGGTGGAGGATCTGCTCGAGCTGCCCGAGGAGAGCGCCGGACGCTGGATGTCCCCCGACGTGGTTTTGCTCCAGCGCAGTTGGACGGCCGAGGAGGCCATCGACTTCCTGCGCCGCGAGGGCCCTGACGCCAGTCATCCGTTCTATCTCTACGTCGTCGACGCCGAACGCCGCCTGCAGGGTGTCCTGTCGCTGCGCCACCTGATCACGGCGCCCCCCACCACCCCTCTGGAAAATCTGATGGCCCGCGACGTGATCAGCGTTCCGGTCGAGCTTGACCAGGAGAAAGCGGCCGAAAAACTTCGCCACTACAGCCTCATGGCGCTGCCGGTGGTGGATGAGGAAGGACGCCTGGTGGGCGTGCTCGAGGCCGACGACGTGCTCGACGTGCAGGTCGAGGAGGCCACCGAGGACATCTACCTGCAGGCCGGCCTTTCGATCGACGAGACCCCCAACACCCCGGTGCTGGTCTCACTGCGACGGCGGGTTCCCTGGCTCTTGATCAACCTGACCTTCGGCTTCCTGTCGGCCCTGATCGTCAGCTCCTTCGAGGGAACCATCAGCCGGGTGGCTGCCCTGGCCGCCTTCATGCCCATCATCGCAGGGCATGGCGGGAACACAGGCTCGCAGACCACCACGCTTATCGTCCGGGGCATCGCGGTTGGAGAGATCGAGCGTCGCGACCTGTGGCGAATTGTTCGTAAGGAGCTAGCATTCGGAGTCTCCTACGGGCTGGTGGCCGGGCTGCTGAGTAGCATTCTGGCTTATGTCTTGGAGGGGAACTTCTGGCTGGCAGTGATTGTGGGCGTCTCCATGATGGGCAACATCATTCTGGCCGGCATGGCCGGCTCGCTGTTACCGCTGGGGATGCAGGCCCTCAAGGTGGATCCAGCCCTGGCCTCCACCGTCTGGCTGACCACCATCACCGATTGGCTGGGTTTCGTCTTGCTCCTGGGACTGGGCACCCTGTTTTTGAAAGAGTTGGGAGGATAGCAAAGAAGGCGGAGGTTGGTCAGCCGAGAACACCCCGCCATGAGCGATACCGTCCAGGCCGAAAAGACCACCCTCCCGAGCGAGGAAGCCATTTTCTACCCACCTTCCTCCGCCGTGCTCGAGCGTGCTCGCGTCAAGAGCTACGAAGAGCTCTACAAGAAGTCGATCCAGGACCCCGAGGCCTTCTGGGAGGCTGAAGCGCGCGAGTTGGAGTGGTTCAAGCCCTGGGAGCGTGTGCTCGACTGGCAGGCGCCCTTCGCCAAGTGGTTCGTCGGCGCCGAGTGCAACATCACTCACAACTGCCTCGACCGCCACGTCAAGACCTGGCGTAAGAACAAGCTGGGGCTGATCTGGGAGTCGGAGAGCGGCGAGACGCGCACCTTCAGCTACTTCTCGATGCACCGCGAGGTTTGCCGCTTTGCGAACGTGCTCAAGAGCCTGGGCGTTCATAAGGGCGATCGGGTCACCATCTACATGCCCCGCATCCCTGAGCAGATTTTTTCGATTCTAGCCTGCGCCCGGATCGGCGCCATCCACAGCGTTGTGTTCGGAGGGTTTTCGGTGGAGGCCCTGTTCGACCGCATCCAGGATGCTGAGAGCCGGGTGCTGATCACCGCCGATGGTGGCTTCATGAACGGCAAAGTGGTGCCCCTCAAGTCGATGGTCGATCAGGTGGCGGGCCGCTCGCCCTGTCTCGAGAGCGTGCTGGTCGTGCGTCGTACCGGGGAACCGGTGGCCATGGAGGCCGGGCGCGACTACTGGTACCATGACCTGGCCGAGCTTCCGATCTCCGCGCGCCCGTGTCCCCCCGAGCCCCTCGATTCCGAGCATCCCCTGTTCATCCTTTACACGTCGGGCACCACGGGGCGCCCCAAAGGCATCCTGCACGTGCACGGCGGCTACATGGTGCACGTCCACACCACCCTCAAGAACGTGTTCGACCTGGATGACGAAGACCGGTACTGGTGCACCGCCGACGCCGGCTGGGTGACGGGGCACAGCTACATCGTCTATGGTCCGCTGTTGATGGGGGCCACGATGTTCATGTACGAGGGGGCTCCAACCTATCCCTATCCCGATCGGTGGTGGCGGATGGTGGCAAAGTATGGCATCACGGTGCTCTATTCGACCCCCACCGCCATCCGAGGTCTAATGCGCTTTGGGGAGGCCTGGCCTGACCGCCACGACCTTTCGAGCCTGCGATTGATGGGCTCGGTGGGCGAGCCCATCAACCCTGAGGCCTGGCGCTGGTATCACCGGGTCATCGGCAAGGAGCGCTGTCCCATTATGGATACCTGGTGGCAGACCGAGACGGGCGGCTTCATGATCTCCCCCATGCCCTGCGTGCCGCTCAAGCCAGGCACGGCCACTCGCCCTCTGTTCGGTATCGAGGTAGACGTGGTGGACGACCACGGCAAACCGGTCGAGCCCGGTCAGGATGGACTTCTGGTCATCAAGACGCCCTGGCCGGGAATGCTGCGCACGCTCTACAAGAACCCCGAGCTCTACAAGGAAACCTACTGGAGCCGCTTTGAGGGGCGCTACTATTCAGCCGGCGACTCGGCTCGCAAGGACAAGGATGGCTATATCTGGGTGGTGGGCCGAGTGGACGATGTGATCAAGGTCAGCGGCTACCGTCTGGGCACGGCCGAGGTGGAAAGCGCCCTGGTGAGCCATCCGGCCGTGGCCGAGGCGGCTTGCATCGGCAAGCCCCATCCGGTCAAGGGCAACTCCATCAAAGCATTCGTGGTGTTCGTGGCCGGCTTCACCCCCGACGACGACACGGCCGAGCAGTTGCGAGACCATGTGGGCAAGGAGCTGGGCAAGATCGCTCGCCCGGATGAGATCGATTTCGTCGGCGGACTGCCCAAGACGCGCAGCGGCAAGATCATGCGCCGCTTACTGAAGGCTCAAGAGCTCGGTCTGCCGATCGGGGATACCTCCACCCTGGAGGATTGAGCGCCTGACCGAGGCGGGCGATTCCTGTTTGCGAACAGCGTTCAAGCCTGGTATACTGGATGTTGGCGCGGCTTGCAGAAGAGCAAAGTTCACCCCGCGCACAAAAGGGGGAGCCGCATTGGCAATCGGTACTCGCTCCACCTCTCAGACGAAGACCGACACATCGAAGGTTATCACCACGCACGAAGACCCGGTGACGGGGATCAAGATGCGGACTGACAAGTTCCAGGCTTTCTCGTGGGCCTGGGTCTGGATGAGTCTGGGATCGTTTCTGGTGGCCCAGAGCCTGCTCTCCCTGCTCTACATGCGGATGAAGACCATTCACGGCTCCATCCTGGCCGAGGCGGTCTTCAATATCATCACTTACTACCTGGGCGGTTTCATTGTAGGCGTGGTGTCTCCCAAGGTGCGCGTGATGGAGCCGGCCGTAGGCGCTGTACTGGCGATGATTCTGGTGCACAGCGTGGGCATGTGGATGCCGGTCAGCTTCATCCAGTTCAATGTCGGCAAGGTGGTGGTGATGGGCATCCTGGTCTTCTGCCTGGCCTGGGCCGGAGCGGTCCACGGCGAGAAGTTCACTCGCCAGGCCTGAGAACTGCCAGCCCGATCGGCCCTCGAAACGGGGGCCGTTTTGTTTGGCCTGATGTGTTGAGCGTTACGTGCTGAAGGTTTTTCCAGCACTCCACTTGTTTAAAGGCCTCGCCCGATGATCCCCACTAACTGCGGCGAAAACAGCAGCGTGGAGGGGTCCACCCTGCGGTTTGACCATTCCTCGAGCAGCGTTTGCCAGTCGTTTTCCTCGAGCAGCTCCTGGGAAACCAGTCGAGGGCCGACCTCCAACAAGAAGCGCTCGACCCAGCGATAGGTGGCGGTGCCGGGCACCTCGGCCTTCTGGCGCGGCCACGCCCCTTCCAGCAGAAAGCCAGAGGAGACCAGCGCAGCCGGCAACTGGCCCATCAGCCAGAAGTTCTGACCCACCTGGGAGGCGGCCACCAGGACCCGCTCGAGGGCCGGGGCTTCCGGGAACAGACGCAAGCCTCCCGGGTAGAGATCCAGCACGCCCAATCGTCCCGCTCCGCTGATGCGCTGGCGCAGTTGGCGCAAGAAGGACGGTACATTGTCGATCTGGGCCAGAAACCAGGAGCTGAAGATCACGTCGAACGGTCCCGGCGGCAGGGCAGCCATCACCATACCGCTCAGAACTTTTACGTTGCGCAAGCGCAGGGAATCGACCAGGAGCTGGCTTTCGAAAGCCAGCCGGGGATCGGGCTCGAGGGCGCAAACCTCGCCATGAGGGCCTACGCGACGCGACAATCGGGGCAGGTCGAAGCCCAGACCGCAGCCCAGGGCGAGCACCCGCTGCCCAGGTCCGAGCAGCAGGCGGTCGAGGAACTCCTCGGTTTCGCCGCCCCAGACCTCATCGCGCAGAACCAGGCCGTCACGGTCGATGGGAGGGGGAGCCAGCACTTCCGCCAGATCGCGGGCGGTCGTCAGGGCTGGAGTCTCGTGAGGGTCGGTTTCTTGCGGTTGGAAGGGCTCCACGCTCGGTGCGATTCTCCTGGGCTTGCTCTGGCAAGCTTTGAATGAATTCTGCCTCGAAAACGCACTACCCTGCGTGGTCTTTAATCTTTGCCCCCCGAGCCGTCAGCAGTTCTTGATACCAGCTCGTCGCACGTGCCGTCTGCTCGGCGGTTTCGGTGCTGCCCCAGACCACCGAGACGGTGCGCAGCGTGTCCGGGTGGGTCTTGGTGCGCTGGGAGTCCTTGACCGGGCTGCCACACGGACCCTCAGAATCAAAGAGGCAGATCAGCCCGCTCAGGTCCAGCTCCTGACCAGAGGGATTGAAGATGTAGCTCGACTTCGTCTCGGCCACGGCCAGACGAAAGGGAGGGCGAGCGAGATCGACGTCGACCACGCTGATGGGTAGCCCGCTGTGCAGGGAGACGACGTTGCAGACGTCAACGGCCAGGTTGATGGGGCCAAGGACCCCTTCCCGACAGGCGCGCAGCAGGTACTCCGAGGCGGGCTTGCTGCGCCCGCTGGGTTTGAAGCCACCCTCACGCAGCAGGGCGCGAATGGAGCTTCGGATGGCGTCGCTGGAGGCCAGGGGAGCCTCGGCCCCGGGGCGGAGCCAGGCCACCAGCTCCGGGTCGGGCTCAAACGAGCCCAGTGGTTGCGGGAGCTCGGTTTGGAAAATTCGGGCTTCGAGCAGGCTCACGGCGAAGAAGTCGGCATCGGTACCGGGGAGAAAGGGTCAGGGCTCTCCGGGGAGGCCGAGGGTGAGGCTGGAGTGAGCGGGGACAGTGGGCTGGCGCTTGGGGAAACGAGGATGGCTGGGGGGGGAATCGTGGAGGGCTCGGGCGAGGGAGCGTTGACTGTGGGGGCCTGAATGGTTCCGAGCATGCTCAGCTCGAGCTCCGCTTCAAAGCTCTCTGGCTTGTGAGCATTGAAGGCGCCGCTTAGAGACCAGAAGCTGGCCAGCTGGTCGAGCTGAGGAACCAGAACCTGAGCGTTCAGCGCCTGTGACTCCTGCAAAGACAGGAACTCCAGCCCCATGAAAGCTTTCTCGACTTCGCTCACCTGGGTCTCGTTGCCGCGGGCGATGGCTCCCAGGGCCAGGCCCGGCTGCTGGCGCAGTTCGGAGATGAGCACGAACCAGGCTCCGGCGACCTCCTCGAGATCGGCTCGCGAGACGCGTGGATTGCGCTCGTTGCGGAGCGCCTGACGGGATGCTACCCAGACCTGGGTGATTGGAGCCTGGCTGGAAGTCTGGATCAGGAGCTTATCGCCCCGCTCCAGGTAGTCGCTCAGAGCCGGCTGGCAGACCGCCAGAGCCTGAACAGCTCCCTGATCATACCATTGGCGGGCCACGGCTGCGGTTGGAGCGGGGATGGGCAATACTCGACGACCGCTTTCCTGAGCTACCAACCGGGCCGTCAGATACTCGCCCGGAGACCCACTCACGAACGCAACCCGAAGCACCTGATCCTCGGGCGTGTCGGCCCGGGCCACGACAGCGTCCGAGCCAACCGACAGGGACGTGGCGAACAGAACCTGACCGGGATTGAAGCGGGGCACGGCCAGGGCAAACTCATCCAGGCTGGCCAGCACCAGATCGATCTCGCCCGCCGCCAACTGGCGCCACCGTTCGCCTGGTTCCTGGAGCTGCTCGATCTCCAGGGTGACCTCGCCCGTCCCTTCGGCTTTGCTCAAGAGCGCATGGAGAGCGTAAAGAGGCAACTCCGAAGGGCGTCCTTCAACGGCCACCCGCACGGTGTGAGGGGTCAGGGCCAGGGGGCGGGGGAGGGGTTGCTGCTGGGAGCGAGTTCTCCATAGGAAGAGCAGGCCCAGGCAAACCCCGACCAGGAGAAGTAGTCTGACGAAAAATCTTGCCATCCGCCCTATCCGGCAGGCCGGCGTGCCGGCTGCTCAGAAACTCACTTTTTACCCCGAGGGCTTAATTCCGCCCCGTGGAGGCTCACTCCTCCGGAATGGCAGGCGGAAGCAGCTCTCCTCGCCGCAGAGCTCGCAAGCGGTTGAAGGCGTTCTCCACGCGCAGCGCTTTCTCGCGCAGGCGCATTCCGCTTCGGCGCTCATGAGGCACGTTCCGGGTCTCATTGTAAAGCTCGTTCAGCGCCCGGCGGGCGGAATGGATGGCGTCGTACAGCAGCGCCTCTTCCAGAGCGCGCTCGAGCAATTCGGCATCACTGTCAAGCTTCTTACGCCCGGATTCGGAAAGAACCTGCACCGCGACGTTGCTCTTGGAGGCGGCCTTCTTGGGTGCGGTGCTGGTGGCGGCCGCCTTCTGCTGAGGTTTGGGCTTGGGCTTGGTCTTGGTCTGGCCCATACGGGTCCCCTTTCCATCCGAAAGTGCCTCCCAGGTTCGCGCTCCCCACCCGGCAAATCCTACTGGCACCTCACGATGAAGGAGAACGGCGTTAAATCGGCAAGTAGGCGGGTATGAACCTGGAGACGCCTGGCGATTCGGGATTGTGGGCTACCCGGCCCCGCCTGCTGGTTTTGAGCACACTGGCCGGGATGGGCGGCCTTCACTCGGTGGACGAGTTGGCGGCCGCGCCCGAGCATCGCCGCCCCCCACTGCCTCGGGGCCGGGTCTACTGAGTCTTTGATTGGGGGGCAACTGGCGGCGGCGCTGGCACTTTGCGCCTATCTCTTGAGCCGCCCTCGCGGGCCGTTGACGGCCCTGGAACCAGCACTGCTGGTGGCGGCCCTGATCCTGGAGGCCACGGCACTGCGTTTGCCTGGAATCGGCTTTTTCAGCCTTGCGCCGGCCATTTACCTGGGAGCCGGGTTGGTGGGAAGCCCCGCCTGGGCGGCCGTGATGGCTCTCGCCTGTGTGGCCGTGCGCACCATGCTGCGCGGGGACCCACGGCCCTCCTGGCGACTGCGCGAGGGATTGGCCGATCTCATCCCCGTGCTGGCCGCGCTGGCCGTGACCACGGTGATCCCCGGACTCGTATGGCAGGTCGTCGTGTCGAGCCAGGTCTACCTGGTCGTGGCGGTCGGAGTACGTCGCACCCTGCGCCCCGCCCTTTCCGACCCGGCCGGTTGGGAACGCGCCGCCGCCCGCCTCACGCCGGTCCTGCTGGTGGTGGCCCTCCTCGGAGGGCTGCTCTGGCAATTGCTCCAGGTATCCCCATGGGCCGCTCTGTGGCTCGTCCCGGTTCTGATCGGGTTGCGGTTCCTGGTGGGCGAGGCGGGGTTTGGCACCCAACTGTCCGATTATCACGAGCTGAATCGACGCCTGGTCACCAGCCGGGTTTCTCGGGATCGGCTCTCGGAAGAGCTGGCCGAAACCCGTCAGGGCCTGCAACGCAAGGTGGATGAGTACCTGACCCTGGAAGAGCTCTCTTCATCCTTGCACCGTGCTGCCACGGTGCAGGACTGCCTGGACGTGCTGCTGGCCATGGTGGATCGGCTCGTCAGTGCCCAGAGCGTGGCCCTCTTCGTGCGTGAATCGGACGGCTTTCTCTGCCCGCGCAATTTTCGCAGCCCCTACCGTGACACGCTGTCCATCGCCAGTACAAACCGCCTGCGCGACCCCCGCGTCGAGGAGGCGGTCGGCCGGTCCCCCCAGGGGCCTCGACTGTTTTCCGACGAGGAGCAGACAGTGGCTCTGCCGCTTGGCGAGCAGGGAGTTCTGTACGTGGGGCGTCCTCGTGAGCCCTTCAGCGAGATGGACCGTCAACTGCTCTCCATCGTCTCGGCTCAGGGGGCGGCCGCCCTGACTCGGCTCGAGCAGCCTCGCCCGCAGGTCTCGGGTGCCCGACCTGAGCCTGGAACGGTGCTGCAGCAACGCTACCGGATCGTGCGCGCCTTGACGAAGGGAGGCATGGGTGCAGTCTACCTGGCCGAGGATTCCCATCTCGACGGAGCCTCCTGCGCGATCAAGGAAATGCTCGAGCAACATCTTGGAACGGGTGACGAGGCGCTCATCCAGCGCAAGTTCCAGGAAGAGAAGGCCCTGCTAGCACGGCTCAACCATCCGGGCATTCCTCGGGTACGTGACTTTTTCCGCATCGGTGGGCTCTGCTACATCGTCATGGACTACATTCACGGCGCCAACATGGACGAGGAGTTGCGCGACTGCATCGCATTGACTGGCCGTCCTTTCGCCTGCGAAGTCCTGGCCAAAGACATGCTTCAGGTCCTGGACATTCTGGTACACTTGCACGAGCTCGAGCCCCCCGTTATTCATCGCGACATCAAGCCCGCCAACTTGATTCGTGAGTTCAAGAGTGGACGCATGACGCTGGTAGACTTTGGCCTGGCCCGCCCGGTGGAGCAGACGGGGGTGACCCAGACGGCGGTGGGAACTCTGGGCTACTCTTCTCTGGAGCAGATTCAAGGCCGCGCCGAGGTGCGTTCGGACATCTATTCCCTGGGGGTGACCATGGCCCAGTTGCTGTCCGGGCAGGGTCCCATTCCCCTCCAGTTTCGACCGGTGCGACAACTCGATCCGAGCGTGGACGAAGACCTGGCTGCCATCGTCGATCGGGCCTCGGCCCTCGATCCGGCAGCCCGCTACCCGTCGGCTCGGGCGATGAGGGACGATCTCCAGGCCTGGGTACGGTCTAAAGGCCGCTGAGCACCTGCACTAACGGCAGATAGGCCGAGATCACAATGGCGCCGACCATGAGACCGATGAAGGCCATGATCAGGGGCTCGAGCAGGGCCATCACCGTCTCGAGGGTGAGACCAGCCTCCAGATCCAGGAGGGCGGAGGCCCGGCGAAGCATGCCCACCATCTGTCCGGACTCCTCCGCGCAACGGATCATTTGAGCCGCAGCTCCCTGGAAGACCTCATTGGCTTCGAACAGGTCGGCCAGGGTGTCGGCCCGTCCCAGGTGGAGGTCGGTGCGAGCCTTCTGGAGGCGCTGTCGAGTCAGCGGGTCGTCGGTTGCGTCCTGTAACACGGCCAGGGCATCCGGGAAAGGGAGCCCTGATTCCAGCAGCAGCCCCAGGGCATCCAGGGTGCGAGCCTGGCTCTGCAGTCGACGCAGGCGGCCCAGCACCGGCAGACGATCGAGCACCTCGGCCTGCCTCAGGCGCAGCGTGTCCACTCGCTCGACGTCGCGGGCAATCACCAGCCAGGTTGGATAAAACATAGCCAGCACCAACCAGGTCAAAGGACTGGTAAGGAATCGGGTCGCTTCCACGAGCAAGCGGGTGGGCCAGGGCAGGGGAACTCCCAGATGGGTCAACAGAGGCTCCAGTTGGGGCACCACAAAGGTGACCAGCAGGCCCAGCACGACCACCGCGGCTATCAACTGCATGGCGGGGTAGTAGAGCGCGCTACTCAGCCGCTCGCGCTGGCGGTTGCTTTCCTCGAGATATGCAGACAGCTTCTCCAGGACCCGGTCAAGCGAGCCTGTGGCTTCTCCGAGACGGACGAGTTGCACGTAGAAGGGCGAGAAGAGGACGGGATGGCGACTGAGTGATTTGGAGAGGGACTCCCCACGCGCCACTCCGGCTGCCACGTCGGTCAGGGCCTGGTTCATGGCCTTGTCGGGGCCCTCTGTCAAAACGGTCAGGGCTCGTACCACGGTGACCCCTGAGCTGAAAAGGGCAGAGAACTGACGAGTATACAGAGCCAGGGTGGTCAAGCGCACGGCGCGCGGAGACTATTCTTGGCCCCAGTAGAGGCGGCGGTTGACCTGAGGCAGCAGGGGCGCCCTCAGGACGGAGTCGTCATAGGTCAGCAATCTGGTCGCCGGCCGGAGGTAGTAGGGCGAGTAAGCCGGGTTGGGCGGGCGGCTGATACCGTTGACCAGACGGGTTCCGCCCACGATCCAGGCGGTGACTCCGGGCGTGGCATCGGCGTTGGTTTCCCAGTCGGCGGCCATGTGCGCGTTTTGAAGGCCAATCATGCAACCGTGAATGGCCAGGGTCAGCCCGGACATATCCTCCAGTGTCATCATGGCCACCGAGCCATCTCCTGGACGTGAGCCCTGCACGATGCCGGCGTGGATCTCGAGTCGGTCGTCGGTATCGATGGCTATCGGGGGAGCAGCGTTGGCAACCGGGCTGGCGAAGGCCGAGCTGAGGAACCAGACCCGGTCGGTGGTCAGCAGCCCGGCGCCCTGATACGGTTGCAGGCAGTTGAAGTCTCCCTGAACGTAAAGGCTGCATTGACTGGCCACTGTCATGGGACCGGGGAGTGGAGTACCGTTGACCAGGCGAAGCGGAACATGGCTGTAGACGACCAGCCCGCCAGAGCTGGGAAAAGGGAGCGAGGAGAGGTCGAGCTCCTTGACCGCCACGGGCCTTCCCTCGCCGCGGTTGAAGAAGGTGCGGTCCGTGCACCAGGGTGCGATCGTGGCTGCATCCACCACGAGATCGGCGTTCTGCTCATAGTAGCCTCCCGGCGCCAGGCTCTGGATCCTGGGTGGGGCCAGGTAGGGCGCTCCCAGAGTGGCGTCGAGAACTCGCGAGCTGAAGCGGGCCACGGCGCCGCCGGGCCCGGCATCGTCCCACAGGGGATTGAGGGAATCAAAGGCCGTGCCCGGACTTCCCCCTGGCATCTCGATACCGTTGATGTAGACCTCGCCGGTGGCCGGCCCCCCGCCTCCGCGAAGGATGCGCCCGGCTGAGTAAACCGAGCCGTTGATGTCCAGGCGACTGCCGCTCGGACGTAACGAAAGGTCATCGTTGGCGTGAACGTTGCCGTGGACGACAGCGTTGGCGGACCCATCAAAGTCATCTTTTCCGTCGGCAAACGAGACGAAGTTGAAAGCAGGCTCGAGAACTCCGTGCACCCGGTGGGTCACGCGCCTGCGACCGATATAAGCCGTGGACTGGATTTCATAGGTTCGCTCGGCCGCCAGACGCTGGACGCGAAAGGTGAGTTTTTGGGGACGCTGGCCAAGCCCAAAGCTCTCGTCGGGGTTGTCGCCCGGGATCCAGTTGATCGTGTAGTCCCCGATCGTGGCCTGCACGGCTACGTCGGTCGCGATTCCCAGCGGATTCACCTGAGGGGTTCGACTGCCATTGGGGTTGTGGGTATAAGCTGTGAAGTTGCTGCGGGCAAAAGCATTCTCAGCGATGGTGATGCCGGTCTCGGCCATATAGAACAGCTCGGCGTCGGTTCTGGAATCCAGGGCGAAGCGATTGTCGTGAATGACATTTGAGATCAGGGTCATCACGGCCAGAAAGCAAAGAGGGATCAGAAGAACTGCCAGCATCATCAGGAAGCCGCGGTGTTTCACTGGTTCCTCAAGAATACTTCGGTGGAATAGGTCTCGCTGACTTGCGGTCCCCTGGCCATGTCGCGCAGGAAGGTAACACTCATGGCGATTCGGTCACGGTTAGCGCTCAAGACTTGGAACTCGGGACTGGCGTAAGTGTCAAAAATTCGCGTCCCTCCGCGGGGAAGGGCGGAGAGATCGATCGAGGCCGGCAGGCCGGGTGAGGGAGGTTGTACTCCGGGAACCGTGTAGATGACGACCTGCCTGGCGGTGGGATTGGCTGGATCGACAGGTTGCCGGTCCCGAGAATACACCCCGACGATCGAGTAACGTCCAGAGCGCGGGTCGTCGCTCTCGGGAACGGCTGCAATCAGGGACTGCCCGGTAACCTCGAGAGCGGCCAGGTCATCGTAGTTGCGCCCCCCGAAGGAAACCGAGCTGCCGGAAACCGGGCTGCCGATGTAGACAAAGTTGGCTCGGCGAAGGGTAGCTGAAAGGCTGTCGAGCAGCGCGCGGTTGGCCTTACGAGGGTCCAAGCGGGTTTCGGCTCCGGTTCGAGCCCTGGAAGCCAGCTCAAGAGCCCCGAAGGCCACGCTGACGATCAGGCCAAACAGGGCGCAGGCCACCAGCAATTCGGCCAGGCTGTGGCCCCTGCTCTGTTGAACGGCGCCGCGCCAATTCCTGAAGTGTTCAACGCGCGGCGCCTTAGTGCGGGTCATCTCGAGCCCACCACAGTGGTGAATCGGACGAGAGGAGAGCCGATGGGGGCGGGGTTTGACGAGTCCGAAGGGTCGGCCTCCCAGACCACCACCGAGAGCCTCTTCAGGCCGGGCTCGCTGGGGATAGAGACGTCGAGCCGGTAGACCAGCTCCTGACTCGTGTCAGCGTAGGCGTAGACCCCCGACGCGAACGAGGTCAGGGCATTGAAGCCCGTTTTGTCTCTGGCTTTGAAGCAGCGCTGCTCCATGATCTTTTGTCCCAGGAAGGTAGCGGACGAGAGTTTTCGGTCGGTCTCGGTCAGGCGCGCGCTGTTGATCACTGCGGCCACGAGGCCGAGCGCCAGGGCTGCCACCATGGCGAGCGCCACCAGAACTTCCGCCAGAGAAATGCCCCGCTGCATGCTTGTCTTTATTGTTGCACAAGATGGGCGATTTGACAGGGGCCAGCAAACTTCCCTGGTTGCGTCGAACAGAGTTTTCAGGGTTGACAGCCCCGCAAGGCCATGGTAATCTACCGTCTGCGCCCAACCTGTGGCGCTTCAATCTGGTCTTTGACAACTGGATAACGGTTTTTGTGAAGTGCACCTGTTGATTAAGTTGCAACTGGCGGGGCAACCCGCTTTAAGCAGCACGAGCGAAGCACGCAGCCTGGCTGCGGGCGGACCTCAAAAATGTACTCAAATGAGAGCTTCTTCAAGCGATCTTTTGAATAGTTGCCGGTGAACAACCGGCATCACCATTCGATGGAGAGTTTGATCCTGGCTCAGGACTAACGCTGGCGGCGTGCCTAACACATGCAAGTCGAACGCACCGCAAGGTGAGT
>JAANMU010000188.1_pt1 | contig 79950 bp, 63 predicted proteins | sample 7279701 | NCBI WGS metagenome assembly JAANMU01 (sample SAMN14094539, study PRJNA606508) | bioreactor metagenome | isolation source: A lab-scale SPAN reactor treating ammonium-rich wastewater day 57 | place: Ireland: Galway | collected 2017-03-13 | reverse complement strand
AAAGGCTGTTCTCGTTTTCATTTCTTGCGCCTGCGCGGCGGACGCCAAGCTCCGCTAAACCCTTGACTTCCCCTTTCATCTGTGCACGCTTTGTTAGCCACCTTTTGACGAGAGACGGACACCGCCGCCTAAAGGATTCACTGGCAAAAAGAGACAATGAACTCGCTTTGCCAATTCGCAATTTTTATCAACACCAAGCCAATCGTTCATTTCTTGAATTGCTGGCAACCATTCTTGTTCGTTTTGCGGACATTTGGCATTTTCTCGATTTTCACCATAGAAGTAAATGAACAACAAACGGGTATTGATTGAAGGAACACATTCATTCATTAGAAAATGTAAAACTGCTAATCGGTTGGCGTATTGATAATAATTCTTGAGCCAATTTTCAACAGGCTTTGATTGATTGCCAAAAACCCGACTTGCCTTTTCCAGTGCCGTAAATATTTTCTGCTTACTTGTTGGATTGGTTGCGCCACAATCGCTGTTTATTTCGCCAATATGACCTTTTGCTTCAACCAAAAGCCACTCGTCACGATTATCAAAATGGATTTTACCAACGGCGTCCCAGTTTTGGGAATTGCCAGTTTGCGCCCAAAAAGATTTCCATTTTTCTTGAACTTGCTCATCTCGAATAAATTCAAGTCCCAAAAACTCTTTATCGTCTTTCAAAGGCGCATTTTCTTTGGAAAAGTCAAAATCTAAAAACTCAACCGAAGTTCCACCAATTACATTCAAAATATTCTGAGATAAATATTCTCGATGATAACCAAGATGACGGAGTAAATGCCATTCGCTACCATATCCAAAACCTATTTTTCCCATAAATGATTCCTATGTTTTGCAAGAGGGTGGCTAACTATTAAATCAACGGAACACATTAATAGATCGGCATTCACTTTATACGGAAAGCGCTTCCGTATAACCTGCCTGTACAGGGTGTTATCTGGAAACCATTCCGTATAACAACCTGTGCAGGGATATTATGTGGAAATAGCCTTCCGTTTAATCCTCCACTACAGTAAAATCCTCATTAATCTTTCGCTCATTATACTCACCTCGTCCAAAAAAGGAAATGGCATGAACGCAAACCCCTCGAAACCCTCCTCTTCATCGTCGAATACCGTTACGCCGCCTCCCCAACGGGGAAGGAAACTCCTCGACCAGGTGAGGGACGCCATCCGCCTGAAACATTACTCCGAGCGTACCGGCGAAACCTATGAATACTGGATCAAGAAATACGTCCGCTTCCATAGCCCCGGGTTGAGTCGCGGCGAAGTCAGCCGTCATCCCTCTGAAAGCAATTTTAAAGTAAATAATGGCTTGGAAGACAAGGGTCCCTTTACGAACTCGCAGTCCTACATCGTAACAATTCCGTAATTTGGATTTCTTTTACCCCAATTAGGGTTCGTAAAAAAACAAGCTCCCTCACCTTCCACGAAATGGATGTCATTGCGAGGGTGTTCGTCCCGAAGCAATCCCCACTTTGCAGGAAAATCCATGGCAACAGGAGATTGCTTCTCGAAGACTCGCAACCACATGAGGGAAGTTAATAATTTACTGACCCTTAGCATCTCCTTCTCATCGAATATATTGCTCGATTGATCTTAACAGGAGCAATATTTCGCAATATTGCCATAAAAAACGCCTCCCGTTTTTGGATGGGAGGCGCTCTCATGTTATGGGGATTTATCCCTTGCTCAACGTGACCAGCACCATCGGTCGGCGTTTGGTGTATTCGAAGAGATACGACTTGACCGTGTTGGCGATGTCCTTTTCGCTGTCCCAACCGCCGTTATTGACCACGTCCATGATGTGTTTGCGGACTTCGGGAATCAACTCCTCCGCGTCCTCCTGCGAGACGAAGCCGCGCGTGATGATCTCCGGCTCGTGCAATAACCTGCCGTTGAGTTTATCCACGCTGATGTCAATCAGGAAGATGCCGTTGCGCGCCAGTTTCTCGCGCTCGCGCATGATGCTGAAATCCACCTCGCCGATGGACTGTCCGTCCACGAAGACGTAACCGCCGGGAATGCGTTCGCCGAGTTTGATGTTCCTGCCGGAGAGTTCCACGATCTGCCCGTTCTCGACGACGATCACGTTCTCTTTCGGGATGCCGACCTCGGCAGCCAGTTGTCCGTGCCGTTTCAACTGCCGCAATTCACCGTGAATGGGGAGGAAGTATTTCGGCTTGACCATGTTGAGCAGGAGTTTCAATTCCTCCTGGCTGGCGTGACCCGAAACGTGGATCGGCAGGATCGCGTCGTAGATCACGTTGGCGCCGCGCCTCAACAGGCGGTTGATCGTCTTGCTGATGGTCTCCTCGTTGCCGGGGATGGGGTGCGAAGACAGCACGATCGTATCGTTCGGTTTGATGTCGAACTGGCGGTTCGTCCCTGCGGACAGCCGCCCCACAATGGACGACGGCTCACCCTGCGAACCCGTGCACATGATCGTGACCTTGTGATCCTGCATCTGCAAAGCCTGATCCAGCGGCACGAGCAGATCGTCGGGAATTTCGAGATAACCCAATTTGCGGGCGATCTTCACGTTGTCAATCATGCTCGAGCCAGCCAGCGCCATTTTGCGTCCGTGTTTGGCGGTCGCATCGGCAACCTGCTGGATGCGCGAGATCAACGAGGCGAACGTCGCCACAATGACGCGTCCCGGCGCTTCGGTGAACACCTTGTCGAAGGCGGGTCCGATGATCGTTTCGGAGGGCGTCCAGCCGGGGCGTTCGGAATTGGTCGAATCGGCGAGCAACAGATCCACGCCGCGCTTCGAGAGTTCCGCCAGTTTGGCAAAGTCCGTGGGCCAGCCGTCCACCGGGGTTTGATCGAATTTGAAATCGCTCATGTGGACGACGAGTCCGGCCGGGGTCGTGATCCCAAGCCCGACCGCGTCCGGAATCGAATGGCAGATGTGGAAGAATTCAACTTTGAACGGTCCGAGTTCCACCGAGCCGCCCGCTTCGATCGTGTTGAGCGAGACCTTGTTCCCGGCGTTGTTACGCGCCAGTTTGACCTCGATCAAGCCGCGGGTCAGGGAGGTTGCGTAGATGGGCGCGGGAATCTCCCGCACGAGATGATGGATCGCCCCAATGTGATCCTCGTGTCCGTGTGTGATGACGATCCCCACCACCTTGTCCGCTTTATCCAGCAGGTATTCGAAATCGGGGATGATGTAATCAATCCCCATCATGTCGTTGTGCGGGAACATGATGCCCGCATCCACCACCAGGATCTGGTTTTGGAATTCGTAGGCGGTCATGTTCTTGCCCACTTCCCCGAGCCCCCCCAGGGGAATGATCTTCAATTTTCCTTGTTTACTCATGCGTGTATTTATCCTCGCTTTGCGTTAGATATTTTATCCGCCATTGGCGGTAAAGGTCTAAATAAAAGACCTCCGCTGACTTGCTCGCGAAGGTCGTGCCGTACCAATGCGATTGCTCTTACAAACAAACGACGCTGGTGGTCGAGTACAAAGGTATCGAAACCCTGCGCCGTGAAAGTCAAACTCAATGGCGGAAGTATAGCAGGGCAGGGGGGATTTGTAAAGTTGGAATCTGACATTGCGAGGCGACAGCCGAAGCAATCTCCTTCTTGACGGGTAGCCACGCCTCTTTCCCCGCCGACGCCTGCTCCCGTTTTCTGATGCCGTTTCCTCCCCTTCGCATCCACCAGTTGCCTGCTTGACTTGTGTACCTGCATACCTGTATACCTGTCTACTTGTCCACTTCTCCAGCATCATCTAACCCCGCCTCCTCTGACGCTTCTGCCTCTCCATTGTCAAATTGAACTCGATCTGCTTCTCCTGAATCTGCTTTCGGATTTCCTCCTTCTGCTTTTCGTCCTCCACTGATGCAAGGACCTGTTTCAACCCGGCGATCTCCTTGAGCAGTTCCATTTCGCGCGAAGTGAACCCCGCGTTCTTCAACACCGATTGCGCCACGCGAACCTCCTCCGGCGTATCGAAGTACGCGGACAGGTCAATGGGCTTGCCCTTGCCGGGCAGGTTATCGAACTCCCCGCGTTCCTGCGCCTCCTTGATCAACTTTTCGACGATCTTATCGAAGGACACGGCTAACCTTCCTCTGCGGCAGGGATGTTGTTATCCAATGGATACGCGTCATGGTTCCAATTCCAAAATCGTATAGGTTCCGTTTTTATAAAAAATGTTCGCGGGCAAGGCGTCAACATCTGACATCGAAACTTGACCATCGAGTATCAGGTATTTTGCCCCCAGGCTTTGAACAAAATCAATCAATCCCTTTGGGTCGCGTCGAAACCACGAATACGTTGGTCCTTCGATTTCCAGGCGTGTGTAAATATCGAACCACCTTTCCATCAATTCCATATTGGCAACGCCGGCGCCTCTGTCTTTCCAGGAATAAACCAATGGTCGTTGTGCGAGATAGCGCACTGTCAATGCAGTCGTGTCCGCCGGATGCGTTGCGAAAAAAACGGGAGAGCCAGGTTCTGTGCGATCTTTGAGCGTCTCCAATATATCATGCAGATCCGACTTCTGCAGACAAAGCGCCTTGCCCGTTTTTATGCAATCCAGCAGGGCGTCGAAACGAATTTCGCGTTCCAGTCCGCTTTTGAGGACACCTGCAACAAGTAACAGGCTGGTTATCGCCATAAACCATTTGGCAGGCGCCGCTTTAAGGCGCAAGGATAGCGCGCTCATCCCCCATAATCCCAGAAGTGAAAGCAGTGGAACCAGGTAGCGCAACCCTCGAATGAGGTCCGTCTCGATGGGAAGGATTCTTAGATAGGCTTCGACCGTCCGTTCCATCAGCGGCAGCAAAGCCGCCACGATAATGACCGATGCCAGCCAGGCAAGCACGAGCATTAAACCCCTGCGATCGTCACGGTCGCGCCGGCTTAGGATCGAGAGCAATAGTATTCCCAATACCCCAAAGGGTATAAACCCCATGTTCCACAGCAAATAAAACGTTTTCTTCAAAGTGAGGGGAATATCGAGAATTTCGGGAGGCAGCAGGAAACGGAGCATTTCGATCATTTCCCGATAATTTGTCGCGCCTCCCGCTACGCGGTATTTGAGATAATTTGCTATGAAAATTGATTGCGTTATGAGCATGAGCAGAGCCAGCCCCGCCAAAACCAATATCTGTTTTTTACGCCCCCACTCCTTGGGCATTTGAGTCCACAATCCGAGCAGGATGCCGACCATCCATACGGGCGTGCCTACGGCATGGACATAGATCAAACCGCCGGTCAGGATGGCAATAAGCCCCCATCTTTTAATGCCGGGCGCATCTTTCCACTTCCACACCAGAATCAACAGAAACGGAAGTACTGCCTGTATCCCTGTGCGCGGCGTCGGATCCAGGCTCACCCCCCAATTTTCGAAGGCAAAATATAAAGGGGACAAATTGACTGCCGTGAATACCGATGCCCAGTATCTGTCGTTGACGACGGTCCTTCCCAGCCAATAGAACCCGGATAGATAAAGGAAGGTCGTAGGGATGTGAACGAGCAAAATCCCGGCGCCATAGTTATTGACCCATGAACCCAATACGCGTGACAATAAAACATGAAGTTGAAAATATATTCCAAAGTTTTCCGTGTCATTCAACAGGAAATCGCCGCGGAAAAGTTCGGGATGATCCAGCGCGATCGCAAAAGAAGCAATATTCGCAAGGTCGCTTCCAAAAACCACGTAGGGATAATCTGTTTGAATTCGTTGCAGATACCAGGCAACTGAAAAAAGACCGATCAGAAAAAGAACGATAGCATCCTGATAATTGAACGATGAAATGGGAATTGTGCGAACGCGCATTTTGAAATCAACAAACCGGCCCAGTTTTTTTTCCAGCCAGGCGTCGAATCCTTTGCCCATTTGGGACATCGCCGCAGCGAGGCGCGATTGCTGCGGGAAGATCAGACGTAAGTAGCATTGAAGGATAAATGCAACAAAAATCCCCGACCAGCCGATCCATTTCAGGATGGTTAAAGTCCTTTCCGTAGGGGGACGTCCGATCCGTTCCGTTGCCCACTCCAAAAGGAACGGCTCAACGGCGCGACTTAACACGATCACGCCAGCCAGAAAAAATACGGCGCTCATCAGATGCAAAACGCGTTTTGCCATGAATGTATTTACCTCACGTGTGGCTTATCTAGCCAGGCATGTAAAGCCCACCGCCCTGCTCCAGCCAGTCAGCGACCCGTTCCACAGCGGCAGGCACATTGTTGTCCGAAATATCCAGTATCAGTTTTGGTAACATGGATTTGGCGATCAGGTCGCGCATCAATTCCTGCTCGCGGATGAAGGGCGTCAGGTCGTTGTATTGCGATGGGTTGCCGGAGACCTTCAGCCTTTCCTCGCGCGCCGCCTCGAAACTTTCCGGCGAGCGCGTGCAGAAAACGATACGGAAGTTCAACGGCAATAATCTTTCCTCGAGCCAGCGGAAGTCATAGTCCTTATTGTAGGTCTGTTTTTGATAAGCCGTCGTCGAAATGTGGAAGCGGTCCACGATCCAGGAATAGTATTTTTGCAGTTCAAACATCCGCGCCCAGGTAGCATAGATTTCCATCGCCAGCGATTCTTCGTGCGGCTCGAAGTTGATCGGTCCGCGCCCCCAGGGATAATTGGTGAACGAACACCACTCCGCGGAGATCAGCGGCGAGTGATAACGATACTTGCGCGGTCCCACGATGCGCGGATGCGCGTTGAGCGCGAAGGCGATCTCGGTCTTGAACGTCAGCCGCGTGCCTTCGAGGATGATCTTGGGGCAGAGTTTGTTTCCCATGACGGGGAGTATATCAAAATTGACAATCTCCTCTAACTCCTGTAAACTCCCTGCATGGATATAGACCTCGACCTCTATCGTCACGAAGTGCGCGTTTCCACAAATCCGCTGGTGAGGCTCTCGGCGATTGATGTTTCGCCGGATCACCCCCAGCGGACGTTTGTCTTTGTTCACGGGTTCGGCGGCAAGGCGGAGCAATGGCAATACCAGATGCAGAAGTTCGCGGTGGAGAACCGCGTCATCGCGCTGGACCTGCGCGGGCACGGTCTCTCCGACAAGCCGGGCGGCGGCTACGACATGCCGCAACTTGTCGAAGACCTGGAAATCGCTTTGACGCTGTTGAAGGTAAAGGGAAAGATCGTTCTCGTGGGACATTCCTTCGGCGGCGCGATAGTCACAGAATATGCGCTCAAAAATCCCGACCGCGTGGAACGCTTGATCCTGATCGCAACGGCGGGAGAGTTCCACTTAAATCCGTTCTTTCGGTTCGGGTTGAGTCTCCCTGCATGGCTTCTGCGATTGATCGGCCCGTTTACGCGCTCGTGGCTTCACGCGCCGCCTCACACGCTCAAGAAATTCTATTACGGAAACATGTCCCGCTGGAAAGGCTGGGATAAGTTCGCGTCGTTGACCGCGCCGACACTCGTCATTCGTGGTCACCGTGACCGAGTGTTCGAACGTCCGCTGTTCGAAAAGGTAACAGAATCCATTCCCGGGGCGGAAGAGGCGGATATAGGGGTATCGGGTCACATGGTCATGCTTGAACGGCGCGAGGCGGTGGACCGGGCAATCGAGCGGTTCCTGTCCGGCGAAGGTCAGCGCTCGTGGCGCGAATCGTCCGGCGCAATCCGCAAGACAAAGGGCGGACGCGACGCCTTGCGGCGCGAAAGACCGTGGCTCGAGCATTACGAGGCGGGCGTGCCATACACGGTCGGCGTGCCGAACATCCCGGCGCATCATTTACTGCGCTCCGCGGTGAGACGTTTTCCGAATCGTCCCGCGATCTTTTTCGAGGGGAGCCGGCTTTCGTATCGCCGCTTGAATCACGAAGCGAATCGTTTTGCGAACGCGCTGATCGCGCTGGGAGTTGGAAAAGGCGCGCGCGTCGTCCTGTTGATGCCGAACGCGCCGCAGATGGTGATCGGTTTTTATGGGACGATGAAAGCCGGCGCGGCGGCGGTTTTCATTCCGCCGGTCATCGAGCCGGAGGAGATCGTGCGCCAGGTCAGGGATTCGGAAGCGAGCGTGCTGGTCACGCTTTCGATGTGGGCGGGGCTGGCAAAACAGATCCGGAAGGGAAGCGGCGTTCCTCATATTGTTTTGACCGATCCTGCGGACTATCTTTCATTGCCGAAGTTCCTGATCTCGCGCTGGCGCAATCGCGGCTTCGGTTTGCCGAACGCGCTCCGCTGGGTGGACTGGCTCGGCGCGCAAAGCCTTAAGTCCCCGACGGTCGAGGTCACGCCCGAAGATCTGGCGGTAATCATCTACACCGGAGGAACGACCGCGCAGTCGAAGGGCGTGATGCTCTCGCATCGCAACCTGGTCGCGAATGCCTTGCAGACCCGTCACTGGCTGCCGGATGCGGTTGAAGGCAGGGAGGGATTCCTGTGCGTTGTTCCGATCTTCCACAGTTACGGCATGACAGCCGCCATGAATGTGCCGGTTTCCCTCGGCGCGGCGATGATCCTAAAAACACAATTTCAGATATTGGATATCCTCAAAACCATCAAGCGATACAAACCGACGATCTTCCCCGGCTCGCCGAACATGTACGTTGCGATCAACAATTTTCGAGGCGTGAAAAAATATGGAATTGGTTCGATCAAGGCTTGCATCAGCGGCTCCGCGCCGCTGCCGGTCGAAGTGCAGGAAGCGTTCGAAAAACTGACGAAAGGCAAACTTGTGGAAGGCTACGGACTCACCGAAGCCTCGCCCGTGACCCACGCGAATCCGCTCAGCGGCAAACGCAAAGTGGGGACCATCGGCATCCCGCTTCCCTCCACCGAAGCGAAGATCGTTGACCTCGACAGCAAACGCAAAGAAGTGAAACATGGACAGATCGGCGAACTGGCGGTGCGTGGTCCGCAGGTGATGATGGGGTATTGGAAGAATCCGGAAGCGACGAAGGAAGCCCTTACGGACGACGGCTGGCTTCTCACAGGCGACGTGGCGCAGGCCGACGAAGACGGTTACGCGCGCATCATTGCGCGCAAGGCGGATATGTGGTATCCAAGCAAATACAGAAAACAACCCGCCTTCCCGCGCGACGTGGAGGAAGTGATCTACGAGATTCCCCAGGTCAAGGAGGTTGCGGTCACTGCCGTCGCCGGTCATCCGTTCGCGTTCGTGATCACAGGCAGGGATGCCCCGACGCCGGCCGCGGTCATTGCGTACTGCAAACGACGCCTGCCGCCGCACCTTGTTCCGCGCTTTGTGTTCTTTCTGGATGACTTCCCGCGCTCGTTCATTGGCAAGGTCTTGAGAAGAGAGTTAGTGCGACGATATGAAAAGTACGATGCAAGATCAAGATAACGTGATCGTCCCGCCAACCGCAAATTACGTTCGGCAGGGCGAGGGCGCGCCGGTCATTATGATCCACGGCATTGCCGCGTCTTTGCACGATTGGGACGACCTCATCCCCGAACTCTCCAAATCGGGATACGCGTGTTACGCACTCGACCTGCTGGGTCACGGCGACAGCCCGAAACTCGATTTGCGCTCCTATCGCATGGAATGGCTGTTCGAGCATTTCCTCAACTGGATAACGTCCCTGCAATTGACCGAGCCAGCCATCCTGATCGGACATTCACTGGGCGGATACCTCGCGCTCGAATACGCGCGGCGCTTCTCTGCCTGGACCCGGGGCTTGATCCTCGTTGATCCGCTTTATTCACGCTCACAACTTCCCCCGCTCCTGCGAAGGACCTACGGGCGCACAGGCTTGAGCAGCCTGATCGTGAGCAGGATCCCCGAATGGATGTTTCGCGCGGTCGTGGATGTCACCAGCATTGCGATGGGACACAGCGTTGGCGGCGCTCATTCCCTCCCCGAACGCGTCCGCGCGCAGACCGCGCAGGATTACGCGCGTACCGCGCCGGGCGTTTACCACGCGCCGAACACCGTCGAGGATCTCACGCCTTATCTTTCTTCCATCTCGGTCCCGGCGTTGGTCGTATGGGGAGACCGTGACCAAACGCTTTCCCCCTCATCGTTTGGTAAAATGGTGAACGCCATGCCGCGCGCGACCGGGAGATCATTCCGTGCCGGTCACGTGCCTCATCAATCGAATGCGGAGGAATTCAATCAACTCGTTTTGAAGTTCCTCGGGGAAACGGTCTGATCCGTGCCGTCCTGAAACGCGGGATATTTTAAGGTTAATCCCCCGCGCGTCCCCTTGAATTGCCTCTATCTCTGTGCTAAAATCCGCTTTGGAATAGCCAGATGTACGGGGATGCAGCGCCCTTACGCCCACAGATGGCGGCTACAAATGTTCTAAATATCGGAGTAACATTCTTCCATGCGGTGCCCATACTGCCAGCATCACGACTCTAAAGTGCTCGATACCTCCCATGACAGCCACGGAGGAATCCGCCGCCGCCGCGAATGCTTCAATTGCGGACAGCGCTTCAGTACCTACGAACGCCCGATCCTGGCGACCCCGCTCATCGTCAAGCAGGACGGCACGCGTGAAGAATTCGACCGCGAGAAACTGGCGCGCGGCATCCGTATTTCTTGCGCCAAAAGGCCCGTTTCCGCGGCGGATATCGAGCGTATGATCGGACAGGTTGAATCTCAACTGCAAAAATTGGGCAAGGCGGAGGTCTCCTCGCGCGTGGTGGGCGACCTGGTCATGGAAAGTTTGAAGGAAATGGACCAGATCGCCTACATCCGTTATGCCATCGTGTATCTTGGCTTGGACGACCTTCAGTCCATCCGCAAAGAAATTGACCATTTGCTCGAAGGCTAAATAACCGACGATCCTCGACATTCCGCCTCAAGGGTGGAGTGTAGGTGGTTGTCGGATTTCTGTCTGTTTTTACCGCGCTGAAAAAGTCAAAGCGCAAAATTTCTCGCACACCATCATATTTTAGGAGAGTGTATCATGGCGACCAAGGCAGTTGCGTCAACCGCCCAACCCAAAAACGGATTACTTCCCACGCCGCCCATGCCGAAGGATTTGCCCGGGGCTCATTTGACGGACAATGCGCGCCAGGTGTTGATGAAGCGTTACGTCCGCCGCGGGGACGATGGCAAGCCCGCCGAAACGGTGGAGGAGATGTTCTGGCGCGTCGCGTATCACGTCGCCAAGGTCGAGGAGCAGTGGGGCACGGACGTTCAGAAGCGCACGATCGAGTATTACCATTTACTCTCCAGCAAGAAGTTTTTCCCAAACTCCCCCACATTTACCGGCGCGGGGACTCCGCTTGGGCAGCTTGCGGCGTGTTTTGTTCTCCCGATCACCGACGATATGGGACGCGACTCGGCAGGCATCTTCCAGACCTTGCGCGATGCGGCGTTGATCCAGCAAACCGGCGGCGGGAACGGATTCTCGTTCTCGCGCCTGCGACCCAAAGGCGCCATGGTTCACACCTCCGCCGGTCAGGCAACGGGACCCGTCGGATTCCTGCGCGTGTACGATCACGCGTTCGGTGAGATCGCGCAAGGCGGGACGCGCCGCGGCGCCAATATGGCTGTCTTGCGGGTAGATCATCCAGATGTAGAAGAGTTCATCTCCTGCAAAACCAACGAGAATCACATCACGAACTTCAACATCTCCGTCGGCATCACGGATGCATTCATGCGCGCGGTGAAGAACGACGAGGAATGGGAACTGCGCTTCCCGGATTTGAAAGAGATGAAGCAAAAAGGCTTCAGCGGCACGCTCGAACAAGCCGAAGACGCGGGCATCACGATTCGCACGTATAAGAAAATCAGGGCGCGTGAACTGTTCAATAAGATCGTCAGGCAGGCGCATCACAACGGCGAGCCGGGTGTGTTGTTTTTGGATGCGGCGAATCGAAGCAATCCCGTCCCGCATTTATATCCGCTTGAGGCGACAAACCCTTGTGTGACGGGCGAGACATTAGTTGCAACCCCAAACGGTTGGAAACGAGCGGATAGCATCAAGGAAGGCGATGAGATTTGCACAGTGCTCGGAATCGGGCGAGTCGCGACTGTTGAAGTGAATGAAAATATGCCTGTTTATGATTTATATCTTTCAGATGGCGCAGTAGTACGCGTTACAGCTTCTCATCAATTTCATGCACGGGATTCACGCACAAAGTTCTTCGAACCGCGACGGCTGGACCAACTCAAGGAAGGTGATTGGGTAAGGGTGTATCGCGCCGCTATTCCCAATAATCAAGTGCCGGGCAAGCCGAAAAATATGACCAATCGAGAATATGGTTTTTTGGTCGGCGTGTTGGTAGGTGATGGTTGTTATACTCCTCATGCACTCTCTAAGAACGTTGTTCGTATCAGCAGTCACGCAGATGAACATGAATGGAATGAAATATTAACGAACGCTTTTACCAAAGTCGGTGCGGAGAAAATGTACACCTACGTCAACGAAGGCAGTCGTTCGATGATGATGGATCCAAAACCTGGTCGTGTAGTGGCCGATTGGGTCAAATCGATACCTCTCCAGCCTGCGCGTGGTCCAGAAAAACAATTGCCTGATGTTTATATAAACAGCAATCGCGAGTTTTTGGAAGGACTGTTGGATGGTTTGTTCTCCACTGATGGCAGTGTGGATTTACAGAGCAATCATCCATTGGTGCGTTTCCATACGTCTAGTTTGGAACTTGCCCGCCAGTTGCGCCGCATTCTGCTCATGTTTGGCATTTATGCCCGCATCAACACCAGCCAGCGAGCGCGGCACTCTATTGATGGGCGTGTTATTCGTTATGACCGCCCCAAGCATGATGTCACTATTTCAGGCGAAAGCTTTGGAAGATTTTTTGAGCAGATTCGTTTAAGCCATCCCGATAAACAAATGCGCATGGAAGAAGCTGCGTTGAATACTAATTTCACTGGTGGCAATTGGGCTGCCAAAGTTGTTACTATTGAGCCTGCAGGCGTTGCTACGGTTTATGATTTGTATGAGCCGAAAAGCGATACTTGGATCACAGAGGGCTTTGTATCCAGAGGATGCGGCGAGCAATGGCTCGGACCTTACGAGAACTGCTGTCTCGGTTCTGTGAATCTCAACGAGCATTGCGGACCGCCCGACAAAGAGGGGCGTGGAACCGTGGATTGGGAGTTGTTGCGTCAAAGCGTCGTCACCGCGACGCGCTTCCTCGATGATGTCGTCGAGGCGAATGCGTATGTGCCTGCGGTGCCGCAACTCGCCGAAGCCGCGCATCGAGCGCGACGAATCGGTCTCGGCATCATGGGGCTTGCGGACTTGATGTATCACGTGGGAGTCCGTTATGGCTCGAAGGAGGGACAGGAGTTCGGCGCGCAGGTGATGGAGTTCGTCCGTTATCATGCCATGCTGACGAGCATCGAACTCGCCAAAGAGCGTGGACCGTTCCCCGCCATCCAAGGCTCGATCTACGACATGGATAACATGACGTGGACTCCGCCTCGGTCGTTGATCCCGTATCAGAATCGCTGGAGCAGGCCCGAGGTCCAGTGGGAGGCGATCATCGAAGGCATCAAACAGCATGGCATCCGCAACGCCGCGCAAACCACCGTCGCGCCGACCGGCACGATTGCCACCGTCGCAGGCTGTGAAGGCTATGGCTGTGAACCCGTCTTTGCGCTGGCGTACATCCGTCACGTCAACGACAACGGCAAAGACCTCAGACTCGCGTATGCCAGCCCGCGCTTCGATGAGGCGCTCAAGAAACTCGGGCTCGGCGAAGAGAAGCGGCAGGAGATCGTCGAGCAGGTGATGCGGGAAGGCACATGCCGGCACATCAAGGAACTGCCGGGAGCGGTGCGCGATACGTTCGTCGTGTCGTCCGATATCACCGCCGAGGAACACGTGCGCATGCAAGCCGCTCTGCAAGCCTTCGTGGACAACTCGCTCTCGAAGACCGTGAACTTCCCCGAGACCGCCGCCGAGGACGACGTGGCGAAGGCGTACATGCTGGCGTGGGAACTGGGCTGCAAAGGGATTACCGTGTACGTGACCGGCTCGCGCGAGAAGGTTGTGCTGGAGACGAAGGCAACTGCAGAGAAAAAAGACGCTTCATCCTCGCCGACGCCTGCCGCTGCTCCCAAGCCCGAACTCGCCCCGACATTTTCTCCCGACCCCAAGAAGCCGCGCCCGCGCGCATTGACGGGTAAAACCTACAACATCGAGACGCCCGTCGGCAAGGCATTCATCACCATCAACGAGAACGGAGGCGAACAGCCTTTCGAAGCGTTCATCAACACAGCCAAGGCTGGCTCGGAGACCGCCGCCGTCTCCGAAGCGATCGGGCGACTCATCTCGTACATCCTGCGCATGACCTCGCCGATCAAACAGACCGACCGACTGCGCGAGGTCGTCCGTCAACTCATGGGCATCGGCGGCGGACGTTCGCTGGGATTGGGTCCCAACCGCGTGCGCTCATTGCCCGATGGCATCGGTCAGGTGCTGGACATGTACCTGCGCGAAAAATCGGGCGAGTCCCCTGTGATGGAGGAGAAAGGGAACGGCGGCGGTCACACGATAGAAGAAGAAGCCGAACTTGCCATCTCGCTTGGCTCGACGATGAAGATCGGCGACCTATGCCCCGAATGCGGCGAAGCCGCCGTGGTCAACGAGGAGGGATGCCGCAAATGTTATGCGTGTGGGTTTAGTGAGTGTTAGTCAGCAATAGACCTCCGAGGTCTGCCAGACCTCGGAGGTCTATAGAATTGAGTGGACGCACGCAAGAAGTTCACCATGACCACGATCACAATAGAAGTGCAAAAGGCTGATCAGAAATTGAAGGAATTGCTCAATGGGATTGCCGCTGGCAGGGGGGTGACTGTCACTTACACTCGATCAAAAACTCCCCACCGCCTCTTCCACCGATGGAAACACGCGCAGCATCTGCATCATCCCAACCGTTTCCAGCACCCTCCTGACCGCCCCCGAAACGTTTGCCAGCGCCACCCCGCCCCCTGACTTTTCCGCGCTTTGCAGAGTCTTCACAATGGCGCGCACGCCCGCAGACGACAGATACGTCACGCCGCTGAGATCGAGCGCCAGCCTGTTGTTCCCGCGCGCGATCCCCGACAGTTGCTCGTCCAGCGCCGCCGCCGAGACCGAATCCACCCGGCCGGTAATCGTCACGACCGCCACGTTCCTTCTGATTTCGCTTCTTACCGATAACTCGTCCATTTCTCTCTCCTATCCATGATTTTGCGTTTATGGGATGAAGGTTCCCCGCCCGATTGTACAACGAAATAACGAAGCGACAAACGCCGGGTCCGGCCGCGCTATCCCCCGATCCGTTCGACCAACTTAAGCATCCGCTCGTAGTGCGAACCCTTCCAGTAGATTTGTCTGCACGCCGGGCAGATATGGAACTCGTCGAAATAAAGTTTGGTCAGCGGTTCGAGCCGGTCAATGACCGCCTCCTTGTCAACCGGCTCCAGCGGATGATTGCAGCGCAGGCAGCGATGGAAGGGCTGGATCTTATCGGTCAGGTCGAAGCGCTGGACGACCTCCGTCAACTGCTCCAGCGGTTCGAGCGAACGCAGGCAGTAGCCGTGCTGAATGACCTTCCTCATCAACAGGCGGCGGTCGCGCGTCAACAGGATGCGCGCCTCGCGCTGCGCGATCCCCGTCATCATCGCATCGTCGTAATCGTTTTGATACGAGCAATCGAAACCCAACATGCGCAGATGCGCGTTCAGGCGGCCGAGATGGCAATCGAGTAAAAAGCGCGGCTCGATGGGGCAACCGTTTTCGATGGGATGGACTTCCACTCGGTCCCCGTCCTGCGTGATCCACCCCGTCGCTTCATCCCGACCGTTGACCTGAACCCGTCCGATCTCCGGGTGAGGCGCCCCAAGCGACTCCGCCAAATGCTTGACCGATTGCCGCCCGCGGAACTCCACGCTGACCCCACGCCCCTTTCGATCATTTCGCAGGAAATCGTTCAACCGGCCGTGAAATAAGAAATGCGCCGTACTCACGCTGACATTATATTCCCGCGCTGCCCGGCGGGGACGAATTCATTATCACACTGACAGGCGCGGGCGGAATACGGCTGCTAATCCACGCAGAATTGTCGCGGTTGATGTCGAATCAAATCCGTCGAAGGCGTGGGTTGTCCTTCGCCAGCCAGGTCGAACGCCTCCATCCAGGAGGTCATAAAAAGAGTGAAAAAGCCTTCGGAGACGTGCACCCAACTTCCCTCCCTTGTTTGCAGGAAGAAAGTACCGGGGTTGTCGCATCCATTGTGTCCCATTTCCGAGCCGTCCGCGCGGGAGGAGGCGCGCACTTCCGCGATCACGTACCATACGTACGGTTTGCTCCCATCCCTGGAGTTCGGTCCGGCGTAAAGAATTTCCACCTTGTGATCGGGCGGATAATACGTATCCATGAGCGCCAGCATCCCCTCTTCGGCGGACGCATATTCGCCCTCTGAACGCGCATCGGCGATTACCCGGCTGGTATAAAGCCAGGATAGCGCGACCACGCCCGCGGCAATCCCCGCCGCGGTCAACGACCAGCGTAAATATTTATTCATCGGTTTCCTCTTCCGTGATTGTAAACCCGAACACGACTGGTGATTACCCACGACGCGCCCTACGCGCGGGATGTGGGAAATCGCCAAAACACGACCCCTGTGAAAGTATAATCGCCGCAAGAGAAGGAGACTTCATGGCAAAACTCATCCCCGCCGCGGAGCGCGTCGCCCGCGCCCGAAAACTGATCCAGCAAGCCCGTGACCTTCCCGCCCCAACCACCGGGCTCGGCAAATCCGACTTCTCGTACATCGCCAACGTCAAGGACCTCCTGCGCCAGGCAAAGGATCTGGTCAAATTCATCCCGCAGACCGCCGGTGTCTCGAACGAGATGAAGGAGGAGGTCAAGAAGATCTACGAAGAGATCGAACAGGCGGACCGGGAGATTCTGTCTTGATTCGTTGATGTTACGCAGGAACGATTATCTTGGTTATCGTAATGCGACATTCATGTCGCTCCTGCCCAGGAAACGTCTGAAAAGCGAGACGCTACGCAGTCTCGCGTTACGGGTATCAAAGATTATCTTGGTCATCGTAATGCGACATTCATGTCGCTCCTGCCCAGGAAACGTCTGAAAAGCGAGACGCTACGCAGTCTCGCGTTACGAGTATCATTGCGTAACATCAGTTAATTCACCCGCCCGCAAAAGGTTGTACAATAATGGTGAGGACCGAATCTCGAATCCATGAATTGAAAGGAGGCGCAATATGACGGATCGTAAACTTCGCGAACTGCTCGAACAACTCCACGACGAACTTGCGCGCACCAAATCCGTGGACGATAAGGGGCGCGAGATGCTAACGCACATCAGCACGGACATCCAAAACCTGCTCGGGCCTTCCGGAAGCGCGCACCCGTCCCTGCGCAAGCGTTTGCAGGATGCGATTGACCATTTCGAGGTCGAACATCCCGCCATCACCGCCGCGCTCTCCCAAATGCTCAACACCCTGAGCAACGCAGGGATTTAGTCCATGACCGGGAAACGGAAGCGGACGATGCGCTCGTCCGCTTTTTAATTCCGCCTGTATAATAAACCCATCGAATAGGGAACAGTATGAAGAAATCATCGCAGTTTCGCGGACGTTATTTCAGAATTCTGTATTTCTTTGCGGGGGTCATAACGCGGTTCATCCTCTGGGAATTGATCCTTGCCAGGCTGGGTCTTCGCAAATGGACGCGCCGCACGCGGGCGGAACGATTCCGACGCGAGGCGGTTCGCTTCCGCGCGCTGGCGATTCGCATGGGCGGCGTAATGATCAAGGTGGGACAGTTCCTCTCCTCGCGGTTGGATGTGCTTCCGCCCGAGGTGACGGACGAACTCGCGAATTTGCAGGACGAGGTTCCACCGGAAGATTATGAAGCGATCAGGGAATTGGCGGAAAAGGAACTGGGCGCGCCGCTCGCGGAAAAGTTCGAGTGGTTCGACGAGAGTCCGCTCGCGGCGGCGTCGTTGGGTCAGGTTCACCGCGCCAGGTTACGGCTTGTCCTGAGCCGCCGCGCTGAGCCTGTCGGAGCGGAAGTCGAAGGGGTCGAGGATGAGGCGGAGGAATTCCGAAATGTCGTGGTCAAGGTTCAGCGTCCGCAGATCGAATCCATCGTCGAGGTGGATTTGTCCGCGCTGTCGCGGGTCGGGAACTGGCTGATGCGTTATCGTCCCGTGCGCGAACACGCCGACGTGCCGGCCTTGTTGCGCGAGTTTTCGACGACCGTGCGCGAGGAGATTGATTACCTGCATGAAGCCGAAAACGCGGAGGTGTTCTTCGCGAATTTCAAGGACGACCCCGATGTGCATGTGCCGCGTGTAGTGCGAAGCCTGACGACCTTGCGCGTGTTGACGCTCGAAGACGTGTACGCCATCAAGATCACCGATTATGCGGAGATCACGAGGGCGGGTATCGAACGCAGCGACGTGGCGAATAAACTGCTGGATGTGTATCTCAAGCAGATATTCGAGGACGGCTTCGTTCACGCGGACCCGCATCCCGGCAACCTGTTCGTGACGCCGCTCGGCAAAGAGGGCGAATCGCCGCGCCGCTGGAAGCTGACCTTTGTGGACTTCGGCATGACCGCCCGCGTGCCGGAGGGCGTGCGCGACGCGTTGCGTGAAATGCTGATCGGCGTGGGGACGAAGGACGCGAGCCGTCTGGTGAAGTCTTATCAGCAATTGGGGATGCTGCTGCCGGGCGCGGACCTGAAATTGATCGAGCAGGCGGAGGCGCAGGTCTTCGATCGTTTCTGGGGAATGTCCATGAGCGAACTGCGCCGAACCAACCCCGATGAGATAAGAAAATTCGCGCATCAATACCGCGACCTGATCTTCAACATGCCGTTCCAGGTGCCGAATAATCTCATCATGCTGGGGCGCACGGTGGCGATCCTTTCGGGCATGTGTACGGGACTGGATCCCAATTTCAACGTTTGGAATCAACTTGCGCCGTATGCGCGCAAATTGATCGAACAGGAAGCGACAAAAGGGATCGGCGGGTGGCTCGAAGAACTGGGGAGTTTGCTTCAAAACCTGATCGCCCTTCCCTCTCAAACCAGCCGCATGCTCGCCCAGGTCGAACGCGGCGATTTGATCGTGCAGTCGCCGAAGGTCGAGCGCGAGATCCACGCCCTCGTCCGTTCCGTGGACAGGTTCACGGGCGGGGTGATCTTTCTTGGATTATTGCTTGGAGGGGTATTACTCTACAACGCGGGGAACGTGTTGTACGGGCAGGGGATGATAACCGCCGCGCTCCTCGCCCTGTTGTGGATCGTATTCCCGCGCCGCCGATAAAATAAACAACGGGACAGCCCCTCCGTCCCGTTGTCATTCCATTGCCGCATATAAGCGTTCAGGCTTTTTCGTCCATCTTTTTGAGGGCGTGGTCCAACATGCTTCGCCAGGCAAGCAGCATCTCGCGGCGGGCTTTGCGTTGATGCTCCACGAAACCCTCGGGCAGGAATTTCCTTATCGCTTCGCGCATTTCCTGGCGGGCTTTCTTGTAATGTTCGCGCGTCTCTTCGGGGACGCGTTCCTTCCATTTCGTTTCGCGTTCTGTCATCTGTCGCTCCTTCCGTTCGAAAATATTATAGCACTTTCGGGGTAATCCCGGAACACTGCTTGTATTTGTAGAACGAAAGCTCCCCTCCCGTGAGGATCTTTTATTTATGGGTTGGGATACGAAGACTGCGTATTCGTGGGAGTCAACGTCGCGCCTCCCACCACGATGATCACATAGACCTCATCGCCGAAGAACTGCCCCGCCGCGGTGGACATGCGCCAGTTGCTGCGGATCGCGCCGGTCTTGTTCGTCGGCGCGACCATGGCGACGGAGATGTCAATTTCGGTGTTGGCTGGGACGGACGAGGGCAGGGTATAGGTCGCTCCGTTCATGGCGTCGCCGCCGGTGAACGCGAATTTGAATCCCGCCTCCCACGCGCAGGAGCCGGTGTTCCTCACTTTCCACGTTTTGGTGAAGGCTTGTCCCGGCGCCATCTGCGTGTTATCGGGAATGGTCACGTCGCTGACGAAGCGCAGTTGATAACAGGACGACGTCGCGGCGGCCGTCGGCTGCGAAACGACCGGCAATGTGCCTGCGGTGCTGGTGGTGAACGCCGCGAAGGTCGGCGAGGCTGTCAACGTGGGAACCGGCGTATCGGTCGGCGCGGCAAGCGCGGTCTGAGTCAGAATCGCAGCGAACGTCTCGACCGCCTGAGTCTGTATCGCGCCCGGCTCCAGTGTTGGCGTCGCCTCCGCGTCGCTGCCCCCGCACGCCGCCAGCAGCAATGCGCCGGCAAGTAATAGGTAAATCGCTTTTTGTTTCATCTACACTCCTTATTACGAACCGTTATTGTACACGGCTTTATCCAACGTTTAACGGACGATTCCCCTGCGAAGTTCCGACGATCCACATGCTATAATTCGCCCGATGATCTATCTGGACTATTCCGCCACAACGCCTGTGGATGCGCGCGTGCTGGAGGCGATGACCCCCTACTTCACCGCCTCTTTCGGCAACCCCTCGTCTGTCCATCGTTTCGGACAGGGAGCCGAAGCCGCGGTCGAATCCGCGCGTGAGACGGTCGCGCGCGTCTTGAACTGCCGCGCCGACGAAATCATCTTCACCTCCTGCGGCTCCGAATCGGACAACCTCGCCATTCGCGGCGCGGCATACGCCATGCGCGAAAAGACCGGCGCCAAATGGATCCTTGCTTCGCGCGCCGAACATCCCGCCGTGACGAAGACCTTGTTGCATCTCGAAAAATACGACGGCTTCCTCATCGAATGGCTGGACGTGGACGAACGCGGCAGGGTCGCGCCCGAAGTTGTGTCGAAGGCGATCTGCGATAACACGGCGCTCGTCTCGGTGATGTACGCCAACAACGAGATCGGGACGATCAACCCGGTTCGGGACCTCGCTGAGCTCTGCCGCGAACGCCAAATCCTTTTCCACACCGACGCGGTGCAAGCCGCGGCGTACCTGCCCATTGATGTCCAGGAACTGGGCGTGGACATGATGTCGCTGGGCGCGCACAAGTTCTACGGTCCGAAGGGAGTCGGCGCGTTGTACGTCCGCAAAGGGACGCCTCTCGTCCCGCATCTCACCGGCGGAGGGCAGGAGTTCGGTCTGCGCGCCGGAACTCAAAACGTGCCATACATCGTCGGTTTTGCAGAAGCCTTGCGATTGACGGACGAGGAACGCGAAAAGCGAATCGCTCACGTCGAGCCGCTGCGCGACAGGATCATTGGAACCGTTCTCGAAACGATTCCCGACTCGCGATTGACCGGCGACATGGACTCCCGCCTTCCGCATCACGCCAGTTTCGTCTTCAAGGATGTGGACGGGAACTTATTGCTTACGCTGCTCGATGCGGCTGGCTTTGCCTGTTCCTCCGGTTCCGCCTGCAAGACCGGCAACCCCGAACCCAGCGAGGTGATGAACGCCATCGGTCTCTCGCGCGATTGGGGACTTGGTTCCCTGCGCGTGACTTTGGGAACCGGCACAACCGCCGAACACGTCGAGTCGTTCCTCTTCGTGCTTCCCAACCTGGTCGAAAAAGCCCGCCGTTTGAAGTAACTGATGTTACGCAGAAAAGATTACATTGGTCATCGTAATGCGACATTCATGTCGCTCTTGCCCAAGAAACGCCTGAAAAGCGAGGTGCTACGCAGTCTCGCGTTACGGGTATCATTGCGTAACATCAATGAAGTAACTTCATCCAATCCTGCCTACTTGTTTACCTGTTTACCTGTGTACTTGTCTACTTAGCGCCCATGACCAAAGTTGTCGTCGCCATGTCCGGCGGAGTTGATTCGTCCGCCGCCGCCGCCTTGCTCAAGGAGCAGGGCTATGATGTCGTCGGCATGATGCTTCGTTTGTGGAGCGAACCCGGCAGGGAAGACTCCAACCGTTGCTGCACGCCGGATTCGATGGCGCAGGCGCGCAGGGTGGCGGCAATTCTCGATATTCCCTTTTACGTCGTTGACGCAAAGGATGTCTTCCGCGAAACGGTCGTCGAATATTTCCTCGCAGGGTATGCGCGCGGCGGGACGCCGAATCCGTGTTTGGTGTGCAATCGTCAGATCCGCTGGACGTTTTTGTTGGATCACGCGCTGGCATTGGGCGCGGAGTATATGGCAACCGGCCACTACGCGCGAGTGAGGAAAGCGGAAAAAGGAAATATTGAACTATTGCGCGCCGTGGATCGAGGCAAGGATCAATCCTATGTTCTGCACGTTCTAACGCAGGATAAATTACAGCGCGCCCTGTTCCCGGTGGGGGAGTACGCCAAACCTGAAATCCGCGCGATTGCCGAAAAGCACGGGCTTCCCACCGCCTCCCGCAAAGACTCGCAAGATCTGTGTTTCCTCGCGGGCGACGATTACCGCAACTTCATCAAGCGCAACGCGGCGGAGATGCTCGAGCCGGGCGCGATCGTGACGCGCGAAGGGAAAGTGTTGGGCGCACACAACGGGCTTGCCAATTACACCATCGGGCAGCGTAAGGGACTGGGAATTGCGTCGCCCGTCCCTCTCTACGTCATTACGAAGGACGCAACGCGCAACGCGCTAATTGTTGGTACACAGAACGAACTCGGCGCCGCCGAATTGACCGCGCGCGGCGTCAATTGGATTTCCGGCGAAACGCCGCGTGATTCCTTCCGCGCGGAGGTGAAGATCCGCTATACGGCGAAGGAGGCTGAGGCGTGGGTGGAGCCGGTGGGCGAGGATCAGGCCAAGGTCCGGTTCGACGCGCCGCAGCGGGACATCACGGCAGGACAGGCGGCGGTCTTTTATCAAGGCGATGTGGTGGTTGGCGGAGGGGTCATCCAGTAAAACAGATTTGCGTGTAGTCAGATTGGCGATCTTCCATCGTTTTCAATGGAAACACAAAACCGATCCATTAACTGATGGTACGCATAAAAGATTATATTGGTCATCGTAATGCGACATTCATGTCGCTCCTGCCCAGGAAACGCCTGAAGAGCGAGATATTGTACTTTTCCAAATTAATCGAGCAATAAACTTGGCGTGGAAAAGCCCAGAGAAGATCACCGAGACACGGAGAAAAAGAATTAAAACTCCGTGACTCGGTGTCTCTGTGATTCAAAGGGGATTGCTCGATTTAATTGTTAATCTGCAAAATCTCGCGTTAAGCGAAGGTCAACGTGAATTAGTGGAAAAGCTTGCTGCCTGACACTTTGAGAATAGGACGCTCGGGCGGCTTGTGGAAAAAACAAAAAGGAGCAATGTCATGATCTATCGAGTTGAATCGTTGATGTCCGCCCGGCTGTTCGTTGTGCCGCAACATGCGGGGAAGAAGATTTACTTCCTCAGCAACCTGTCGGGACAGTTGAGTTTGTATTCGATGAAATTCGGCGGGAGCGTGCCTGTGCCGCTGCTGCCGCCGCATATCGCTTTACAGAACCCGCACCTGATCGGCGGCAAGTCTTTTTACGTTTTTCAAAATCTCGGTCGAATTCTCGCGATGATTGATAAGGACGGCGACGAGAACTACCAGCCCATGCTTATTCCGCTCGAGGGAGGCTTCCCGGAACCCGCCTTCAAGAATTTCTTCGCCTCGTACCGCGTCCACCTCGGCGAATGTGACGGCGAGCGGGGTATTGTGTATCTACATGCCGAGCGACGCGACAAGCCCTGGGAGGAAACCTGGCGCGGCGATTTGAAGACCGGTAAACTGACCAGGATCGCCGAGGGCGAGTTCGGATTCAACGTCGGCGCGTACAGCAGGGATCACAAGAAACTGTTGCTGGGTACCGGCTATACGGTGGGCGATTCGGTCCTGTATCTATGGCGGGCTGGCAAACGCAAACTTCTATACGGCAAGCCCTTGGAGGAACGCGCCGCGGGTGAGAGCGTCCCGTTGAACGGCATCGGTTCCGCTTTGTTCTCTCCAGGCGAAAAAGGCGCGTTGATCGTCTGCTCGATCTTCGAAGATACCTACAGCCTTGGCTACGTGGACTTCGTCAAACCCGGCAAAATCGAGCCGGTGGAACTTAAGGGTGTAAAGCACAAGGGAGTCGGAGAGATGGTCGAGATCGAACATCTCAAAAAGGATCGTTACATGGTCATTTTCAACATTGACGGATGTTCGTGGGTCTATCAGGGCGTCTTCGACGAAAAGAAACGGCGCATGACGCTCGAGGTTGACTTCGTCGGAAAGGCTCCGCTCGATAACGGAATGCTCGAACGCGTCAATCACGACGGCAAGGCAGACCTGTTCGCCTTCTCGTTTTCCACCGCCACCTCGCCCACGCAGATCTACACCGTCGGCGGAAAGCGGCGGAAGGAGATCACGCGTCACACCGACGAAAAGATTCTGGGGATTCCCGATGGGACTCTTTCCAAAGGGGAGGACGCCTCGTTCATCTCCCACGACGGCTTGCGCGTCTCTGCCCGGCTGTATCTCCCCTCGAGCCGACTCGGCTTCAAAGGACCGCGCCCGGTCGTTTATTACGTTCACGGCGGTCCGCAGGGACAGGAACGCCCGGACTTTGCCTGGTTCTCCATGCCGTTGATCCAATTTTTGACCTTGCGCGGGTTCGCGGTCTTCGTTCCGAACGTGCGCGGTTCCACCGGTTACGGACTCTCCTACACCAAACACGTGGACCGCGATTGGGGCGGACAGGATCGTCTCGATCACGTCCACGCGATGACGAAGGTATTGCCAAAAGACAAACGCCTCGACGCGAAACGCGCGGCGGTCGTCGGTCGTTCTTACGGCGGTTATATGACCCTCATGCTGGCGGGCATGCACCCGGATTTGTGGAAAGCCTCCTGCGACATGTTCGGTCCGTACGACCTCCTCACGTTCTCCGAGCGCATCCCAGAAACGTGGAAGCCGTATTTCAAAATGGCGATCGGCGACCCCGAAAAGCCCGAAGACCGCGACGACCTCATCCAGCGCTCGCCGAAGACCCACATCCACAACATGTCCGCGCCGATGCTGGTCATTCAGGGACGAAACGATCCGCGCGTCGTCGCGGCGGAATCGGAGGATCTGGTCAATGGATTGAAAGCGAAAGGCAAGGATATCGAACTGCTGGTCTTTGAAGACGAAGGTCACGACGTGCTAAAGTACGAGAACCGCGTGAAGTGTTACAACGCCATCGCGGATTTCTTCGCGAAGCATCTAAAACCGTAAATCTCCAATCCCCCAATTCTCTGATGCGCCAATTCTCCCACACCCCCTGCCCGCCGACCCCATGACCCTCCCCTCCCTCCTCCTCGCCCTCCTCATCGCCTCCCTGTACGGCGCGTTATATCATTTGTTGCGCGATGGGAGATTCTGGCGTCTGCTTTTGTATGTGGGTCTGAGCGTCCTGGGCTTCACACTGGGACATCTGCTCGGGTTGTGGCGCGGCTGGGTCTTCCTTCCGCTCGGTTCATTGAATCTGGGGATGTCCTCCGTTGGCAGCCTCCTCCTCCTTCTCGTCGGCGACTGGTTTACCCGCATTGAAGCGGAACGCTAAATCACGGTATAATCCACGCCCGTTGACCCGTTTCTCCAAAGGCGGTCACGAATTGGAATTGAAAGCGAGATCATGGTAATTTGAACACTGTAAAGCAACCAAGAAACCTGTTGGATTATTTCTGGATCGGGGCGCGCGGATTTTGCATGGGCGCGGCGGACGTAGTGCCGGGCGTATCGGGCGGCACCATGGCGTTCATCCTGGGCATCTACGACGAATTGCTCGACGCCATCCACTCCATTGACCTGACCTTCATCCGCCGCATCCTGACCTTCAAATGGCGGGAAGCCTTCCTCGAATTTCCCTGGCAATTTCTGACGGCGCTTGCGCTGGGCATCGGCGCGGCAGTGCTGACGCTCGCAAGCGCGTTGCATTGGGCGCTGGAGAATCATCCCGTTTATATCTGGGCGTTTTTCTTCGGCTTGATCGTCGCTTCGATCCTGGTGGTGCATCGGCGGGTGCGGAATTGGAATCCGGCAAATGTCCTCGCGGCGGTCGGCGCGGCGGTCGGCGCGTTCGTCCTGGTCGGTTTGTCCCCTTCGGAAACGCCGCACACCCCGCCGCTCCTCTTCCTGAGTGGCGCCATTGCCATTTGCGCGATGATCCTTCCGGGGATTTCGGGCGCGTTCATTCTTGTTCTCCTCGGCAAATACACCCACGTCCTTGCCGCGGTAAAGAGTTTCGATATCTTCACGATCTTATTGGTGGGCTTGGGAGCGGTCGTCGGCTTGCTCTCGTTCGCCCGTTTCCTGCGCTGGCTGTTGAAGAGGAACCACGACCTGGTCATCGCCGTCCTGACCGGTTTCATGGTCGGCTCCCTGCGAAAGGTCTGGCCCTGGAAAACCCTCGAACCCATCAACGAGACCTTCGCTCGTGAGACGAATTACCTCCCCTCGCTATTGAACGGCGAGGTCGTCACCGCTTTGATCGTGATGGTCGCCGGCGTCCTGCTCGTCCTTGCCGTGGAACACTTTGCCAATCGCCGCGCGGCGTGATCCAATCAACGAAAATCATTTTGTGCGGCAGGTCGTTCGAACGGGGGGATCTACCGGCAAAAAGGAAGCAACATGGAACAAATAAAATTTTTGATTGACCTGTTTCTGCACCTCGACGAATACCTGGCGGGGATCATCTCGACCTACGGCGCGTGGACGTACGGCATCCTTTTCTTCGTGATCTTCATGGAGACCGGTTTCGTCGTCACCCCCTTCCTGCCGGGCGATTCGCTTTTGTTCGCGGCTGGCACGTTCGCTGCGCTCGGCTCGTTGAACGTCTGGTTCCTCGCGGGATTGTTGTTCGCGGCGGCTGTCCTGGGCGACGCTGTAAACTATTCCATCGGGCATTATCTCGGCGAGCGCGCCTACAAGATCAAGTGGATCAAAAGGGAATACCTCGACAAGACCCACGCCTTCTTCGAGAAGCACGGCGGCAAGGCGATCTTCCTCGCCCGCTTCGTTCCCATTGTCCGCACGTTTACCCCCTTCGTTGCGGGCATCGGCAAAATGTCCTATGGTTACTTCGCCACCTACAACGTCACAGGCGGCGCAGCGTGGGTGTTGACCTTCACCCTGCTGGGCTATTTCTTCGGCAACCTCGAATTCGTCAAAGAGAATTTCGAACTCGTCATCGTCGCCATCATCCTCATCTCGGTCGCGCCGATGTTCCTCGAATGGTGGAAAGCGCGGCGCGAAGCGAAAAAGGTAAAAGCCGAAGCAGAGACGCCCTAGGGCGTCTCGTTCTTTATGAAACCGCTCGCATACCTCTTCGGCCTCTTCATTGCGGGGATCATCGTCCTTGCCGATCTGGGGATGCTCGGAGTCCTGAAATTTGTGAACAGGATTCCCTTCGGCGACAGGATCGGACACTTCGTCCTGTACGGGATCCTGACCCTGCTGATTGACCTTGCCCTCCTCCGCCCGCCTCACGGACTTAACCCAAACCTGCTCGTCCTTCGAGTTGCCTTGATCCTCGCCCTGGTCATCGGGCTGGAGGAATTCTCGCAGCGATTTTTCCCCAACCGTTCATTCGACCTGCTCGACCTGGCGTTCAGTTACCTGGGCGTGATCTTCTTTTCGTGGGCGGCGATAAAAATAGCGGGACGAGACCTGACCTGAACGGGCAGGTCTCGTCCCGCCAAAATGCAAGGCGGCATTCTCTATCGTACAAAATCCTTATGGGACGCGGACTGCGGAGCGCGCGGAAAACGCGGAGGCTTGATTGATCCTCCGCGTCCGATTTCTAAAATGTACGGTTGAGAATTGCGACATGAATGTCGCGTTACGCTCGTTACGGGGTCAACACCAGATGACCTTCGGAGTCTTCGATGACGGATTCCAGGTTCCACCACATTGGGTAGTATTCCACGTTCGCCCACAGTTCAGCCATGTCAATGTAATGAGGGTGGTACGCGTGACCGGACTGCCCGGTGGTGTGGACGGTGAGCGAATTGTTCAAATTGCCCAAATCCACGATCATGCGCATGGAGGGGACGTTAGCCACTTCGTAGCCCTGCGGCGCCCTCCACGAGGTGGCGTTGACGATGTCCGTGCCGCCGCTGGTGGGGAAGGGTCCGCGGTTGAAGAGGTCTTCGATCAGGAAGATGCCTGCTTGCCCAAGCGTGCCGTTCTTGAACGTGGCGGTATGCAGGTCGCCCCACTTCCATTGGGATTGGTCCTTGCCGAGTCGGTCCTCCAGTTCCGCGACGGCTTTCTCGAAGGCGCGGGCGAAGATGTCGTCGCGGGTTTCCAGGGTGTCGGTCGTGGTTTTGTCGTCCCACCAGAAACTGTTCGGGTCGTTCACGATGCTGCGGGTGATTTCGAACCAAGTATCGCCGCCGTTCGGGAAGTATCTTTCAGGCAGGTCGTCGTGGAAGGTTTCGGCGAGCAGGTTCCTCCAGAAAGCCTCGTAGAGGGCGGCGGGGGCGGAGTCGGCTGAAGCCTGGTAATCCCAATTCTTTAGCGCGGCAAGCCCATCGTTAAGATTCGAAGCGTCGAACTTCATCTCCAGCAAGTGAGGCAGGATGTATGGCGCGCCGCCGTCGAAATTGTCGCCCTGCATCTTTTGGATGTAGGCGAGGTCAATCTTGCCGGGCGCGTTTTCGATCATCTCCACAATGCGGTTTGCGCGATAGCCGAGATCCCAATCGGTGGAGATGAGGTGGGGGTAATCGCGCGGCGGGACCTGGTTGTTGGCGGTGGCGATGTACCCTTCGGGCGGGTTGAAGGACCAGGGCAGTTCCTCGAAGGGGACGTAGCCCATCCATTCGAAGTCGTCCGTCCAGCCGGGGACGGGAAGCGTGCCGTCGCCGTTTTTGCGGATCGGAATATCGCCCGGCATTTGGTAGCCGATGTTACCGTCCACGTCCGCATAAACGAGATTCTGCGAGGGGACTTTCGCGGTACGCGCGGCTTCGCGGAATTCCTCGAAGTTTTGCGCGGTGTTCGCCATCCACGGCGCGACGAAGGAACTGGAAACGGTGAACGCCGTCCACTTGAGGGCGATGGCGTAATGTTCCGGCAGTTCGATGCCGGCGTTGTCCTTGAATGGCGTGAAGTCTTCATCTTCGGGATCGCCTTCGTTCTTGAGGACGCCGAAGACCTCGGAGATGACGGGGCCGTGCCGCGAGATGCGGACGTCCATTTCGATGGGTTCGCCGCCCGCGACCTTGATGATCTCCTTGCGAATTTCGAAATCCACCCATTGACCGTTCGCCTCGTATTGATTCGGATTTTCGGGGTTGACCTTTTCGATGTACAGGTCCATCACGTCGGGACCGACGTTGGTCATGCTCCACGCGATGCGGTCGTTGTGACCGATGATGACGGCGGGGACGCCAGCCATCGAAAAGCCCGCAACGTCGTAGGGACATCCTTCGGTCTTCGGCTTGCAGTGCAGGCCGATCTGATACCAGATCGAGGGCATCTGGATCGCCAGGTGTGGGTCGTTGGCGAGGATGGGCATGCCGGTGGCAGTACGTGAACCGGCAACCGCCCACGAGTTGGAACCCACGTCGTTGTTCGCGGGTCCCATCAGGTCGTCGAGCAGGGATGCGTTGTGTTGAAGCGCGGCGAGCGTCTCGTCGGGGAGTTGCCGGGCAATCGAGACCGGCGCGGCGAACGAAGCCTCTCCCGCGCCGATCTTGTTGACGATCGTGGGATGATCTTCGGGATAGGACGGAAAGAGTTCGTCCACCTGTTCGGGCGTGAGCGTTTTGAGCAGGATGGCGCGCTTGATCTCCTCGTCCATGTTGCCGCGCAGGTCGTAGGCGAGCATCTTGCCCCAGGTGAGCGAGTGCGTCGGCGCCCACGGTTCGATGACGTAATCCGGGTTGAGCAAACCGAGGATCGCGTATTCGAGGCTCGACGCCTCCTTGTCGTGATCCTTGAGATAGGCGTTCACGCCCTCGGTGTATGAATCCACCATGGCTTTGAACTCGGGTTCGAGCGCCGCGTATTCCTGTTCGGCGATCTCCGTCCAGCCGAGAGTGCGGAGGAACATATCCGTCTCAGCCTGTGAGGGGAACATTTCGGCGATGCGCCCCGCGCCGATGTGCCTCCAGAAATCCATCTGCCAGAAGCGATCCTGCGCGTGGACGTAGCCCTGCGCGAAGAACAGGTCGTGCTGCGTGGAGGCGTAGATGTGCGGGATGCCCATCGCATCGCGATAGACGTCGACGCGCCCATCCAGACCTTCGAGTTGAATCTCCCCTTCGATCTGCGGAAACGATTTGGGCGCGACGGTGTTCGGCAGGTAACTCTTGAAGTAGAAAGCCCCTCCCGTACCCGCAAGCAGGACGAGGATGAGAAGCCCCAACCCGACGCGTTTGAATATGGTTTTCGACATGTGCCCTCCGGTTTTTGATGGTTAGATACACGACTGATTACCTTACAGTCTTAAAAATGGGACGCGGACTGCGGAGCGCGCAGAAAACGCGGATACAACGCGCTTTTTCGGGCATTTCCTCAAAAATCCGCGTCCATCCGCGTTAATCCGCGTCCCGATATCAAAGTGTAAGGTAATCAAATACACGATTGCAAACACCCAAGATCGCGCCATGTTTCGCGATGATATAATCGAAAACAATGACTGCCGTCTTTCGGAATGAAAATGGAAGGACGTCCATCCTCCGGCTTGTAATTCTAATCGGTATTTGCCTGCGCTTCATTCCGGGATTGCAGACCGATTTTCCGATCAACGATGGGGGAATGTTCCTGAGCATGATCCGCGACCTGCGCGCCAGCGGATTCCTGCTTCCCGAAACCGCCAGTTATAACCTTTCCAACATCCCGTACGCGTACCCGCCGTTTGGGTTTTACGTCGCTGCACTGGTTTCGAGCGCCTTCCCGGTTTCGGAGATCGAACTGTTGCGCTGGATTCCCGCCGCGGCGAGCGCCGCCATCGTACCGGTCTTTTACTGGCTGTCTTTGCAATTCTTCGGGAAAACGCCCCGCTCGTTTCTTGCGGTTGTGTTGGTTTCCTTTCTGCCCGGCTCGTTTGACTGGCTGGTCATGGGAGGCGGTCTCTCGCGCTCGTTCGGCATCCTGTTTCTTCTCGCCGCGGCAGGACGCGTCCTCAGGTTGTTCCGCGACCAGGACGCCCGATCCCTGCGGCTGGCGATCCTGTTCGGCGCGCTGGCGGTCTTGAGTCACCCGGAGGCAGGTTTGCAAACGGTGGGAATTTGTTTTCTGATATGGCTCCTGTACGGCAGGAACCGCGCCGGGGTTTTGAATGCCATGCGGGTTTCGCTCGGCGCGGCGGCGTTGACCGCTCCCTGGTGGATCACGGTCCTTGCATATCATGGATTTGCTCCGTTCGCCTCCGCGATGCAGACGGGAATCCACGAGAGGTTCCTCCCGTCGTTGTTTCATTCGTTCTTTTCATTACAGGGAGGGTTGCCGCTCCTGCCGGTCTTGAGTCTGCTGGGGTTGTTCGTTACTCTTCGGCGGCGCGAGTATTTGTTGTTCGGTTGGGCGTTCCTGCCGTTCGTTCTGGATCCTCGCAATGCGCCCGCGGTCGCGCAGTACGCGTACATTTTGCTTTCGAGCGAAGGGTTGTATTTTCTGTGGGAGGAATTCGATCGGGCGTATGCCGGGAGCGTAAGGGGCGACGTCTCCCGTTCTCGCGCGCCGGTCCTCGGCGGAATCCTGTTGGCGATTCTTGGGACATATTTGTTCTGGTTCGCGTTCGCTTCCGCAAGGGATTTGGGGCGCGTCAGCCTGAAAGAGAACGACCGCGAGACGATGGAATGGATCCGCCTCAACACGCCGACCGGGGCGCGTTTCCTGTTGATGACGAACGCCGGTCGGATCAGCCCGATGACCGACGCGTATCAGGAGTGGTTCCCTGCGCTGGCTGGGCGGCAAAGTCGAAACACCCTGCAAGGGATGGAATGGCTGTTGGGCGGGGAATTCTACGAATACTCCCTGCGATTGACCGAACTTCAGACATGCGGAAATGTGACGTGCATGGAGAAGTGGGCGTCCGATAACGATGTGCGAGTCGAATACCTGCTGGTACGGAAGCCACGCATTATGCCCGAATTGCCCGGCGCTCTTCAAGCGGAGGCGGGATTCGAGGCGGTGTACGAAACCGCGGATACGGTCATCTATCGGGTCGAACCATAAATTTTCCGCTCTATTTCACGTTCCCCAGCAGGCGCGGGAACCAGTACCACAACAGGTCTGCGGCGGGTTTGCCATGCACCGACGCGGACTTGTCCTGCAACGCCACCGGCGGGAAGTAGCCGCGACTGACAAACCCGCTCACCCAGGGCCGCCCGTTGACGGCGTTCAGCACCGCATCGTAGATATCGAACTGTTGCTGGAGGTCGAGGCTGACCGCGCCGATGTCTGCGTTGGGTCGGTCGAGCGCGCTCCAATCGAGGCAGCCTCCGCTTCCGTTGGGAATGCAGCCTGTCGCGGAGTAGGCGGAGGAGGGATAGGACAAACCGATGATGACCGGCTTTCCGACCTGCGCCTGCACGGGGAAGACATTTTCATCGAGCAGGCGGCCCGCTTGCGCGGTCATGTCCGCTTTGTCGGGAGAGGCTGAATCGCTGAGTCTCGCGAACCAGAGCAGGTACATACCGTCGGCGTTTCGGAGCAGGTTGACGGGAGGCTGAACGTCCGTGTTGGTGTAAGGGAGGGCGAATAACACCAGCCCGGCGTAATGCTGGCGGACCTCGGCGACGACAGCCAGCCAGCGGGATTCCGCGTCAGCCGGGACTCCGCTTGGGGCGCCGTCCGCAAGTTTCCCGTTGGGGAGAGCCGGGGCGATCCAGTCGCCTCCGAGGATCAAGGCTTGCGCGTCCGCTTTGGTCGCCATATCCGCAAAGTGGACGGCGAAGGCGCGGTAATGATTGAACCAGTTATCCCACCAGGTTTGATCGCGCGGAGCGGTTCTCCAAAAATCGTTCGCGCTGCCCGTAAAGCGCGGCTGGGGGAAGAGCCCCACGTTCATGTTGAGGGCGCGCGCCGAGGCGACGGATTCGGTCGTGTCCTTGATGAAGGGATCCTTGCCGGGACTCTGGGTGAAGACGACCGGGTTGTTGCTCGCGTACGTCCACGTCGGGTCGAGGAGCACCCAGTTGCCGCCGAAAGCGTGGACGTTTTGCAGGGCGCCCGGCGTGAAGACGCGCATGGAGGGATCGTAATATGCCTGGAATTCCACGCCCGCGACGAACCCCGCGCCGCGCGAGGGGATGTTCGTTTGGACGAGGGTCGAATTCACGGGCTGCGTCCACGCCCATTGCCGGACGGTGTCCTTGATGTCCTGGGCGGCGATCGCGGGCGTGACGTTCTTCCCGCGCGCGTTTTCCCCGGCGGTGGAGGCGTCGTCCGCCGAGCCGCACTGCGCGTTGCGGCAATACCGATACCCGAACGCTCCCAGGATGTTGAGCGGACCGTACAATTTATAAGCCCAGCGGTTCTCTCCGACCTTCCACATGGGGATGGGTTCGGTCCACGAGAACGGGTTGAACTGGATGTAGAGCGCGTCGCCGGTGGGGGTATCCTGCGGCGCATCCACCTCGAAGAGAATGGGGGCGTTGGGTCCCGCCTGCCACGATTGCACGGCGTCTTCGATGACGGTATCCTGCGCGGGGACGACGAGCCTGCGGATCACGTACTGCCCGGCCGTGTTGAATTCCGAATTCCAAAACCCGTCGCCCAATGTGTACTTGTATTCGAGATACGCCCCCACCGGCAGGAACATCGAAACGGAGTAGCGTCCGTCGGGCATTTGCGTCATCACCGGCATCCGGTCTGCCACTGCGCTCAGACCGCCGCGCTGGTCGGCAAAGGTGTTGCCAAATTGGAACAGGCTGCCCGCAATGCGAAGCGGAACGCCTCTTTGCGTGTTCTGCGGGACCGATACGATAAAGTTGACGTTCACCGAGGGCGCGGGCTTCATCCCGATCTCGACCGGCGTGCCTTTGTTTCCCTCCACTTGCGCGCCCTGTTGAAAGGTTCGATACGCGCCGTCGAGCGAAAAGGCGACCAGGTTGTGCGCGCCGCCGCGCAAGCCGATCAACACGAACCGCCCGGCGGAATCGGTGAGGGAGCGCGCGCCTCCCGCGGCGACCATGATCTCAGCCAGCGGCGCGCCGGTGTCCGCGTTGACGACCGTCCCGTAGATCGAGCCGGAAATCGTATTGGCGGCTTTATCCGCCCACGAACTGACCGTATCCACGATCTCGGAGGGCCCGTTCACGTACACCATGCGGTAACGAATGGGCGCGTCCGTGTTGGTGTCTTCGACGATGCGCGCGCCGCCGAGCCGCACGTATCGGTATTTGACGACCGACTGATCCGGTATGGGGAAAGTGGCGGAATAGGTGATCGAATCCACCTGCGTCATCTGGTAATCCACCGGGTTCAACGCGAGCCCGGTCACCTCGTCCACCACGCTGATCGCCAGGATCTCGCCCGGCAACAACGGTTCGGGCAACTGCGCGGTGAATTTGACCTCTGAACGCGGCGCGGGCGTGGGCGGCGAACCGGGAGGAGGGCTGGTCGGATTCCCCGAGGGAAACGGAATGTCCAGCAGGGAAAGGGAACAAGCCTGGCTCGTCAAGGCAAAGATCAGGATGAAGAAAAGGATGGGATGCAGGATCCTGGGACGCGAACTCATAACTCCTCCTGGCGGTTCATTCTGGACTTTAGCCTGCTCCGGCTAAGCAACTTCCGTCTCCCCCGAAGCGGATCGCTCCTCATCCTCCCTGCGGCGGCGGCGACCCGCGTAGGCGATGTAACTCAACCCGATGCTGATGAAATACAAGAGGGTCAGCGGTAGCATGACCAGCCCCATGGTCACCGCGTCCACGGTGGGAGTCACCGCCGCGGCGATGACCGCGATGATGATGACCGCCAGCCTCCATTGCTGCGCCAGCACGCGCGGCTGGACGAAACCGATGGACGTGAGAACGTAGATCACCAGCGGGAACTCGAAGAACAGACCGATCCACAGCATCAAGCCCGTGACGAATTTGAAGTATTCGCGCGCCGTCCAGAATTGGGAGATGGCGGTGAAGTTTCCCAAAAACGGCAGGGCGGCGGGGATCAGGGAAAAGAAGGTGAACGCCATGCCGCTCAGGAAAAGGATGGTCGCAAGCGGGATGCCAGCCAGTCCCATTTTGCGCTCCCGCGGACGAAGACCCGGCGCGACGAACAACCAAATCTCGAACGCGATATACGGAAGCATGATCGCAATGCCGCTCGTCAACGCCACGCGCATAAAGACGCCGAACTCCTCGGTCACTTCGATGGCTTGCAGGTTTTTCAGCCCGTGCACGGGTCCCGCGAGAAATTCCATGAGGGGAATGGTGAAGTAGAACGATATGCCTACGCCCACCGCCAGCGCGATGACGATGCGTAAAAGATGGGCGCGCAGCGCCTCCACGTGGTCCCACAGGCTGGCGCGCGCCTGCTCCTCGGCGGCGATGCTGGCGAAGGTTTCCAGCAGGGGGCGGTCCTCCTCCAGGTCCTTGTTGAGGAACTTATGCGCCCTGCGGATCAGGCGGAAGGGGAAGGCGACGATATTGAAGACGAGAACAAAGGGAAAGGTAATGACCCGCCAGAGTGATTTAAGAAGTTTGGTCATTTGGATCGGTTTCGGCTTCGGGGGGATTGGCAGGGGAAGCCTGGGCGGAGTTTTCGGTCGTTTGGGGCTGGATCAGGTTTCGGCTTTGAGTGGAAGCGGGGCGGTACGAGGCTCCCTCCCCCATCGTCTTGCGGAGTTCCCTTTCCGTCTCCGCCAGTTCCAGGTTTGCGTCGCGCATCAATTTGGTGGGCAGGCTGCGGATCTCCCGCGAGGTCTGCTGAAAGGCTTTCCAGCCGTCGGACTTCACGAGGTTGTTCAGCCAGCGCCCGACGGTCTTGCCCGCTTTTTGCATGTCTTTGGGACCGAGGACGATGAGCGCGAGGATAATGATAAAGAAGAGTTCGGAAGGTCCGATGCCGAGGATTTCCATTGATTTTTTTCTTATGCCTTTTGCAGTGTTTGTCTGAGTTCGTGCTGGTGGTCCGCCAGGCTGCCCAGCACGCCGTTGACGAAGCGCGGGGCGGAATCGGAACCGTAGATCTTGGCGAGTTCCACCGCTTCGTTGATGGCGACCTTGAGGGGCGTATCGTGAAAGACCGCAAACTCCCAGCACGCCATTCTCAGGATGTTGCGATCTATCGCGGCGATCTGATCGAAGGGCCATTCGGGGGCATAACGGGCGATGGATAGATCGAGGACGTTCGTGAGGGGCAGGACGCCGAAGACGATCTGCCGCGCGAACTCGGAAAGTTCCGGGGAAAGCGGCGTTTCCTCCAGCCGGGCTTGGAGCACTTCGGCCGGGGGATGATTCGCCATGTCAACTTCGTAAAGTACCTGCAGGGCGAGCGCGCGCGCCCTGGTGCGGGGTTTCATGCGGGCGCCGCCTCTTCCTCGTAATCAATATCTTCGATGTGAATGTCTACGCTTCCGATGTCCATGCCGATCATTTCCTGAAGGGTGCGGGCGACCTGTTTTTGGACGTTGCGCCCCACCTCGCGGATGTTCACGTCCCCTTTCAGGATGAGGTAAAGATTGGCGGTAGCCACGTTATCTTCGATCTCGATCCGCACCCCGTCGTGGACTCCGCGCTTGAAGAGGCGGTTCACGCCTCCGCTGACGTTTGCCATGCGGCTGACGCCCGGCACGCTCAACGCCGCCATGCGCGCGATGGTCACGATCACGTCCGGCGCGACGGTGGTTTTGCCTTGGGGGGTTAGATTGGTCATTCAATCTCCTTGATCTTTCAAGCAAGGATTGGAGGAGTGGGGAATTTTCCAATCCTCTGCTCCTCTTTTTCCTTTCACATCATCGCCATCCCGCCGTCCACGCCCAGCACTTGACCGGTGATGAACGCGGCTTGATCGGAGGCGAGGAAGGCGACGGCGTAGGCGACCTCTTCGGGTTTTCCTTTGCGGGCGAGCGGCACGAGTTTGAGCGCGGCTTCGAGGGTTTCGGGATTCATCAACTCGAGGATTTCGGTGTCAATGAAGCCGGGCGCCACCGCGTTGACCGTGATATTGCGGGATGCCACTTCGCGGGCGAGCGATTTCGTGAACGCGATCTGCCCGCCTTTGGAGGCGGAGTAGTTCGTCTGTCCCGGGTTGCCCATCTGACCCGCGACCGAGGCGATGTTGACGATGCGCCCCGTCCGTTTTCGCAGCATGTGTTTGACGGCGGCTTTCGAGCAATTGAACGTGGATTTCAGGTTCGTGTTGATGACCGCGTCCCAATCCGCTTCGGACATCATCATAATCAAAGTGTCTCTCGTAATGCCTGCGTTGTTGACGAGGATGCTCAGGTCGCCAAAGGTTTCGATCGTGAATTTGACCAGCGCCTCCGCCTGCTTGAGATCGGACACGTCCGCCTGAAACGCCGCGGCTTTGCCTCCCGCCTCCTGGATCTTCTTCACCGCTTCGTCCGCGGCTTCGGAGGATTTGTGGTAATTCACGACCACCGCCGCGCCGCGCGCCGCGAGTTCCAGCGCCACCGCCCGCCCGATCCCGCGCGAGCCGCCGGTGACGAGAGCGACTTTGTTTTCAAGCGATAGCATATCCGACATATCCAATTCTCCTCGACGAGATTATACACCGTCCATTCGTGATGCGTGTTGCGTGTTACGTGAACCGTTTCAAGCCATGCGCGAGGGCGAAGCCGCCTCCCAGCGCGATGAACGCCGCGAGCAGAAAGGCGTCCTGCCAGAAGCGCAGGGGGAAGAGGCGGATGAGCGTATCCGAATACAGGAAAAGCCACGAATCGCCTTCGAAGAACAGGCTGTGGAATCCCGCGAAGAAATTCCAGAAGACGTTCGGATTGACCGCGATGCCGATCGCAACGATCAGCCCGATCGCGCCCGCCAGCCCGGTCATCAGCCATCCGCCCCGCCTCAAGCCTTGACGATAAGCCTGCCACATATCTTCGCGCCATGCCCACGCTCCGAGCATGACCGGCAACGCAAGCGAGAGGTACCAGACGTTCAACGCGCCCCGCGTCACGCGCTTGACGTCGTCCATGTGACTCAATTCTCTTTCGTTGTAGAGCGGAGTCCCATCGTCGAATTTCAAATCGGCGAGATAGGAAATATCTTCGTTGTTCACAAGATAATCCAACGCGTAAGGCGCCCACTTCAAACGATCTTCCTTTGTGAAGCCGTACTCATCGGGCGGAAAGTACGGCATGTTGTATTCGATTTGCAGGAAGAGCGGCGTGAGCAGGACGCGCAATCCCAACCCAATGAGGGCGAGAGGGACGAGGAGGGCGACGAGCCAGGAGAGGATTGAGAGTTTCTTCATTGCAAATACTCCGTCCCCCCGCCGATGATGAAGCGCAAGACCATGTCATTGACGATCCACTCGATGGGCGCGTGATCGTCGGTGAAGACGGCGGTGGGTTCGTATTCCGTATCGAGACCGGAGAAAGCCACTTGCATGGTGTGGATGAGCAAAGGATGAACGCCGGGATCGTTCGATAACGCGACCAGATTTGCGGCGAAGTTTTCGGGCGAGGTCTTTTGTTTCGTGGCGAAGATCATCGTATTCAACGAGCCGGGGATGTCCACCGTGTAAATGGAGGGGAAGACCGTCGCCATGGTGGTCGCCAGTCCGTTGATCAGGCGGCGGTCGCCGGGGACGGAGGCGGAGTTGAGGGTCAGCACTCCGTCGTCGGTCAGGCGTGAGGCGGCGATCTCGAAGAACTCACGCGTCGTCATGTGTGGAGGGATGTAGGGCGGGCGGTACGCGTCCACGGCGATGATGTCATAATGCCCCGCGCTTCGTTCGAGATTCAATCTACCGTCGCCGATGATGACGTTTAGATTCGGCATGGTCATGTCGAAATATTCTTGTCCCACTTCGACGATCTTCGGGTCGAGTTCGTATCCATCAATGGGAATGTTCCCATAAACCGCGGTCATCTGCCGCGCGGTGGTGCCGGCGGCAAGCCCGACGATGGCGACGCGCGTTATATCGGTCGGCTTGCGGTTTGCGTAAAAATAGGGACCGACGAGAAATTGATCCCAGGGCCCATCGTATTGCAGCGCGCCGGGTTTGTAGATCGAATGAACGCCCTGTCCTTCGTTGAGCCGCAGGATCGTGAAGCCGTTCTGCTCCGCGACCTGAATGTAGTTGTACGCCGACTCGGTCTCGTAGATTTGACCGGCGCTTTTCTTGAGCGCCTGGCCCGCCGAGAGCGCGGCGATGACCGCCAGAACGACAGGCATCCAGAGATATTTGAACGCCTCGCGCGGATTGACGAACTTCCCCAGCCCAGCCAACGCGACGAATAACAGGATCAGGCTGAATAATAGAAACGTTCGCGTTGTTCCAATGGCGGGGATGGTGACGAGCGTTGGAAGAAACGTCCCGATGAATGAGCCAAGCGTCGAGATGGCATAGATCTGACCGGAAACCTGCCCGGCGCGTGACGTGTCATCCACGCAGAGGCGGATCGCAAACGGCGAGATCGTTCCGAGCAAAGTGATGGGGACGATGAACAGGATCAACACCCCGGCGAACGACGCGCCCAGGACGCCGATATTCAACGCCTCGAATGCGTTCGCCGCGGACCTGAGAACTGGTCCGGCGATATACGGCACGAGTCCCAGCGTGAACGCCGCCCACGCAAGGACGCGGTACATCGCGGCAGGAGTCGGGTTTGCATCCGCCCATTTGCCGCCGAGGAAATATCCGAATGTCAGGTAGATCAGGATCAACCCGATGATCGTCGCCCAGACGATGTTGCTCGTGCCGAAGACGTTGCCGAGGAGTCTGCCTGCGGCTAACTCCGCGGCGAGGGTGGTCATGCCGGAGATGAAGACGGTGAAGAGGAGGTAGCGTTTCATTGTGGATGGGGATTATACCTGCGGGATTAAATGTGAGACCGGTGAAAAACGAAATTTTCACCAATGAGATACGGAGTCACGGAGTTTCTCCTTCTTGTTTTCTCGGCGCCTCCATGGTTTGTGCCTGGCTTTTTTTAGTATAGCCAAATGTGAAATCCGAAAGTTCTACTTTCGTGTTTGCGAGACTGTCCCTGAAGTAGAACTTCGGGATTCCTTTTTTAACCTCATCCGCCAAAGCGATCCGCCGATGCCCAGAACGATTACGATGATTCCCAGGAACAGACCGAGGTCGAATCCGCTTTTTGGGGGTTCGGTGGGAACAGCCGGGGTCGCAGTCGGAGGGGCTGGAGTGTGGGAAACAGTTGGGGACGGCGTGACAGTTGCCGGTTCGGGGGTGAACGTCGGCGTCGCAGGCGGGGTCACCTGTAGGAGCAGTTTCTGGTCGGGGCGGATGACGGAGGCGTTATTCAATCCATTCCAGGACATCAGATCCGATAACGGGACGTCATACAGATCGGAAATCCACGAGAGCGTTTCGCCGCCCTGAACCGTGTGATAGTATCTGCCATCCGCTTCGGGGGTGAGCCGTTGAATGGCGCTCAAGGCGGGGCTGGGGGTGACATTCCCCGGCGAGATCAAAAGTTTTTGTCCGATTTGCAGGGGCCAATCCTCCTGGAGTCCGTTCAATGTCAGTATTCGCTCCACCGTGACGTTGTACGCTTCGGCAATTGTGATCAAGGTTTGATAAGGCTGCACTTCGTGGATGATTCTGCCGTCCGCGTCCGGGGCTGAAAGCACGACCATGCCGCGGGGAGTCGGCGTGGCATAACCTTCCGTGTTCTTGTTCGGGATGAATAATCGCTGCCCGGTCTGCAGCGGTATGTTGCGGGAAAGGTTGTTCCAGGTTTCCAGATCCTGAATGGTGATCTGATAGGCAATCGCAATGGACCAGAACGATTGCCCCGCCTGGACGACGTGATAGATCCTGCCCTCCGCATCGGGCGTGGCGATCTTCACCGGGACGATAATTTGCGGCGCCGATCCTGGAGAGACGCCCGGCTGGGATGTGCCAGAGGGGGAGGATGACGTACTTCCGCAAGCCTGCCCGGAGACATAAGCCGCCTGTAAAATGTAATACGTCTTGCCGTTTGCCGTGGCAACGCCGGCTCCCACGTGACAGTAGGCTGGTTCCACGGCCGGGCGCATGTGGTCCGGGTCAGCCCAGACAGCCATGATCTCGTCAATGCCCATGCCTCCGCCGCTGACGGCGAAGTTTTCGGTTGCCCAAACGGTTCCGCCGCCCCCGTATCCGGCGGCAGCCAGCCGTCCGCGCACATTTCCGATGTGCCAGGACATGTTGTTGATCGCCATGGTCTCCGCCGTGGATTGGGCGACAGCGTTGACGATCGGATCCTCGACAAGGGCCGGCAATCCATACGAAACGCGCAAGGTGTTCATCGCGAGGATCAACTCGTAGGCGCTGACCTGACCGGATGGGCGTTGGGGTCGTTCAGCCTGTACCGCCTGCGGACGATAAAACGCCCCGAGTCCAAACACGGCAAGGATGAACAGGTAAAGTAGACGCTGGAAACGCATGGGACAATTATAATTCCAAGCAACTACTCGTTCGATCGTCCAAACAAGGAGAACCATGCACACCCCAAAACTTTACCGTGAAGAGGATCGCAGCAGGATACTGGAGTTTCTAGAACAAAACGAGTTCGCGACCGTGGTGGCTTATGACGGGGAAAAGCCCGTCGCCAGTCACCTGCTGGTGGAGGTCGTTGAGGAGGGCGGAAGCATTTACATCAACAGTCACATGTCGAAGGCGAATCCGTTGTGGAAATTGTTCGACGCCGATCGCGAAGCGCTGGTGATCTTCCTCGGCGCGCACACGTACATTTCGCCGACGTGGTACAACCACGTCAACGTGCCGACGTGGAATTATCAGGCTGTCCACGTATACGGAAAACCGCGCCTGATCGCCGAACACGATGAAACCTATCGGTTGCTCGAACGGCTGGTTGACCGCCACGAAAAGGACGGTCGCTACAAAATGGGAACGCTCCCGCAGGACTTTGTGGAGAAGGAGATGAGAGGCGTCATGGCGTTTCAAATCGCCGTGACGCGCATCGAGGCGAACTACAAACTCAGCCAGAACCGGGACGACGAGGACTACCGCAACATCATCGCGCGTTTACACGAGCGGGAGGATGAAATGTCGCATCAGGTGGCGGAGGCGATGGAGCGGCAGCGTAACGTGTTTATTTACCCGCCGCGGCGAGCGCATCCTTGATCTGTTGGATGTGCGCAGTGATGTGGAAGTTTGGTTGGAGCAAGCCAAAGCCGAAGCGATAGTAACTGCCTCTGTTCGCGGCGAACTCTTCCGGGATCAACTCCGTAAACGCAAGGACCTCCTCGACCGTGCGCCGCAGCAGTTCGAGCATTGATCGTATGGAGGGATTTGCCTTCACCGTCGCCTCCACCTGCGAAGTTACGTTACTGCCGAAGCCGTCGGTGATCATTTCGTAGCCGTCCATCAAACTGGCAAGATAGATGGAATTGAATCGTTCGCCATGAATGAGATGCGCCACGACCTCCAACGCGCTCCATTCCTTCGGGTCTGGACGCTGCATGGCTTGCCCGTCGCTGTACCCCTCGAAACAACTTTCCAATTCCGCCAGGGCGGGTTTGTAGAATTCGCGCGCCCTCCTCGCCAGTTCAACAGGCTCGAACGGCACATCGGGCATCGGGCGTTTGCTCAACTCCATCGTGACGGTTTTCTTTTCCGCGCCGCGATAGAAAACGACCTCCACCGGGTCGCCGCCTTTTTTGCCCGCGATGGCGAGAGGCAGACTGTTGAAATCATTTGTGATCGGACGACCCGCCATTCCGACCAGCACGTCGTCCCTTTGCAGACCGGCTCTTTCCGCGCCCATGCCTGCCACAACGCCATCCAGCCTCATCCCCTCCCGAACCGGGACTCCCAACGCGGTCGCCTGCTCCTCGGTGAAATCGCCGGGCAGGATTCCCAGCATGGGACGGTTGGCGAGGCGCAGGTCAATGCCCGTCTCCAGCACGGATTTGAGGTTCTCGAGGCTGTCCGCCCAGTTCTCCCGGAACGTCTCCGCCATCTTCCTCCACGATTCGTCGTCGGGGACTTCGTGATCCATTCGCACGGACACGCCGCCATCCTGTTCGCTGAATGTGACAGTCACCGCGGTCGGCGCGGGGTCAATGCTCGAATACCAGCGGAACTTGACGCGCTTGTTCTCCTCCAGTTCGAGATAATGACCGCTGGAATAGAAATCGCCGCGCCACCACAGATACATCCGTCCGCGCGGATGCGGCTCGACGGTCGCCGCGTCGCACAACCACTCGCGCAGGGAGGTGGAATTGGTGAAGGCGCGATAGGCGAATTTCAACGGGGCGTTTACAACTGTTTCGGCGGTTACGACAGCCATGGCATTCTCCTGTTTGCATAGTGAAGCGCATTTGTAGTATCAGTGCTTCACGAAAGCGCGTAATTGACGCTGCCTTAGGCGTCTAACGTCAATTTTGCGTGCTACGCGAAGAGCGCACGCTACGCAGTACGCGAGATTTTCGTGATCCACTGAGAGTATACCCCACCGGGCGATGGGAAATATGGTCTTGGTTCGAAAGGCGGGAGAAATTGTGTGGTAAAATCCGCCCGCCATGATCGAACCTGAAGAGTTCCCGGAGATCGAATCCCCGCAAGTGACGAACATTTCACGTGCCGAGGTGGGCAACGTTCACGCCGAGTTGGTGCGGATGCATCAAGCCGAAGCGGAAACGATCACCGCCGAGGAAGTGGAATTGCAACAGAGCGCGGCGGCGAATGTCAAGGCGAATTACGTCGGTACGCATCAGACCGCAATGGCGATGGTGGAGGCGGGGGAACTCGACGCGCATCAAAGCGCAGTAGGAATGGTCCGGGCGGAGAAGGCGTCCGTGAGCGGGTACACAGGCGCGGTCGTCGCGGGAAGCGCTGAAGTCCATAATGGGATGATCGGCTTCGTGGCGGGACGCGAAGTCCACGTGAGCGGGTCGCGGACGGGAATCCTGTTTGCCCGCAATGTGAACGGCAACGTAACGACCGTGCTCGATACGCGCGGCGCATTGATCGCCGGGTTGACGGGCGGCTTGTTTGCCGGGCTGATGTTACTGTTGGGACGCATGTTGTTCCGGCGGAAGTAATTCATTGAATGTAGCAGCGACTTCGGTCGCTGACGTTGGACGACCGAAGTCGTCGCTACAGAAATTCATTTCATAGAGCGAAGGTAATCACGCCAGGGCGTGATGAGAGGCGCTCGAGGAGTAAAGATGGAGAAAGTCGTACTAAAAGCGGTCAAACGGGATGTGACCGGCAAGCAGGTGAAAGCCATGCGCCGCGAAGGCAAACTGCCTGCGGTGATCTACGGGAGGCATACCGAGCCGATCAACATCTCGCTGGACGCTCATAGCGCGTCGCTGGCTCTGGCGAAATTGAGTTCGTCGAGCATCCTCACGATTGAAGTGGACGGGAAGGAATACCCGACCCTCGTCCGCGAGAAACAGCGCGATTTCATCAAGAACCGCCTGCTGCACGTGGATTTCCTCGCCGTATCGCTGACCGAGAAACTCCGCGCCGACGTGTCCCTGCGTTTTATCGGCGTGTCCACGGCGGTCAAGGATTACAACGCCATTCTGGTGCATAACCTGGAACAGTTCCGTGTGGAAGGTCTGCCGGCCGACCTGCCCGAATACATCGAAGTTGACATTTCGTCCCTTGTGCGTCCGGGCGAAGGTATACGCGTCAAGGACGTTCCGGTATCCGATAAGATCCGCGTGCTGGACGATCCGGAGACGATGGTCGCCGTGGCTACCGTGTCGAGGATCGAAGAGGCGGTGACGGAAGCGGCGGCGGAGGGCGCTCCCACCCCCGAGGAACCGGCGCTCGCTGTCGAACGCGGCAAGAAGGAAGAGGAAGAATAAACCTTCCGTTGAAGACGAACTCCCCGGTTTTCGCCGGGGAGTTTTTTATTTCGTCCTTGCGAACCAAAGGCGAAGCGATCCGCTGTTGCGAGGGGATCGCTTCACTGCATCCGCGAGGACGTTTTTAGTAGCCCAACACCTTCAGAAAATCAACCGTGATGCGCGCGGTGGCGCCCCAGAGCAATTCACCGTCGTAGGGGTGATAGGCGATGAGCGCCCGCTTCAGGTCTGGACGCTCGAACTGCCACCGGTTCAAGGGGTTTGCCAGCCACCCGAGCGGAATCGTGAACACGCGCGCCACTTCATGTTCTCCCACCCGCAAGACGGCGGGCCACTTGATAACTCCCACCACAGGCGTCACGCGGTAGTACGTGATCGTGATCAGGTTGGCGAGCCTGCCCAATATCCTGACATCCTGCGGTTCGATCCCGATCTCTTCATTGGCTTCACGCAGGGCGGTTTCCTCCGGCGTGGTCTCGCCGTCGTCGCACGCGCCGCCGGGAAAGGAGACCTGTCCCTTGTGCGATTCGACTGCCTCCGTGCGGCGCGTGAAAAGCAAGCGCCACTCATCGTCCTGCCACGCGAGCGGGACGAGAACCGCCGCGCATTTCAACCGCGTTTCGTCGTTCAGGTCAACTTCCGAGAAACCATCCGAGGAGGGGCCGGCGGCTTGGAGCGCTTCGCGCAATCTTTGGGAGATGAATTCTTCCGTAAGGTGGGTGGGCATGGGCGGGAGGTGGGAAGTGGGAAGTAGAAAGTGGAAAGTGGGAAGTGGGAAGTAGAAAGTGGAAAGTGGGAAGTGGAAAGTAGAAAGTGGAAGGTGGATAGTGAGAAGCGGGAGGTGGGATGTGAGGGGTGAGAGGTTAGTTTTCGTCTTTTACCAGGCTCCCGCAATAGCCGCATTCGGCAGTGACCTCGTCCAGCCATTCGACCTCGTCAGGTCGCAACGGCGCGCCGCAGGAAGGACAATGCGTTGGCAGGGCAGGTCTTTTTGCGGTCGCTTCAATCGAAGTCGCCTTTGGTAAAACGGATTCGAGCCACGCGACAATTTCACCGGCTTCGCTCTTGAGACCGTGTTCGATCAATTCGTTCACTGTCCTCGTTCCAAAGCGGCGCAAACGCGGGAATTGTCCGCGCTGGGCAAGCAGTTCGAGTCCGCGCTTGAGGGAGGGAATTCCCAACGCGGCTTGTCCCGCCAGGACCCGCGCCCTTCCGGCTTGCAGGTGGAACAATGGAGCGCGCGGTCCCCCGCGCCCATCTGCGGCGCGGGCAATCTGCTCGAAGAGTTCGGCGGCGCGTCCGTATTCGCCTTTGGAGAAGGCGAAGTTTGCCTCCTGCAGGATCGGCGGCACGTCCTGCGCGAGCGACTTTCGGATATGGCGGCGGAATACGCGGCGCATCATTCAACCTCCTCTTCAATGGTTTCACCGATCTCTTTCGCCAATTCCCTACCGCGCGGGTCTTCGCTGGGTTCGATGCGCCGGCCGAAGATCAGAAAACCCGTGTGCGCGACCATGCGATCGGTGGGGCGGAGGCGGGAGGGTTCGGGCTTGTAGTAACGCAAGAGGATTTCGCATACTTCGATGAATGCGAATTTGTTGTGGCGCAAGGCGGACAAGGTTTTCTCCACCTGGTTGAACGTGGGTATCAGGCAGCACAGGAATCCGCCGGGCTTGAGAGCGGCGCGCACCTGGGCGATGTAATCGTACGGATTCGGCACGTCGAGGAAGAAGGAGTCGGCGTCGGTTTCGTCGAAGCCCCCTTCGATGTCGCGCAGTTTGAAGTCTACGCGGGAATCGAGACCGAAGCGGGCAAGATTCTTTTTGGCGAGATTCTGCGCGTCGGGTTTGACCTCGTACGAGACGACGCGTCCCTCGTTTCCCACCGCGTACGCGAGGGCGGTCGTCATCGAACCGGAGCCTGTGCCAGCTTCCAACACCTTTTGCCCCGGCCCGACGCCCATTGTGACGAGGATGAAGCCGATGTCCTTCGGGTACATGATCTGCGTGGTGCGCGGGATGTCAATCAACAGGTCGGCGAGCGAGGGCTGGACCAGGTAGAACGGCGCGCCGAGGTGACTGAAGACCTGCGTGCCCCAGGGTTTGCCGATCAGGTCATCGTGCAAAAGGATGCCGCGATGCGTCTCGAACTTTGCGCCCGCTTGCAAATTGAAGATGAAATGTTTGTGGCGCAAGCCGATCAGTTCGGCGAGGTCGCCGTCGCGCGCGATGGAGGTGGGCGGGGTGAAGGACATGCGGTTATCTTACCATGACCGTTTTGGTCACACGGTTATATCGTCTGTTGGAGCGGGCGTTTCTTCGACCGGCGCCTGCTTTTGGTATCTGCGGTTGGACGCGATGAGGATGACGAACAACGCAACAGCCAGGACGACGATGCCAATCGCTGAGATCCATTGGAGGGTTTCGAAGCGGCCCGGTTGCAGGTACGTCCCCGCCAGCGCCGAAAACGAAACCGTGAGCGCGGAGGCGTTCCACAGTCCGTGCAGGAGGACGACGAGAAGATAGGTTCCGAGCAAACGCAAATATCGCCTCTCGCGTACTGCCGGGAAGATCGCGCCTCCCATGAGCGCGGAGGTAGTGACGTGCAGAAGGCCCGTCCCGATGCGCGTGAACAACACGATTCCCCATTCGCCCATCTGCCCGCTGACGTTGAACGTCTCGACGAGCGCGAACCCGGCGCCGCCCAGCGCGCCGAACACGAATCCCTGCGCCGCCGAATCGAGTTTGCCGACCAGGAGCCAGACGCCGAGCGGTTTGACGAGCTCCTCCAGCAGGGGGATGACGATCGAAAAGAAAATCAGCGCCGGAACGACGACGGACGGCTTGACGAGGTACGGCAGGATCACCCTCAACGCCTGCTCTTCCGATTCCAAGTCAATGAACGTGAGCTGCCTGGAGAGATTCTCGAATTCCATCGCCGCCTGCGGGTTCGCCGCGACGTATATGACCACGAGGACGACGATCCCCATCACGATGACGACCTCCAGCATGAACAGGAGGAACGGCGTGATCGTCAGGCTTACGCCCAGAATTCCCCAGACACGCCAGCGCGAGCCAACGAAAAGACCCCGCGCACCCAGCGCCACGATCGCCCAAATGGGAAGGATCACCGCAGGGACCGTGAGTATCGGCAGCGCCAGCCATTTGATGGAGAAAATATCCTGGATCATGTAGCCGACCAGCAGGATAAGCCCGGCGCCGAGCAACCCCGCCGGCGCCCACCAGCCCGGGAACGACGTGGAAACCGGCGCATCCGCAAACGGGTTGTTCAGGAACTTCAGCAGGGAAACGATCGCAACGAACCCAAGCAGAATCCCAAGGGCGAACATCGCGGCGGAATAGATCGTGGATTGCACATTCACACCGCCTTCGGTCGGAAGCATGAACAAGGCGGAGAGCCCGAGGATGATGCCCACCGTGAGCAGGAGCAGCGCCGCGCCCGCAAAGAATATGAAGCCAAGCAACGATGGATAATGAGTTTGGGGCGTTTTCATTTCTCCTCGATCTCGACGCCCAGCAGCAGATCGCCCGGCGGCGTCTCGACACCGACTTGCGTATCGCGCGGGGCAAGCGATTCCAAAACCTCCATGCCGCTCAACACCTGCCCGAAGATCGTGTACAGCCCGTCGAACTGCGGCGCCGGCGCGTAGGTGACGAAGAACTGGCTTCCGCTCGTATCCGGTCCGGAGTTGACCATCGCCGCCATGCCGGGTTTATCGAACGTGAGGCCGGGCAAAATCTCGGTGATGACGTAATAGCCGGGCGTGCCTTTGCCCGTGCCGCTTGGGTCGCCGGTCTGCGCGTAGAGTCCGGGGAGGACGCGGTGGAAGGTAACGTTGTCGTACCAGCCATTGCGCGCGAGGAAGATGAACGAGTTGACCGTGTACGGCGCCTTGTCCGCGAACAACTGGATCGCCACGTCGCCTTTTTCGGTGTGGAGCGTGGCGATGTATTGTTTCGTTCTTTCCACGAGCATGGGCGGGCAGTCGGTGAACTGCCGCCCGCCCAGCAGGATCAGCCTCACGATGTCGTTCACGCTGGCGTAATCCTGCGGACCGAGATAGATCTCCCCGTTGATGACGATCAACGGAACGGCAAACGGACCGAACTTTTGCGCGGTCTCGAAATTGCTTTGGACGAGAGCCGCCACCGCTTCGCTCTTAACGTCAGCCTGATACTGTTCGACGTTCATCCCCAACGCCGACGCCTGCGCCGCGCTCCATTGCGCGAAGTCCTCCATGGACAGGTTCACCCAGTTTTGTTGTTGCGTGTACAGCAGGTCGTGCATCTCCCAGAATTTGCCCTGTAAATTTGCGGCTTCCACCGCCTGCGCGGCGAGCGTCGCTTTGTCGTTTCGCCCCACCAACGGGAACACGCGGCTGACGTAACGGATGTCACGCGGATATTCGGAGAGCAATCTTTTCACGACCCCGGCAAACAACCCACTCGTGCCGTCCTGCAGATCGCCGTAGACCAGGATAGTGACAATTGCACCCTGGGGTCCGCGCGTGTGATCCGCCTCGGTGATCGGCGGAAAAAGCGACGGCGCGTCCGCTCCCGGTGTGGGATCGGCTGAAATGGACGTGCAGGGTAAACTCGTTGGCATCCTGGGAATGGCGGTAACGGTCGGCTGCGCTTCGGGAGTCGTTTCCGCAGGCGTCGGCGCGCAGGAGGAAAAGGACGGGAGAAGAAGGAAGGATGCAATGAGAAGTTTTACGAGTGGGCGCATGGCGTTATTGATGAACGGCTTCCAACAATTCGTCGAAGGAGGTCATCCACGCGATGGTGTCGAGGAAGTCTGCCAGCGAGGCGCTGTGCGCGCGCAGGGCGCGCACAGCGGGACCGACCGGGTCCTCTCCCGCCGCGCCGCCGGGCTGATCGGCATAGGCTCCATGAAAGGCGAAATATGCCTGGTTGAGTTTTCGCAACAGGTAGCCGTTCTGCCAGAAGACCTGGCGGCGCTGCTCCATGTACGCCTCGGCTTCCTCGATCTTTCCCTGCGCCAGCAGTTCATCCACTGTGACGCGTGTTTCGCGCATCTCGACGCGGAAATCGAAGATGGGCGGGTCGTCGAGTCCGCTCGAGGGTGGGAAATGCAGATCGAGGGCGAGCAGGTTTGGGTCGGGGCGTGAGGCGAGAAATTCCGGGTAGTAGGTTTGCAGGACGAGATGTCCCACTTCGTCGCCCACGATGCTCGCGGTCGTCTCGTTCATCGTGCGGAGTTCGGGGGTGGTGCCGTAGTTGATCCCAAGCGGGCGCAGGTTGAGGTAATTGTGCGTCCATTCGTGAGCGATGGTGTTGAGGAGCCAGGGCAGGTCGGTGGTCTCCATGACCATGGTGGGATACACGCCGATCCCTCCGATCTGCACGACGAGGGTGGAAACGTCCAGCGATTCTGCCACTTCGTCTTCGAGCGCGATCTGTTGGTCGAGGGTGAGGTTGGGGAGGATGGAGACGTTGGCGGTCTGGACGATCTGGTCGCGGGGCGAGACGATGAGAGCAAGAGGCGTGGGGGAGGTGTGATAGAGGACCGGCGGCAACGGCTGACCGATGGCGGTGAGGTCCAGCCCGGCAAGCGTTTCGCTCAATTGACTTTGCAGGATGGATTCGGCGAACGGCGCGAGTTCCTCCTGCCTTGCGAGGAATTCATCGCGCTGCGACCGAAGAAGCGCGCCGGCGGCTTCCTTGTCCGCGATGTTCGGGTCGGCGTAGATCTGTTCGATGCGGTATTCGGTAAGGAGCAGGTTGAGGGTCGTGCGGAGATATTCGAACAGGATCTCTTTGTGAGCGCCGCGTTCGAAAATATAAGGCGAATGGATCGCGGCTTGTTCGACCTTGAGCCAGGAGGCGTCCCACACCCAGTTGGGATAGTCGAATTCGATCTCGCGCGTGTGGACGCGGGCGCGGTCTGCGCTGCCGGTGAAGCGCGGCGCGTCGCTGCCGCCGACGATGACAAGCACGATAAGGACGCTTATCACGTCGAGAATTCGTCCGATACGATAAAACATGCGGAAGATTATACCTTGTGGGCGTTACAAAACAGCAGGGACATCCCGCGTAACGGGACGTCCCTGCCCACCTGCCCTCAGCAGATTTCTTGTGATTGGAGCGATGTTACAAGGTTTTTTCGTACCGCAACAGCGAGATAAACCTCGCAGTACGGTGATTACTTTTTGTTCCTCAAATATTCGTCAATCGCCCGCGCGGCTTTACGTCCCGCGACCATGGCGGTAACGACGAGATCGGGTCCGGTCACGCAATCGCCGCCGGAGAACACGCCTGCGCGCGAGGTCGCGCCGGTTTCCTTGTCCGCTTTGACCAAGCCCCAGTTGTGCGTTTCGAGGTCGGGCGTCGTTTTGCTGAGGATGGGATCGGGCCAATAGCCGAGCGCGAGGATGGCGGTATCGCAAGCCACGCTGAAGTTCGAGCCTTCCACCGGGACGGGTTTACGCCTGCCTTTCGCGTCGGGTTCGCCGAGCCGCATTTCGATGCACTCCACGGCGGCAAGTTTGCCTTCCTGGTTGGCGATGAATTTGACCGGCTGTGTAAGGAAGCGGTACTTTGCGCCCTCCTCTTTTGCAAGGGCGCGGTCTTTTTTGCCGCCGGGCATTTCCTTTTCGGTGCGGCGATACAGACAGGTGACTTCCGCCGCGCCCAGGCGCAAGGCAGACCGCAGGCAATCGGAGGCGGTATCCCCGCCGCCGATCACGACGACGCGTTTGCCGATTTCGAGCGGTCTGTTCATCTCCGGGGGAAGCAGGTTCGGCTCCACGTTGGCGCGGATGAGGAAGTCGGTCGCCTCGTAGACTCCGGGCAGGTCTGTGCCGGGGGTATCCTCCATTTTGGCGTCAACCTCCGAACCGACTCCGATGAAGACCGCGTCGAAGCCTTCGTTGAACAGGTCGTCAATGGTTTTATCTTTCCCGATGTACGTATTGGGAACGAACTTTACCCCGGCGCGTTCGAACTCCTCCCATTTCTCCCGCCAAACGTCCTTCGGAAGTTTGAAGTTGGGGATGCCATAGACGAGCAATCCGCCCGGCGCGGGCTTGGACTCGAAGATGGCGACCTCGTGTCCGCGCTGGACGAGTTGGTCGGCGCAGCCCAAACCGGCCGGTCCCGCTCCAATGATGGCGACCCGCTTCCCCGTTGGAGGAGCGAGCGGGATCACGCGTCCTTCGCGGCGGCGTTTGTAGTCAACGCTAAAGGCTTCCAGTTCGCCGCACAGGACCGGCGTGTGATGTTTGTTCAAAACGCAGGAACCCTGGCACAGTTGTTCGTGCGGACAGACGCGTCCGCATATCTCCGGCAGGGAACTGGTCTGGTGGTAGAGGTTCGCGGCTTCCGTGAAACGTCCCTGTTCGATGAGCCATAAAGCGGAGGGGATGTCGTTGTGGGTCGGGCAGGCTAACATGCAGGGCGCCGGATCCGGGCAATGGATACAGCGCGACGCTTCGAGCATGGCGCGCCCGGGGTCGAACTTGATGACCACGTCGTCGAAATCGCAGGCGCGCTCTTCCGGCTCCCGCAGATCGAGATCGAAGAACGGCATGTTCGCCCTCGCCTTGCGGTCAATGGTGAGGGTTTCACTGGGTATGAACTGCATGGATTCCTCCGAATAATTCCAGGGCTAAAAACGTTAACATAGTGTAATGATACCCAAACTTGGAATCCATCCACAGGCTTATATGTCACCCAACTGGACGACAATCGTCACAATTGCGTATGTTGGAGTTTTATCAATCCACACAGGGAATTCATTGCCAATTCATAATTCCGGGGTATAACTTCCGCTGGAAATTTACGAAGATATTGGCGAGGCATCCCCTCGCGGAGGTTAAATAATGGGCAACTTTCTGAAGAGAAATCGAACGATCCTGATCCTGCTCCTTGTGATTGCTGCGGGGGCGTTTGCCTTCTGGTTCAATCGGAACCGGAACGTCAGCGCGGGGAGCGCGTATCAAACCGCCGTCGTCGAGCGCGGCAATTTGACCGCGACCATCGGCGCGACCGGGACCGTGCGCGCCAGGCAGACCACCGTATTGATCTGGCAGGCGGCTGGCACGGTGGATACGGTCAACGTGAAGGTCGGCGACAACGTCCCGGCCGGGTTTGTGATGGCGTTCCTCGCCAAATCGTCGCTGCCGCAAAGCATCATCCTGGCGGAGGCGGACCTGGTCAACGCGCAGAAAACGCTGGACGACCTTTTGTATTCCGACACGGCGCGGGCGCAGGCGGCGATTAATTTGCGTCTCGCCCAGGAGGCGCACGACAAGGCGTACAACTGGCGGCGTGAACTGGACAAGGAACGCATCACCGTCAGGGAGATCGTCTATAAAAAGTTCGGCAACATTACCATCCCCGAGATCAAGGAATACAAGACCTGGGCGGATGAAGGCACCAAGCAAAAGGCGCAGGAGGACCTCGAACTCAAAAAGGCAAGGCTGGACGACGCCCAACGCGAGTACGACCGCCTGACGGAGGGAAAAGCCGCGGACATCGCCGCCGCGCAGGCGAGACTGGAAGCGGCTCAGGCGACCTTGAACCTGGCGCGCGTGACCGCGCCTTTCGCCGGCATTGTGACGGAGGCTTATCCGCTCCCCGGCGATCAAGTCAGCGCGGGCGCCACGGCTTTCCGCATTGACGACCTCTCCAGCCTGCTGGTGGATGTGAACGTATCCGAAGTGGACATCAACAGCGTCGCCGTCGGGCAGCCCGTCACGCTTACCTTCGACGCCATCCTCGGCAGGGAATATCACGGCGAGGTGGTGGAGGTCGCTCGAACCGGAACGGTCTCCGCCGGCGTTGTCAATTTCAAGGTCACGGTCGAACTGACCGACGCCGATTCGCTGGTGAAACCCGGCATGACCGCCGCGGTGAACGTCACGGTCAGGGAACTGATGGACGTCCTCCTGGTGCCGAACCGGGCTGTCCGCCTTTCGGAGGGGGAGCGCGTGGTGTATCTTCTGGAAAACGACCTGCCCGTCAAAAGGGTCGTCCGCCTGGGTTCTTCATCCGACACGATGAGCGTGTTGGTGGGCGGCGACGTGAAGGAAGGCGACGCCGTGATCCTGAATCCGCCCACCGAATTTTTCTCTCCGGGCGGCGGTCCCGGCGGGTTTGGAAATTAAGGGATATGTCCAACGTAATCGAAACACACGACCTGGCGAAGGTCTACAAGATGGGCGAGGTGGAGGTCCACGCGCTGCGCGGCGTTTCCTTCGCCATCCAGCGCGGCGAGGTGGTCGCCATCATGGGACCTTCCGGCTCGGGCAAATCCACGTTGATGAACATGCTCGGCTGCCTGGATCGTCCGACCTCCGGCGGATATTTCCTGGATGGGGAGGCGGTCGCCTCGTTGACGGACGATCAATTGGCGGACATCCGCAACCGCAAGGTCGGGTTTGTCTTCCAGAGTTTCAACCTGCTCTCGCGCCAGACCGCCATCACGAACGTAGAACTGCCGTTGCGCTATTCCGGCGCAAACAATGGAGGACGTCGTCAACGCGCCATCGAGGCGTTGAAGGCGGTGGGGCTGGAAGACCGCATGACGCACCGCCCCTACGAACTCTCCGGCGGGCAGCAACAACGCGTCGCCATTGCGCGCGCCATCGTCAACAACCCCGCCATCATCATGGCGGACGAACCGACGGGCAACCTCGATTCGAAGGTCGGGCAGGAGATCATGAACCTGTTGCTCAACCTCAACAAGGAGATCGGCACGACCCTGATCATCGTTACGCACGACCCCAGGATCGCCGAACAGTCGCGACGGATCATCCGCCTGAAGGATGGATTACTGGACGGTGACGCATGACGATCGGACAGGCTTTTCTCGAGGCGTTGGAAAGTTTGAGCGGGAACAAGCTCAGGTCGGGTTTGACCGTGCTTGGGATCGTGATCGGCGTGGCGGCGGTGATCGCCATGCTCGCAGTGGGAAAGGGCGCGGAGGCATCCATCACGGGTTCGATCAGCGGCATCGGCACCAACCTGCTGTTCGTCTTCCGCGGCGACCCGGCTGATAACATCCGCAACCCCAAGCCGCTGACGCTGGGCGACGCGGACGCGTTACGCGATCAATTCGCCGCACCCTCCGTCGAGGCGGTCGCGCCAGCCTTGCAGGGGAACGGAACCGTCTCATTCGGCGGCGAACAGACTTCGCCGCAAATCTTTGGCGTCACGCCCGAATACTTCAAGGTGCGTAATTACAACATCACCGAGGGCGAGTTCATCACCGAGGCGCACATACTGGGACGCGCCTCCGTCGTTTTGCTTGGACCCGAAGTGGCGGAAAAACTGTTCGGCCATTCGGACGGCGTGACCGGCGAAACCGTGCGCATCGAGGGACAACCCTTCCGCGTGATCGGCGTGCTCGAATCGAAGGGCGGCGGTTCGTTCGGCAGCCAGGATAACGTGGTCATCGTCCCATTCACCACCGCGCAGACGCGCCTCATCCGCAGAAGCACGAGCGACCGCGTGGACATCATCTTCGTTCAGGCGGTCAGCGGCGACGTGGTGACGCAGGCGTCCGAGGAGATCGCGGCGATCCTGCGCGCGCGTCACCGCACCCCGGTCGGCGCGGATGATTTTACGATCTTCACGCAACAGGACCTGCTTTCCACCTTCCAATCCATCACCGGCATCCTGACGATCTTCCTCGGAGGCATCGCAGGCATCTCCCTGCTGGTGGGCGGCATCGGCATTATGAACATCATGCTGGTTTCCGTCACCGAACGCACGCGCGAGATCGGTCTGCGCAAGGCGCTCGGCGCGCGCAAACGCGACATCCTCACGCAGTTCCTCACCGAATCGTCGCTGCTGAGTCTCATCGGCGGGATGATCGGCATCGCGTTCGGCTGGCTGATCTCCTACCTCGTCGGGCGCATCGCCGAAGCCAGCGGGACCGCCTTTACACCCGTCGTCGGCATTGATGCGATTTTGCTTGCGACGATCTTTTCCGCGGCGGTGGGTTTGTTCTTCGGCATCTATCCCGCCAGCCGCGCGGCAAACCTCGAACCGGTGGAAGCGCTGCGGTACGAATAAAATTTGCAGGGGCGGGGTCGCCCCGTCCCTGCATGAGATAAAATATCCCCATGACCGAATATAAAATCCTCATCACAGACGGACTGGACGAAACGGGCCAGTCCATTTTACGTGTCTCGGCGGAGGTGGACGACAAAAGCGGGATCTCCGCGGACGACCTGCTCAAGGCGATACCCGGCTATGACGCCCTCATCGTTCGAGGCCGGACAAAGGTGACTGCCTCTGTCATGGAGGCTGGCTCCAGGCTGAAAGCGATCGGGCGCGCCGGTGTCGGCGTGGACAACATTGACCTCGAAGCCGCGAAAAAGCGGAACATCGCGGTGGTCAACGCGCCGGTCTCGACCTCCATCGCCGTCGCCGAATTGACCTTTGGGTTGCTGCTTGCCCTTGCGCGCGAGATCCCCCGCGCGGACGCGGGTATGAAGCAGGGCAAGTGGCTGAAAAAGGAACTCGAAGGCGTGGAATTGAACGGCAGGACGCTGGGCGTCGTCGGCTATGGCAGGATCGGCATGGAAGTGGGGAAGCGCGCCTCGGCTTTCGGCATGAACGTCGTTGCCTACGATCCGTTGATCCCGGAGGACGAGATCAAAAAACGCGGCGCGGAGCCGGTTTCCCTGCAAGACCTTTATGCCTGGTCGGATTTCATTTCCCTGCACATGCCGTTGACCGTGGACACGCGCGATATGATCGGTCCGCTGGCGTTTTCGCAGATGAAGGACGGCGTGCGGATCGTGTGCGCGGCGCGCGGCGGTATCATTGACGAGTCCGCTTTGGTCGAGGCGCTGAACAGCGGAAAGGTGGCAGGCGCCGCGCTGGATGTTTTCGGGCAGGAACCGCCCGGTTTGACGGAGGCAGTTTCCCATCCACGCGTGATCGCCACCCCGCACATCGGCGCGCAAACGGCTGAGGCGCAATCCCGCGCTTCGGAAGACATCGCAAAGGAGGTGTTATCCGCATTGCGCGGCGAACCCCTGCGGTGGAGGGTTGCATAAATTCATAAAGGCGGATAGCATCCCGTTTTGTTGTTCACACTACACCGAAATCCTTCACAGGAGAAACCATGAGCGAAAAACTGGAAAAATTGAAGACCTTGCTGGCTGAAGTTGCGGACCTCGATCACGCGGCTTCGGTATTGAGTTGGGATCAGCAGGTGAACATGCCGCCCGGCGGGCACGAAGCGCGCGGTCAGCAACTTGCCGCGCTGGGCAAGATCGCGCAGGAAAAATTCATCTCCGACGAAATCGGCAGATTGATCGAAGACCTCAAACAGGAATTCGCGGGCGCCGACCCCGCCTCGGACGAAGCCGCCATGATCCGCGTCGCCGCCCGCAATTACGACAAAGCCAGGCGCGTCCCGCCGGAGTTCGTGGCTGAACAGGCGGTCGTCACGTCGAGGGCGTTCGAAGCGTGGATGGAGGCAAAAGGCAAATCGGATTTCTCCATCTTCCAGCCGCATCTCGAAAAAGTGACGGAACTGGTGAAGAGATACATTTCCTTCTTCCCGCCAGCCGATCACCCCTACGACACCTTGCTCGACGACTACGAACCCGGCATGAAGACCGCTGACGTGAAGGCGATCTTCGACGCCCTGCGCCCGAAACAGGTGGAACTCATCAAAGCCATCGCCTCCGCAAAACAGGTCCGGGACGATTTTCTGTTCCGGAAATATAACGAAAGGAAATTGAACGACTTCGGCGTGGACGTCATCACCGAATTCGGTTATGACTGGAACCGCGGCCGCCAGGACAGGGCGCCGCATCCGTTCGAGACCACGTTCAGCGTCAACGACGTTCGCATCACGACCCGCTTCGAAGCGGACAATCCCCTGGCAATGTTGTTCAGCACCATGCACGAGTCGGGTCATGCCATGTACGAGCAGGGGGTCAATCCGGCCTTCGAACGCACGGTCTTGATGGGCGGCGCTTCGCTTGCCGTCCACGAATCGCAATCGCGCTTATGGGAGAATCTGGTCGGTCGTTCGCTTCCGTTCTGGGAGCATTTCTTCCCCGCCTTCAAAAAGACCTTCCCTGCGCAGTTGGACGGCGTGGGCGTCAAGGCGTTCTACAAAGCCATCAACAAGGTCGAGCCTTCGCTGATCCGCGTCAACGCCGACGAGGCGACGTACAACCTTCACATCATGCTCCGCCTCGAACTCGAGATCGCCATGGTCGAAGGCAAGGTCGCCCTCAAGGATCTGCCCGAGATTTGGAATACAAAAATGCGGGAATATCTCGGCGTCACGCCTCCGAACGATGCGAAGGGCGTTTTGCAGGACGTTCATTGGTCCTACGGTTCCATCGGTTACTTCTCCACGTATGCGCTCGGCAACCTGGTCTCCGCGCAGTTGTGGGAGAAGATCAACAGGGACATCCCCAACCTCGACGACCAGATCCGCGAGGGAGATTTCAGCGAACTGCTTGGCTGGCTCCGCACGAACATACACCGGCACGGGCAGAAGTTCGAACCGCAGGTCCTCGTGGAAAAGGTCACCGGCTCGAAGATCGCCGCCGAGCCTTACGTCCGTTACCTGACGAAGAAATACAGCGGGATTTACGCGCTATAACCCTCGACATGGGCGTGTCGCATAATTGACGGGCGCTTCCGACGGCGATCATGCGACGCGCTTTTCGTTAAAGAATGAAGACCCAACGACTTCTGCTCCTCGCTTCTTTTCTTGGACTTTTGGCTGGGTGCGCCTCCCCGGCTTCGAGTCCCGTCCCCACGCCTTATCCGGCCGAATACCTGCCGACGGTCATCGCGTTGACCGCCCAAGCCGCGAACGACGCGGCGACCGCGACCCACATTGCCTCGCTGCCGACGGAACTCCCAACCGACATCCCCGAACCCACCCTTACGTTCACCCCGGCGCCCACTTACACGCCGACCTCCATCCCCGGTCACAAACCCGCCGCGATCCAAATCCAGGCGCCGGGTCCCATGTCCAGGGTGGTTTCGCCGATCAACCTCCGCATGAACATCATCGCAGGCGATAGCAAACGAGTGCAAATAGACCTGTACGGCGAGGACGGTCGTTTGCTGGCACGGACGTTGAAACGCAACGTGCCGACGTCGAGAAGCGGCATCCTTCAAACCGCGAAGATCACCTTCGAGATCCCCGCTGCGGCGGAGGTGGGGAGGATCACGATCAGCACGTTCGACAAGGCGGGGCGAATCCAGTCGTTGAATTCCGTCCGCGTTCTCCTGCTTTCTTCCGGCGTGAACGAAATCAACCCGGCGGGCAACCCGTCCGAACCTGTCGGGGTGTTTGAGCCTCCGGCGGGCGAATCAGTTTCCGGCGGAGTCCTGAACGTGCGCGCGGACGTGTGGCCCTTCAACCTCAACCCGATCATCCTGGAGTTGATGGACGCCGAAGGAATTTCGCTCGGCTTGCGCATCGTCGCTGTGGAAAGCATCGTCCCGCAAATGGTCGAAACGACCGTCCCGTACAAAGTATCCGAACCGGTTTCCGCGCGGCTGGTCATTCGCCAGGACGACGACCGCATGCCCGGCTTGTTTTATCTTTACAGCCAGGAGGTTCTGCTGAATCCGTAACTTGCCAAAACGAAGCGGGATGGTATAATTCGCACGCTTTCCCCTTGAGGGGACTGCGGGGTATCGGGGTGTGGCTCAGACCGGTAGAGCGCACGGTTCGGGTCCGTGAGGTCCGCGGTTCAAATCCGCGCACCCCGACTGTAGTCCACATGGCTAGCTCAAAAGGCTAGCCATTTTGATGTCAAACGGGAGAACAGGAGTACGATCAGGATCAGTACTACCCCCGCGTTATAGCAGGATGGCGCTGACGGCATCGGTGTAGGTGTTGGAGGAGCGGGAGTATGTGTAACTGTGGGAGGCTGTGCCGGTGTAGGGGTGCCTGTATCCATGGTTGGCGGGGTTATGGATGGTGTTGCTGTGGGAGTGAGGTCCTGAACTTCATAAGCGCCGATATCGCATATTGCAATCCCGTTGAGGTCGCCATCCATGGGACGGAGGAAGCCGCGTTGATCGAATGATGGGCAACCGTCGTTCGTTCCGGCGTCTATAGCTGGACTGCCTGTGAGCGGGGCATGTGTCAATGTGATACCACCGTTATTTTGCAGGGGACCCAGCATCGGATCCGCGTTGACTTGATCCCCGCTTCCGTTGAAGCCGCAAGTGTTTCCACTGTCGAGATTATTTCCCTGAGAGGTAAGGAATCCTTCGTTGATAAAACAATTTCCGTCCGTGTCGGAACCGGCGAGGATGGAATTTTTGATCGCCATCGAGGCTGTGTCTTGGAAGATGTTGCCTCCCGTATCGGGTCCGCTGGCGATGTTGCCATTAAAAGTGGAGTTCAGTATGATCGCGTCTCCGCGATTGTAGAGTCCGCCTCCATTGTCGCTGGCGCTGTTGTTACTGACCGTGGAGTTGGTCAGTTTCATCGAGAAGCCCGAATGCTCGATGCCTCCGCCGCTTCTTGCCTGATTTTGTGTGAGCGTGCTGTTGAGCATGGTCAGGTCGCCGCTGTTGGCGATCCCGCCGCCGGAGGTCGCGGCAATATTCGAGGCGATTTGTGTATCCTGGATGATGGCGGTCGCGCCATTGCCCGCGTTCTGAATACCGCCTCCGATAACGGCTCTGTTGCTGATGACTAGACTATTCAACAAAGTCAGTTTTGCCCGAGGCGCGCCTCCTGTGACAATGACCCCGCCGCCGTTGGCGCCGCTGCCGGGATTCCCGTTTTGAATAGTGATGCCCGAAATGGTGATCGTTGCTCCCGGGCGAATGTCGAAGACACGATCCGTACCGTTTCCGTCAATGATGGTTTGACCGGCGCCCGATCCCTGGATGGTGAGGATGCCGGTCAGGTCGAGATCGCCGGACGCGGAATGGTCCTCATTGGCGCCAGCCAGCGTGAGGGTGAAAGTCGCCGGGAGAGGCAGGGATGAATCGAAGACAATGGTATCGGCTCCATTGCCTGCCGGGCAACCTCCCATCGCACGATCTGTATTTGCCGCGATTACAGCCTCCCTCAGGGAGCATTGACCGTCGTCTGCCAGACTGTCGAAGATGGTAGTGACGGTAATTGTAGAAGCGGCCAGTACGGGGTGTGCGTCGAACCAGAAACCAAACAGGATAATGGAGATTAACAACAAACGAAGTGGAACGTTGGGTTTTGTCATGAGACCTTTCAGGAACTGCCTGAAAATGGAATACAGTACATTATTGCAGACCGGCCCGGAAATAAAGCGTGCGCCCGGCGCGAAAATCGCTTTGGGCGCACGTCAGGTTCGGAATGAGCTGGTTATGGCTTTGACACCATGATCGTTGTGCCGTTACTATCGCCATCCGGGTCGTGGTTGGCTGTGGCGCTGTAAGAGTAGGATGTCAGGGTCGCATTTGTCACAGTCAAGGTGACGCTTGTGATGCTGGTGTTTAGTTTGGTTTTTGTAATATTGCAAACACCGTTTGTGTTGGTTGTGCAGCTGGCTGTCCCGGTCGTGCCGTTTGACCATTTCACATAGACTTTGACTCCAGCCAATGGTTTTTCACTCGCGTTGTGTACCCTGATCGTGACAATCGCTTTCCAGGTTGTGGATGTAGTGAGTACTGACCGGCGGTCAAGGTCACCTATGTGGAAGGCGATGAGCGGCGTACTGGTGGGCGTCGCAGGCGATGCCAGGATGGCGGTATTTGTTGGAAGCGCCGTCGGTGTGTTCTGGATCGGGGTAAAGGTGTAGGTGGGAAAAGCAGTCGGTGAAGCTGGGAGAGCCGTGTTTGTCGGGAGAGGCGTGGGTGTATCCGGCATGGGAGTTGCGGTTAGGGTGGGGATGGCAGTGGCTGTCGCAGAAGGCAGGTTGGTAAGTTGTTGATAGGCGGCAAGGAGGTTGATGCGACCATATCCATAAATGTCATCAGGGCCGGCAGCGCCAAGGTCAAAAGCAGATAGTCGCAGAGCGTCCTCTTGCTGAGAAACGGAAAGATCTGGCTGGGCTGAAAGCAATAATGCCAGCCCCCCCGCCACATGAGGCGCTGCGAGGGATGTTCCCGATGCGGTGGTATAAAAACCAGCCAAGTCGGTCGTAAGGATGTTCACGCCCGGGGCAACCAATTCTGGAAACACGCCAGAGGAGCCTCCGCATGTTGTCGGACCGCGGCTGCTCAGACCGTAGATACTGCTGTTGTTATTGATGGCGCCGACCGCAAATGCCGACGGGTTGTTGGCAGGACTGTAACTTGTATTTGCGTACGGACCGCCGTTGCCTGCCGCGAACACAGGCAGGATACCGGCAGCGCGCAAGGCTTGCAGGTCGGGTTCAAAATCGAGATAGCAGCCCGGATAGGCGAAGGTCCATGAATTGTTCACAATGTGGGGGGCGTCAGCCGTGGCGGGGTTTCCATCCGGGTTGAGAAGCCATTGATACCCCTGATGGATGGCGGTGGCAGTGGAACTGCCGGCGTCATTGAACATCTTGACCGCGATCCATTGGGCGTCGGGAGCAACGCCGATCGAAGAGCCGCTCACGTCGCTGCCAACCATTACTCCCATCGTCCATGTACCGTGGCCGCTGAGATCGACCGGCGCGGCGGGGTGCTGACCGTATGGATCGTACCAACTGTTCGCCCCGCCCCGCCAGCGGCTCGCAAGGTCGGTGTGCGCCATGCTCACACCGCTGTCCATCGTGGCCACCACCACACCCTGCCCGGTAAAGCCCATACTCCACAGGGCAGGCGCGTTGATAAGCGTAATGTTTGGTTGCGGATTGCTCAGCGCCTGTGGCGAGGCAGCCGGGACAATATCCAATTCGTCGGCTGTGATCGAAAGCACGTCGGGGTGTGCTGCAAGCTCCTGAATGGCATCCGGCGCGGCAATAACAGAAAAACCGTTGAAGATCCAGAAGGGGATATAAGAGACGACCTTGCCTTTCGACTCTTGATCCTCGAGAAAACTTTTCACCGGTCCCTGGGTCTTTTCCGCTGTTACCATGAGCGATTCGAGCACGCGGGAAGCCTGCTCGGCCCTCCCGACATTTCTCCCAGGTGGGAGCTTTGCCTGCTGGCGTAACTGCACGATGACAGTGACCGTCTCGTCCGCTTGAAGCAGATCGAGACGCGCCTGCAAGGCGGGTGAAATCTTGTTCGGCAAAGTATCCATGGTACGCCATGCGACCTGACTTTTGCCTGCTTGAACGCTGAGCGCTGGGGGAATCGCCAGGCTGACCAGTAGAATAAGAACTGCAAGGAGTGGCAATTTTTTGCTCATATACTATCCTTTTAGTTAGCGAATTATTGTGCCAGCGTGGGTTCGACTGCAATGTCGCCGAAGGCGATCGTGACGACTGTCCCGCGCTTGACGGCGTTTTGGGTGTTGGGGATCAGGTTGAAGTAGGTGCGTCCTGCGATGAGTTGCTGGTCGCGCATGTGCATATCTGCCATGAGCATCACATCGCCATTGCCTACGTAGACCATCGGCATGATGCCGCCGTCCTCTTCATCCACCAGTTGTGCGGCTTTGACCGGGTCAATGACTTTGTAGCGTACATCCACCATCCCGCCTGCGGCAGTGACGCCGACCAGCGTCACACGAATGCCATATTCCTGTTCCAGCATGTCGTTGGAGATGACCGTCTCGGGCAGGGGGTGTTCGACGTGCACATTGTTGCTGACGCCCAGTTGGTATGATACAAAACCGACCGCGACCACAATCGCTGCCATGGAGGTAATGAGGAGGGGCTGGCGATACTTGCCATGAAACAACGGGGAATGGCTGTTAACGATCCCGATCCACGGCTTTGAGATCAAGAGAATAACCAGGAACACAGCTTCCATGAGGATCGCAACGCCAACCGGATCACTCCATTCGGATACGACGATGCCGGGTACATTAGCTATTCTGCTTTGATAGGCTCCAAAAAGCGAACCGATAAAAATAAAGACCCCGATAGTCCAACCTGTCCAGAATCTTTGTCGCCAAATTCCGTATGCAGTGAAAAGGGATAATAGGAAAATGATAAAAAACAATCCGCCAATGAACATTGCCTTCGCACCTAATGGCGATCGGAATAATACGGCAAGATCCAGTCCCAAAACTGCAGATGTCACGCCGCATACATCCTTGGCTGCCTGATAGACCTGTGCCGATTTTGCGAGATGCAGGTATCCGATACCCGCCATCAGGCTCATGGCGCTGAAATAGATTTTCGGTTCCCCGGACCGGTTCCGGGCTGGCGATTCGGTTTCCTGGATGGATGAAGCAGCCCAGGGTCGGGTAAGAACGAATACGACAAGGAACAAACCCTCCGCGAGCATGGCAGGAATCCCGATGGGGTCGTACCATTCCTCCACTTCCATCCCGGGCATTCCAACCGTACGGCTTTGGATGTAACCGATGATGGAGCCGGCGGCAATGACGACTCCCAAAACCCAGCCCCAGCCCAATTTGCGCCGGGCAATCCCGAAAGCAGACACGAGCGAACCCAAAAAGTTGGCAAGGAACAATATTCCCATATATCGGGCTTCACTGTATTCTTCCGCCGCGGTGACGTAATGCAAGACCCCGGTGATAAGAATGAGGATAATGGCAAGCCGGTGAAAAAGTTTTTTGTTCATTCCGGTTCTCCTCGTGGGCGCTGTTCTCCAGAAAGTGAAAGGGGTAATGATTTCAAGTGAGCAACGTTTCGGTCTGGAGGCTCCGGACACTCCCGGAGCCTCCAGATTTACGCCTTTTATTGCAGGCTATGGAAGGTCGAATGCGTCAACATCATGGTTGGCGGCTGTCAAGCCTCGTGCAGTGCCATCGAAGTACACGGACCAGACGCCATTGTTGTAATACACGACATCTTCATCCTGGACGAGGCCGAAACCTGTGATCGTCGTGTCGGCGACAAACGAGAGGTAGAAGTGGGTGGCATCCACTACTTCAAGACCGTCCACATTGGCGGCGCCGGGCACGCCTGCGGTCGTGGCGTCGAAGAATCGGCTGAAGGTCGAGCCATTCCAGGAGTAGATATCGGCATTGTCAGCCGTGCCTGTCACGCCGGGCGGGTTGGTGTTGCCGAGCGTGGAGAAGTACAACACGCCGCCGCTGATGGTGAATGCGTCTATATCATGGTTGGCGGCTGTAAGACCCTGTGCAGTGCCATCGAAGTACACGGACCAGACGCCATTGTTGTAGTACACAATGTCTTCATCCTGGACGAGGCCGAAACCTGTGATCGTCGTGTCGGCGACAAACGAGAGGTAGAAGTGGGCGGCATCCACTACTTCAAGACCGTCCACATTGGCGGCGCCGGGCACGCCTGCGGTCGTGGCGTCGAAGAATCGGCTGAAGGTCGAGCCGTTCCAGGAGTAGATATCGGCATTGTCAGCGGTGCCTGCCACGCCGGGCGGGTTGGTGTTGCCGAGCGTGGAGAAGTACAACGGGTCTCCCTGGACTGTCAAAGTGGCGCTTGCCAGGGTGCTCCAGTTGCCGGCCGCGTCCCTGGCTCGTACGAAGATGGTATGGCTTCCGGGGGCAAGTGCAGAGACCGTCCCTGTCGGGATGCTGGCGGTGATGGATGTACTCGGGGAAGCCGAACCAACGGTCATGCCCGTCCCGGTTCCAGCCGCTCCGGCTGTATCTATAAAATATTCTGCGGACGTGATGTTGCTGTTGCCCGAGGCGGAATCATTCGCAGTGGCGCTGATCGAAACAGCCGAACCGCTCGTGCTGGAGGGTGTGAGCGTAAGCCCGCTGACGGTGGGCGCGGTCTTGTCAATCACCAGAGTGATCGTGGAGAATGGACCCCAGTTCCCTACCGAGTCCCTGGCGTGGACACTGATCACATGGTTGCCCTGCGACAAGGCATTGACCGTGAGCAAGGGGATGTAGGAATATCCGTTTTCGGAGGCGGAGTTGAACGACCCATCGCTCGGTGTGACGAGGATGCCCGTGCCGTTGGCGCCGACGGTGTCAATGAAGAACTCGGCATTGACCACGTTGGAGGTAATGGGACCTGCGCCGGGCTCCGTGAAAGTTGCGTCCAGGCGGACGGATTGGAAGGAGGGCGAGTAGGGGAGCGCGCCGTTATTCGGGTTGGGCCGCAGTTGCAGCGCGCTGGTGGCGGGTCCGCTGTTGTCTTTCTTGAGTTCAAGCGAAGCGAATGCGCCCCAGTTGCCGTAGGCGTCCCGGCTGTGGACATAGACCCAGTGGGAGCCTTCGGGCAGTCCGCTCATGGTCGCGGTAGGGATCGTCGCTGTCAATGCAACGATGGGCGCGTTCTGATTGAGGGTCATGGCTGTGCCAGAGCCGAAAGCGCCAATGGTGTCAATGAAGAACTCGGCATCGGTCACATTGTTGTTGCCGGAGGCGCTGTCGTTCGCGGTGGCGCTGAGCGCGACGTTGGACGTTCCCGTGCTGGGATTGGGACTTGCCGCCAACCCGGTTGTTGAAGGACCAGCCTTATCCAGCACCAGCGTGATGGATGTGAAGGCGCCCCAGTTACCTGCCGCGTCGCGACCGTGGACATAAATGTTGTGACTGCCGGACGGGATCGAACCCGGGTCGATCGTAGCCGTAACTGCCTCTGTCACCGAATCAAAAGCGCTGTCTGACGCGGCCAACGCCGCGCCCGTGCCGCTGACTCCGATTGAATTGATGAAGTATTCGGCTTGGTCCACGTTGTTCCCGCCTGTGGACAGGTCGCTGATCGTGGCATTGAAGGCGATGAGGCTCGATCCATTGGACGGATTGGGCGCCAGCGATAACCCGCTGGCAACTGGTCCGGTTGAGTCGCCGGAGCCGGGCGTGCCGGTCACTTGAATGAATGTGAGCATTCCGCCAAAACGTGTGCTGTTATTGATGAGGCGCAGGCTCGAATCATAGACCGCATACATCTGATTCGCCGGGGCGCTGGCCGGGATGCGGATGAGCACATCCGCGGTTTGACCGGCGCCCAGCGTTTCTGCGGCGGCGTAGTGAGGCTTGCCGAAGGGTTTGCCATCCATCGAAATGACCGAGTAGCGAAGACCCAGCACGCCGAGCGAACGGCTCTTGATCCCGGCATTGACGAGGCGCAGGAGGACCGTGTTCCCCGCCGCGGTGTCTATGTTGTCCGTCTCCGGGTATGCCTTGCCGTTGAACAGGAAGTAACGCGGGGTGTATTCGCGCATATTGTAGGTGGACGGGCTGGCGTTCAGAAGGGGATCAATCTCGCTCATGACGAGAACAGCCTCATCGTCGAAGGCTGAGTCGGGACCGTAGGTTTCGAGAGGCGCACCAGCCGGACGAACGATCAAGACACCGTACATGCCCATTGCCACCTGTCGTTCTCCATTGGCCGTTGGACCTGCCTGGTAGATGTAAGTTCCGGGTTGTAAGCCTGAATAGGTATAAGCCTTGGCGCCGCCACTCGCCACACCGGCAATATCCGACATGCCGGATAAACCGGGGATGGAAAGTGAAGTGGCTTCGGTCAGGTTGTTATTAAGGTTGATGACCAGGGTCTCGCCCGCATTGGCAATCAACGTGGGGCCGGGTAGCCCGGCAGGACTGACGTTGTCTGCTGCGTAGCCCCAGATGTTCACAACCACACTGTTGGGGAGGGTCAATGTTCCGGTCGTGGCCCACAGGTCACAAGTGCGGACGCCGCCGGCTTCCGTGCAGGTGGAGGCGGGCAATACTGCGGCCTGGGCTGATCCAGGAAAGGCAGACGCCAGCACGGCGAGGATCATAGCCAACAGAAGCAGTCCCGAGCGCATTTTATGCAATGTATTTGTTTTCATGAGAATTTTCCTCATTGCTTTCCTGCCCGTTATGGACAGCCTGTCGGCGGATCAATACGGGTGTAGGTTCCCATGCCGGTCATGACCGCGCCCCAGGAGGTAAGCTGGTACAAGGCGTGGTTATGGGCGATGTGATAGAACTCTCCGCATTGATTTTGGACGGTAGTCCCGACCGGGAGTTCTCCCTGCGAACCAAGATATGGGCTCCCGCTGAAGAACGTGCCGAAAAACAGGTCCAGGATGTTCGGGAAGGTAACAGGCACTGGATTGCTTTCGCTGTAGGCTTCGGGGTCCTGCCAGGTGAAGAGGGTATCCCACGCCTGGCCGGGTCCGACCGGGATGGAGTATTTGTCATACGCCAGATCTTCGAACGTGGAACTTTCAAGCAGGTTGCCGTCCCGTCCCACCACGCGCACGTTGTTTCCATGCGGATGGAAGGGGTAATCAATGCTTCCCACGCTGAGGTAACGGACCGCCGCGGGAAGCGGGTTCAATGTCGGGTGGTACGGGGTGATACGGACCAACGCGCCGTACGGTTGATCCGGAAGCCACGAGGCGTAATTTGGCGCCAGGGTATCGGGCAGCCCGCGTCCGTTGATGAACCAGTAGCGCGGATGGTAATTGCGCGTGTTGAACGGGCGGTTGCGTTCCATCGCCGTGCTGAGCGCCGGATCCACTTCGGAGAAAAGGTGGATGTATTCCCGGGCCGGGTCGAAAGCGGTGCTGGGATTGTCATATAACCAGTCAGGATGTCCCGCCGGGCGGACGACAATCGCTCCAAATAACCCCATGGGAACCTGGATGTCGGTTTCGGTGCCGCTCTGGTAAACGAATGTACCAGGACGTTCCGCCACGAAACTGTACGTTACCGAGCCGCCGCCTGCCGCGGCAGTCTTGGCGAGGGAGACGAGTGTCGCACCGCTGAATTCGGGACCGTCGGGCTGACCATCAGCCAGAACGTCATCCTGACCAGGGAAGATCAACGATATCTTTCGATTCAGCGTGTTGTGTACAACGACGGTGACTGTATCTCCCTGGTTGACGCACAACACCGGTCCCGGATATTGGAACGGATCATTGCCGGATGAAAAGCCCCACATATAGACGACATTGCCATCCGGCGTGCCAATGTAACCGCTGTTCGTCGTGAGGGTAAAACTGGGACCATTGGTGCAGACCATCCCGTCGGTTTGCGGTCCCTGGGCGCTCACTGCTCTGGTGTCGAATGGGACGGAAACGATCATCAACACCAGCGCAAAAACAGTTGCCAGAATCCTCTGCGGTTTTAGGTGAATACGTTTGTTCATGTTAAACTCCTTTATCCCGGGCTGGCTTAGGTGTTCGGTTCCGTTTGAGCGGAAAGAGTGCCGGCAGGGTGGACGCGGATCTCTGTCATCTGCTTGCCTACGCCAAAGTCGCCGATCGAATGGGACATGGTGAAGTTGCGGTTATAGAGCAGGTAGGTATCCGGGCCGCTTCCGCCGGAATGGGGTGGTGCGGTGAAGATCGCATCCACGCTCTCGCCTGCGCCGATCACGATCGTGTTGGCGAGGTAGCTGAGATCGGTCCCGCCATTTCGCAGGAAGGTGGCGTCCTTGCCGACCACGCGCATCTGGATGCCCTCAAGGACCATTGATGCCTGCATAAACCCGAGGTTGGTGAAACGCAGCAATACCTGCTCCCCGGCGTTGCATTCCGCGAGGGAACTGATCGGCTGGTATTGAAGGTTGGGGAAGCCAGCCGGGGCAATAAGATCGCCGTTTGCGTCGTAGCCCTGTCCGTTGGGGGCAAGGGTATCTGGATAGACACGACCATTGATCATCGAGAAGTCAGGTTTGTAATCGCTCCACTCGGGGAGTTGGATGTGCGAATCCGCCCAATGCGAATCCACCCACATCTCACTAAGATGCATGCCAAACTCGCGGTCATAGCCGGTGGACCCGTCGCCATCATTGAAAACAAATTTCCCGCTGGGGTAGAGCGATGTATTTCCATTCTGCGCGGGTCGGACGAAGACCAGGCCTGTCATGCCCATTTGGACGTGTTCCACATCCTCGACATGGCAGTGGAACATGTACGTGCCGGGGTCATGCGGACGGTACACGTAGGTGAAGGAGCGGTTCATCGGCACCGACACTGATGAGGAAGGTTCGCCGTCAAAGAAGGGGATGGCATTCTTGAAGCCGTGAAAGTGCACGGTATGGGCGTCGGTCAGATCGGGGCGCATTTGCAGGCCGAGGTTGCGCAGCTCGAGCCTGAACTGCTGGTTCTCGTCAATCCAGAACATGGGCGCGGAGTGCTGCGCTTTCATCTTTTGGTTCAGGATCTGTTCGTCGGTCTGACCGGTGACGTCACGAAAGCCGAAGATGTAGGTGGTGAACAGGCTGGGGTCGGGTGAAAGATCGTCGGGGTGATAAGGCGAGGGCGTGGGAAGAGGCGGGAGGTACATCCAGCCATCCGTGGCGGCAAAGACCCTGTCTGGCGCCTCCATCTGCGCCAATGCCACCAATTCGGGTGAGATGAATTTCCGCAGGAACCCGACGCCTCCGGCGGCAAGCAGTCCGCCGCCCGCCAGTTTGAGAAAGGTCCGACGGCTTACACGACCTGTAGAGTTGTTCGATTTCATAAGGTACTCCTCTTGGTTGTCATGGAGGAGGTTGAAACCAACCTCCTCCATGATGCACGGATGGTTTTCCTAGGGCAACGTGCCGCCGCCGAAGTCGTCGAAGCGGGCGTCGTTGGGGACGGCAAAGCCGGTGTTGCGGAGGAACCAGACACCGATCTGACCCGTGTCGGCGGCCAGCGAGGCGGGCCAGCCTGCCACCGAGCCGTTCGGTTGTGTGACATTCACCATTCCAATGGGCGTGCCGTTCCTGTACACGATCACAGTGCCGTCTTCATAGGTGCGGGCGCCAAGCACATCGCCATTCACAAAGTTCACGCCTGTGAAGGTGGCTCGCAGGTTCCAGTTCGGGCTGGGGAAGGATGCGGGCGTCAGCGTCCAGACCTGGATCCGGCTGTTGGCAGGGTTCGGGCTGGGATCGTAGAGAATCTCAATGGCGCTGGCTGTGCCGCCGGGGCTCGCGCAATTGGTCGGGAAGTTACGGACTTTGAGCAACAGATCGTGTTCGGCGGCAGACGGAACCACTTTCGAGAGGGTCAGGTAGGCTTCCTGGTTAGCTCCAAAGGAGCTTGCATTCCAGTAGACAAAGCCGTTCGAACGTACCTGGACATTGTTACCGTTGATCCGGTAGACGCCGGTTCCAGTACAGCCGCTCCAGTTGGCGCCCAGGGCGCCGTTGGCGCGATTGAAGTTGTCGAGAATGCCCATCTCCGGGAACGCACTGGGAATGATGTCCGTATCGGTCGCGCTGTTGTTCGCCAGGTCCGGGTCGGTAACGTTTACCGGAGCGCTGACCGCGGCGGTGTTCGATACGCTACCCGTCGCGCTGGGTGAAAGAACGGCGGTTGCAGTCAACGTTGCACTGCCGCCGTTCAACAGGTTTAGGGAGGCGCTCAATGAATTCCCGCTGTTGATCAACCCGGCGCAAGTCGAGCCGCTGGTGGCGGTACAGGTCCAGCTCACGCTGCTGAAATCCGCCGGGAAGTCGTCCGTCACGGAGGCTCCCGTTACGGCATGAGGTCCACCGTTGGTGACGACAATGGTATAGGTGACCGTGCTTCCAGGCAACGCGGCATACCGGTAGTCCGTCTTTGTGATCGAAAGGTTCGATGTGGTTATGATCGTGTCCGTATCGTTTGCGGTATTGTTGGCAAGGTTCGGGTCGAATATTCCAGCCGGAACACTGACATTGGCTGTATTGGAAAGTTGGCCCGAAGCGTTATTTGCCACGCTTCCACTGGTGGTCGTAAAGGTAATCGTACTTCCCACAGGCAGATTGACCGTCCGATTGATGTTGCCGTTGCCAGCGACTCCGCCGCCGCAGGTTGCCCCGCCAGTGGTAGTGCAGGTCCAGCCGATCGGTCCGCTCAGAGGCGATGGCGTTGGGAAAGAATCCGTTACGGTTGCGCCGGTAACCGCTGATGGTCCCGCATTGCTGACTGTAATGGTGTAACGGATCTGGTCGCCGGGAGAAACGGTCGTCAGGTTATCCGTCTTGGTGATGGATACATCCGCTGTCACAGGCGTTTCGTCAGCGCCGATCTCGTAGCCACCGCTGGAAGGACGTATATGCCCGTCAATATCTGTAGTCGGCGCATTTGTACCGGACTTGGAGCCCGCGCCGGTATTGACCGCAGGCGATGTATCGAGGATGTGATAGTCGCCGAGCAGATTGGGTGTGGCATCGGTGGTGATCATCAGGATGTCCACGAAGCGGGGGTTGCCGCGCCAGGGGAGGGCGCGCACCGTTGTATCGTAGGTGGAGACCACAGCTGGATCAGCGCCGACGATATTCGATCCACTGGGAACTGTCCCGATGGTGACCTGCATGATGGAATTGGTTGGGGAAAGCAGACCAACGCCGTCGGAGACGCCGAGGTCCCATTGATTGACCGGGTTCGGGTCGCCCGCCAAGCCGATGCCTGCCACCGTGCTGCCGACAAACGTCCCAGCCCGGTTATCCCAGAAGATGTTGTTGAACAACAACGGATCGCTGAAGATCGGCGAGCCGCCGGGCAGGGTGGCTTGCAACAGATTGCTGTTGCGCGAGGTGGAGAATCCGGCCGGGGCGGGCTGACCGTTGCTGGTCATGGCGGTGGCGGTCGTGATGTTCTTCATCACCGTGTTGTTGAAGAAGCGGACATCCGGCGCATCGTTCAGCGAAACGCCGCCGCCTTCGTGTGTGGAGATGTTGTTGACGATGATATTGTTGTACACGTTGTACGGGAAATTACCCGCCATGAGGAAGCGCAGACCGCCGCCATCGTCGTTCGCCAGGTTGTTCTGGACCAGGTTGGCGTATACGTTCACAGGACCGGCGCCAGGGGTGAGCAGGTTCGGGTCGGAGGGCAGTTCGCCCGCGATCATGACGCCGCCGCCTTCATCGTAAGAACGGTTGAAGTAGATGCGGTTGTGGTGGATGCTTCCATCCGAGCTCAAACCGTAGTGACTGATACCGCCACCGTATTCCGCCGAGAAGTTGCCGCAGATGTCATTGCCGGCCACTTCGTAGCCTTCGGTGCCGGAGTAGATGGCGATCGCTCCAGCCAGGTTTGTGCCTCCGTTGGCAAGGATGCGGTTATTGGCGATGCGGACGAAATCGTTCTGGTTGTCGTTGTATGCGCCCGGCAGGTGCGGTGTGCCGAGGCGGATCGCACCGCCGTAAGCGCCGCCGTTGCTCTGCAGGATGTTGTTTGTGATTTCCAGGTAACGGGCGTAGCCGTTGACGTAGATGCCGCCGCCTTGAACGCCGGAGACCTCATGAACGCTCGGATCGGTGTTAGGCACGATCTGGTTCGGGAAGCCCTGCTGGTCACCGCCCTGGATGATGAAACCATCAATGCTGGCTGGGTTGGTGTCGTTGAAGTTGCCGTCCTGTGCAACCACATAGACCACCGGACCTTCGAATATGGCCTGGTTGCCACTCCAGCTCAGACCGGCCATGAACACGTTCCATGCTTCGGCGTAGGGGGTGTCACCGGCAACGCCGCGTCCATCAATGACGGAGCCGGGTACTTTTGTTCCGTTCGCGTAGGAACCGCCAGGTCCCACACCTTGCAGGTTCATCTTGGCATTGATGACCACGTTCTCAAGATAGATGCCTGTCGCAGAGGGATAGACCACCACCAGTCGCGGGCGGGCGCCGGTCGCGGCTGCAGCTGCATCTATGCCGGCCTGAATGGTGGCATAGGTCCTTCCCGGCCCAACTTCAAAGACGCGCGGGTTGTACCCTCCACCCCGGACGTGGAATTTGAGGCCGTTGACAGTCGTTTTTCCACTGGCGGCTGTGATCATCATCTGGTGAGGACCGATCGGCATGTTGCTCGGAATGGTGGCGGTAATGCTGGTGTCGCTCCAGGCAGCGATGATAAGCGGGATATTGTCAAACGTTACTCTGCCGGTGGTCGCGCCAAACCCAAGTCCGGTGATCGTGAAGCTGTTGTTGCGATTTCCGTAGGGTTGCGAGACTTGGAACAATTGCGGAGTGGCGTCATCTAGCGCGCATTGTGGAGGACTGCTGAAGAGCGAGCCGCCTGCCAATACACCGGGAACAATTTGCGTCGGCGCGAGATCCGAAGGGATCACCAATCCGGAGTAGATCTCGAAGCTGGCGCCGATGGTCCGGTATTGCGGGTTGTAGCCGGGCAGGTCGGGGTCGTTGCCCAACATGTAGTAGACATTCGGGCAGACGCCGGAAGGTGTGGGGCAGTTGACCGAGTGGGTGGAGGGAAGCAGAATTTCGAACACACCGTTCGGGTCCGAGGTCATGGTCGCGACGAGGCGATTGGTGAAATCGTAGATGCCGATCGGCATGAGCGGAGCGCCCGCCTTTTCACCGTACATCAAATCCTGAGGGTTGGTTGAAACGGTCAGGTCGTCAATGATGTAGCCTTTCCACTTGCCTGGGATCGGGACTTCAGTGAAGTAGGTGAAGGTTGGGGCAATGGACTTGCCGTTATTAAGTGGCACCAGTTTGACATTGCACAAGGGCTTTTGCATGCCCTCGAAGACACTGCCGCCTGCATCGGCGAACGATGGATTAACAACCGCGTCCGGTCCATCCGCCCCGACACCTGCCACATCCACAACGTGCATTGCTCCAGCACAAGCCGGGGGCGGCACGGCGGGAATGAACTCATCGCCGCCAAAGATGTTGATGTCCTCTTCACGCACCACCTGGTACATGGGTCTGCCGAGGCTGTCGAGCGGGGTGACCACTTCGACGAGGTAATCGTCTGCAGGGATCTCAGCGCCGACAGGTTCGTCGGTGGCGCCAAAGCCCGAGTAGACAGTATCAAAACCGTAGTTACCATCAAGCGTGGCAAATCCGGTCTGGAACTGTGTGCCCATCAGAGGACCTTCGAGACAGCGTTTGCCGGTCGGGTCTGGCGGCAGGACCGCCTGGTCGGTGGGGTACGCCAGCGGATTACCGTTCGCGTCGCGGGCGATACAGTCGGTGGGCTGTTCCCACGTCTCGGTGATCGCCGTGCTGACGATGGGACCAACCTTGTAGTTGCCGCTGGCATCCAACTCCCATGTGCCGCTCGGGTCACACGGTTCGCCTGCATTCGTGCCACAGGCAACGCCGCCGGCGGTCATGTCCCTGGCAATGGAGCCATCGGGGGCGAGTTCGTAGGTTTCAGTAGGATCGCAAGGCGCGCCGGTCGTTCCGCACCAGACGGGTTTGGAGAGTGTGACCAAGAGTCCGGGGATACCGGGAGCCCAGCCTTCCACTGCCTGGTATTGCGCGTCCAGTTCGTTGCGGGTCACGTCATAGAAGACCGTGCCGACGATCCCGCCGTTCGCGCCGAAGGAATATGGGCGAACGCCCCAGTCCAACCGTCCGGCTTGACCGAGGATGGGCAGGAATCCCACATCCACACCTGCGCCAAGAACGGTCGTTTCATCCGGCTGGTTTTCCACTTGATAAGTAACGCCGGTGGTGTAGTAGCGGTCGGAGTAAGCCTCGAGGATCATCCACGAGCCCATTGGGTATGCTTTCTCGAAGACGTAATACCCGTCTGCATCAGTGACTGCCGAGATAGACATGCGGTCAATCTCGCTGTTGTCGCGATCCTTCAGCACAACCAGATAATCCGAAATGCCGGGTTCGCCGGGGTCACGCTTGCCGTTGAGGTTCAAGTCATTGAAGACATGCCCCTCAACTTTGGTAAACCAACCGGTCAGCATCGGCGTACCAATGTCTGTCATCTGGCCGTCGGAGACGGTGACCTGGATCCAATCGAGAATATAGTGCAGGTTCTTGTCCCACCAGGTGAACAGGTAGTTGCCGTCCGGTACGTTCGTGATGGCAAATGTGCCATCGGGATTCGCCGGTGCAACATACACAGCCTGGTCGCCGCTTTGCAGGTCGGACAATGCCACCCAGCCATCTGTGATGGGGCCGGTCACTTTGGTGCCAGTAAAGCCGGTCCAGATATCGCCAAAGTATGGAAGGGCGTTCTGCTGCGGCAGGTAAACCGATGCAGAAACGAGCGTGCCTGAAATGCCGCCGGTTGCGCCGGAGTTTAAATTGTCCATGGGCTTGACGAAGCCGAACATGGTCCATGGGAAGGGTTCGGCCGCGACGACAAATTCATTGTCCAAACCGGTGGCGCCTTCCTGCAGCCAGGTGTCCCAACTGGGGGAGCCTTCCAGCGTGGTGGTTTCGGTCCAGTCGGTGCCGGGAGGCGGCGCGACCAGCACATCGTAGCGGCTGGTTCCCAAGTTCGGGATTGTCATGTCGCCATTGACATCGCTGGTCGTACAGCCGTACAGATTTATGCCGGTCGGGTTTCCGCCTGCGTCATAAGTGGTGCAAAGCGGATTGCCGAACACGTCCGTGGAGACCTGCCCGAGGATGTCGTTGATGATGACGTGGAAGCCTTCGAGGCCGTGTTCATCTGTATCGAATTGTCCGTTGACGGATGCGTTGTCTTCAAAGACCTTGATGCGCATGGTTGCAGACGGAAGCGGATGAGGCTGTAACCCCACGGTAACATCGCCGGTGCCTTCCATCGGCATGGTGATATGGATGCCTCCCATTTTGTAGCCATCTGCCAGGACGCTGATCAGGTATTTGCCATCCGGCAGATCCAAGCCGCTCAGGATGTTTCCATTGAAGTCATCCTGGGTGCCTTGGGTGTAGATCGGGGCAGCCCCGGGGACGGCGCGGATGGAGGGCCAGTCACATGAGTCCGGGTACCCCGGGTCTTCCGGGGAGCAGCCGGCATTCCTCGGCTGGAAAGGATCTCCCGTGTTATCCACGTTGATCAAATATTTGTATTCGGCAACCGGGGAGGAATTGCTGGCGTCCACAACAGCCAGGGTCAAATGGTTGGTGGAGGGGGCAGGCGCGGGTTCGGCAAGAACCGGGCTGGCCTTTGCCAGTGGAGCAAACGTCCCGATCACCATGATCAAGACCATGAGGATGGAAGCGTTCCGACGCCACGTATTATTCTCATGGCGTGTTGAATGGATTTGGTGCGTTTGAGTCATCCTTGACCTCCTTCGAAAAGTAGTATTTATTGCAGTTTGAAAAACAATTTGGGGTTTTGGGGGACGAATTTCCTCATATGCAACAGCCTCCATTTCTTTTTCAGGATGACGGTTCAGCCTTGATAAGATTTATGACTTCTATCAAATCCCTGGATGAACTGAGCAGCCTGGTGCGGCAGCGAATGACGTGCATTTGGTTGGAATCTTCACTGATCACGATCACAGGCAGATTAGGGACGTTGGTTAACAAGTGAATCATCAAAGAATTCTCGAGAAAAGGCGCCTCCTCCTCCAGCAGGATCATGTCTGGTTTTGCCTCTCTGATTTCATCCAGCAGGCTGTCGAAGTCGAAGGTTTTGTTTTCGTACAGATCAAGATCATCGGCCATGTCGGTTAAAAGACTTGCGACAAGTTGTTGGAACAATGAATTCTTCTGTCCGATGAGAAAACACTGTTTAGCCACTGGAATGCACCTAAAAAGGATGTAAATTATCCATATTAGGATACATCGTCTGAACGAGAAAGTCGATTGCCCGCTATCAAAAACTGGAATCAAAAAAGGACCATTTTCGCTGGCCCTTTTTTGAAAAAGGGTTAACCCTTGTGGTTAACCCTTCCAATGGAGTTGCGCCTTTTCTATTTGCCGGCAGAGGCGGCTTTGCTTTTTTTCAGCCCCATCTGTGCCGCCAGAGCACCGGCCTGGCGGCGGTTTTCCACGCCGAGTTTCTCAAGAATACTGTGAATATGGTGTTTTACGGTGTTCTCAGACAGATATAACCGCTGGGCGATCTGTGTATTGGATGCCCCGCTTTGCAGTTCAACCAGAATATCCATTTCCCGTGGGCTTAGTTTTGCCATCAGGTTCTGGGATTGGGGGATCGGTGTATTTCTTGAATATTCTACGATTTTGCTCATCATTTTCCGGGACATTGCAATTTCGCCCTTGGCGAGCACCCTGAGACTTGTAATCAGGGATGTGCTGGATACGTTCTTGAGCATATACCCCCTCGCTCCCAAGCGGACGGCCTTCAGAAGATTTTCATCTGTTTCAAATACCGTCAGGAAGACGATCTTGCATTCCGGCATTTCGTCCAATATCGCTTGCGTTGCGTCCAGCCCCGTCCCGTCGGGAAGCGAGAAGTCCATAAGGATGATATCTGGTCTGTGCTCAAAGGCTTTTTCGATGCCTTCGGCTACAGTGCCCGCCTGGTCCACCACATAAAAATCTGGTGTGGATTGAAACAGACTGATCAGCCCGTCCCGGAATAAAACGTGATCGTCAATAACCAAAATGCTCTGCGAAGTCTTCTCTTGATCGTTCATTCGGACTCCATTTTCCCTGACTCAAGCGGGACGGATATCGAGACAACCGTACCCACACCTGCTGAAGAATTGAACGAAAGATGACCTTTTATGCTTGCTATCCTTTCTTTCATGATCTCCAGTCCGAAATGCTCGCCAGTGTCAACTGCCCCCGGCTCGAAGCCCTGCCCGTTATCCGCCACGGAAATATCCAGAAAACTCCCGCCCCATGAAACAAGTACGGTCACCTTTTTGGCATTGGCGTGTTTTTCGATATTGGCAAGGACCTCCCGGAACGCGAAAAAAATCAATTGCTGGGTGTTAGCAGGCAAATTGACTGCCTTGCCGGTGGATTTGAACTCCAGGTCGAACTTTGCCCTGTGGGAAACTGTCCGTGAGTGTTCGCGCAATAGATTGGCAAGGTGGGGGATGGTCTCCGGTTGGATCTTTTTGAGAATGTCACGCACGATCTCATAAGACTCGTTGGCCACTTCACGCAATCTTTCCAGTTCCGGTTGTATACCCTTCAAATGCCTAACCTGCTCATTGTTGCTGAGTTGATCCAATTTCATGTGCATGTATCCCAGATTCTGTCCCAACTGGTCGTGCACGAACGACGATACGATGCGCCTTTCAGCCATGGCTACCTGGGCGGACTGCATTTCAGAGAGTCTTTTTCGGTCCTGGCTTGTTTGAAGGACGGCAACGATTTCATCTCCAATGTTCTTGAATATTTGCTCTTCATCTTGTGAAAGACTTGAGCCGGGGGTGAGTCGAAACGCGAGCACAGTGAACGGAAAGTTTTGCAGGTGCAGCCCCAGGCTGTAAGAGGGGGAATCAGATACTCTGGTGCTTCCTGCGCTCTGGCATAGGTGGAAGGTGAACCTTTCGTTGGGTTCTTTATCGAGGCACTTTTTACATGGAATTGAGGGATCCCAAACGCCATTACCCCCTGATTGAGCGTATGCCTGCCAGTGTCCACTTTTTTCGAGTTTTCCGCTCGCAGGGTCGGTCACCAGCAGATAGGCTTCATCAACAGTTGTGATGTTGCTGGGTATTTCGGTGATTTTTTTAATAAGGGTCTCCCAATCCTCGTTCGATGTCAGTTCCAGGTTAAGCCTGTGTTTATACTCAAGTATTTTTATGGCCTGCTTATGAGCGCGGGTTGACCGCGCAAACAACTCTATCAATACGCCGGTTGAAACCAGAAGGACCGCGTATTGAAACACCTCAAAATAATGAAATACCTCATCCAATATCCGTAAAACGAGAAATTCCTGGACTTCCACCCATAACAAAGAAAGACCGATGATGGCAAGTATGAGCCAGCGCCACTTTTCAAGCGATTCAGCCAACAACTTTGTAAATTTCCCGCGATTTTCCAAAAGTGGTTTCATAGGAATGATTATAATGCCTGAGTACAAATTTCGTCAGGACTATGGAGCTTGGATCTATTTCGGACAATTATTATATGATTAAGACGGAAAATTTATTCTTTAGTTACGATATGCGGAGTACATTTCGCTATGAGGTATTGCTGATTGTAAATCCTTTTGGATCAATGAAGCCAACCCTTCTTGATATGTGTTGCCCGGCTGCAATCGTTATGCTAGATCGCGGGTTCGATAATGAACTGTGTCGTTTCGAGGACTGTGCCAGAGACGCAGGTTCCATTCATCTTATGCACTGCGGAAAGCAGGTTCTCGAAATTATAGTCCTGTTTGTACGTGATGCCATCCTCCACGCGGCAGGTCACACCTGCACTCCCTGGCACCGCCCGCCAGGGCAGGTGTGCGCCAGGTGCAAGTGTATTGCCGTTGGGGTTGTACTGATAACTGCTCACTGACGACTGATCACTGACCGAAGTCACCGCATGTTTGTGGGCGGGGTCGTCGTAGTGGTAGAGGGTCGGGTTGGAGGGAGG
>JAANMU010000187.1_pt1 | contig 80172 bp, 62 predicted proteins | sample 7279701 | NCBI WGS metagenome assembly JAANMU01 (sample SAMN14094539, study PRJNA606508) | bioreactor metagenome | isolation source: A lab-scale SPAN reactor treating ammonium-rich wastewater day 57 | place: Ireland: Galway | collected 2017-03-13 | reverse complement strand
TCGTTGGCCCCCCCTCCACCCATCTCCCCTTCGCCAATCCGTTCCCACCACCCGGGAATCCTAATTGTCGCCGACGGGAAATTTAGTTGTCGCTATACAAGGCTGTAATCTTCGCAAAAACGCTCTAGGCGAAACTCCGGCCGAAAACTACAATCTCGCGCCATTTTCCACGCTGGCGTGCGCGCCGGTCTTCTCGGAATATCTCGCGAGTGCCAGTCATGGACGATCTACTTGCTCCGTCCTATCGGTTCGTCCCGCGCCGCGGCCGTCTTCGCCGCGGCTTGGGCATCGTCGTTTTCATCCTCCTGGGCCTTGTCGCGTTGGCTTGGTTCTTGCCGGCGATCGTCGCCTCGACGTCGCTCAAGCATCGGTTGGTGAAGGCAGCGATCCCCTGGTTTCATGGCGAAGTCGCACTTGGAGAGGTCTCGCTGGGTTGGCTTTCGCCGGTCAAGGTACGCGGACTGACGATACACGACGAACACGGCGAACCATTGGCCGAGGTCGAGGAAGCGACAACCGCCAAGCCGCTGTGGGAATTGCTTCTGCATCCGCGCCAAGCGGGCGAGGTGCGGATCACGCAGCCTACGGTTTATTGTGCGATTCGCGACGGCTGCAGCAACTGGGAAGACGCCTTGGCGCCTTTTCTGACGGGCGAATCAAGCGGTGGAGTAACCTGCGTGGTCAAGGTGGTTGACGGCGCCTGCGTGATTCGTGAACACGACGCACATCCCGAAATCGCGGCCCGCCATATCGACGCAATCTTCGCCTTATCTGGCGACAGCAATCCGCAATATCGCGTGCAGCTTGCCGCGCAAATTTCGGATAGCGCCGTCGGCGGCGATCTCAAACTCAACGGCGAATGGCGTCCTGCGGCAGCCCCTTGGGGAGTTGGCCATGCGAAGGTGGAGACTCACGGAGCGCCGCTCTCGGCAATCGCGCCGATCGCCACGCGCTGTGGCATATTCGCTAGTTTGGTGGGCCGCGCCAGCGTTCGCGGCGAAGTGGAATTGACCGAGAAAGGAGAGCGAACCTTACGACTGAAGCAAGTCGCGGTCGAACAACTGACTGCTCGTATTCCAGCGCTATTACACGACGAAATTCGTCTCAGCCAAGTCGATGGTTCCGGCGAAGTCGGTCTGACCGACCAGGCAATTGTGTTCCGCGACGCGCGCCTGACGTGCGATGTCGGCGCGGCACAACTCTCGGGATCCGCGCCTTGGGAAGCTCTGTCAGGTAGCGAATGGCTTTCGGCGCTGCGCCGTTCGACATTCAACATCGACGGGGAACTCGACTTAGCCCGTCTGGCCAACGTTCTTCCCCAAACGCTACGACTGCGGGAAGGACTACGGGTTACGTCGGGCGTGGTGCGACTTGCCTGCGTCACGCAAGACCAGGAACCAATGCGCCGATGGCAGGGACGTTTGGAAGCGAGCGGTCTGGCGGCAACCCATCAAGGCCAGCCTATTACGTGGGATAGACCACTTACGGCGGCCTTTGCCGTGCGCGACGCAACGGAAGCGCCAGTGGTGGAACAACTGACTTGCGAGTCAGATTTTTTTCGCGCCCAGGGGCAAGGCACGTTGGACCAGGGCGGTCTTTCCATCCAAGGCGATCTCTCAAAGCTGGCGACCGAACTGCAACGCTTCATTGACTTGGGCGAAATGCAATTTGGCGGCGAGTTCAACGGCCATGCCCAATGGCGCCGCAACGAGACGGGCCGGACGCTTGCCGATGGCCAAGTGCGCCTTACCGATTTTCAATGGTCCGCTCCCGGCCGGCAGCCCTGGAGCGAACCACAATTGACGGCCGGCTTTACCGCGCAGGGCGTAGTTGACCAACAGGGATTGAGCCACATCGATCATGCCCAAGTCGAAATACAGGCTGGCAATGACGCCGCGATGGCGCGCCTCTTGGCGCCAATGCAAGGTTGGGACTCCACAACGTCGTGGCCCGTGCAATGCGAGGTTCGAGGAGAATTGGCGTCGTGGCTGCCGCGTCTGGAGAATGTCGCCACCGTTCCTCATTGGAAAATGGAAGGCCGAATGACGCTTGCCGCCGCAGGCGCCGTTTCGCCCCAACAGGCCCAATTTCAGAATTTTACGGCAACCTTGGAGTCGTTCGATTTTCAGGGAAACGGAATGACGATACACGAACCGCGCATCGAAGTTCAGGGCAATCTTGCTTGGACGGCCGAACCGGCGCGTCTCATGTTCCAACAAGCAAGCTTAACGTGTAGCGCTGTTGCGTTTCGCGCAGAAAATGTTTCGCTTGACCTTCCGCCCGCGAAACTGAACGCGGTAGGCAATATCGACTTTCGCAGCGATTTGCAGCGTGTTACGCAGTGGACACAACCTTCGGCAACGTCGCCCTTGCCGCGGCTTTCGGGGATGGCTGTTGGTTATATCCGCGTTCAACCCGCGGGAGCGGCCTCACAGGTCCAAGCCGCGGCGGACATAGAGAACTTTGCCTACGAAACACCTGTTCCGCCTGCCGCGCCGCGTGCACCAACGATACCGGTATCGCAAGCTTCCGCTTGGGCAACGCTTTGGCGCGAACCACGGTTGAATCTTACTTTCAACGGAAGTTACGACGCCAACCAAGATGCGCTCGAGGTTCAGCAAATGACTGCGGCGGGAGGCGCCGTTCAAGCGATTGCACGAGGGCAGATTACCGATGCGACCACGGTTTGTCGCGTGAACCTGACCGGCGAGTATGACTACGACCTGACCAAGCTGGTCGCCCTCCTGCGTCCTCGGATTGGTGATGACGTGACGATGACCGGACGCGGGCCACGGCCGTTCACACTCCAAGGGCCGGTTTTGCCGCCAGCGGTTAATTCAGCGAGCGCTGCCTCGGCGCCCCTGGTTTCCAACGAGCTGCGCGGCGCAACGAGCGTGGCTTGGTCCTCCATCGCGTATACGGGAATCAAGGCAGGCGCTGGCGAAGCGCCAGTCGAATTAAGACACGGCGTTCTGCTTGTCGGCCCGCTTGATTTGCCGGTGAGCGAGGGCCGCTTGACCGCCGCGCCGAAAGTTCTGCTTAACGCCACGCCCATGGCGGTGGCGCTCGACGCAGGCCCGGTCTTACAGAATGTGCGTCTCTCGCCCGAACTGTGTCGCTCGTGGCTGAAGTACGTGGCGCCGCTGGTTGCCGACGCAGCCCAAGCGGAAGGGCGATTTTCCGTCGAATTAACCCAGGCGGCACAGCTCACGTTGGACGTTCCTTGGCACAGCACTGTGCGCGGGGTCATGAAGGTGCATACCGCGCAGGTCGGCCCGGGGCCGCTTTCTCGCCAGTTCTTGACGCTCGCGGAACAAGTCAAAGCGACGGTCGAACGCAAGCCATTCACGGCGGCCTCAACAGGCTCCAACGTCTGGCTGCAAATGCCCGAACAGGCGATCAGCTTTGAAATGTCGGGCGGTCGCGTCTACCATCGCGACTTGCAAATGGTGTCGAAGGACGTGACCATCCGCACGCGCGGCTCGGTGGGGCTTGACCAGAGCCTTGATCTACTGGCGGAGGTTCCCGTGCAAGACCGGTGGATTGAACGCGAACGACTGCTGGCGGGCTTTCGCGGGACGGCAATTCAGATTCCGGTTGGCGGCTCGCTCACGTCGCCGCGGCTAGATCAGCGCGGCTTGGAACAGTTTGGCAAGCAAATGCTTGGCGACGCCGCCAGACGTTTACTCGAGCAAAACCTGAACGGCGCGCCCGACGTGCGAAAGGCGCTCGAAGGGCTGTTTCGCGGCCAATAGCGTCTGGAGCGCGGCGCTCGAAACCAGTTTTCATTCGTGACGTCCATTTGTCGCAAAGCATCTCGGACGGTTGCCGACGGAACCGCCGCTACGGCGCGCAAAGCGCATGGTCTGCCCGGCAGGCCCGAAACTACAGTGCCGTTAAATCGACAACCTTGCCGTCCGAACCATGCCCGATGCTATTGAACACGGCCAAGTCGATTTGGAAGCGGATCATCCTTACCGATCCGTCGCCCAGGACGAACATCATCCCCGCTGGGTGCGCTGAGCCAAACTGGTGGCCTTCCTGGGTTGGAGGAGTTCGTCGATCCGAAAGGGGCTGATAACCGGTATATCGCACCGTATCGGGATCCCAACCATCCGTCCAACCACAGTCGTCATGCCAGGCGCCGCTTTGATACTGGGTACTTTTGACCCACTTTTCGCCGACTGCGAGCGTATTCGATAGGCCATCGGTGACATTGGAGTCCCGGCTAATGCGGTTCGTCTCGGAACGCACCAGGATTCCGTTATAGGTGGTATTCGCCGGCACGCCCCAAATGTCGCCATACCAGAACTGGTCCCACGAATTCGGGGCATCAGCCGGCGTGGCGCTAGCATAGTCGATCAGCGCATTGCCGGTTGACGATGGCTGGGCGGGGCGACGGCTAGGACAGAAGTAATAAGAGATGGCTGTGCCGCGCACGGTCGGGTCAGCGGATCCCGACGCTGAGGACTTGGCAAGGTCATACAAGGCTTGCTGTTCGATGTACGGAAGGATTTGCACCGCCCATCCCGGTCCGTTTTTTCCAGGCGGGCCCATTGGCGTACCGGCCCAAGGAATCGTCCCCGCCGTGGGAAACGATTTGTAGGTATCCAAATGGCTATGTAGCGCAAGCCCAATTTGTTTGACGTTGTTGCTGCACTCGGTGCGGCGCGCCGCCTCGCGGGCCGCTTGGACCGCCGGCAGCAGGAGCGCCACGAGAATTCCGATAATCGCAATAACAACCAGCAGTTCAACCAGCGTGAACGCGCGGCGATGATCGCTCGAAGTCGTTTTCATAGGCGAGTGTCTCACAAAGGATTGCTCCTGCGACCAGCGCGCCGTTCCGTTAGGTGGCGGATTCGTAACGATACTAAGGCGCAACCGGCGTGCCCGACGCGTTGGGAACATGTTCACGAAACGTGGCCTCGTCCACTTGCTCGACCGCGCCCAGCAAGTTCGCCACATAGCGTTTTCCGTCCACGCCCGTTTGTTCATATGCGATCACGGGAGCATGGAGGCCGGGCATGGCGGGGCCAATGTCATAACGAATCAGGTAGGGCTGATTGTCTCGCGGCGATACAAAAAGGGAACTGCTGTCACTTGGCGCCCCAGGAATTTGTTCGCGCGGGAGTTGCTCCACAAACGCTTTGAATTCCGCTTCATTCTTAGGTGTCCGGCCTTGGTGGCTGGCGAGAAACTTGCCGTAACACACCGCCAGCGCTTTCAGGTGGATCTCCTGCTGGGTTGGGGGCGGTGCTTGTTGCGTGCATGCCAGGCTAGTCGTGGCGATGACGAGCAAAAGCGACAGGAACTTGCAACCATTCTGGATGTATGAAAATGCCATGTACCCCTCAAGCAGCCGAGATTCCACCCTAACATGCGAGGCTTGGGCGAGAATAGAACCAGTTTGCGAACGCGTCAATCGTTTGGTGAGAAAGCGTCGATCCGCCTGACCACGACGCTTTACTTCCGCCAAAGTCACGGCGTACATGGTAAACACGTAAGGGCGCCAAACGCCCGACGTACGCGCCGATTACGAGCTATTTCGCCGACCTCAGGTTTCCAAAATAAGTTTGCGCAATAGCGCGCCTAGGCGTGGTGGTGATCAGGAGGGAAGTAACGGTTCGGACGCGTCAACCACGACGTTCGATCGGACGATTCGCGCACCTTAGAGCTTCGGAATCGGAATGAGCTTTCCCGTAACCTTGGGATACGGCTTATGGTATTCGGGGTGCAGCTTGACGCCGAAACCTCGATTGATTTCTTGTTGCGCAAGCGCCGCCCAAGGCGTGCCCGGATGGTTTTGGATGACGGTCTGATAGAGCGCGATGGAGCGTTCGATGTAGGGCTTACTTTCCTCGGTCAGGGTTTCCTTACGCGTCCCAATGTCCCATTCAATCAACGTTAGATTGGGCGGCTTGGCCATGGGGACAATCTCCGGGTTGCGCCCAAAGGCGTTGAGGTGCGCGCCGTATTCATAAACCCGCGCCTGATACGCCACCAAATGGGCTCGCAGCAAGTCGTAATTGGCTTGCCAGCGCGGTTCGGTCTCTTGCTCTCGCTCGTACTGGAGTTTCTCCAGCGCGTCGGACGCTTGCGCTAGGGCCGACAGGTACATTGGCAGCTTTTTCAGCTCGTGATCGAACTGCTTGAGCATGGTGGGCAGATCGCGGGAGAACTCGGTCCGTAATTCGATGTACTTCGCCGCCTGCGGGTTATAAGGATTGAAGGTATAGACGATATCCCAGATGGTGGTTTGCAGGTGGCTTTTATCGCGGTCGAAGAAGCACTCGGCGCGGCTCCGTAAATCAACGCGGTAGGGCCGCATGATGTCTAACTCATAGTGCCGTTTTTCGCCACGAACAATGTTCGTTTCGACACTGGGCAACATGAAAAAAATCCCGCCCGTCTCGCGCGACAGGCGGCATTGCTCATACGGGCCGAAACCGCTAGGAAACGCGTCGTGACGCCGGTGGAAGCCATTGGTCTGGATTTGCTCGACAAACGCCGTCTCCGGGCCGCGATCGACCCGTAGCCAATGCACGTGGAGTGTCTGCGGGTGCTGCCACCGCATGAAGGCGTAGGGATACCCGAACACCGATTCGCGCCCCAATGTGTAGACCTTGCAAGGCGTGGCCTTCGCCACGGCAATAGCGCTTTCCAGGAATTGGTCGTTGTCTTCCCGTTCGCCGCTTTCGTCGGTCACGAGGATCAACATCATCCGACGTCCACTTTTCTTACAGTATTCGCGGTGCAGGTTGATCGACTTGCCGACCGCCGAACACATCACCTCCTTCCCTGAAGGGTCGGAAGGCACTTGTTCGATCGCCAACTTAATGCGGTTCACGTCTTCGGTGGGCCGTTGGGTGTGCACCAGAAAGCCTTCGCCGTAGCTGGTTACGGCAGTGGTCAGGGCGTCGTTGTTCGCTGCATTGACCAGGCCCAGTTCTTCATAAACTCGATAGATGCGATCGCGGATTTCGCGCTGGTCGTCCTTCATGCTCTCGGATTGGTCAAAGCACCAAATCACTAACACTGGGCTTTTCTGCAGGTTGATCAGAATTTCTTGGGTCATGCGATCCATCGCCTGCTGGTAGTCGTCCACAATGGCGCGCGGATCGCCAAGAAACCCCTCGGGCACCTCTTCGATGATCTTTTCGCTAGGCGGCGCCAAGGAGTCGATACCCGAGATCGCCACTTCGGCAACTTCAGCTCGTTCGGCCACCGTTTGATCGACTTGCAAGGTCGCCTCGGTTGGCGCTGCCGTGCCCAATGCGCCCGTTGTCGGGACCGCGCTGACGACTGCCACGGCCTGCTCCGTGGCGGCTTCAATTTGCTTGTCCAGTTCGACTTCGACAAACTCTTCCGGCCGATCCTCGAAAAGTTCGGCCACGATGGTTTTGAGCGTCTCTTTGGTCGGCTGTTCAACCACCACCAGGGCCAGCCCCACCAGCACCAACAAGTGAACAAGCATGGACGCGAACACCGAGCCAAAACTCTGGAAGAAAGCGCCGTTGAACAACGAGCGGCGGTAGTGGGGCGCGGCGTCCTCGGCGGATTCTTCGTCGTCGAACGCTTCGGTGTCTTCCGCCACCAGTTCCTCGTCCAGCGGCGCGACCTCTTCGGCAGGGCCGAGCGAGGCGCGCTCCGCGCGAGGATTCGTGGAGCGGCGAAGACCCGAGTTATTCGCAACCGTGGCGCTATCGCGAGCCATGCAAAAACCTCGCCGAAAGGCAGAACCGAGAAAAAAAGCCGAGAAGAGCGCGTATCAGTATAACGCGTGCGGTTCTTGGTTCCTATCATCTTTTTCTTATTCGAAGTCCGACTCGCTTTTATTCCCAACGGGCCGTGCGGCGTCGATCTCGCTCGCCACATGCTCCTGGCAACAGGAAATCAACAGCAAAGGGCTGGTTACGTGAATTGACAGTCGGCTTCGCCCCACGCATAAAGGACGGCAGCGATCCACGGCAAATCTCCATATAAGTCCTCATCCTTCGCAGGAAGCACACATGGGCAACGTTTTTGAGGTTAAGCATCCTCTGCTTCGGCACCACCTGACGCGCCTGCGTGACGTGACGACTCCTCCCGCGGAGTTTCGCACCTTGGTGCATCGTATTGCGGGCTTACTGGCATACGAAGCGACGACCGACCTGAAAACCGCGCCCATCGAGATTCAGACGCCGTTGGTTCGCGCCGTTGGGGAGCGCGTGACGCAACGGGTCGGGCTGGTTCCGATCCTGCGCGCGGGATTAGGCATGGTCGAAGCGGTGTTGACGCTCATCCCCGACGCCGAGGTATGGCACTTGGGGCTGTATCGTGACGAAGAAACCGCGATGCCCATCCGCTATTACAACAAGATTCCCTCGCGCGATCCGGTTGACACGGTTCTGGTGCTCGACCCGATGCTGGCCACGGGCGGGTCGATAATCCAGGCGCTTGAAACTGTATACGCTTGGGGAGTCCCGACGGTTAAAGTCGTTTCGATTCTTTCCGCCCAACCTGGCGTGGAGGCAGTGCAACACCGATTTCCCGACACGCCTATCTATACATGCGCCGTCGATCCGGAACTGAACGACCGCAAGTTCATTGTGCCGGGACTGGGCGACGCGGGCGACCGCACCTTCAGCACGCTCCGGTCGTGAGACGGGGACGGCCGCGTTAACGCCCAAGTAGATTGGCGCATCGCCGACTAGCTCTCCAGGGCTAGGGCTAAGGGGCGTTAGCTCCAAAGCGGGATTGTTTCCTTACTATTCCAACGTAAGATACCAATGAACGAATCGTAGGGGACCGTCCATCATGCGCCCAAATCTACCCAAGAAAGACCGACGCATCGCTGGCACGTCGCGAAAAAGCGTACGTGGGCGGACGGCCCCTGTTGTTTTCACGATGCGCCGCAACCAGTCTTTGGGTTGGTGTTCTTCTTTGCGGCGTTTTCGGGTTGAGTCTCCAACCGTTTCGGAGCGCACGCCGCCCGGGCTGGAGCACTCGCCCACGACTCTCGTGCTCCAGCGAGCAGGCCGCGCCTGGGGGGTGGCGAAAACGGGAGTTTGGGCGGGTCTGGCTCACCGGCGTCCTTCCGACGCGACGCCCGATCCGCTCTCACGTCGCTAACGCGACGCGACTCCGGCGTCGCTCGTCCGGCTTACCTTGGCAGTGTAGCAGACCAAAGGTTTGAGGTCCGCCAGTCGCCACGGTTTTCATCTCTGCGGTTGCTAACGGTTGCGTCCGCACGGGTCTTGGTTCTTCAGGAGGTTCGCCATGCCATTCAGCACACGCTTCGCTCCTTCGCGCGGTACGCTTCCCGTTTCCGTCGTCGGTCGGGATGGGGGCGTGAGCGGTGAACTTCACCATTTCGCCCACCGCCGACTCTCGACCGCACTGGGACATTTCGCAGCCAGGGTTCGCGACGTTGACGTGTGGCTGGAAGACGTGAATGGGCCGCGTCGGGGCGTGGATAAGCGCTGCCGAATCAGCCTGCGCCTCAAGTCGGGAGGTCAGGCGACGGCGACCGCGCACGCGGCTAACGAATTCGCCGCCCTAGCTCGGGCCGCGGAGCGAGCCGGCGCCATCCTGACGCGCCGAACGACGCGGACCTGGATGGGGCGACAACGACGGTCCCCCGGGAGGAACTGACGATGATGCATGGAAACCAAATGCTGACCTATCGTCGCCTGCTCCTCGCATTGCGCTCGCACCTGCGAGGCGAGATGAGCCTATTAGTCGATGTAGCCCAGGACTTGGCGATCAGCCGGGCCGCGGTGCGTGCCGCGGAGATCTGTCGCACGTGCCGTCCCACTTGGCGCACATTACGCGCAGGAATCCTCGGAACCTTCGTACACGAGTTGATTTTACGCAAGGAACAGACCCTGGACCAAATTGACCAGGCGTTAGACCGGCTTGACGACGGAACGTATGGCCTGTGTTGGGAATGCGATGCGCAAATTCCCGATGCCTGGCTCACCACGGTCCCCTACGCCGATCGTTGCGCTCATTGCGAATCGCAACGCTTAGTCAAACGCCGCATTACGTAACCTCGCCATGTAGCTCGACCCCAAACACCCATCGGAAATCCAGTCCATCCATTTTTCAGAGAATTTAGGAGCATAACCATGTCTCGAAACGACACTTTTTTTACCCTGGACGACACACGTTACGATGCGACACTCCCCACCTCTCATCCTCCTCCCCGCGGTAAACGAACCGCGTCGAGCGGGTGGGATGACGAATCGAGCGCTGCTCGCCCGACGGATTCGTGCGAAGAGTCGCACGGCGCCGTGAATATCGGCTCGACGGTGGAGATTCGCGACCTCGACACAGATGATCTGGAGGTTTACACGATCGTGCATCCTGACCATGCCGATATCCTGCGGAATCGCATTTCGAGCTTTACTCCGATCGGACGAGCGTTGTACGGTCGGTCGGTCGGTGAAATCGTGCATGTGGACGGCCCCAACGGCGCCGTACCTATCCGTATCGAGAGCATTCGCTGCCGTTGCATGCCGGCGGATACGCTGGCCGGTTCGTAAACGCGGTTTGCTTTTCGCAAAGCCCTAAACCACGAAAGATGGGGACGCCCCGCGACTCCCATCTCTCCGACGACAGGCCAATCCTTCCCGGAGTGAATCGTGGTGGCTCCGGCCCAGGTTGGTAAAGCCCAATACAGCCACCGTCCTTTGCCGGCGGTGGCTGACGGCTACCGAGAAAGCGAACTGGCGTTTCGATGGCAAACCCCTGTGTATTACCATAAACGATTGTGTAAGAGTCTCGTCGCAAGGTTGACAAGGCGCCAGCAATTGGCAGCCTGATCGACGTGCCATCACGTTTGGCGTTTCAACGCAACCACGCGAGACGAGGCCCCTGCATTCGAGGAGATGCGTTGGTTGTAGACACAGGAGTGATGGGCAATGCGATTCTTGGCCCTTGCCACCGACTATGACGGCACGATTGCCACCGACGGGCGAATGTCTCCCGCCACCGTTGCGGCGATCGAACGCCTGCGAATGTCTGGTCGTCGCGTCTTGTTGGTCACGGGAAGACGCGTAAGCGATTTGGTCACGGTTTGCCCACACCTTTTGTTGTTTGACTATGTGGTGGCCGAGAATGGCGCGCTCGTGTACGAACCTCGCACGCGTGAATCAACGTTGCTGGCCAAGGCGCCCCCACCCGAGTTTTCGCGGCGACTGGCGGCGTTGGGAGTCGAACCGCTCGAAGTGGGTGAGGTGATCGTTGCAACTTGGACGCCGCATCAAAACGCGGTGATCCAGGCGATTCAGGAATTGGGGTTGGAGCTTCAATTGATCTTCAACCGGACGGCGATCATGGTGCTGCCAGCCGGCGTGAACAAGGCGACGGGATTGTATTTTGCCTTGCGCAAGCTGGGCTTGTCTCCCCATGAGGTGGTCTCCGTCGGCGATTCGGAGAATGATCACTCGCTGTTTGACCTAAGCGCCTGTTCGGTTGCCGTCGCAAACGCGGTACCGTCGATCCGCGCCGCCGCGACCTTCGTTACCAAAGGCGAAGAAGGGCAAGGCGTGGCCGAGTTGATTGGTGAACTGATCGCGAACGACCTTTCTTGCAGGCAAGGACATCTCAGCCAGCACTTCGTTCCCATCGGCGAACGGGAGGACGGGACCGAGGTCACGGCGCCACCGTATGGGATCAATATCCTCATAGCCGGCCCTTCGGGGTCGGGCAAGTCCACCGTGGCGGCGGGACTCGTCGAGCGGTTGGTGGATCGGGACTACCAGTTGTGCATTGTCGATCCCGAGGGGGATTACGGAACTCTCCACGGAATCATCACCCTCGGCAACCAGAACCATGCCGTAACGGTCAACGAGGCGCTCGCGTTGCTGGAAGACCCCAAGGTGACGCTCAACGTCAATCTTTTGGGGATCCCGCTGGCTGACCGGCCGGCGTTTTTCAGCCAACTGTTTCCCAACTTGCAAGCCATGCGGGCGCGCACGGGCCGGCCGCATTGGATCGTACTCGACGAGGCCCATCATATGTTGCCGGCCGATCGGATGTACTTCGATCGTGTCTTACCGCAGCGTCTTGGGGAAACCATCTTGGTGACCGTGCATCCCGATCATTTGGCGCCCGAGGTATTGAATCTCGTCGACGTGGTGATCGCCGTCGGTCCTGCCCCGGACCGAACAATGCAGAAGTTCGCCAACGCCGCGGGACATACACTTGCCTGGCCTGACGGGCTGACGCATCGGCGACAGCAAGCGGTGGTGTGGTTTCCGCATCACGGCGGAGCGCCCTACGCAATACATGTGATTCAGGGACGCGCCGAGCGCATTCGCCATCACCGGAAGTACGCCGAAGGCAACATGCGCTATCGCAGTTTCTTCTTTCGAGGCCCAGACAATCGGCACAATCTCCGCGCCCAGAACTTGTCCATGTTCTCGCAAATAGCTGAGGGGATTGACGAAGAGACATGGATGTTTCATTTGCGCCGCGGCGACTATGCAAGTTGGTTTCGTGGTTCGGTAAAGGACAGTTACCTTGCCGACCAGGCCGAGCGTGTTGCGAACCGAATGGACCTCACGCCGGCACAAACGCGCACACTTATTCGGAGCTTAATCGAAGCCCGCTATACACTGCCCGAGTAGCATCCCCAGCCCTAATTTTCCGGCGCCCTACGGGCCATCGATTCCGTCACGTTTTTTCAATGCAAACTTCCGTCCAACGTAAACTGCTTCCCGAACAAGAATCGCCATCAGGTGCTACAGCGATCGGGCACGCGCGCAACGCGTGCGCGATTGCGCCGGCGCGGATTCTCCACGACCGCGAAGATGGAGAGCAAACGGACCTTGCGGCCGACGACGCGACTGGTTGCGCCGTGGTGGCGTTACCACGTTTCCGTTCACTGCTCGTGCCGTTGGACGGTTCGGCATTCGCCGAACATGCGTTGCCGTTCGCAATGGCCCTTGCCAAATCGTGCGGCGCGCGGATTCGCGTTCTTCACGTACATTCGCCCTTGGACTGGGCCAGCGATCCGATTCAATTCCAGGCGAGTATCGGTCCTGATTTTTGGCGAAAACATCAACAACGGGTTTATTTAGACGGCGTCCTCCAGCGAATGGCGGAACATGGTTTTTCGCGCGGGACAACAACCCTGCGGCAAGGCCAAAGCGTCGCCGCCTCGATTTCCGCCGAGGCTCATGCAGGCGCCGACCTTGTGGTGATGGCCTCCCACCGCCGAGGTCTGCTAGGACGGTTGTGGTATGGCGGCATCGCCGCATCGTTGCTGCGGCAATTGTCTCTTCCCCTAGTGATCGTGCCAGGGCGGAAATCGCCGCCGGATTTAACGATGCCCCCGCACTTGGAACGCATCCTGATCCCGCTGGATGGTTCGGCATCTGCCGAGCAGGCGTTGGAGCCCGCATTTGCCTTGGGCGAGGCCCTGCACGCCCAGTGTACACTGCTCCGGGTCATCACCCATACAATCGACTACTCGCTGTGGTGCGGTGATGCAAGACTCCGGCATACGCTTGCCGAGAAACAGCACTTCGAGGCATGCGATTACCTCCGTCAACTCAGTCGTCGTTGGGGGAGTCGGAATCACGGTGTTCAACGCAACGTCGTGCTCGAAGAGTATTCCGTCGTAGACGCCGTTCTTCGGCATGTCGAGCAAAAGAAGTACGATCTCATCGCTCTTGCCGTACGAAATCGAAAGGGCATAGCCGGCCAGTTTCGGCGAAGTGTGGCGGATCGCGTACTGCAAGGCGCTTCGGGGCCGGTTCTGTTCGCACCCGCGAATGACTCTGGCGAGTCCCACTAAGGCATCACCCCGTTTAGGACTTCTCGCCCTTGCGGAAAATATCCGAGGGCGAGCAAAGCACGGAACGCCCTCTCATTACAATCGTGTTGGATCGTGGCTTCCATGTTCGACGGATGGAGACGGGCCGACAAAGATCCCAGCGACTCGTTTGGAGAAACCATGTGAGGAGCCTTGCTCTTGCGGCGCAGTTCGGATAAAATAGGACAAAGTTGTCCAGTATTGGTTATTTTTCCCGCCCCGTGTCGTTGCCGAGGAGCCGCATGAGTTCGCATGTCCGCCCGGTGGTTTTTGCCTGTGCAGGCTGCTCGTTTGTTGGGCGGCTGGCCTATGATTTAGCGTTGGAGCTGGATCGGCGTAGCTTGGCCGAGATGTCGTGTTTGGCAGGCCTGGCGTGCGAAAAAAAGCCGTTTCTCAAGAAGGTGGAAGGCCGCGAGGTGTGGATCATCGACGGCTGCCCCATTGAATGCGCCTTAGGCGTTGTGGACCGCATTCGTCGGCGCGCCGATGTCCATATCCGCCTGCACGACTTTGGAATTCGCAAGCACGGGCCACCACCGGGAGGCGTCGATATGGAGGGGCTCATCGAAAAAACGCTCGCGAAGGTGGCTGCGGCGCGTGAGGCGGCTAAACCGCAGGGTTCTCGGGCGGAGACGTCGGCCGCCGCCGCGGGATAACGCTTAAGACAAGGCCCAACGTGGTCAACATCCACGCGGCCAGCGCCACATAAATAAAGCCGCGCGCCAGCGTCATGAGTAGCGGGATTTCCAGCGCGTCTCCCAAGCGGAACGAACAAACGGTGTACATCCCCAGAGGGAACACCGCGCCCCAATAGGCAACATCGTAGCGAAGGGGAAAACGCCAATAAACGTGGCGCCAAACGCCCAGGATCACCAACATGGGGATCCACCACGTGGCCGTCGCCCAGAACAAAAGCGTCATTCCCTTGAGGAACGGGAGCAGGTCGGTCAGCAGCGAAGACTGCGGAGCGTCGATAATGAGGATCGCACCTGCCAGGGTCGAGATCGCCATCGCTCCCATGTTGATCCAATACGGCGGCGTTAAGTGGGCAGGCTCCAATGCGAAAAAGGTATAGCGGTAGAACACCAGCGCGATGATCCAAATGTAAAGCATGCCGCCGCCCAAATACATGATGAGGGCGACAAACAGCATCAGGTCACGCCATTCCTGGTAGTTCGGCGCCAACAATCCGCCCAGCACCGCCACCGACTGCGCTGCGACAACCGCCAAGAGCCAGGCGCCGTTCAGTCCCTCGCCGAGCGATGGCTTGTCGCGTTTGATGGTTAGCGCCGTGAGGATGGTATAGGTAAGCACGCCCCAGAGCATAATCCCCGCCAGCCACAGCGCCATCGCGATTTGCGGCTGGTCGGCAATCACAATCCACTGGCTACCCAAAACGCAGGTGCCAGCGACTAGGGTGAAGAACCCCACGCTGCGGTTGTGATCGGCCAAGTCCGCCAGGAATACCCGCCCATGCGCTGCCAAGCGAACGAGTGTCAGCGCCCATAAGATGGCGTAAGCCGCCAGATTGACGCCAAATAGAACCCAGGCCACCACGGGGAGGTCGAGCAAGGCGGCGGCGATGGATACGATGCCCGTCGCCATCACGACCGAGAAATACGCTGGATGCAGGCGGGCAATGGCGTCGCGCATCGTGCTCATTGCTCAAGCCTGTACAAGTAGCGGAGCAGCCCCAGATTCAGGCCGAAACAAATCAAGCTCGCCAGCGCTGCCGGCCAGACGATTGTATCATCGCCGCCCAGAAACGCGTTCATCGTGGCCGTGAGCAACCAAAGTTGCAGCACCACCAGCAACAGCACGACGCACAACATGCCATAGATAATCGTCACCCGCTCCTGTTGCGAGAGCGGTCGGGCCTTTTGCGGCTTCATCGGGCGATCACCTCCACTCCCGTGGCGTAAACCGCGCCGTCACGGACCGTCAATTTGATCCGCGGCAGCGGCCGGCGCGGCGGTCCGGCGGTAGGACGCCCCGTGACAAGGTCAAAATAACCGGCATGGCACGCGCAATGGAAGTGCCCCTTGGCGACTTCAGGAATGACGGGGCACATTAAATGGGTGCATTTATTGCTAAAGGCCACAAACTCGTCTTGGCTGAGCCGCACCAGCACGCAGGCATCCTCCTGCTGCTCGATTGGATACTCGAACAACATGGCTTCCCCCACGGACAGTTCGTCGAGGGCGGCTATACGGCGCTCCTGCGGATTGTCTCTTTGGCGGCGAAAGACGCTCTTCGCGGCAATCCAAAGCTGTCCCACCGAAAAAGCCCCGCTCGTCAAAACCATGAATTTCGTGAAGTCGCGCCGCGCAACATAGTCGTCTTGAGGTCGGTCAATGGGAAAGTCATGGCGCCAGTAAGGCTGTTCGGCCGGTGCGGCGGGCGTTCCCGGCGGCGGCGTGGAGTGGGTTGGCTGCATGATGGGGTTGCCTTGCGGGTCGTCTCTACTGGGGACTGGTCGGCGCGTGCATGGCCGCCAGCATCGGGTCGTCGGCGTCGACGATCGGCAATTGCCGCTTTGCCTGCGCCGCCGGACCATCCATGGCCTCGGTCACGTCCACGTGCGCCACGCGCGTGGCGCGCGGGACCATCATCGCAACCTTGGTCGTGATGACCTGTTGCCCAAAACGGAATTGGCGCACGGGAGTGGAGCGCGGCCGCAGCTTCTCAATCTGCTCATACGTCCCAAAGAACAACGCCTGACTGGGACAAACCGTCGCGCACATGGGCTTCTTGCCGATCGATGTGCGATCGTAACACATATCGCACTTCATCATCAATTCGAACTCGGTGTGCATCTTGGGCACGCCAAAGGGGCACGCCAACACGCAGTTGTTGCAGGCGATGCACCGCGGTTTGCGGGCCGATTGCACCACCCCGTCGCCGGAGCGCTTAATTGCGTCGGCCGGGCACACCTCGGCGCACGTCGGCGAGTCGCAGTGCATGCAGATCACCGGCGTCGTTTGCGGCGATTGCCCGCGGTCCACGTATTCCAGGTGGATCATGGAGTGGCCCTTGTGCGTATCGCACTCGCTGCACGCATGAACGCAGGCCTGGCACCCGATGCATCGGTTGGGATCGATAAAGAAGTAATGGTCCGCGGGAACCGGCATGATCGTTCCTTTGATAGCTGTTTTCCTACGGGATCAGGTCATTGTTGCGGCTCTAACTGATAACTATACGCGGGCGGTTCGGGCGCTTTGGAGACGCGCACGGCGCAGACTTTGTATTCGGGAATTTTTGAGATGGGATCCTGTGCCGAGATCGTGAGCTGATTAACGCTGCGGGGGCCTGCCCAGTGATAAGGAATAAAGATGGTGTCGGGGCGGATCGTCTTGACCACATGCGCCCGAAGCGTGCAGCTTCCGCGACGGCTATCGACTTGGACCCAATCGTTATCTTGAAATCCGAATCGCTCCGCCAATTGCGGGTGCATCTCGATGCGCGGTTCGGGGTATTGATCCACAAGCGGGCCGATCCGTCGTGTTTGCGTTCCGGAAAGGAACTGACTAATGACCCGGCCCGTGGTGAGAATAATCGGATACTCCTCGTCCACGTCTTCGGCGGGCGGCGCGTACTCGGTGACGTTGAAGCGAGCCTTTCCATCGGGGAAATAGAAGGGGCCGGCGCCTTTCGCGACGGGATTCCAAGAATCTGGCTCAAAGAGGCGCGGCGTGCCGGGGTGGTCCTCGGAGTAGCAGGGCCAGAACACGCCGTTCTGTGCCTCGATTTTCTCGTAGGTGATGCCCGCGTAATCGGCAATTCCGCCCTGGCTGGCGCGACGCAACTCATCGAAGATCTCCCGCGGTTCACGAAAGGTGAACCCGCGTTCGCGGCCCAGGGCGGCGGCGATGTCTTGGATAATCCGCCAGTCCTGCCGTGCGTCGCCGGGCGGATCGACCGCTTTGTTGATCTTGATGACGCGGCCTTCGATCTGGGTGACGGTGCCTTCGTCTTCTTCGTGCAGCGAGCCAGGCAGCACCACGTCGGCGTAGTGGGCGGTTTCGTTGAGAAAGAAGTCGATGGCGACAAAAAACTCCAGCTTCTCCAACGCCTGCCGAATAAAGTTATTGTCGGGAAGCGACACTAGCGGATTGAAACAGATGCTCAGCAATCCCCGCACCTCGCCGCGGTCGATCTTGCGGAACAGTTCGTATACATCGACGCCGGGGCCGGGCAGGTCGTCAGGATTGATGCCCCAAACTTTCGCAACGTGCGCGCGATGCTCCGGGTTGGCGATGTCGCGCTGGCCGGGAAGCTGGTCGCACTTCTGACCGTGCTCGCGTCCGCCTTGTCCGTTGCCTTGCCCGGTAATCGTGCCGTAACCGCAGCCTTCGCGGCCCAGGCGGCCCGAGGCCAGCACCAGGTTGATTGCCCCCATCACGTTTTGCACGCCGTGAGTGTGGTGTTCCAGACCGCGGGCATGAAGCAGGAAACTGGTTTGGGCCGTGCCCCACCACTCAGCCGCCAGCCGAATGGAACGCTCGGCGATGCCCGTCACTTCGGCGGTGCGTTGCGGCGTCCAGGAGCGAACGCTTTCGGCCACTTTGTCGAATCCGACGGTATAGCGCTCAATGAAGTCATGATCGAGCCAATCGTTTTCGATCATCAACTGCAGCACGCCATTGAAGAGCGCCGCGTCGCGTCCCGGTTTGACGGGCAGGAACAGATCGCATGTGCGGGCGACCGGCGTGATGCGCGGATCAACGACGATGATCTTGCCTCCATTCTCCCGAGCTTGCCAGACATACTCCGTCGTGATGGGCGAACACTCCGCCACATTGGATCCCGAAATCCACACCGCTTCGGCCTTGGGAATGTCAGACCAGGGGTTAGCGGAGCGATCGACTCCAAACGCCTTCTTGTTGGCCGCCGCCGCGCTTACCATGCACAACCGGCCGTTGTAGTCGATGCTGGGCGTTTTCAAACACATCCGGGCGAACTTGCCCATCAAGTAGGTTTTCTCGGTCGTCAGGCTGGCCCCGCTGATGACGCCCATTGCCGCGGCGCCGTGAGTCGATTGAATACGCTGGATTTCGGCAGCGACGCGGGCGATCGCCTCGTCATACGCCATAGGCGAAAAGCCGCCAGGCGCCATCGCGTTACGAGCGTAGGCGCTCTTCAATCGATCAGGATGGGCGCCTTGCAGATACCGCTTGACGCCCTTGGGGCAAAGCATCCCGCGGTTAAAGGGAAAATCAAGCCGCGGCTCAAACCCGATGACTTCGTTGTCCTTCACCTTAAGATAAATGCCGCATTGCTGACCGCAAAAACAACAATGCGTCTTCACCACGCGATCTGCTTCGACGCCTGTGTCCAACCGCACGCCGTGCGCATAGGCCCGGTGAGGTCCAAACTGATGAATCGTCTCTAGGGCGGCGACTGGTTCGTGCGCCATGGCGGCAGTGACTCCTGCTAGACGGTTGCGCGTGGCGCCAAATGACCATCGATTTCCGTGACTTCCTGTGCTTCCTGTACTTCGTCCGCTCGGGCCTCGCGCCAAAGTTGCCCCTGCGCCAAGGCGAGCATCGACCGGCGGCAGCGCGGACATACGCGCTGGTAGTGTCCCGCGGGGTCCTCGGGCAACTCATAGCGATACCCTAGTTGCCGCTCGACCGCGATCAAATCCTCGACGTGCATCTTCGACGCGAAGGCTTCGCCGCAACGGGCGCAGTGCTGTTGTTCACTGCGGCGGCCAATGTCTTTATAGAATGATACCCCCAGTTGCGCCGGTCTCTGGAAGATGTGAAAAAACTTGCCGAAGGGCAACCACAGCAACGTGAAAATCACGGTGACGGCATGGGTGAGCGAGAGAAACTCATACGCGTAGCCGTCCATCCATTCGTAGCTGACGGTGAGCATCAACCCCGTGATGCTTACCGCGAACAGTAAGATGAGCGGCAGGAAATCTTCACCAAAGGTTTGCAGCGCCGCGGCGTCGCGGTCCCGCATCCGCCGCCGCATGGCGAGCATCACGCCAGGAATCACCAACAGCGAAGACCACACCAGGCCGTGAAAAATGAACATCCCCAGGATCGAATCAACGCGGAATGCGAAGGCTGGGAACCCAAACAGAACAATCTGGTAGGAATGAAAATCGTCAGGGACCGACTCGAAGTGAATCCAGCCGAATACCAAGGGGAATGTGATCGCCGCCGCCGTAATGCAACCCCACATGATAAGCCAGTGAGCGGCGCCGCGGTCAGGGCCGCGCCGGAAGATGAAACGATTCAGGCCGAATGCCGTGACGAGCCGCACCACGAGCACCGCCAGATTGCGTCCTAGGTGGCGAGGATGGAACATAACCTGCCAACCGCGTTTCCAATACATTGCGGTAGGCGGCTTTTGGAGCCACATGGCGTAACGATAGGTGATGCCAAATACCGAAAAGAGTGTGGCGAACGTATAACCCACCAGCGCCGCATCGAAGTGCGCTAGCCGACGCGAACCGACAACGATCAAAACCGCCAAAACGACCGTAGCGACCGCCCCAGCCACGGCGGCTTTCACAACCTCACGCTTCACGAGTCCACTCCCTTCCAGGGCGCGGGAAGACAGAATCGCCACACCTCCCTCGCGGATTATATAAAGTCCTCGCGGCGGAAAACTACCCCGGAGCAATCCGCGCGCCGGCGCAGTTTATCGGTCCCAGGCGGTCGGCGAGGCAAAATTACGATGTCGTCCCCGATTGCCTGTTCCCCAGATGTTTAAGGCTCCAGGTGGGCATTCGCAGCGTCGGCGTCTGCGGCTGCGATTCGCGCACGCGGCGTTGAAAGACCGAAAGAATGTCGCTGCGTGTGATCATCCCGATCACTTCCTGCGGACGATCGCGCTTGACCACCGGCAGTCGGCCAATGTTATGGTTCACCATATGATCGGCCGCCTGGCGGACGGTGCAGTCGTCGTAGACGTACTTGGGTGGACGTCGCAGCAATTCAACAAGGGTTTTGCCGTCTCGTACCTCGGGATCAAGCAGATCGCGGCGGGTCAACACTCCCGAAAGCACGCCCTGCTCGTTCAGCACGGGAAAGCCTTGATGAGAAGTTCCTGGCGCGCGCGACGCCAGCCAGGCTCGAACCGTTTCGACCCGGTCGTTCGACCGAAGCGCCACAACTCCGCGAGAAGCCACGTCCCGCACCAGCACTTGATCGAGCGTGTCGGCCACGTACTCGCCCGGCGTGAGAATGCCTCTTCGCGCGATTTTTTCGGTCATGATCGAGTTGCGCATCAACAAGCTCGACACAAGGTACGCGGCGGCGCAACCTCCCAAGAGCGGCAACAGCCCGACCGGCTGGAGCGTCGTTTCAAAAGCGAACACGGCCGACGCAAGCATGGCCCGCGACGCGCCCGAGAAGATCGCGGCCATTCCCACCAGCCCCGCAATGCGCGGATCGACGCCCAGCCCAGGCGCCAGCGCGACGATGCCGATCCCCATCAATGCGCCGATCCCGCCGCCAATCGTAAATAACGGCGCGAGCGTTCCGCCCGAGGTGCCACTTCCCAAGGCGACCGACCATGAAATGAACTTCATGCCGCAAAGAAAGAGAATGGCCGACGCGGTTAAGTCGTTGGAAAGAATGGCCGTGATGTTATAGTAACCAATCCCCAGCGTATCTGGCGCGAAATAGCCGACAACGCCCACCACAACCGCCCCCAACGCGGGCCACCACATCCAATGGATGGGCAACTTCTCGAAGGCGTCTTCAATGGCATAGACGATGCGCGTCACCGCGACCGCGACCATGCCCATCACGGCCCCCAACAGAATGTAGAGGATCAATGCGGCGCCGGTAGGTTGCACCAGGTCGGGCATGGCGAAGACCGGCTTCATCCCTTCGAAAATCATCCGAACGCCGGTAGCCGCGGCGGCGGCCAAGGCCACGGGGATCATGGAACGCGGGCGGAACTCAAACAACAGCAGTTCAATCGCCAACAGCACCGCCGAAACGGGACTGCCAAAGGTGGCCGCCATGCCCGCGGCGGCGCCTGCCGCCAGGAGCGTTTTACGCTCACCCGCCGTGGTGCGGATAAACTGCCCCAGCACCGAGCCAAGCGCCCCACCGGTGGCGATAATAGGCCCCTCCGCTCCGAACGGCCCTCCTGCCCCAATGGAGATAGCCGACGAGATCGGCTTGAGAAACGTGACCCTCGCCGGAATTCGGCTTTCGTTGGTCAGCACTTGCTCCATGGCCTCGGGTATGCCGTGGCCGCGAATGGCCTTCGACCCGTACCGAGCCATCAGTCCCACCACCAGCGCGCCGATCACCGGAATGGGAATCACCAGCCAACCCAGGTGGTCCACGGCTTCGGCCGGCGCCGCTTCCTCTAGCGAAAGGCGGCCAAAAAACGCCAGATTGGTAATCAACGCGATGAGGCCGACCAGCGCTTGGGCTACAAATGCGGCTGCGACTCCTAAGCTAATCGCCATGCCGCAAATCTGGAGCACTCGACCATCGACGAGTGAATACTGGGGAGGAACGTGCGCCGATTCAACAACGAGGTCGAGCGAGGGGGAAACCGTAAGTCCCGCTCCCGTGGATGACTGGGCCGGTTTGTCTTGTGTCACTTCCGAACAGTTCCCTTCCCTTTCACGATACAAACAACCAAGTAAAACTTCTCCATGCATTTTACACGAGAACGACCCTGCGCCGAAGGTGTGGCGCGCCGCGTCTTTGATGACGATCGAGCGCACGCAACGGTAACCTCGGCGCGCAAACCCTGCAGCGATAAAATTAGCGTGGGGTAAAACGGAACAATCAAGCAAGAAAGACTTAGGCGGTGAAACGCATTCACATCATCGGGCGGAAGAATAGCGGCAAGACGACGTTGGTCGTCGATCTAGTGCAACGTTTTACGGAGCAGGGGCGGCGCGTGGGAACTATCAAGCACACGCGCCATCACCACGAGTTAGACACCCCCGGAAAAGACTCCTACTTGCACCGCCAAGCCGGCGCGGCGGCCGTGGGGATTCTCTCACCCGATTTGAGCGCCGTGTTTTGGGCCGCCTCGCGCGCAGAAGACGCCAATGCCCGCTACCACCAGATGTTGAAGCTCTTCACGGATTGCGATCTGGTGCTCGTGGAAGGCCACTTGCAGATGGAAGGGCCCAAGGTGGAAGTATGGCGAGCGACGACCGGCCAGCCGCCCATCGCCGCCAGCGATCCGACGATTCTGGCAGTGGTGAGCGACGACGCCCCCGCGGTGGCCGTACCAGTCTGGCCGCGCGCCGATGTCGCTCGCGTCGCGTCGCAATTGCTAGAATTGGCGATTGAGTTATAGCCTCGGGAGAGGAACCTACGTACTACGCGCCCAGTTGGCATCCGGCGCATTCATCCGGGCGTTCGATCGACGAGGGCGCCACGTCGCGCGAGGGCGGGGGAACGTCGAGAATCGCTCGCTCGGCGGCGATGAGCGCGGCCAGGAACACGCTCGCCGTTTCAAAAAATCCACCCCGATCTTCGTGTCCCAGAAGCCGCGCGAAGGCAGGCGCCCACCAAGCCAAGTGTTCTTGGAGGAACCGTTGCTGGGCGCGACGACAAATCTCCGCCTGTTCGACGGATTCGGCCGTCGTGCTTTCAATCGCTTGGCGTTCACGTCCCACCAGGTATGCCATGAACTCCAGTTCCAGGACGATGTGATCCTGTCGTTCGGGATGGCGCCGCGACGTTTGCAATCCAAACGCTTGGTAAAAGCCACCCACGTCGCCCATCGTCTGCGAGCGTTGAAACGTATATTTGCCGTTAATATATTCCGCCTCGCAAGGCGGACAGGCGCAAGAAGAGAGCAGCCCGAAGACTCGCTCATAGGCGGCGTTACTCGCGGCCCGCGACACCGGAAGACTGTCTAGCACCCTCCGCGGATCAAGATCATCCAGGGGGCGTTCACCTCGCGCTAGCGGATCGGCCTGCGCGGCAGGTTCGTTGCGAACGATATCGGCCGCCACATCGAGCAGGTCCCCTCGCGCGGCCACCGCAAGCTCTTCCCACGATCCGGCCCGAGGATCCAGAAGCGCCAAGGCGCTAAAGCGATAGAGCGCCTGTCGGGCCAAAAGCAACGCTCGATCCGTGGTTGAGAAACGCGAGGTGGAAGGCATAATTTGTGGCGCCTGGATGTGCGGGCCAAGACAGTTTGGTAATGGTGGTCGACTTGTTGGTTAGTCTTGCGTGGCTCGTCTTGGTTTGAGGAGGACGCATTCGCGGAGCACGTACGTCGCTCTAAATGGAGTTGACGTGAACCTCTTTGGGACGCTCGAAGGTTGGTTCTTCGACCGTGATGCGAACCACTTCTTCGCCGAGTTTGTTATAACCCAAAACGGTATCGTTAAAAATTTCTTGCGTGCGGCTTTCGCCATTGGGCATGGTGACTTCCACTTCGGCGACTTTCTCGCCTTGTTCGATTTTGTAGCTGAAGAGGATTTGCCGGCTAGCGCGGAAGAGTTGTAAAACCGCCATCAACTCGCGGTCAGGGCAACTGTACTGCTCGATGGCATGCTCCACGCCGGGTCCAAACATTTGCAGCAAGTAATCGCGTGGAACCCACCGAGGCGGAATGTAAAAGCCGTTTGGCTCGGTCCCAAACTGCGGATAGAGCGGCAAGGCGACCTGGCGTTCACGAATGAGAAAGTACAACGGGTTTTGTGCATCGACGGCCCAACCGCCGGTGGCCTCATCGATCTTAACCAGCCCCTGAAGCCGAATTTTGCCCACGCAGGCCGACATGCAACGGGTTTCGGAGGGCACGCCATCCGGCCCTAGTTCGGGGTCTTTGCCTTCGATGCGAGGATAACAGGCGATGCACTTTTCACTGGTTCGCGTGGTCGGGCGATACATTGCCTTCTTGTACGGACAACCTTCCACGCAGTAGCGGTATCCGCGGCAGCGGCTCTGGTCGATCAGCACGATGCCGTCTTCCGGGCGTTTATAGATCGCGTTGCGCGGACACGACGCCAGGCAACCGGGATAAGTGCAATGATTACAGATGCGGGCCAAGTGAAAAAACCAGACCTTGTGTTCCGGAAGCTCGACCGCGTCCCCAAACTGCCCTTCCGCATTCTGTCGGCCCCCGGTGGCGGTGTCCTCGTGAATGTTGGGGCTGCGCCATTCGTCGTCGGTGGGAAGGTAACCCAACGCCCGACGAGGTCCGTCCGACGCAGGCTTGCGGTCAGCGGCCTCAAAGATAGTCATTCCTTCAAAAACGCCATAAGGCTGCTTGTGCGGTTCGGGCGCGGCGGCGTTCCAGACCTGCCCGCCAGGGTTGACCTCCTCCAACATGTTCAACAGCTTGGCGTCCCAGTGCTGAGGGTAGCCGCCATACGGTTTTGTTTCGACGTTGTTCCACCACATCAGTTCCTGTCCCTTGGAGAAGGTCCAGGTACTCTTGCACGCCATCGTGCAAGTCTGGCAACCAATGCAGCGGTTGGGATTGAACACAAACGCGAACTGCCACTGCGGATGCCGTTCCGCATGCGGGTAGGTCATCTCGCGGCCAATCTGCCAGTTGTAGACGGTGGACATGGTCAGGTATCAGGGGTCAGGCGGCTTACCGCGGGACTTGTTCCACGTACGCGGGCAACGCTACTTGCGGCCCGTCGCAGCGCGATTAAACGACACGAATTTGAAGCAGTTGTTCGACCTCTTCTTGTTCCGGCGGCGCGACCTCTTGGGCTTGCACGCGCATCACGCCGCAGCGGGCGAGGATCGTTTCCACACGACGGCGCAGTTCGGGTTCGCCGTAATACCGCAGCAAGCCGTGAAAGGCTTGGTAGTTCGGATCGCGCGCCAGACGTAGAATCGATTCAGCGTCCCAGCCCAGCCGGGCGTACTCCTCGACCAGCAGGCGAAACATCAAGTCGCGGTCGCCGGGGACCTCGAAAGCGTGCAAACTTAATGGATCGTCGGGAGTCGCCTCGCGCGATGCGGGATGGGTCTTGGGAACGGCGTTGGGCATCATGGTTGTTATGCGATAGGAAAGCGAACAAGGATGCGGCGGTTGTTAGCCGCCCGCGATTGTCGATGGTTTCACTACGACAGCCGAAAGCTGGCGTTCTATCTTCGTACCTGTACGTATCCACCCGTCAGGTACGTCTGATTTTGGGCGCTTTGATCGCCGGGGCTGTAACCGCTGGTGGCGGGCTTCCAAATACCCACTCCGCCAATGCCGCCTGGCTCCGCCTTGCTGATGCGGATGAGCGTCTCTTTCGGCACGGTGTTGACAGCATGATTGTCTACGTCGAACCCGAAGGTATACGCCATCGAGCCAGTCTTCTTGTGAAACAACGTGTCGGTTTGGTGCATCGGCATCAACCAGTTGCGCGTGATGCTCTGGTGCGAGCCATAGCGGTAGCTGGCCTGGTAGCCGGTATCGGCCGCCAGCGCACGACCGTCGGGCCGCGTCTCGTGTGCCTTGACCGAGCGTTCGGTTGCGATCCAGCCGGTGTGCTTCATGATGGTGAAGCTGTACGGCAGACCCGGATTAAACTTCACCCGAACCATACAGCGGAACGCCTTGTGCCGCGGCCCCTGATCGTCTTTCCAGCCGATGTACGGCCGGTCCAGATCGTTGGCGTCCACGTACACGTAGTCGCCTTCGTTCAACCCGGCGTCTCTGGCCGCCTGGGGGTTCATTTGGATTTGCCGATCCGAGACGCCTGGCGATCGCTTGTCGGTGCGGTGCGGGTCGCCAAAGTTGTCGCTCCAGATCCAGTGCCAGTCCACGGTCGACCAGGACGAGTGCGTGGAATGCCGGCTCTTGGGCGTCGTGCAAAAGAAGCGGTAGCCCTGCTCCCATAGCGGATTGACCGTCTGTTTTACTTCGTCCCACGCCATCTTGACGTTGCGCACCTGCCGCAACTCGGGATCGAGCGTATCGTGGGGGATGCCGTAATCGACCGGCCGGATGAACGGACTCGTGGAAACGATCACATTGGGCAGGTAGGGCGTGGCCTCGACCGCCTCGCGATGGACGATCAGATTCTCGCCGAACTCGATCGCCTCAGGCAGGTCGCAATAGCTGTGCAGCCGGCCGCTGTCGGTGTAGAAGGGAATTGAATCGTGGACTTGCTCCCAGAACGGAACGCGAGGATAAGTGCGGAAGAGCATCAAGGCCGCGCCCGGCTCGCCGCCGTACTCGCCCGCCAGCATCTTATCGACGTTGTAGGGTCCGTCGGCGCCGCGCGTCGTGGTCGAACTGTCGAACACGCGTTGGATGTAGACCTTGGACTTCTTCTCGGTGACGAACTTGAAGTAGTCGGCGAACCGCCGGTCGCCGGTTTTCTCGGTGAAGGCCCGCGCCACACCCGCGAAGACCTCTCCGTCGTCCACGGTATCGTGAACAGGCTGGATGCCTCCCTTCCAGACTTGCAGGAAGGGATTCGAGCACGAACCGCCACACTCGTAGTCCTGCATCTCGACCCACGAGTTGACCGGCAGCACCACGTCGGAGTATTCCGCGCTGCCCGTCCATTCGATCTGCTGATCGATGATCATGTCCATCTTGGGCAGCACGTTGACAATGATATTGTAGATCCACTTCGACTGGTTAAGGAAATTGGCGTTGTTGTACCAAAGCACCTTGGTCGGCGTGGGAATGTGCGTTTGCCCGGTGAAATTGCGTGACTCCCCGTTGGGCAACTCGACCGTGAGCGTCTTTTCGCCGCTGGCCCAATATGAAGGCTCCTCGCCGTCGTTCGTATGGCGAAGGTTTTCGTGGGTGATACGGGCGTTCTCGTCCAGCACGGGGTTGAATGGGTCTTCCGCTACGAAGGCGCCAGCCCCGGGTCCGCTCCATTCCGACGCCTGGAACAGCGCTCCCTTGTAGTTGCCGGCCCAGGTGTAGGCGCCCGTTCCATGCTTGCCGATATTGCCCGTGAGCAAGAGCGGCAGATACATGGCGCGGTTGTGCAAGGTGGCGTGGAAGTAGTGGTTGATCCCCTCGCCAACGTGAATGGCCACTGGATGACCGGCCTCGGTGGTGTTCCAAATATCTTCCGCCAAGCGGCGTATCTGGTCGGCGGGAGCGCCGGAGATTTCTTCGACTGTCTTTTCGTCGTAGTCCTTGAGGTGCCGCTTGTACATCTCGAAGATCGTCATCACTTCGACTTCGGCGCCATCGGCTAACTTGACTTGAAAGGCACCTTCCAGCGCCGCGGGAATGGTCATGTGCTGGCCGACTTCGTCGCGCGTGACGAACGCCACCGCGTTCTTCTCGCTGTCCCACACGCAGAAATCGCCGATCTGTTGGCGCTGCTCGTCGGTCAGCCCCTGCACGTGATAGGAGGGGCCGCCCGAAATGTCTTTGGGCTTGTAGTTCGCGTCAATGTCTTGCGGTCGCAGTCGGACGAGCGAATCGGTCCTCACCAAGAGTGGAAAATCGGTGAACTGCCGACAAAACTCGGGCTTGTACCAGCCGTTGTCGAGCATGATCTTGGTCACGCCCAGTAACACCGCGGTGTCAGAAAGGCCCGGCCTCACGGCAATCCAATAGTCGCTCTTAGTCGCGGGGCAATTGTACTCTGGAGCGATGTCCACCAATCGACCGCCTCGCTCCATCACCTCGTTGAGCCAATGCGACTCGGGCATCTTGTTCTCGATCAGGTTCTTGCCAAGCTGGATCACCAGTTTTGAGAACCGCAGATCGTTGAAGTCAATGTCGGCCGTTTGCAGTCCATGCACAAACGGCATGCCGGGAGCCTGATCGCCGCGCCAGGTATACTCGTTCCAATCCCGTGCGCCGCGAGCTTCTTCGGGTGGGACGCCGCGCACGTGGTGATCCAGCAACCCCAGCATGTTCGCCAGGCGGTAGATGCCAAACTTGCCTACCAGGCCGTGGATCGGCAGGTTCGAGCCGATCTTGATCGTTCGCGTGCCGGCGCCTTCTACCTTTTCGATCATCGGCGGTTCGTAGCCATCCTGCTGCAAGCGGGCCGCGCCCTCGGGACCGCTGTAGGTGCGGGATATTGCTTCGAGACCTTCCGCGACGTAGCGATAAATCTCCTCCCAAGAGACACGCACAAAGACATCGTTCCCGCGGTCATCAAACTTGTATCGCGTGCGTAGTTCGGGGGTATCGCTAAGCGATGGAAACCCCGCGTCCGCCCAATCCTTCCAGCCTTTACGCAGGACGGGTCCTTTGAGGCGGTAAGGCCCATACACGCGCCGTTGCATGGTGAAACCCTTGGGGCAACCGCGCGGGTTCCAGGCCTTGGTGGCGGTGTTGCCATACAAATCGCCGTAACGGTCGTGGTCATAATTCTGCTCGCTGCGAATCATCACGCCGTTCCGCACGTAAGCCCGTAGACGACACATGTGCGTGTCGTTGGGAGCGCAAATCCAAGTGAATGTGCTGTCGTAGGCGTATTGATCGAGGTAGACTTTTTCCCAATCGCGATTGGGGTAGCTCCCCAGCGGGTTCTCGATGCTCACCGGATCGAAGGCCCAAGCCTGTGGTCCAGCAGCCAAGAACGCGCCGCCCGCCGCGGCGCAGGTTTCCAAAAAGCGGCGACGAGAAATGGTCATGAATCAGCTCCGTGGGTCCTAATGCTCGCTGAACCGCCGCCCCAAGTGGACGCGCGGAATGGTAAACGATGTGCCGGGTCGCGTGGTACTCGATGGTCTACGGACGGTGGCTCGTGCAATCCTTGAAGACCGAGACCAACAGTATCAGCGGTCAAGCTCTTCCAATTCCAAATCCTGCCAGACCGTGACGAGTTTCTTGCCGTCCCGGTCGCGCTGATCGCCATCCCAAATCGCGAGTGCGATAGAGGCCGTCTGTCCTGGATTCAACTTGACGCCGTCGCCATCCTCCTCAACGGCCAACGCGCGGCGCAACACCACGGTCCACATCCCGTCGCTCCATGCACCCCGTGCGGTCACGAATTGGCTCCGTGGGAAGCGGAACGTGACCGTGCTGGGACCGCCTGCCGTAAGCGACGATCCGGCCGAACCGCTCGAGGCGAGAGAAATCGGGTTGCCGCTGGCGCGGGCTGGCATGGAAACGTCGGGTTGACCGTCGTCCTTCGTCTCCGGACGGCTGAATTCCGCCGAAGCAGGCGCTGTCTCATGGAACGGATAAATGTCCACGACGGTGTCGGGATAAACATCCTCGACGGTCACGCGTCGGCCTTCTCGATCGGCGCTCCAAAACCAGATGTCCACCGGCGACTGCGGCCCCCCCATGCCAATAAACGGCTCCGCCGGACCGACATAGAGTTCGGCCGCGAGCGCGTCCTCGAACGCTTCGGTGCGCGCGTCGTGCCGATCTTCCGTCGCGTCTCGCCATTGGATGCGTAGGGCAATGTTCCGTCCGTCATGCAGCGCTTGCACCCGCAAGTCGGGTTCGACGTCGTCTCGCCACCAGAGCGGCGCCATCCGCAGGCGGACAGGTTCGCTTTGCGACCACAGTTCGTCGTCGGCCGCTTCGGGCGTGTTGGGGACGGCCTTCGCGGTCAACCGTTGCCGATTAAGAACCGCCGCCTGACGGGCTGCTTCGTCCGAGAGCGAGCGAAGATAATGGACCACGTCCACCATTTGCTCGGGCGTCATCTTGCTTGAACTGGGCATGGGCGTGCCAGGCATGCCATACGCGATGCGCCGATAAATGGACGCCGCGTCGTGACCACCTTTGTAGATGCCGCGCGTCAGGTCGCGAGGTCGCGTGGGATAGCCTTCGTCGTCCACCATCTTCTGCTGCCCATCGCCCTTGCCCGTCGCGCCGTGGCATGACGCGCAGCCCTGATTGACGTACAGATCCTTCCCACGCGCAATTGCCTCGGCGTCGGCCTCGCCAATTTCCGGCACGTCCGAGACGGCGCCGGGGGTGACGCGGCGAGTGACAAACTCGTCGATCTCGGCTTGCAGGTCGGGATCGTCCAATTCTTCGTCTTCCAGTCCTTCCTGCTCTTTCAACGATGTCACGTAGAGGCCGCGAATACCTTCGCGATACAACTGCAACACCTCGTCCACCAGCAACTCTCGCTCTGCTTGCGGAAGGTGCGCCCATGGCGGCATGGACGAGCCTGGCATGCCGCGTAGCAATACCGCGTGCAGGTCTTCGCGTGTCGGCGTGGCATTGGTCGTGCTGACCAGACGGAATTTGCCAGTACGGAAATCGCGAGGTTTGGGAAACAGCCACGGGGCCGCGAAACCCTTGCCATCGCCCGGGTCGCCATGGCACGCCGCACAGTGCTGCGCGTAAAGGGCTTTGCCATCAATGGCCACGGGCGCCGATCCGGCACTGGCGGCGGCGACGGCCGCAGCCTCGTTCGCGCCTGCCGCTGGATGCGCCTCGGCGACGGAAGGTTTCAACCCGCGGGGATTCTGAGGTGCTTCCGCGGTATCGGTTCCTGGCGCCCGATTGGCATCCGCCGAACTCGCCGCGGCGGGTTCTTCTGTTTGCCCTTGCGATGCGTCTCGGCTCAACTCGGGACCTGTTTGCGACGCGATCTTCTCGGTTCCGGCGCTCCGCGCTGCTTTTTGTGTGTCGGATCGGCCGGAACAACCGCCTTGAGTCCAAGCGCCCAGCAGAACGGTTGCGAGCATCGTCGTTCGCAACCAAGGGCGTTGGGAACATGTCCCGCGGGAGAAAGCACACGTCCGCATCGATCGTTCTCCGCTTTAGGAAAATCCTTGCTCCTGCTCAGGTAGTTCGAGCGTAGGCAAAGTTTGCGCCAATCGGCAAAAATGGACTTCCCTATCCGTTTTTGGCATTTGCGACGCATTTGACGCAGCAACGGCGTGCGGACGAGCGCGCCGCGCGCGCTATAGTGACCATTTACCGGCACGATTTGTATTTTTGGAGCGCTGTGATTGTTAACGACGTCGCCGCGCGCCGACCGGTGCTGCTTTCATTCGCCGGGTGCGTTGGAGTAAATTATTCCCAGCGGTTCTCTTCACAACGCTGGGAAGCTACGGCCATGCATCGAACTCTCCAACGGGTCATTGTGATCGCGGCCGTTTGCATAACCGATGGCGCGGCGCTGCCACAGGAAGCAACTACCAACAAAGCCATATTCGTTTCGCATCCTCCGATGCGTCCTCTTCCCATTACCGCCAAGCGAGCGTTGGCCGATGGCCCCAAATTTTTTGTAGACGCCGCGCGGGGCGACGACGCCGCTGCGGGAACCGAACAGGCGCCGTGGAAAACGCTAGAACACGCCTTACGACAACTTGAACCTGGGTACACACTTTACTTGCGCGGTGGCGTCTATTACGAAAAAGTCTTTCTAAGCCAGTCCGGCACGGAAAAGGCCCCCATCACCATTAGCTCCTACCCAGGCGAACTAGCGATATTGGACGGTGGTCTTCGGGAGTTTGCGGAAGACCCCGCAAGTAGTTGGGAGCCGTTCGCGGAAGGTGCACCGGGCGAATATGTATCGACGAAAACGTATTTCCACGTCGATGACCGGCAGGCGCCCCGGCAGTTTCTTCCCGCCGCCTGGGAGCCGATGTGGGGTATCGAAGAGGAGCGGCCCCTGACGTTGGGCCACTTTGCCGACTCGATGGTTCCGCTGCACTCGTACCGTATTGCGGTCGATTTGCGATCAACCAACGAATTGTGGGTGGGCGGTAAGAACGAGATGCGCGACGTGGGCCTCTATTGCGGGCCGGGACTGTGGTTCAACCGCCAGACCGGACGCATTCACGTCCGGTTGGCGCATCATCGCCTCGAGGGTTTGGGCGAGCGGGCCTACCGCGGCGAGACCGACCCGCGCCGGCTACCGCTGGTCGTGGCGGCAGGCTTTGGCGGAGAAGTGCTGCGTATCAGCGGGGTCAAGAATGTGCGTCTTCGAGACCTAGTATTGCGCGGCGCCACCGGCAGCCCGATGATTCACCTTTACGGGTCGCAGAATATCGATCTGGACCATATGACGGTGTTTGGCGGCTTTCCGGCCCTGTTGGTGAACGCCTCGCAAAACATCCGTGTCACTAACTCGGCTTTTCGCGGCGGGGCGGCGCCATGGACTTCGCGGGCGCACATGAAGTACCGTGGGACGGCGTCGTACCAAATCGTTTTGCAGGACAATCAGCCCTTAAACGAAAACCTGGAGTTCGCCTGGTGCGAGTTCACCGACGATCATGACTTCGCATTCCTTCGCTTTGTCAATGATCTTCGGTTTCATCACAATTGGGTCGACAACTTTAACGACGATGGGCTGGAATGCGGGCCGAAACTCCGATCACATACGCTGATCCTATCGCAAAACCGCATTGGCGCCTGCCTCATTCCGTTCGCTCAGCACGAGATCGAAAAGGACGAATCGCCGCTGGACCACGATGCGGAGACCGGCGTTTACCTGACGCGCAACGTTATCGACTTGCGGGCGGGCGTCTATCGTGCACCGCCCACGCAACCTGATCCAACAGGCGCGTTTCTACACGTCGAAGGGCACTTGGTCGGCGATCACGGCAGCCCAATCTGGCCGGTGATGCACTGTTACCACAATACGTTCTTACGCAGGACTCCCGTTTTTCGCGACTACTTTTTGTTTGGGCTCGGCGCTCAGGGACTGCGTCACACGGAAAGAGACGTGTTCAATAATATTTTCGTGCAGATGGACCGCATGCCAGGCGTTAGTTTTGTCGGCATGCAGCGGGCCGAGAACGTTCGTGAAGGCGGTAACTTGCTATGGGGCGTCAAGGAAGGGCCAATGCTCGATCGCGATCCATTCGCCAAGTTCCGCGCCTCGCCCTTGTTTGAAGACAGCCGTATCCACTACGAACCGGGTTGGACAACCAACGACCGCTTCGCCGATCCTCGGTTTGTCCGCCTGGAGACCGATGGCGCCGAAGGCACGGACCTGCGTCTCCAGGACAAAAGTCCGGCAATCGACGCGGGAGTCCCCATTCCGGCTGAATGGCCCGACCCGCTCCGCGAGGCCGACCCAGCCCGGCCGGACCTTGGCGCATTGCCTTACGGCGCGAAACCTTGGGGCGTGGGCATTGGTGGTCGCTTGCCGTTATTTCATGAATGATGAACCTGTGCTCGACCAGTTCCAGCGTCCTGAATCCCATGTGCCGGTAAACCGATATGTCGCTCCGAATGGCAGGAATCATCCCGCCGCTTGTAACACCGCTTCAGGCTCGCGACGAACTAGATCATCCGGGCCTTGAACGACTTGTCGAGCGGATCGTCGCTGGCGGCGTACAGGGGGTGTTCGTCCTTGGCACCACGGGCGAAGCGCCGAGCCTGGGTTACCGCCTGCGCCGAGAACTCATCACGCGGGTCTGCTCGCTTGTCAACGAGCGGATTCCCGTGCTAGTGGGCATCACCGATACCGCGTTTGTCGAATCCGTCAGCATGGCGCGGGCTGCCGCGGACGCGGGCGCCACGGCCGTCGTTTTGTCTACGCCCTATTATTTTCCGGCGGGACAAACCGAACTGATCGGCTACGTTGAAAACCTGGCGCCGCAACTTCCGCTGCCACTCGTGCTTTACAATATGCCGAGTCTGACAAAAGTCTGGTTTGAGATCGAGACGCTCGAACGACTTTCGGGGCTGAACAACATTATCGGCGTCAAAGACAGTAGTGGCGACCTGGATTACTTTGCGCGTTTGGTGCGCCTGCGAGAACAACGGCCCGACTGGTCGATCATGATCGGACCCGAGCACCTGCTACCCGAGGCCATCCAGCTAGGCGGCCAAGGAGGCGTGGCTGGCGGCGCCAACGTGTTTCCACGAATGTTTGTGGCGTGTTACGAGGCGGCGATTGCCGGCGACACATGCCGCCTGGCCAAACTGCGCCGCGCCATTGATAACTTTCAGCGCATATACACCATCGGCAAGTACGCGTCGCGGCATATCAAGGCGACCAAATGCGCACTATCGCTGCTGGAGGTGTGCGACGATTTCATGGCCGAGCCGTTCCATCGCTTTCACCCACCGGAGCGAGAACGGGTCCGCGAGATTCTTCAAGCCTTGTTAGCCGATTCCGAGGAATGCTGCCCGTGAAATATTTGTTAACGTGTGCCTGTCTCCTGTTGCCGGCAACCTTCGCCTACAGCGCGGGCTTAGAGCCACTTAATTACAACCATCCCGGTTTGAAGGTGGACCTGGGGGTAGGATTATGGGCATGGCCAGTTCCTTGCGACGCGGACGGCGACGGCGACTTTGATCTGATTGTTTCGTGTCCCGACAAACCGTCCAATGGCGTCTGGCTATTCCAGAACACAAGCGGCGACACGGCGCAAGACAAGTTTCCCGTCTTTAAGCCGGGACGCAGACTAAGCAGTGCGCCACACTACGTTATGCCTAGCTACGTGGACGGTGGTCTGCATGTGCTCACCCCGGGCCTCGAGCATCCTCATTTCGAGCAAACGGGGGTGGAGCAACGGGTTGCTCTCCCCGTGTCGGCGAATTTCTACGTGCCTAAGGGGAAACAGCCCAAGGGTCCAAAGGTACGGCACAATCAATGGCGTTACGTGGACTATGACGGCGACGGAGCAATTGATCTGGTCGTCGGTATCGAAGATTGGAGTTTCTACGGCTGGGATAATGCATGGAACGAGCAAGGCGAGTGGACCAACGGCCCGTTGCACGGATTTGTATTGTTGCTCCGCAATACCGGAACCACAGCAGAGCCGAAGTATGCGCAGCCACGGAAGTTGGAGGCCGACGGAGATCCGATTGACACATTTGGATGTCCCTCGCCCAACTTCGAGGATTTCGATGGCGACGGAGATCTTGATCTACTTTGCGGCGAGTTTCTCGACGGGTTCACGTACTTCGAAAACATCGGAAGCCGATCCCAACCGAGTTATGCTCGCGGCCGCCGTCTAAGAACCCCATCGGGCGGGCGCTTGGCGATGGACCTGCAGATGATCGTGCCGATTGCGTTCGATTGGGACCGGGACGGCGACTTCGATCTCGTCGTGGGTGACGAGGACGGTCGCGTGGCCCTCGTGGAGAACACCGGAGAGCGTTCTGAAGATGGCGTGCCCCTGTTTCTCCCTCCGCGTTACTTCCAGCAGGAAGCCGAACATGTGAAGTGTGGCGCGCTCGCGACGCCGTACGGATACGATTGGGACGGAGATGGCGATTATGACGTGGTGAGCGGAAACACGGCGGGCTACATCGAATTCTTCGAAAACCTGAGCGGTCCAAATGTTAAACGCCCGAAGTGGGCGGCGCCGGTCCGGGTGGAAGTGGAAGGAAAGCCTTTCCGCATCATGGCGGGGCCGAATGGAAGCATCCAAGGCCCAGCCGAAGCGAAATGGGGCTACACCACGCTCTCGATTGCGGACTGGAACGACGACGAGTTACCAGACATCATCATAAACAGCATCTTTGGCGATGTGGTGTGGCTGGAAAACGTCGGGACGCGCTCGCAACCAAAACTTGCCGCGCCGCAACCGATCGAGGTTGAATGGCGTTCGCCACAACCGGCGCTGGCCTGGGGTTGGCGGAAGCCGCAAGGAAAGGCGCTCCTCACGCAGTGGCGCACGACGCCAGTCGTGTTTGACTTTACCCAAGATGGTTTAGTCGATCTAGCGATGCTCGACCACGAAGGCTACCTGGCCCTATTCGAACGAGAGCAACGCGATGGGAAGCTGGTGTTGTTGCCGCCACGCCGTGCGTTTCTGAACGAAAACGGAACACCGCTCCGGCTAAATCACCGAACCGCCGGAGGCAGCGGACGGCGGAAGTTATGCGTTTGCGACTGGAACGGCGACGGCACGTTCGACCTCCTCGTGAACTCCGCAAACGCCGATTTTTTCCCACAAGTTGCAGCACGCGATGGCGAGTGGGTGTTCAAGAATGCAGGTGCGCTTGCCAAGCAAAACATCGAAGGGCACGATGTCAGCCCGACCGTGGTGGACTTCGACGGCGATGGCGTCCCTGACTTTCTCGGCGGCGCCGAAGATGGTCGCTTGTATTATCTACGTAATCCGCGCCGCTAAACCAATGTGGTTTTCTCGCGGCAACGCAGTTCGACTCGTCGTTTCCAAACTTGACGTTTGCAATCCGACGTCGCGCAACGCCTAAAACGGTTGAATGGCGTTGCGTTTGGAAACGGGGCGGCGTTCGGGGAAGACGCCCGGCGCATCACGGCGACGAAGCCCGTCACCGCCGTGATCTTCGACGCCAAGGCCTGACGACAAGGCCACGGCCGGGTTTCGACGTTCGGTTAGCGCTCGCGTTCTACCCAGAAATCCGGCCATACGACGCGGCCGAGGAATAGCGCCGAGAAACTCCCAAGCCAGACAGAACGCGTGAATCAATACCGAACCCCGCCAACCGCGGTTGGCGGCGTGCTTCCAGAACAGGCGTTCGGCGTAACGCCCTTCGATCCATGAAGATTCGACACGAGGAAAGTCCGACGTTTGAACAAGGCGGCATTGCGGCTCGACGACGGCGGCATAGCCCAACTTCATGAGCGTTAGCGCCAAGTCCAAGTCGGCATACCCATCTCCGAACGCGAGGTCAAATCCTCCGGCTCGTTCCCAGGCTGACCTGCGCCAGAAGCCAGCCATCAGGTCTGGCCCATCACATGGAACGCGTGGCACATTGCTGGGTGACTGTGCGTTCGCAAGGACGACGCGCCGCGCGCCTGTAATGCTGCTTCGAACGCCGGCCGAGACCACTTGCCCCGTACTTTGCCGCGCAACGATCGGCGCCACGGCCGCGACCGAATCATCTTCAAAGCGCTGCATTGCGGATTCGGTCCAGCCCTCTTCGACCTCCAAACCGCAGCGGATAACATGTACCACGTCGCTCGTGGCGGCGTGAAACCCCAAGCTCACTTGCTCGACGAGGCTGCTACTGGCGGGCGCAGGCACAAAGGTTACTTCCTCGTGCAAGCTGTAGGGATCGCCGTAAGGCCCTGCGTGGACCACCACGACGTCGCAATCGTAGGGCCGATTCTGGAGGACGGAAATCAGCGTGTCCTCGAACGATTCGGCCACTCCACGGAATGGAACGATAATGGAAAGGCTCGACACGGGCATTTATCCAAGGGACGCCACGAGCAACGCTTCGTCCCGCTGCGGGACACGGCGCCCACGCGCGAACGTGGTGGTTGTGATCCGCCTGTTCACCCCATAATTTCGGTCCAAACCGATCCATGAATTCATCAAAACTCCGTAACCCCCGAGGAACATGCGGCAGCCATAAGAGGGGCGTGATAATCTCTCTGCCTTTGCGTCGCGCGTAATAAGGGGAAAATCAGGGATTCCACCATGCGTTATTCTTTTCGATTAGCTCAACTGCTGGGGCATGATCCCGATCCCAAGAAACGTCCGGGAACCGTTAAAGCCATTGTGAGTCACACGGGCCTCGATCGACATAAAATCGCTGCGTTGTTGCGAAATGACGTGAAGTACCTGCCGCTGGACACGATTTCGCGCATCTGCGGATACTTGATCGACCGGGGAATTGTCGCGCCTGAAGATCTTCCCGGCGCCTTGTTCGCGATTGAGCCTGAGAGTTTTTGGGAACTCCTGGCGCGGAGGACAAGCCTGCACATCTGTTTCGGCACGCGACGCGATCCTGGCAGCGTTTATGCTGATGATGCGTGGGTGGTGACGGCCGATGCGTTGTTGCTCGGCGTCCTCTTGAATGGCGTCTCAACTTTGGGCGGCGCCGCGCGGTACTACCCGAAAGGAGATGCGCCGCCCAGTTCAGGACAAACCATGGCGCGGGCGGCTCCCCATCCCGACGAGTATGTTCAATGGCTTGTATTGGCGCCGCAGGAAGGTAATCAGCACCAGGTCCAAGAGAAAGCGCGCCGCGTCTATGACGCATTCGAAGCGAGCGGAAAAGACAAGGCGTTAATCGCCCTGGGCAGCGTCAAAAGTAATCCGGTCATTGAACTCATGTTGGCCAAAGCCTTTAACTCCGAACCATTTGTTTCGCAGGACCACCTTCCGCGCGCCTATGAACGGGCCTGCCCGATTTACTTGCGATTCCGAAAAGAACTTGATTTTGTCGTTAGCTCGTGCGGCGGCGGTCGTCGGCTGTCGACACAAGAAGACGCCGACGCTCCGGGAATCTATTTTGAGCGAGCCGATGGAACGTGGGACCATTGCCCGTGGACACCGCATGACAGGGATGCGGCCTTGATTTTCTACCATTACCTACCCGCGCACGGGCGGTTGGAGATGATTGTCGGCGGCTTTTCGAGCCGTTCGACCCGATTCTTGGCGCAAGTCTTTACGCCATCGTACACCTCGCGCTTGTGGCCACCCGTGTACGACTCTCCGGAAAGGCAAATCGGGATCTACGTCGTCAAATTCGCGTTTGCCCCGGAAGACCCCGCACAACGCGACATTCTCTCGACGGACTATTCCGGAGAAGTCGAGATTATTCCCTTGGAACGGGAGGTGATCGCGCGCCGTCTCGCCGATTCGTAGACGGGGGCGATGTTTCGCCTCGTTAGGAGATGGAGCCAGAGTGCTCCACTCCGGATTCTTGCAGAAACTGGTGCAATCCTTGCGCCATACCCGGTCCCAGCGCATTTGCGGCAAATGTTGTGGGCGCCGCGTCGCTCATGTAGCGGGAATAGCCGAGCAGGTCATTGACCAACTCTTGGATTTGCGAAGCACCGCCCACCAAGTGCGGCGCCAAGTCAAGGGCATGGTTCATCACATCGTGCTCCAAGCGATGTGCCTGTTCGGTAAGTTTCGCCGTGGTAGCAATGAGTTGCTGGCGCACGTCGCTTGGCGCTTCGAATGCCGGCGCCGCGGCGCCCAGTTCTCCGGCTTCGCCTTTCGTAATGAGCACATTCGTGAACCAACGAAGCAAACTAGCGCGGCTTATCACTCCCGTGGGGCGACCATCTTTGACGACAACCACGCTACGAATGGCCACACGGTACAGGAACTCATAGATGGTCTGAGCCGAGGTTTCCTCTTCGTAAGATACGGCGCCGCGCTTCATCACGTCGGCGATGGTCGTCTCCCACCAGTTTGGCAAGAGGAGGATCGCCATGACGTCTTTCTCAGAAAGGATGCCGACCAGGCGTTTGTCGTCGTCGACCACGGGAGCAGAATTGATGCGGAGATGCAGAAAGTAATCCACGGCGCGCCCGACTTTTTCGTCCTTGTGAAGACCGGCGACAATCGTGGTCATCACATCGCGAGCCAACAGGCCGGCGAACGCTGACGCCCTTGCGCCGTTCGCATGGATGCGGCTGGAGTCGTTCATCGTTTGAAACGAGGTGACCTGGTCACGCCCCGACTGCTTTGAAACGAGCAGCGCTTGGTCCGCCATGTCCACCAATTCTTCCGGCGTGTCGGTGTCGTCCTGACGTTGCGCGGCGCCAAAACTGGCAGTAATCCGAAGTTCGCGATCCCCAACGATGATCGGTGTCTTTGCCAACTCCCGCCGAATTCGCTCCGCCCATTCAACGGCCTGAATTTCCGTGGTCTGCGGCAACAGGGCGCAGAATTCCTCGCCGCCGTAACGGCTGATGACATCGCCTTGGCGCGAATGGCGTTCGAGAATTCGAGCGACTCGGCGGATGACCTCGTCGCCAGTTCCGTGGCCATATGTGTCGTTGACACGTTTGAAAAAATCGATGTCAAGAATTACGCACGAAAGCGGTGTTTGGTGGCGAGCCGATCGCGACCACTCCTTTCCAAGAAGCTCGTAAAACGTGCGCTGGGTATAAAGGCCCGTCAAGGAATCGCAACGGGCAAGTCGATTCAGCCGGCTTTCCAGCTCCAGGACACGCAAGCCCGCCCGCATATGCGCAAGGAGCTCGTCTTGGCTTGCCGGCTTCTTGAGAACGTGGTCGGCGCCCGCCTCCATTCCTTGGACAACGTGCTTGGACCCGCCACTGGCGGTGAGGACGATCGTAACGATATAGTTCGGGAGCGAATGCATTCGCACCCACGTACATAGCTCCAAACCACTGAAATGCGGCAAGTCCAAATTCGCTATTAGAAACTGAGGGCAATCCGCTTCGATGGCCGCCAGCGCCTCGCAACCGTCCTTGGCGGCGCGCACGCGATAGCCGCCATTCTCCAGCCACTTCGTATGTAGCTGGATCATCGCGGAATCGCCGTCAACCAATAAGACCAGCGGACTCGATTGTGCCATCATCGTGCTAACTAGGCGATCAATTCGGTCGAGCAATGGGTATCTACTGTCCAAACGGGTGTTCTCTGGCGCGACACCGGTAGGCTCGCCCACCCGGGGTTAGACAGCAATCTCGCTCTAGACAGAAAGATCTTGTGTTTCAAACCCGATCACATAGAAACCATCATGGGTGGGACGCACGTGCTTGACAGTCGCTTGGAGAAACTCGCCGGCATAAGCCAACCCAACGATTGATCCCACCGACAAACCTGAGCAGTCCTTGACGACAAGACTGATCCCCCCCAGCGACTCGTCAAAAACAGCAGCTCTTAGCTCCTCGTTCGGATTGAGCCAAATGGCGGCGATATCCGATCCTTGCTCTCGTCCAAACCGCGACGCCTCACGCCGTTCGTCGAATGCGTCATGGTATTGCTTTCCCGTCATTACACACTCCCCGATTCATTCGCCAAAAAAGGCCACCTTGGCAAGTATAGGTTGCACATGGGGAAGGCAAAAGAAAACGGCGCTTCGCTCTGATGAACGAAACGCCGTGAAGGAAATCAGGCCTGCGGAAACACCCGCCGTGAGCCGAGGGTGTATCCTAGCGGTCTTTCTCGGCAGCCGGTTCTTTCCCCAGAAAGATCCGCATTGCCGAACCGCCGCCGCCGATGTCTCTCGCGTTATAAATAATCTCGGCGTCGAGCGCCTTGTCGATGACCTGCTGGATCTCGGCCAAGTGAGCCAAGGTGTAAGGATCGAGTTTCTCACCATTCTGCTTTTGACAGTTTTCCGCGCTGGCGCGAATCTTGCGCAGATCCTCCAAAGACAAATTGGCGATTGGCTTATGGGCGGCCGAGGAACCGGCGCCAGGCATACTCAAATCGATCAGTCGTTTAAGATGCTCGCGTTGCAAATTGCGGCGAAGGCTGGAAATCATCGGTTGACGCGCTGTTGCGCGTTTATCCAGCTTTTGGTCCAGCTCACTCCAAATCCCCTTGCGGAGCGTTTCAAGCACCTCTGGAAGCGTTAGAGCGTCTTGATCGCTGGGAACGCGAAACTCATTGTCATACACGCGTCGGAGCGTTGCTGGATTCATCATCATGGTCAAGGCGGAGGCCTGCATTCCCATGATATTGTCGTGGATGGGCCACGTCGCGTCGTCCAGCCCAATCCCTTCGTCCAGCCAACGGTCGTTCGTCATGCGCTGGAGCAACTCGGTGGAAAGTCCGTAGGCGTCGTCATGGAAGGTGTTCTCGATCACGAATTTCAGGGCTTCCCGTTGCTTCTCGGCCGGCACAACCGCGATAGGAGGTCGGCCGTTGGGGTCTCCCTTTTTGTCGCGGTACACATGGATGCCACCGATCCAGCCAGCCACCATGTTCACCGCCCGCATTTGCAGGCTCAGCGTCAAGCCATAGCCGCGTCGCGCCTTGGACCAACTGTCGCCGTCATCAACGTACTTCTCGACGATCCGTTCACGGTGGAACTTTGCGAGTTTCATCTGGTCGGCGGCGTAATCGAACGGGTCAGCGCTGAAATCGTAGCGACGAGCCAGAGGATCGGGGCCAACGGTGTCCTCGTCGGTCGCGTACTGAAGTTCAGGTTCGGCAACACGCGCCAGGATCGGTTTCAGGTCCGACTCAAAGGTGTAGCCATATTCGATGGCCCAGAAATCGTACGCGCCAATTCCCAGCATCGTCCAATCCCCTTGCTTATTGCCGGCTTCCATGCGGATGTTAACCGGGGTGTAGTCCATGACTGAACTGGCGTGAGAATTCTTTCCCGCAATCTTCTCGCTATTGATCTCGTCAAGTTTGTACACTGACGAGCCTTTGAAGTTATGCCGAAGGCCAAGCGTATGCCCAACCTCGTGCGCGACGAGATTCGACAGGAGCGGACCAACAAATGATTCCGGCATGCCGTCGATCAGTGTCTCGTCTTCCTTTGTTTCGTTTTCCTTTTTGTCGGGCTCGCCCTCCTTCTTTTCCCCACCTTCTTCCGCAGCGTCGGTGCGAAGGTCATTCATCATCGAGAAGGTCATCGCCATCAACGCCATGTCATAAGCCTTGCCCTGCGCGGCGTAGCAGGCGCCGTTCACTTGGCTGGCGCGGCCGATGAGGCCGTCGAACTCATCGTCACCCAAGAGATGCGACTTTTCCCGCGCGAGTGCATGCCCGCCATAAGGCTGAGGGGCCTGCGCCATGAGCCGCGCTCGGACATAGTCGCGCTGCGCTGGCGGGGCAAGCCGAACGCGCGGATCCCAATCAGGGTGCTGCCCCAGCCAAGCCAAGGTTTCGGGACTAAAGCCTTCCATGGCCACTTGCGGCAACAGATCCTCGAACTCGAAGCGATAGTGGCGGATCCATCCGTCGGTCAGGATAATGTCGGCGTCAAGAATTTCACCAGTCAAAGGATTAACGCGGCTGGGACCGATCGCTGTTCCTACGTCGTTGTTCAACCAGCGAACGAAGTTGTAACGGACATCTTCAGGGTCCTTGTCCATGTGTGCACCCGTCGATGCATCCTGATATTCGACCTGAATGGCGTCGATCAGGCCAATTTTCTCGAACGCTTTATTCCACGACAAAATTCCGTCTTTCACCCAGCGACGGTAGCGCACCGGCGTGGTGTGTTCGATGAAAAAGACAATCGGTTTTTTGGGCGGACTGAGTTTGAGGCTGGAATCTCGTTTTTGCAAATTCCAGCGATTGATGAACCGGATCTTCACCTCGTCGTCCTTGTACTTTCCCAGATCCGAATAGGTCGTTGTGAAGTAACCAATTCGTTCGTCCGCCCGACGTGGCTTATAATCCGACTTTTCGGGAATCACGCTGATCGAGTAGTGAAGGATCTGCAACCGCCCCGCCGAGTTGGGAACTTCAAACGCCAATTCCACGTTTTCCGGAAAGGCTTTCGCTTTACTGATCTTATAAATGCGCGGGGTTAATCCCTTGTGAAATACGTAGGGGCCGAAGAACAGCGGCGACTGCATGACCAGAAGTTGGTCCATATCGATCACGGGTCCGCCTCCCGGCCCCAGGGTGACGATCGGAACTTCCAGCAGCACCTGGTCGGTGAAAAGGCGTTGAACGGAAGCCTTGGACTCGTCGTCGCCCGTGCTGCGGATATCCACGTTGGGCGTGATCAGGGCCAGACGATTGTCAAACTGACGCCAATAGACATACATATCGCCCGACTGAAGCCCGGCAAAACGATCGCCACTAGAGATCGTCAACGCAAAGAAATACTTTTGCGTGGCGAAATTCTTCGGCAATTCGGCATACATCTGGGCGTCTTTATCACGAGTCCAGATGGTATACAGGCTCGGCTTGTCGTCCGCAGTCGAAACGACCTTTTCGTAATCCTTCAATACCTCGGCATGAGGCGGATATGCGGGCTTATCATCCGCCCAAGCGGATCCCGTGGCGAGCAAACTGCCGACGGCCAAGGTCATCGCGCCGGCAAGATGTCTGAGTTGAGTGTTCCCCATGAACATGGCGCAAGACCCTCCTATCAGGAAAGTGGAGAGGAAGAGATCCCCTCAGGTTTGTACGTCGCAAGTATGCACCACGCAGCCTTCGCTGAAGACCGCGCTATCGTGATTTACGTAAGGCAGGAAATTATGGCTTAGGAAAAATAAGAAAAACACGCAGAATTGACAATCGCAATTACTTGGTCAATCTAATTCGCCTCGGAGGCGGGTTCTTCGGAACTTCCGATTCGACCGGGAAGGTCGGGTGGGATGGGTGGAAGAGAAATTCCGATTTTGCAGGCTTTGAAAATTATATCACAACCTCCGAACGGAGGAAGTGTTAAGTCGGGCGGTGTGCCAAGTTTCTATGGTGAGCGGCCGGCGGTGAGCCGCTCTTGCAGCCAATGATCGCCCGCGTTTCACCAAGTCAAACGGCCATTCCATCAGCCAACTCGCGCTGACCACCCGCCGGAATCCAGGGCGCCATTTCCAGAAATCTTGCTCCCACACGTCTGGCGGGTGTGGATCCGACAATTCGAGTTGATAAGTTGCCGCGCTCCGAAACTGTTAAACCGCGCGTGTTTATTCAAACGCGGGGAGGAGCAAGTCGTCCCGCCAACAGTCTTTCAATTCCTTGACGACGGCCAAAAATTTCTGCAAATCGACAGGCTTGGTAATATAACTCTCAACTCCCAATCGCTCGCATGATTGCATGTCGCCAAGCGCCTCGGAAGAGGTCATCACGACGATGGGAATGGAATGCAACTCATAGCTATTGCGAACATTCTCCAAGACTTCCAGCCCGCTCTTCTTGGGGAGCTGAAGGTCGAGCAAGATCAGGTCGGGGCGTGGTGCATTGGCAAACTTACCATCGCGATTGATAAACTCCAGCGCCTCTTCCCCATCAAAAATCAACGTCAACCGATGCCGAATCCCCCCCTTTTTTAACGCATCGATTGTAAATCGAGCGTAAAAAAGGCTGTCCTCGACCAACAGGATTTCCATCGGACGTCCGACGGTTTCCGCACGCATGTTCGTCTCCCCAACCTTGTCAGTCGCCGACTCCCATGTCGCTCTCGAATGCCTCCATAATGAGGTCGCCTTCCCGCTTCTCGTGCTGCCGCAGCGTTTGCCAAAAACGGTCAAACTGCTGCGCCAACGCGGGAGCCGCCACACCGTTGATTTCGCCGTAGAGCAATTGCTCAGCAGTCTCCACGAGTCGGCAAACTTCGAGGAACAACGATCCATGCTCGGAACGAAGTTCACTCGCTCGTTCGCTTAGGTTCGGGGCGACCTCTACCGCATCCTCAAAATAACCGTATGCTTCTTCCAAAGAAAAGTGAAGCGCTAGCTGGTCCCGCAACTCACTTAGCGTTTCCGCAAGGGCGCGGACTCGTTGACGGTCGTTGGCGAGATGAACGCATTGTTGAACGACTTCGAGCAATTCGCGCAAGCGGAGATTGTCCTCCTTGATCTCGCGCAAGAATGCCGCGTTGACGGTTAAGGTTCCGGTGGTAATGGCCATGGCTACATCTCCCATGCTCACGAACCGGTGCTAGCAGGCTCCAAACAGCGCCGCATTATAACAAGAAACCAAGCAAGGAACCTCCAAAAACAGGCTTGTTTTTGTCCTAATTAGAGGCAGGGCAACACGGCCTCTCGACCTTCTAACCAGGCGTCCAAAGTTTTTTGGCTATCAAGGGGGCTTCCGCAGAGCGGACGCGGCGCGCCAGGATGCGAACATAGGGCGCCAAATATCGGCATCGATGCGGGAAACTCCCTCGCTCCGCGTGCTCATCTGCATGCCTGGGTTCAATCAAGTCTTCAACCGCGAAACCGGCGCGGCACATGCCGCCGATCAATTGCTCCCAGCGGTGGAGGTACTCCAGGGTTCCTTCCTCGCGCAAGGGACTTCCCACCACGGGCGGCAAGGAACCGCTTCGGTAGTATGGTTCGATCAATTCATATCCGCGTAACGAGGGCGCCACGTCGGCCTGTAAGCTCGCCGGTTGCTTATGTTGACTGATATACGTCCCCTCTGGCCGCACCACGTATGCGACTTGACGATAAACGGCTTCAATATCCGGCGTATAACAGGTGCTGACTGGTTGGACCACGATGTCGAACTCCCCCGGCTCAAACATCGAAAGGTCATCCATCGATGCCTCAACGGTGCGTAGCGATAATCGACGCTCCGTGGCGACCTGGCGATCGTGCTCCAGCATCGCGGGGCTAATATCCACGACCGTGGTAATTGCCCCCGCCGCCGCATACAACGGTCCATGACGACCACCCCCGGCCGCCAGACAAAGGACTCGCCGCCCCCGCACGCCGCCGCGCAACCAACCCAGACCATCCAGGGTTCGCAAGGGGTTGGCAAAGTCGTCGTCGCGGGCCGGAAGGGTAAAGCGCTGCCGGTCGCGGACCAAGTGGTTCCAAACGCGACGGTTGTGGTCGTGCGCCGCGGCGCGCTGTGAATCGTCGTCCATCGGCGCCGCCTATTCAGGTTTCGTGTGCCGCGCGAGCCAGTCAACCGCGGCTTCAGCCAGTCCTTCGTGCCCGCCCTCAAAAATTGTCACCCGACATGGGCCGACGGTACGACGAAGATAAACATCGCGGCCAAATACGGGATCAAACAATTCATCACCCTCGCGAGGCGAATCGAGTCGGCCGTTAGAACGGCCGATCTGCGCCATTTCGGCGTCACTGATGGGTGTTTTCCCGGTCGCTCGAGCAATCGCGTTGAATGCCGCCAACGTGTGCCACACGGGTACAGAGCCGCGATGGCCGTCATGGACTCCCGCAGCCAAGTCAAGCGGCAATTCCCGAGCGCGCGCTAGATGCGTTAGGGGAGAACGGTCCTGATATTGTTTATCGACTGCGAGGCTCTCGCCGGGAGCGCCGCCACAGCATGCCCGCAACATGGCGCCGTAGGGGCCGGCTGCATGGAGTTGATGCCATGCGGCCAAGTCACTAATTCCCACCCAGGCGCTAGCAGCGGCCCAAACGTCCGGATGTCGCCCCGCGAGAAGCATCGTCATATGACCGCCGCCCGAGACTCCCGTCAGGTACACCCGCCGTGAGTCGACGGGGTAATGTTTCATGGTCCACGCCAGGGCGTCGAGCACGTCTTGCTGGGCTAGTGGCGAACCACACGCCTCGGGGCGATTGTTGACCCCGCGAAAATCAGGCGCAAGGTACAGCCAACCGCGTTTTTCGACAGCAGCCTCCCGCTGCAAGTCCCTTTGTTCAACATTTCCGCTCCACGTATGGAGCGCCACCACGAGCGGAACTGCCCCTGCTTTGGGATCGAAGTTTTCTGGCTCAATCACATAGCACGTTTGAATAACCCCATCCAGCGTGCTTGGGACACTCACCTTCTTGCGCGTTCCTCCTGCACACGGCGCACCCGTTATCAGGGCCGTGACCACTGCCGCCCAGAGAACCGTTGACCAGCGCCGAGCGAAAAACAAACGCGAATTTTGACTAAACATAAAATTCGTTGCGCGTCCTTGATGGGAGGTCGTGCCTACGGATTGCCCAAGCGGCTTTGGGAAATTTTTGCCTTATGCCCCAAGTTGCGCACCCAGGTGAAGTGAGGTTCTGACTGAGTGGAATTCGCGTCAATTGTAACCGCATTCACGTATTGCTCAACCTTCGGACACCGCGTTTGCGGCTCATGCCGCCCCCTCCCCTGAGTCGCCGCCATCCGTTCAATGATTGGCGTTCTCGCGAACTTGCCCGGCGCTTTATAATTGTCGTGTCTTTCGCTCGCTTCTTTGGAGTTCTCGACACGGAGGTTTTCGATGCGACAACTCGCCCCATACGCCCTTGCATTTCCCATTGCAGTCGTCTTCGCTGCTAGCGTCGCCTCGGCGCAAACGGCCCCGGCGAATCGCCAGACTGACAAATCGGGCGTGGGTCCAGCTCCAACGGCCGTTTCCGAGTCGGCCGAACCGACGACGCCCGCTTGGCTGGCCGAGTTGGTCGAGATTCGTCAAGCTCGGGGAAGCGTGCTTGAGGGAACTTCGCTGGAATCGCCCGCCGGCGCGCTCAGCAGCGAGGTGGGCGAGGCAACCTTCACCGCGGCGCTCCGGAATCTCGATACGCAACAGGAACAACGCTCGCCGGTAAGTCCGGCGTCTGGCGAGCCCCCGCTCGCCGGAGACGCCGCGTGGGTGCAGAACGACCTGTCGGGGCTACTCCGAGCCACGGCGTATCGCTTAGAAGGCGAGGCATTCCATCGGGAAGCAGAACGCGACGAAGCCGGAGCCGAGCGACTGCGTCGGTTGGCCCGCCGACTGCGAAACGAGGCCCGCAACCTTGCCCGATCGGTGCGATGACGGCGGTATTATAATGCGGAAACAAGACCAAGAAGTATTTCCCGCGCGCGCTCCCCGCAATGACCCGTGAACGCCACATCGCTGATAATCCGCAAACGTGATGGTCACTCCTTGGCCGACGAGGAAATTGATTGGCTGATTCAAGGATATGTGCGGGGCGATGTTCCGGATTATCAAATGTCGGCCCTGACGATGGCCATCTTTCTTCGCGGAATGGATCACCGCGAAATCGCATCGCTCACGCGCTCAATGCTCGAATCGGGAGTCGTCCTGTCTTGGAGGGATCGAAGCTCCCCCTATGTCGACAAACACTCCTGCGGCGGCGTGGGCGACAAAATATCGCTTGTGCTGGCCCCGCTTCTGGCTTGCTGCGGAGTGCGTGTGCCCATGATCGCGGGTCGTGGGCTAGGCGCCACTGGTGGAACACTCGACAAACTCGAATCGATCCCCGGTTTCCGCACCGACCTGCGAATTGACGAGATTCAAAATCTCACCGACACGGTGGGCTGTGTAATCACCGGGGCCACGCGCGAATTAGCGCCTGCGGACAAAAAGCTCTATGCCCTACGAGACGTAACCGGCGCCGTGCCGTCGATCCCCTTGATCACCGCCAGCATTATGAGCAAGAAGTTGGCCGAAGGGCTGGACGCGCTGGTGCTCGATGTGAAGTTTGGCTCGGGCGCCTTCATGAAAACGCTGGACGAGGCGCGAACTTTGGCGCGTTCGCTGACATCGGTGGGTGCGCAAATGGGCGTGGCCACCACGGCTCTGCTGACCGACATGAATCAACCGAATGGGCGCTGCGCCGGAAATACCGTGGAAGTAAACGAAGCGTTGGAAACACTTGAAGGCCAAGGTTCGCCCGACGTGCGCGAGTTAACATTGGCGCTTGGGGCCGAACTGCTGGCGACATGTCGCCTGGCCGATTCAACCGCACAAGCTCGGGCATGGTTGGCTACGCAGTTGGATTCAGGTTCCGCCCTCGACAAGTTTCGTCAGATGATTCTTGCGCAAGGAGGCGACCTTGAATCGCCGCGCGGCGTGGCGCCCGAAAACCTGATCCTGGCGAAGCGCAGCGGGTACGTCGTGTCTATAGACACCGAGCAACTTGGTATGGCGATCGTCGAGTTGGGTGGCGGTCGAAAAACGATGGGCGATAGAATCGATCACTCCGTTGGACTCGAAATGCATATTCGGATCGGCAATTGTATTGACGTTGGTCAACCCTTGGTGCGCGTGTTCGCCCATCCGGACGACGCACCTCGCGTCCGGGCCATGATTGAGAATGCAATTACGATGGGTGACGAGCCGCCCACCCCGTCTCCGTTGATTGTCGAACGCATTACCGCCGGTCCCGAGACGTGAGGCCGCATTCCCGCGGTTCTCGCTTTTCCCGCGAGGTAAGCTACGTCGTTTTCCAGGCGCGAACGTATGACCGACAAGCAACGCCACCGGTTAATCTCCACAGCGCTGGAGACTCGTCAACGGGCATATGCCGCGTATTCCCATTTCCAGGTTGGGGCCTCGCTGATGACGCCCGACGGGACATTGATCTCGGGCTGCAATGTTGAAAATGCGTCGTACGGGTTGACGCTATGCGCCGAACGAGTCGCCGTGGGGACCGCGGTGGCTGCGGGATACCGCCAGTTCGTCGCTTTGGCGGTTGCGGCTCCTGGCGGCCCGCCCCCCTGTGGCGCTTGCCGCCAGATGTTGGCTGAGTTCGCGCCTCACTTGCCGATCCTGCTGGTCGATGCAGATTCCCCCCAGCGGGTCCTCGAAACCAGCTTGGAAATCTTGCTGCCAGCGGCGTTCACGCGCGAATCACTGCCGTAATGGGCAGTGCCCGGCCGACGAAAGCGGCAAGAATCACGGACTGGGTAAACCGCACTGAGGGCGCAAACCTGGTGAAACGTGCCGATTGCGGATAGCTAGAGGGAGGTCTACGGGGCGAATCGCCGATAAGCAGGAGGCGTATTTGTCAGCGAATCTTCAGCAAGCCGCCCGTGCGACAAGGAATGGCCATGGGATTTCTATCGGGACGCATCACCTTCGAAAGATTTCGCGTCGAAGGCGCAGCGCCGCGCCAGTTTGGGGCCGAGCACGTGGAAGTGCTAGAGCATTTCGCCATCGGTCGAAACGAAGTCTCGTTCGACCAGCCACGCATCGGTTTTCTAGCGGGCGAACATTTGCTCGACCTCAAGTTTGGGCTAGAGAAAAACATCGTCAACGATGCGCTCCACGGCGCGCTGCGGATCGACACCGACCAAGTTCCCGCGGCAATCCGTCGTGCCTGGCTGCAAATGGAATTAGCGGCGCTGACGGTTGACAACCCAAGCGGCCGGCCGACTAAGGCCCAACGTCAGGAGGCAAAAGAGGCCGTCGAGGCGCGCTGCGAAGAAGAGGCGCGCACGGGCAAATTTCGCCGCATGCAGCAATTTCCGTTTCTTTGGGACGGGCGGCAGGGCGTGTTGTATTTTGGCGGTTCGAGCGCTTCGGCGATCGATCAGTTCAAGGACTTATTCGCACAGGCCTTTGACCTGGAGCTACACCGTATTAGCAGCGGCAAAATTGCGCAAGAGTGGGCGGCGGATGGAAAACGTCGCCGTGCGTTGGAGGACATTGCGCCGACGATCTTTCACCAACCCGATGATTCGCAGGCGGAAATTACTTGGTGGAACGGGCACTCCGAAAATTTCGACTACCTGGGAAACGAATTTCTCCTATGGCTTTGGTGGTGCTGGGAGTGCGAATCCGACTTGGTCGAACTGCCCGACGAATCGGAAGTTACCGGTATGTTCGCCCGAACACTTAGCCTGGAATGTCCGCGAGGCGAAACGGGCAAAGAGACCATAGCCGCAGAGTCACCGGTACACCTGCCCGAGGCGCGCCAAGCGATTCAATCTGGCAAATTGCCGCGCAAGGCCGGCTTGACGCTCGTTCGGCATGGCGAACAGTACGACCTGACGCTCCAGGCGGAGGCATTTGCCGTTAGCGGCTGTAAGATTCAAGTTGGCGACGAAAACGAAGGACGCGGCGCCGAGGAGGACCGGGTCGATAATCTCCGCAGCTTAAGCGAAACCCTGGACCTACTCTTTCACGCCTTTTGTGAACGACGGGTCGGCAAGAATTGGACCGGCGATCTTGAAAAGATGCGAAGTTGGCTTGCAACGAGGCCGACCGCGGCAAGAAAGCCCGCAGCGTAGCTGTAATCTTCGGCCGAGGTTGACGTCGCCTGTTGGATGGGCGGGATGCGGCAATGCCCGCCCGCGTGGTAAATTGGGGATTGATGCATCGCCTCTCCTTGTCACTATCCATAGGGCCTGATGTCGCTATTTGCCCAAAGCGAAGCCGCCAACCTGCGTCGCGCGCAACCACTGGCGGCGCGCATGCGGCCGGCATCGCTCGATGAGTTCGTCGGCCAGCAACATTTCCTTGGCGAAGGAAAACTGTTGCGCCGGTTGCTCAAGTCCGACCGTCTGAGTTCGGTCATCTTTTACGGTCCGCCAGGTTCCGGAAAAACGACACTCGCGCGGCTACTGGCGGTCGAGAGCGAACGGCGTTTCTGCCAGGTGAGCGCCGTGGCAAGCGGCGTGAAGGAACTAAGGGCGGTGCTCGATCAGGCACGGGACGAGTTGGGGCTTGGCGGGCGACAAACATTGCTGTTCGTCGATGAAATCCATCGCTTCAACCGTGCCCAGCAGGACGTGCTGCTGCCCGACGTCGAAGAAGGCGTCGTAACGCTTGTCGGTGCCACAACGTCGAATCCCTTCTTCTCCGTGAACAGTGCGCTGGTCAGCCGCAGTCAACTTTTCCAGTTTGAACCCTTAACGCGCGACGATATTAAGACTCTGCTCCGCCGAGCCGCCGCCGATCGCGGCCGCGGCCTGGGCGATGTGCCGTTGGTTCTCCACGAGGACGCGCTCAGTTTTGTGGCCGAAGCGTGCGATGGAGACGCCCGACGCGCGCTTTCCGCCTTGGAGGTGGGTGTGCTCTCCAGTGATGAGCGGCCTGTGCAGTTCACGCGCGCCTTGGCCGAAGAGTCGGTTCAACGCAAGGCCATCGAGTACGATCCGACTGGCGACGCGCATTACGATTCGGCAAGCGCCTTGATCAAAAGTCTTCGGGGTAGCGATCCTGACGCCGCGTTGTATTGGTTGGCGCGGATGTTGGAGGCTGGCGAAGACGTTCGTTTCTTGTGTCGCCGATTAGTGATCCTGGCAAGCGAGGATGTAGGCAACGCCGACCCGCATGCGCTTCCGCTGGCCGTAGCGGCCATGCAGGCGTGTGAGTTCGTGGGTCTGCCAGAGTGTCAACTGACACTTTCCCAGGCAGTCACCTATTTGGCGTGCGCACCCAAGTCGAATGCGGCGACCCTGGCCATCGGCGAAGCAAGGCGTGACGTGCGCGAAGCGCGTCTCCTCCCCGTACCCATTCACCTTCGCGATTCGCATTATCGCGGCGCAAAACAACTAGGTCATGGGGAAGGCTACGAGTACGCGCATGACGCGGAAGGCGGAGTTTCAGCCCAGGACTACCTGGGCGTGGAGCGAGAATACTACCGTCCGGTCGACCGTGGATTTGAAAAAGAGATGGCCTCGCGGCTGGAAACCATTCGCGCCACTCTTCGCCAAGCAAAACCAAGTTAAAGCCAACGCGAGCCGCCGACGTGGATTTTGGTAGAATTCAAAGTGGGACAGCGAGTGCGCGGTGGAGGTAATGCAATCTGGCATCAAGGCGGGCGCCATGCATTCGCGTTACGTCCGCTGATCGACTGCCGGCACTATCACCTGGTCCACGGTTTTCCATCTGATCGTGGAATCATTAAGAGAGGAAGAGGCAACACCATGAAGCGGCGCTTCAAGGCGCTCGCGATTCTGGTCGTTCTGGTCCTGTCGCTAGTTGGGATATATTGTTTCCAGAACGATGCGTTTTCCCTTGCGCGCATTGCAGGGCAGGAAGATCGACTGCGCGCGTGGATCTCCGAATACGGATGGGGCGCTTTTGCGGTCGGGTTCGCATTCTATACCGTGGCGTCGCTCGTTCCGGGCACGGCTGGTAAGTCCATTATATTTGGCTGGTTGTTTGGCTTTTGGCAGTCGCTGGTACTGGTGAATGGGGCCTTAACCTTGGCGGCGCTGGTCGCCTTCTTTGTCAGTCGCTACTTTTTCCTCGATCTGGTGCGACGCCGTTATCATACGTTGGCCGACCAGCTGAACGAGGCGTGGCGCCGCGACGGCGCGTACTATTTGTTGACGTTGCGCCTATCACCCATGCCGTACTCGTTTACAAATTACGCGTCGGGGGCGACCGGCGTGCCCGTGGGAACGTTCTGGTGGACAACGCACCTGGGGCTGTTGCCCAAAGTTGCTGTTTACGTCTTTCTTGGATCGCAATTGCCGTCGTTGGAGATTCTGCGGGAGCAGGGCATCGCTAGCCTGGCGCATCCGTCCCTTTTTATCGCGCTGGCGCTTTTAGCGTTTGTACCGCTGGGAGTCCGGTTTGTGGTGCGGCGAGAACTGTCGAACGAAACGGCTGCGCGGGGGCAGCCGCTCCCGAACAAACCGAGCACTCCCCCCAAATCGTTACCAAACGAAATTGCAAAAGGTCGCCATTGACCCAGCTTTGAGGCGCGGCTTACAATCATCGGCATACGCTGATGCGTACCCTGCCCACCCCAATACCCACCATCACGGAGCGTTCCCATGTTTCGGGTTCAACTCGGTGCTACCCGTAAGTACTGCGATGGCCGCTCCCGGCGTAGTTTTCTTCAAGTCGGGGTGGCCGGCATGGCCACCGCAACGCTGGGAAGGGTGCTCCAGGCAAAAGCCGACTCAGTTCGCGCCGGCCAAACCGGCAAGAACACCTCAGTCATTCTTCTGTGGCTCGACGGCGGGCCGGGGCACATGGACATGTACGACATGAAGCCCAATGCCCCGGCCGAATACCGTGGCATTTGGAATCCGATCCGTACAAACGTTCCTGGCATCGAGATCACGGAATTATTTCCGCTCCAGGCGAAGATCGCCGACAAGTTTTCGATTGTGCGGTCGCTCCATCACAACTCGGGAGACCATTTCACGGGCGGCCACTGGATGTTGACCGGTCGCGGAGCAGGCGTCAGCGGCGGGGCCACGGCCGGTAAGTATCCATTTTTCGGATCGGCGGCGACCAAACTTCTCGGACCGCGCAAGGCCGGCATGCCCGCCAATGTGGCGATTCCGTACGCCATGAGCATTGGCCTGCGTCCCGGATATTTTGGCGGTAATTACTTGGGGGTTCAACACAATCCATTCGAGACGAATGGAGACCCCAACTCGGCGAATTTCCAAGTGCAGAATATCGCGATGCAGAACCAGATGACGGTGGCGCGATTGCAGGATCGTCGAACATTGCTTACGTCGTTCGACACGCTCCGCCGAGAGGTTGATCACTCGGGCGCGCTGGATGCAATCGATCGCTTCGACCAACAAGCCTATGAACTAATCACCAGCGAGCAAGCCCGTAAAGCATTTGACCTAAGCAGCGAAGACGAGAAGGTGCGCGAATCCTACGGACGCCATACTTGGGGGCAAAGCGTGTTGCTCGCCCGGCGCCTCGTGGAAGCGGGCACTACCTTCGTGACATGCCACTTCGGCGGTTGGGATCATCACTGGGACTTGCAAAAGGGAATGGTCAATTACCTGCCAAGAGTTGACCAGGCGGTCAGCGGGTTATTGACGGACTTGGATAACCGCGGCCTCTTGGACCAGGTGCTCGTCGTGCTTTGCGGTGAATTCAGTCGTACTCCCCGAATGAACGACGGCGGCAACGGCGGTCCTCCGATGAGCATGGGAACGCCAGGCCGCGATCACTGGGGAAACGCAATGTTTTGCTTCCTCGCTGGCGGCGGTTTGAAAGGCGGCCAGATTGTCGGCTCGACCAATCGGTTGGGCGAGGCGCCGCAAGACCGGCCGCTGCGGCCGGGCGATATCCATCACACCATTTATCACGTTCTCGGCGTTGATCCGCATGCCTATTTTCTCGACCATGCTGGCCGTCCCGCGCCCGCTGTTGACCACGGGGCCGTCATTCCTGAATTGATTTGACGCAGGACCGCCGGCGCGGGGTTTTCAGCGAGACGCATACGTACGTCCAAGGTGCTCGGCGATTTTCTTTTTCAACTCCCGCGGGTCGATCTCTCCATGTTTGCGGTAGACGACCTTACCTTCGGGAGAAACCAGAATGGTGTAGGGAAGCGCCCCTTCCCATTGGTCATCAATGGAATCGAATAATTGATCTCGGTCATCCGAGTCAAACAAGTAGTTCGTCGCGGAGACGTGGCGTTCTTGCAGCGTCTTCAGGGCCTGAGCGCGATTGGCGGGATCGTCGGCGCTTACCGTAATCAACTCGAAGTTCCGGCCGCGATACATGCGGTTCATGGTGACGAGTTCCGGCAGTTCTTCGATGCAAGGGACGCACCACGTAGCCCACACATTGATCAAGCGATAGTTGGGGCTTTTCCCGTAGACGACTTGCTTGAGCGATTCGGGAGTGATCGATTTCAATGCAACCGGTTCGGCGTCCCACTTTTCGGCCGTTTGCCGGGCGTTCTCACGTTTGTCGGACCACTTGGTGGAACAGCCAAAGACGCGGGTACGCTCAATCGGGACCGGCTTGCCGCCCAAGAGCGCATCGAGGGCATTTCGGGCATCGTGCGACTTGACCGTTTTGACGTCGGAATCGTCGATCCTTCCCACATAACGCAACTTCCGCTTTTCGTCAAAGATAAAGACGTGCGGCGTGGCAAGCGCGCCATACGCCGCGGACGTTTCTTGCGTATCGCCGTCATAGAGATAGGGGAAGGCAAAACCTCGATCCTTGGCTCTCACCTTCATTTCCTCTAACGAGTCTCCCAGGTCCGAATAACCAAGTTCATCGAGACGCACCGCTTGCGGATCATTTGGAGAAATCGCCACGACGGCGACTCCCTGGTCGCGATAATCCCGATCAAGTTGAATGAGCCGTTCTTCGTAAGCCTGCGCCGTGGGGCAATGATTGCATGTGAATACGACCATCAGGATCTTCGCCTGCGCGAAGTCTTGCAGGCGCCACGTCTTACCATCGACGCCTGGCAGTGCGAAGTCGGGAGCGGCGGCCCCAATCTCCAAGGTCTTGACTTCGCGCGCCGGAAGTGGTTCGGCCGCCGTAAAGAACAAGGCCGCCAATACCAGAATACGTTTGGCCAAGTAGATCATGGCGTCTCTCCTTTCCCATGTACCGTGGGTGATGGATCACAAACAGGATGCCTTCATTGCCGCTCGCGACACGTACAACGAGTCTCGGCCGAGTATACCGCGTGCGGGAAAGCCACGGCAACGGTCGCACAAGCCAAGAAAAGCGACCGTCTCAACCCGCGCTGGGCGCTGAAGCGATCCGGAGAGGTTCGCTAAGCGAGTTTAGCCAGGTACGCACCTGATCCAGCACGTCTACGTCGGCGGGAACCTGGCGATGCACGAGACAGTGCGGCTGGTTAACCAGCTCGCGGAGTTGGCGCAATCGCCGTTGGAGGTCTTGCAAATACGCGTTTGCCTCCTCGTCGCTCAGTTCATGCCGCACAAGTTGCGTTTCCGTTTCCGTGCGGACGCGCGTGAGCGCTACGAGCCGGCCTTGTTCCGCTTTGATCAATCGCCCCGCATGGTATCCACGCCGCACCTGGCGGCGAGTATTGAACTGGACGACTGGATCATCGTCAAAGAACACACTGGCGGACCCGTCCTGGCGAAAACCGATTACGACGGGCGCGGCGTCTGGCTCTGGTTGAAGTTCGATCCGGTGAACAAACGCAACCGCCTCAAGCATCAGGTCTTCACGGGGGCTTTCGTCGCGAGCCATACCAAAGAAAATTCCCAAGTCCAAGTCAGGTCGCGTGGCGAACATCACCGCGCATTCGGCAGGAATGGCAACTAGCCATTCGCGAACCTCGCCGGCATTCTACTGGAACAGTTCTTGAAGTCAAAACTTCGAGTGCAAACCACTTCCACGCTTCACGGCGCAAGATCGAGGTGCGCTGGAAGGAGCGTTCTTGGCGCGGCGCAGTTTGTTGCGTTTTTTTCGGTTCGCAGTTTGAGATCGGGAAAGGGTGTCCGCACAAATTCAGTAGTTTCAAATTTTGCGGCTTCCGTCCCGCTATGGGTTCTGAAGCGGCGCTGGCCGCAAGTAGCATCACTTGCCGCTTCGCTGCGCCATGCGAGAGCTTGACAAATCATAGAGAAACATCAAGCAACTGAACGCTCAACCAAACCGTGGCGCCAAGGAGCATTGCCGCGACGAGGATACTCGTTACGTACTGGCTAACTCGGCGACGGCGTGCTTCGCGGATGTCGGCGAGCATGCGTTGAAGCGTCCCGGTTGGGCAGTCGCTCCAGGCGCCCTCATTCATGTATTGAGAATTCTCGTTCGCCATCACACAAACTTCATCTTCGCGGTTGGGAGCGGCAATAGAAAAACTTACGCAAAATGCCGCCAATGAATAGCACGCGGTCGATTTCGCACGGGTTCGTTCTCTGGGGCAATCAATTTCCGCGGGAGGCGGTGGAGCGGCGCGGCGCCATGCCTCGCGGCTTGGGTATGGCGGCGTGAGCGTGGGCGCCAAGGCGACCGGGCTGGCGTAGCGTAAGCTTACGGCCGTCCACCGAGATCAAACCTTCGTCTTGCAACTCGGCAAGTGCGTTCGCGACGGCTCCGCGCGTACCGCCAATGGCGCATGCTAGTTTTCCATGCGACCACATTCCACGGATTCGCACCCCGTCGCGGACTCGCTCGCTCGCACGCTGAGCTAATTCGAGCAGCCACGGCGCAAGCCGGTCTCGCGAGGATCGGAATACCAATTCGTTCAATCGGCGTTGGATGCGCTGGCGCCGTAAACCAAACAGGTCTGCCCGCCGGAGTAGTACCGTGGGATAAGCTTCAACGAGTTGTTGCATCACATCGGAAGGGATCATCACCAGCGTGGTAGGCGCGAGTGTTTCTACGTATTCGTTGGCGGCCGCGCGATGAAAATCAGCCAACTCGCCGAAGATTTCGCCGGGACCTAACGACGTCAATGCGAACGAACTTCCATCGCGTTCCGAGCGGACAATGTTTACCCGCCCCGTTGCCAGCAGAAAGGTGTCGCCGCGTCGCTCGGGCAGGTCGATCGGCGAGTTCTGGGGGTAAGAACGCACGCGGCATTGCGACTCGACCTGCTCCAACTCCTTGTGGGACAGTCGCTCAAAGAGGTCGCAACGCTTGAGATACCAGAGCTTCTCAGACATCGACGCAAGTTCTGCAAGGGAATGCAACGACCGGATCCTCCAGCGTCGCGGCGTGCATTATAGGCAAGAAGCCCGGTCGATAACAGGCGAAGATGCGCCCTGCTAAAGCCGCAGATCAAGCGGAAAATCGCTTAAAAGTTCGACGCCATCGGCCGTCACTAGATAATCGTTCTCCAAACGCATTCCGGCGTTTAGCTCCGGCGCGTATAAACCTGGTTCGACCGCAAAGACTTCCCCCGCCGCAAAGATGTCATCCCAATGGGGGTTTAGGTGTGGGGCCTCATGTGGAAAAAGCCCGATCCCATGGCCCAAATGGTGATTGAACACGCCATGTGGGGCTTGATCGAGCATCGCTTGCGCCTCATGAAACAACTCGCGCGCGCTCTTGCCGGGTCGGACAGTTGCCTTGACATGCTGGAACACGCGCGTCACATGTTCCCAGGCAGCGTTCTGTTCATCAGTCGGCTCGGTCACGGCGAGGGTGCGGGCGTTGTCGGCAAAATAACCCCGAAACGCAGGTCCAAGATCCAAAATATAAAGTTCGCCCGCGGCCGCAGGGCGGCCGTGGCGCGGCGGCCCGCCGCGTGAAGCGCACTGGTAGTCGTTTCCCGTACCGGTGAGCATCTCGCCGGACTCCTCGACTGCCGCGGCTTGCAACTGATTGAATACTTCCAACTCGCTCACGCCTGGCTGGATGAGCTGCCTGGCCCGCTCGTACATGCGACCCGTCGCGTCGATCGCTTTCTTGATACGCGCCAATTCGTCGGGGTCTTTGCGGCGGCGGAGTTGGTACAAAGTCGGTTCGATGTCGTGTAGAACCGCGGGAAACGCTTCGGCCAGGTAAGGTCCAAAGGAGGAAAACTCGACGCCCATCCGCTCCGGGCGAGCGCGGCCTACCATCACCTTTTTCAAGACCTCGGTCGATGCCTGGCGCTGATCATTCCGCAGCGTGGAGTGGCGTTTCGCTTCATACGTGACGACCTCGTCGGCCGCAGCAAGTTCGGGCGCTTTTTGCGGCGCGACCAAGATCAACTCTCCCGCGATGGTCAGTGCGGCCGCGGGTTGAAAAGTCCACGAGAACCACACGCCCGAAAGCCACTGAACATGTTCCCGCTGCGTCACAATCGCCAAATCGAGATGGTTCCGCCCCATGTATTCCAAGAGCCGTTGTTGACGGGCGCGGCAGTAATCGACGTGAATCGCGTAGGGGTCCATGGTATCAGGCGTTTTGCTTCTTTTTGTCGCAAGGAGTTATTTCGATTCGTTGAAGTAAATCTTGATGTTATGGGTCTGGCGACCGACGGCCACGATGTCCGGCTTGCCATCTTGGTTCATGTCGCCCACGGCCAGATCTTCGATGGCGACGCTACCGGGATCAACTAACGTGCGGTTCCACTCGCCGCCGCGGTTGCCCTGGGGATCATAAATGCGCACGCCGCAACGATGCTGCTCACTTTTGTTATCGCGCACCCCAATAATCAGTTCCTCGTCATCGTCGTCATCAATATTCTCGCACCAGACGGCATGTCCCCAACGCAAATCTTCATCCAACACGTGACGCCGCCAAAGCCAATCGCCGCTCTCGGGCCGCGGCGACTCAGGTCGCGTATACACCACGACCTGATGACCATGCCACGGTTCGATGGTGGCAATGTAGTCGCCGCCTCCCGCGAGCCGTCCATACTTAATCTCGCTGGCGCCCCGATTGGGCGACGTTTCCTGATTGCCGACGCCAACAAGCGTCCGTCGCCATGAATTGTCCTTGTTGCGTTCCAACAGGCTCACGCCCTCAAAGCTCACCACAAGCAGGTCAAGGCGGCCATCGCGGTTCACGTCCGCAGGCGTGAAATTGTGTGTGACGTGCAGTTCGTCGTTGATTATTCTCGGCTCCCATGGTCCCTTGATGGGGTCCGCGGGGATCTCGTACGACAAGAGCCGCACTCCATTCTCCGCAAAATGCGGGCGAGTGGTAATCCGTCCCAGCAAAGGCGCTACGAGCAACTCCTTACGACCGTCGCCATTTAGATCGATCCACTGCATTCGGTGAACGGTCGGTTCCTCGCCAATGGGATGTAGTCGCCACGGCGCAGTCGGCTTGTCACTCTGTGTGATCCACGCGATTTGGCCTCCCCCAGCCGTGTTCAGTGTCCAGTCGGCGCCAATGGCGAAATCAAGTTTGCCATCGCCGTCAATGTCGTGTGGTGCAAAGCACACGTTATCGGGCTTCGTTTGTCCTTCAATCAAAACGTGCTCACGCCAAGTTGGGTTCTCCAGCCACAAAATGCGCGTCTTATCGACCACGACGATGTCTCGCCGGCCGTCGTCATTCATGTCGATCAACCGCACCGCGTAACCTACGCCCAGTTGCGTGGAGAGTTCAATGCCTTGAAACAAAATCTCCGCGGCGACAACCGATGGCAATGACAAGATTCCAATGGATAGGAGCAGGGCGTTTCGAATCATTTTGATGCGCGGGCTGAGGGAAGTCATTGGTGCGGTTGTCAGAGGCAGATTGCCTATACCGAGAACTTAGGGAGAACAGCAAGCCTGCGCCAATCGGGCAGAGTTTTGGCGCCGTGGGAATTCTCGACAACGCCAGTAAACACAATAACGCGGCGAACGGCAAGTATTTGCCGGGACAGCCGCGGATTCGTCCAAGCGCATGCGAAAAAGCGCGGTTGTACGCCACACCGAACCACGATTCGCCTCCGGACGCGGGAAAATGTAGCGGTTGTACCGATTGCACGGATTATTTGCGTCGGTGTAGCGTCATCTCGGCGCCGGAAAGCGCCAAACTTAATCGTTCGCTCGCCGCTCAATTCCGATCAAAGAGCAAGATCAGTTGGAATCGGCCATGCACGGTTTACCGTACAAGCGAGAAAGATGGATAGGAGCGGTCGTGAGGGCTTGTTTGTTTGTCATTATTAGTAGCCTCATGCACGCAAGCGTTGCGGCCGAGGACGCACGGGGCGAGGAAGCGCATACCAAACGATTGCCCGCCGTGGCCGCCGTTAGCGACGCCGAAGAACCTTCGTTGGAAGAACGCTTCGATGCGTTGGAAAAAGAATTGGAGGGGCATCAAGAGGAAATCGATGATCTCTCGTCCGACCAAAGAAAGGCCGTCCATCCAGGCCACTCCAAAGCCACGATGAAGGTCGTCGGGCGAATCCACATGGACTATTGGACGTTCCCCGACACCGACCCGGACATCAATATCCTGGAAACGGGAAACCCCGATATCAATCCGCAAGACGAACTGGGGTTTCGCCGACTGCGATTCGGAGTGCGTGGCGACCTTCCGTCGAACATGGAATACCGCATCGAAATGGAGTGGGCGGGCGGCAATGACGTGGAATTTCGCGATGCCTTCTTTGGTTGGAACGATCTGCCGTTTTTCCAAACACTCCTCATTGGAAATCAGAAACGGCCTTACAACTTGGATCAATGGAACAGCAGTCGTTACAACGTTTTCATGGAGCGGCCTTTCATTGGCGACGCCTTCAACGCCGACGTGCGACGTTTTGGCGTCCAAAGCTGGGCGCATTCGGAAGATTTGCGTTTTAACTGGCAATATGGCGTCTTCAACCAACGCAACCTTCAAGATGAAGGCCTTTATCTTAGCGACCATCTGCAACCAGAGTACGCGGGCCGATTCGCCACGACCTGGTGGTACGACGAAACCTCCGATGGTCGCGGTTATGGCCACTTCGCGGTCTCTGGCACGTTGGCGCATCCCGACGGCTCGGCGGGAGGCGACCCGGATCCTCTAGGTACGGACCGCGCCGCGAACGAGGCCCGCTTCCGCTCGCGGGTGGAAGCGCGAACCGCGCAGCGATGGTTAGACACCCAGCGAATCGACGGCGCCGACTGGTTCGAACTGGCGGGAGTGGAAGGCGTGCTAAATGTTGGCGCTTTGCAGTTCGTGGCCGAGTACCAGAACATCTGGCTGCAACGCGACCCCGGTTTTGGCCCCGACTTGTTCTTTCACGGGGCGTATGGATACGTCTCGTACTTTCTCACGGGCGAACACATGCCGTGGGACCGGGAAACAGGGCAACTTGACATGATTGTCCCCTTCGAAAATTTCTTTTTGATCGATCGTTGTTGCGGGGGCGTGGGGGGTGGTTGGGGCGCATGGCAAGTCGCGTTGCGTTACGACTACATTGACCTGAACAGCCAGGAGATCTTTGGCGGCCAAGATCAAGCGGTGACGCTGGGCGTGAATTGGTACTGGACGCCTTACGCAAGAATGCAATTCAACTACATCGCTGGCGAACTGCAAGACCGTCGCTTTCCCGATTCCGACGATCCTGATTCGGCGATGCTCGCCGGCGATTATCAAGTCTTTGGCACACGCGCCATGGTGGATTTCTAATCCTCTCCCCGGAGTTGTTTCCAATGCGTTGGCTTACATTGCTTGTGCCCCTCGTCATGTGTTTCACGGTCGGGTGCGCCTTCCATCGCCAGGTATGTTGTCCACCACAACCCATTGTTTGTCCCAACTGCCAACATCACTGCAAGCTCGACGTTGAAACAGTAAAAGAGAAACACGTTTGTTTCGACGTCGAATGCGAAGCGATATGTATCCCGCAGGTCAAGTATCCGTGGGAAGATTGCTGCACGCCACCCAAATGCGCTCGAACGCGACTGGTGCACGTGCTTGTTGAAAAAGATTACGAGTGCGAACACTGCCACTATAAGTGGACGCCGGTTTGTTGCGAAAAATGCAAACCAGACAAGCAAAGCGAGGAGTGACGTGGCAAGTAATCGTCACCGAGCCGAGCCGCGGACGTGAGCCGTCCGCGGGTCGAATGCGCGACACGTCGGAATTCACGCCACGCTCATTTCGGCGGCAGGGGCCTTTTTCATCGCTGCCGCCGGTTCGCGCAGTTGACGATGCCCCTTCCCTTCACGCCGGAAAATTGCATGGAGTGCTTCCCAGTCGAGCACCAATTTTCCACTAGTCGTCTCGTGCTGCCTGGCCCACGTCATCAGCAAATTAAGGCACGCATGGTCGATGTAATCCAGCCGTTCAAAATCGACGTGGAGTTCGACACCCGGTTGTACGCGTTCCAAAGCGCTGGCCAATTTTGGCAGCCGCAAAAATGTCGCGGCGCCCTCTAATTGCAACTGCGCCTTCTTGTCTTCAGGCGCCTCTATCATACTCACGTTCAGGTGAGAGAACGTATAGAGGAGCTTTAGGGCCGCAAGCCCGATTCCCACAAGCACTCCCGTCAAAAGATCAGCAACCACAATGGTGACAAGCGTGGTCAGGTAGATGGCAACCTCGCCCCATCCATATTTGCGCAACTCGCGAATCGATTGAACGACGACTAATTTATAACCCGTGACGACGAGGATTGCCGCGAGACTAGCAATAGGAATCCAACGCAGCAAAAACGCCAGGGCAGTCACAAACAACAACAGCCACGCTCCATGGAAAATAGTTGACAAGCGAGACTGCGCCCCAGCGTGAATGTTCGCCGAGCTGCGCACAATGACGCCCGTCATGGGCAATGCGCCAAGGCAACCGCAGAGGATGTTTCCAATACCTTGCGACCAGAGCTCCTGATCGTACTTGGTGCGGGCGCCGTGGTGCATCTGATCCACCGCGTTCGCGCACAGCAACGTCTCGGCGCTCGCCACAACGGCAACCACGAACGCGGCCTGCAACAATTCTCGCCAAGGCATGGCGGTAAATGCCGCGATCGACGGGAGATGAATTTCCTCCCAAAGATTGCTCGGCGCTTCGACGTACAACACGGGGAGCGCCAGAAATGCGGACACCAGCGTTCCCACCACGACGGCTACCAGCGGCGCCGGAGCGCGACGCATCCTTCTGGGAACCCAGGTTTGCCAGACGACGATCACCCCAACGGTTATTAATCCAACAAGCGCCGCAAAGCTATGGTTCTTGAGGCGCGCCAAGAGCTGTTCGATCGACTCCGTGGCCTGCGCCTGAAGTTCGGCCGCGCGGGGCAAGTCTCCTTCTCGTAGGGCGACAAGGGCGAATTCACTATACTCCTGAGCCGCGACAGCGGCCGAATGAACCGATTGTAAACGCTCGGAGTCACTCGTTTGGTTCGCAAGCCGTTGCCACTCATTGGCCATGCTCGCCAACTGAGTAGTCACCGCTTGCTGTTCCGTCGCCAAATCCGCGAGACCAGTGGCTGATGAATGGTTTGATTCGCTGACGACATGATGAAGATGCTCTTGTTTTCGGTGCAATTCGCCAACGTCACGCAAGGTTTGCGCGCGAAACTGGCGCAACTCGCGATTCTGGAAATCATCGAGAGACAACGACTTGGCGACGGCCTGGGGAATGGTAAGCAGGTTCTCGATACCGCTGCCGCGCGGCTGGTCATCCACCATGACATGGAATTGCCCGGCAAAGATCAACACGCCGATGCCGGCGAGCATCCCCATAATCACCGCGGGCGAAACCGCACGAAACCATTGCCCCCAACGCAACAATCCGGCGACGACCTGGAGCACGCCGGCCAGCAACACTACAACGCCCAGGGTCTCAATTCCGAAACGCTGCACAATCTCATAAACAAGCACGATTAGGCCTGCCGCCGGGCCGGAAACTTGGAGCGGACAGCCGGCCATCGATCCGACGACCACGCCGCCGATAATGCCGGTAATCAGGCCCGCAGCGACGGGCGCGCCGCAGGCAATCGCGACGCCCATGCACAATGGCAACGCCACAAGGAATACGACAATCGAAGCGAAAAAATCGCGTTTGATTGTGGAAAGTCGTTCACTGTTCATAAGGTTTGCCTCCTGTTGAAAGTTGAATTGGCCTCGGATCATCAACCGTCGCGTCATGCGACGCCGGCTTCCATTGCCGGTTTCTCGACCGAAAGGAACTGTCCTTGTGTAGGATCGTATGCGAAGACTTGCCCGGTTTCGAACTTATAAACCCACCCGTGTAGGTTAAGTTCACCACGACCGATCGCCGCCGCCGCCGCGGGATGCGTGCGCAGGTTCTCCAGTTGCACCAATACGTTCTCCTCGACCGTTGCCGTAAGCAGTGCCTGCTCATTGGTTATGTGCCGATAGTTCTCTTTAATGATCCGTCCCGTCGCCTCTGCGCGCTCAAGCCAAGCGCGTACGGCGGGAAGATCTTGCACCATCTCGGGGTGCAGCAGTCCACTCATCGCCCCGCAATGAGAGTGACCGCATAAAATGATGTCGCGGACCTTGAGCACCGCAATCGCGTACTCGATCGTCGCTGCTTCGCCGCCGTGAACGCCCGCGTAGGGCGGCACAATATTCCCCGCGTTCCGCATAATGAACAGTTCGCCGGGCCGAGTTTGCGTCAGCATGGCTGGGTCAAGACGCGAATCCGAACAAGTGATGAACAAGGCAAGCGGTTTCTGCCCGTTCACCAATCGCTGAAACAATTTTTCATGGTTGCTAAAGATGTTCTGTTGAAACTCATGAATGCCAGTGACGAGTTTTTGCATGGGAAGCGCCTTCAAGGTTCAATGGACTGGGTATGGATTTAGAAACTCGAACAAGCCCCGGTCAAAGCCGTGCGATGTTCGCGCAACGCGAATGTCGGGTACGAATTCGGGACGCGCCAGTGGAAGCTCGACACCAGTTGCGCTAACAAACGGGAACGTTGATTTGCGCAACAGCACGGCAGCCCGCGGGCCAACCGCGCAGGGAATCACATGAAATACGCGCGCCTAAAGAATCAATGGAGCGCGCAGCCCGTTAGATAGGCAATGGCCAGAAACGGCCAAGAGCGGAGGATCGAACATATCACGGTGCGACCGAGTCGCCGTGGTTGTTCGAGAAGAAGCCCTCACCACCAGTGCGTCGCGTTCGGCTCGGCGAACGAGGCTGGACGTCAGAGACGATTCCCGCGTGCAGTTGTGCTCTTCCTCCACGGGGACCACCATGGATCGCCCGACGCCGGGAGTGCTTGCGACGCAGAAAAAGAGAAACAACAGAATCAGGGCGCGCACAACCAAATCCGATATGTCCACCGCCCCGGACATAATCGAGATAGTTCTTCGTGGCGCGTTCGATCCCTGCATAATCCGAAGAAAAGCCTAGTTAGAGTTATGGGGATATATTAGCGAGGGCGGATGGGATCGTCAAGACGAGGGAAAATATCGTTTCGTCGTTTTTGCTTGCGTGCCGATGTTCGGGCTACTTAGCGGCCAGTGCTCGCTCACCGGCCTCCAGGAGCGCAATAATTCGGTCGACATCGAACGCGCAGCCACCCCAGGCGCCGCCGCCGGCGCGTTGCAGAGCGGCCCAGAGGCGCGTGTCGTCGGGCAGTTGTGGGTCGGGGTGCAAGTCGCTACGTGGTGGGCGCTGCGCTAATACTTGCGCTCCTTCCGCGGGAGAAAACCGCCGCTGGCCCTCGCCCACGAGGTCAACCGAGCCAGTCAATCCCTGCCGGTCTACTATAATCTGTATCAAGTCTCCATCGCGAACCTTGCCAAGGGGACCGCCGGCCAGCGCCTCGGGACCCATGTGACCAATGCATGCGCCCGTGCTCACCCCGGAAAACCGCGCGTCGGTTAGCAGGGCCACCTCTCGTCCCCACTTGAGATACTTCAAGGCCGAGGTAATTTGATAGGTCTCTTCCATGCCCGACCCAAGCGGACCGCGGCCGGCTAATACCATCACCTCGCCTGGTTGAATGGGTTGCGCGGTTTGCCCCTTGACCGCGGCGATTGCCGCACGTTCGGTGGTGAACACCCGGGCCGGGCCCAACTTGCGGTAAACACCATCGGCGTCCACCACGGCGGGATCAATCGACGTGGACTTGATAACCGAACCTTCTGGACAAAGATTGCCCACCGGGAAACACACGGTGCTGGTCATGCCGCGCCGCCGTGCTTCGGCGGGCGCGATGATGACCTCATCGGGATCGATGCCGTCCTCGCGGTGTAGCGTTTCTCGTAGCTTTTTACGCCGCTCAGATGTTTCCCACCATTCGAGGGCCGCAGCGAGTGTCTCGCCCGCGACCGTCATCACATTCAGGTCGAGCAGCCCCAATTCCCGCAGGTGCAACATAACTTCGGGAACGCCGCCCGCCAGGAACACCCGCACGGTAGGATGGTTGGCCGGCCCGTTAGGCAACACATCGACGAACCGCGGCACGCACCGGTTGACCTCAATCCAGTCCTGCACCGTGGGCCGCCGCAAACCAGCCGCATGGGCAATCGCGGGAATGTGCAGCAATAAATTCGTGGAACCACCGCACGCCGCATGAACAATCATGGCATTGCGAATCGCCGCATCGGTCAGAATATCGCGAGTCGTGATTTTCCGTTTGGCCATTTGCCACAAAGCCTTCGCGCTCCGCGCCGCCATGTCGAGCCAAATGGCCTGACCACTGGGCGCCAACGCCGTGTGCGGCAAGCTCAGGCCCAGCGCCTCGCCCACCACCTGCGATGTGGCGGCGGTGCCTAGGAACTGGCAACCACCGCCAGGTGTCGCGCATGCGGCGCATCCCGCGACCGCGGCCTCTTCCAACGTGATTTCTCCCTGAACGTAGCGGGCGCCGATCGTTTGTACTTTGCCAGCATCCTCGCCTTCGGCCGGCGGAAGCGTTACGCCGCCAGGAACCAGCACGCACGGCAGGTCGAGCGAGCCGGCCAAGGCCATCATCATCGCGGGGAGGCCCTTGTCACACGTCGCCACCCCCAGCACGCCGAGTCGGGTGGGCAACGAGCGAATCAGCCGGCGGAACACCATCGCCGCGTCGTTGCGGTAGGGGAGACTGTCGAACATGCCAGTCGTGCCCTGCGACCGCCCATCACACGGATCGGAACAGTAGCCAGCAAAGGGAACGCCTCCCGCCTCTTTCAGAACCCGGGCCGCTTCTTGCACCAGTAGGCCCACTTCCCAATGCCCGGTGTGAAACCCCAACGCCACGGGAGCGCCATCGGGCGCGCGGATACCGCCTTGAGTGCTCAACAACAAGAACTGCGGGCCAAGCAATTGCTGGGGGCTCCAACCCATCCCGGCGTTTTGGGTCATACCGAACAGGTCGCCGCTCGACCAAGTCCGCAGCATCTCGTCGGTTAGCGGCAGCGCGCCGGCGGGGCCGCTCGCCTTGGTTCGGACAGAAAAAATACGATCATCGCGTGAGTCGAACAAGTCGCTCACCGTTGACGTGCCGGGGGCAGGTTTCATGAAATCATTCGCTCCGTTGTGTTCTTTGCCGATTGTATGCGGCATAGCCGCGGCAAACAACGGAGCGAAAGGCAAGACAACTGGCAAACGGTTACTCGTCGATGCTCAGGCCCAACTCGGCGGCGCGAAGCCGCAACGCCCTTTCAAAGTATGGAAATGGATAACGCTTCTTCTGTTTTCTAGCCCATTGGAACACGCTCTTCACCAAATCCACGGGCAACCGCTCTTGCTCGACCATGCGCACCACGCGGTCAATAAAAGCATGTTCTTCGGGGCGGCGCACGAAAAGCCCGCTTTTAAGCTGGTCTTTTAAGTCCGCAACCTCCACGGCCGCAGCCTGGTGGGTTGGCGTGGCGTCCCGGAGGGCCACTAGTCCGGCGCCACCAACGACTCCCCCCAACACAACGGCGCACCGAAGTAGTAATTTCCACAAGCGCATGGCGATTGACTCCCTTCGAGGTTCATGAACGACGGATTTCCGCCAGCCTTATCGGGTGGTATACGGCAAGGCCCGGGATGCGACAAGGGAGATTGCGACGGTCGAAGCGAAGGAGCGAAAGATTACGGACTTTCAGCGGCGTCAAAAAAATCTTCAGTTTCTTCCCAACCCTGCAAAAAAAGCTAGGCTTACACATACGAACTCGTTCTCCGTTCGCCTTTCCTGGCGGGGGCCGTTGACGGCGTGAACCATTGCGGAACAGGACTGGCTGGTATTCATGACCTCGTTCTTAACTTCTCGAACACTCCGCAAGACGCGCCGCGGCACGACGACCGTCGAAGCCGCGGCAGTCTTACCTGTGTTTTTCCTGTTTCTCTTCGGCATGATGCAGGTCGGCCACGCGTGCATGGTCAAACACCTTTTGCAACATGCGTGTCGTACCGCTGCCCGGGTGGGCGCAACTGAGGGCGTTTCGACCGATGTCGTCAAAGCCAAAGTGCTCGATTTGACTGCCATGCTAATCGACCGCGAGGCCGTAACCGTGGTCGTCAAGGATGCTTCCATTTACGACGAAGGCGGCGACATTCCAGAGTCATGGGATGATTTGGCGGGTTTGCCCGATCTTGATGACCTTGACCAAGCGGAAACGCGACAACTTTTCATGGTGCAAGCGCAAGTCGCGTATAACGATGTGGCGCTCTTGCCCCTCGCGTTCACGAAGAATCTCAATCTGGCGGCGATCGCGTTCATGCGACACGAGTAGTTTCCCGAGAGGCGGCGATGCGAGCGATTAGAACCAATTTACGCAGACCAGGCGGCCAGCCTCGCCGTGGCGCCGTAACTGTCGAGTTCGCGGTGGTAGCGCCGCTGCTGGTGGGAATCTTGCTGGGCATGGTTCAGGCCAGCCGCATCTTTGAGACGCAGAACTTGTTGGCGACCGCCGCACGCGAAGGAGGTCGTCTTGCCGGAATGGACCGCGAAGGTCTGGTCGCCTCTGGCGATTCCACGAATACCAAAGTGAAACAAGACATTCAGAACTTACTGAAGGCCTCTGGCGTTCCCACGGGGGCATTGCGCGTAGACATTGTCGATCCGGATAATTCCAGTATCGACTTCGATCTGGACGCCCCCGCGAATGCCTACAAGCTCTTCGCCATTGAGATCACGTTGCCCTACACGGACCAGTTCACGGGAATCAGCGGTTTCGATTTAACGTCGAAGGTCGTTTTTCGCAATGGCCGCGCCGCGATCATGGAATAGCAAACCAGGAACGAGAAGTATCGCCAACGCCACAACAGGTTAGCTTCCATTCCGAAGGAATATCCAATGAAAAGGCCATCACGGTTACGTCGTCGTGGGCTCGGCGTCATAAACGGTCACGAGAAGAGCCGCCGAGGAGTGGTGGCGGTGCTGACCGCATTTGTGCTCGTCGTGCTGTTCGCCTTTGCGGCATTCGCCGTCGATACTGGAAGGATCACGAATACGCAGACGATGCTGCAAAATGCCGTTGACGCCGCGGCGCTGGCGGCGGCGCAAGAAATCACGGTGGCCGTCAACACCTCGGGCGAGAACGGGCAAGCCGTGACGATCACCGCCGGTTCGACGGTCGTCGCGCAGGCCCGAGCCATGGCCGATCGCGTGGCCAGCGCCAATGGGGTTTTTATTGACCCGGCTCGGGATGTGCGTTTCGGGCAAAGGACGTACGACGCAGGCGCCGCTAAATGGACGATCGCTTGGGATCAGGAGCCTTACAATGCGGTCCAAGTCATAGCGCGCCGCGACAATCCGGACACCGCTCAAGCCGATGGTTCGTTGCGTTTGGCGTTTGGATGGGCGGTGGCGCGGCCCACGGTCGACTTGCGGGCGCATTCGACGGCGTTCGTCGAATCGCGAGATCTCGTGCTCGTCTTAGACTATTCGGCCTCGATGAATGACGATAGCGAGATCGCATCGTTTGACGATCTCGGCCAGTCGCGCGTGGAGAAAAACCTGGATGACATCTGGCAGGCGTTGGTGAACGCCGACCCCAAGTTTCCCAATTCCACGCGTTCGAAATTTCCGGCGTCCGGATTTGGCGGGATTAACTCCGAAGCCGGGACGTACATTAGCAGCAACAACGACAATACGGTCATGGATACCTTGGGCTTAAATCAGACCTTGTCGAACGGCTCTCCCCGATATCCCTTCCCACAACCAGGGAAGTACAGTAACGGCAATCCCAAAGGCGTGCCCAGCGCTTCGTCCAACACGAACCTGTGGGACGGATACATCGACTATGTTCAAGGCCTGAAAGGCTCCTACCAAAAGAGGTACGGCTACCGGACATTGATGAACTACCTCTTGACGCAACGACCGCAGCACCACAAATCGGAGGACCTGTGGCGTACTCCTCACTATCCGGCGCAGGCCGTGAAAAATGGAGCGAGTCTCTTTCTAGACTTCTTGGATGACCTGGACTTTGGCGATGAAGTCGGCCTGATTATTTACGACACGCTGGCCTATCGCGAAACGAGTTTGCCCGAGGAAGGCATCGACATTTCGAGCGATCCCATTACTGGCGACTACTCGGCGCTCGACACCATGCAACGCCGGAAACAAGCAGGAAACGAAGAAGGCTGGACGGGAATGGGTTACGGAATTCGCGAAGCCCGGGAATTGCTCGTTAGCCATGCGCGCTACGGAGCCAAACCCATGATGCTGGTCATGACCGATGGACAAACCAATCAGCGTCCCAACAATTGGTCTCTACCGGGCGGCTGGAACTGGGGAGAGTTAACCGACTTTGACGACGACGGCGAGCCAGACTACACCACGAACGACAAAGACAAGCAATACGCTTTCTGGCAAGCCGCCGAGGCGATCAAAGCGGGAATTACGATTCACACCATGACAGTCGGCGCCGGCGCCGACGTGCAATTGATGCGAGCCATCGCGCAAGCTAGCGGTGGGGTGTCGATCAACATTCCCGGCGGCCAGACAATCGAGAATCTCGAAAGTCAGGTGCTGGACGCTTTCGCCAAGATCGCCTCCAAGGTGCCGCCGCCCAAGTTGGTGTATGATTTGGGCGAGGCGGAATAAGAAATCATCGGCAGACAAATGCCGATTGCCGGAGAAGCATTGGCCTGCTTCTCCGAGTTCTTTCGCGGTGGCGAGAACTGCAACGAAAGAAATTCGTTCCTTGGCCATCGTTACCGGAACCAGAAAGCCGCATTCAGCGCGATTGTCGGGAGCGCCACAGCAGCGTTGCGTTTCTTAATGACATTCTCGATAATTCCGAGAGTGCATCTTCAACGGTCCCTGAAAACCTTGGCGCCGACGACCATGAGCGACTGGATCGAGGCGGGGCAAAACGCTCCTGCCTTTCAATTGACTGCCGACAACGGGGCGAAAGTGCGCCTCACCGATTTCCAAGGGCAGCCCGTGGTGCTGTACTTCTACCCCAAGGACGACACTCCCGGTTGCACCAAAGAGGCTTGCGCGTTCCGCGACCGTAGTCGCGAATTTGAGCAATTAGGGGCCGTGGTGTTGGGAATCAGTCCCGACGACCAAGTCAGTCACGCGGCTTTCCGCGAAAAGTACAACCTGAATTTTCGGTTATTGGCCGACCCTGATCATCAGGTTGCCGAGCATTACGGCGCATGGCGCGAGAAGAACCTGTACGGCAAGAAGTCGATGGGGGTGCAGCGATCGACGTTTCTGATCGATGCCGCAGGGAAAGTTGCCAAGGTGTGGAAGCGAGTTCAGGTCGCGGGGCACGATAACCAGGTACTCGACGCCTTGAGGAGCCTGCCTCGGTGATTCCCTTGCGTTTTATTGGCGACGTGCATGGCAAGATTTCCAAGTATGTGTACCTTTGCCGCGACGCGGAATACACGGTGCAAGTTGGCGATCTGGGGTTTCGTCGCCATTATGCCGAGATGATCGCACAATTGGATCCGGCGCGTCATCGCTTCCTCCCCGGCAATCATGACGACTATGGCTGTTTGCCGCCACATTGCCTGGGCGACTTCGGCGAGTATCAGGCCGCGGGCCTGGCGATGTTCTTCGTGCGTGGCGCTTTATCGATTGATAAGAAGTATCGTACCCCGCAGGTCGATTGGTGGCCCGAAGAGGAGCTTTCGCAGGATGCCCTGGATCAGGCGGTGCAATTGTATGAGCGAGTCAAACCCCAATGGATGGTCACACACGATTGCCCGCTGTCGATTTCCCCGCGCGTGGGAAATCCAGATGTGTTACGATCGTTCGGCTTCCACGATGAGCCTCGCACGCGCACGCAATTGGCGTTGCAAACCATGTTGGAATTGCACCAGCCGGCACGGTGGATTTTTGGACATTACCACCGCAATGCAACCTTTACGGTGAATGGCGTGTTGTTTACTTGCTTGGAGGAGTTAGGAGTGCTCGACGTAGACAAAGCAACTATCGCCGAGACGCGCGATGTGGAGTCGCCCAGGAGCGAGGATGGCGGTTAGCAATTTGCGAGTTCACCCAGGCTTGACCTTTAGCATCCGGCCGTGCCAACCGTTATAGAGATATCCCTTGATGTTCCAGGGGGTCGTTTGTGGCTGTCGCTGTCCGGCGGAGTCGGTAGCCCGCGCGATAAGCGTCGTCGCGTCGGCCAGTTCAATCTCGGCCGTCCAGAATCGCCAGCAAAACGGCGCGGATTGCTCATCGAGTCGTGCGTCACGCCAGGTCTTGCCACCGTCGCTTGACACTTCAACGCGCTGTATCGTGCGACCTGGTTCTCCCGGCGGCAGTGCGTAGCCGTGAACGACTACGCGACCGGCAGGAACCTCACGGTCCCCCATCGGCTTCGCAATGGCGCTGTTAATTGGATAGTGGTAGATTGGCTTCGCCTGGGCGAGTTGTTCAGGCGTTTCTTCCGTAACAATCTTGTACGCTTCGGCGACAAAATGATTAGGCGAGGGGCGATCGCTAACAACAATTTTTCCCAACCACTTGACACTCCGCGCCCCAATATAACCCGGAACCACCGTCCGCACGGGGAACCCGTGATCGGGTCGAAGCGGCTCAGCGTTCATTTTCCACGCCACCAGGGCGCCTGGCGTCTTGCCGTGGACCGCCATTGCTTTCTCGAACGGGATCGAACCGCCAAAGGGCGTCTTTTGTCCATGCACGTCCACTTGATCGGCTCCTTCGAACCATACGTGCTTGGCGCCTTCTTGGACTTCGGCGTGTTTAAGAATTTCCGCCAGGGGGACGCCAGTCCAAGTGGCGTTGCCGATCGCCCCGGCGCCCCACGGAACGCCGCCCACCGGTTTCGTTTCGCTGTGCTCTTGGCGGCGGTTGCCAGCGCAAGTCATCGTAGCGGTGATGGTTTCCTGGGAAAAACCTTCCCGAATGTGTCCGAGAGTTAACTTCCGTGGTTTACGCACCAAGCCTTCAACAGAGAGGGTAAATGCCTTCTCGTCGATCGTTGGGTTCGGGCCATGGGTTCGAATGTAGAAATTTTCGTAAGGTGTGATCCACGACTTCACCAACTCCGCAAGCACAGGCTCGGCGTTGTTTGGCGAGTGCGAATGGTAGCGCAGGTTTTTTTCGGCGTTGTCCGCTTTCCGCTGGCGGGCATTAGCCGTGCGCGGACCTGCAACGGCGATGCCCGAAACAGCAACGCCGAAAAGAAAAATACGACGCTCTACGGGACGCCAACTTGCGGGATCGGGAACCATGACGATCTCCGAGGCGCGGGCGGTTCAAATAAATGCCTCGCGAACGGCCTTTCCGCCGTCAGTGATGGGCACCGGCCGATCGCCCGCATACAGTTCCTCCGAGGGATTGACTCCTAAGGCATGATGGATTGTGGCGTGCAAATCCGGGACCGAAATAGGGCGATCGACGATGGACATCCCTAATTCGTTGGTGACGCCAATGGCCTGGCCAGTCTTTAACCCGCCGCCCGCCAGAACGATGCTGAACGACTTGGAGTGATGTCCGCGTCCGCCGCCTCCGTCAAACTGAGCAGGGCGTCCAAATTCGGTCGCCACGACCACCAGCGTCTTATCGAGCAGGTTGCGCCGCTCTAGGTCAAGCACCAGCGCCGATAGCGCCGTGTCGAGTTCCTGGATCAATAGATGCTGGTTGAGTTGGCCCTCATTGTGCGTGTCCCAACCCGTGCCGTTCACAAAGTTCAAGTTGTGCGAAACTTCGACAAACCGTGTGCCCGCCTCCAGCAAGCGCCGCGTGAGCAAGCATCGCTGGCCAAACTCGCCACCGTAGGCGGCACGCAAGTCGGCGGATTCTTCGCTTAGGTTGAATACACGCAGAAATTCGGGACCGGACAATCGCAGCGCCTCACCGAGCGCGGCATCGTAATCTCGGACGTTCGTCTTGGCTTTCGCCTCCTCAAGATAACGGGAGCGAACTTTTGCTAACAACCTTTCTCGCCGCTCTTGGCGGGAGATCGTAATTTCCGGCGGCCTCGAAAGCCCTGCAGGCCCCGATTCCGTGTCAGTTAAGTATACATACCCCGACTTGGCGCCGAGAAAACCCGGCCCACGAGTCACGTTGGGATAGCCAATCAGCACATACGCAGGCGCATGCTCACCGACCGCGCCGCGCTTGTGAGTAACGATTGAACCGATTGAAGGGTAAACAATCGTCTCGCTGGTTGGTCGGCCAGTGTGCATCCGGTTGACGGCGGCCGCGTGCTCGTCGATTACGTCGTGATGTACGGTCCGCAGCAGAACGAACCGATCAAGCACCGCTGCGCACTTGGGCAGATGTTCGCATACCTGCACGCCGGGAATCGCCGTGTCGATGGCGTCGTAGTACGAGCCGGGCTGCTTTGTTTTGGGATCGCCGCGGCGCTTGGGGTCCCAAGTGTCGATATGGCAAGCTCCGCCGCCCAGCCAAATAAATATGCAATGCTCGGCCTTGCCTCGCGGCAACGGAGTATCCGAACTTTCCGCCACCGTTACCCCTGGCAAGAGAGGCATGCTCAACCCCGCGGCCCCTCCGGCAAGAGCGGATTGCACGAGGAAATCACGACGCGAGACAGGAAATTGCTTCATGGTCAAACGATTTCGGTTAGTGCGTAAACGACGAGATTGACGGCGTCCATTCGCAAACGCTTCGAGCCGCGGTGTTTATGGAACAAATACGAACTCAGGCGAATTTATTAACGCCCACAACATGTCTTCCATGCGTTCGCGCCAGTTGGCTTGTAAGCGGTTAGTGGGCGGTTCGCCCGCGCGGACCGCCTTCTCCAACTCCAACTTAATTTCGTTCGCCCGCGGGTCCAAGTGATTCGACCACCCGACTAAACCGCGCGGTTGTTTCCGAGGAGTTTGAGGCGGCGGGGAAGGCGTTATTTTTCGGTCATCGTACCCCGGTTGTAAAAACTCGCGCCAGTCCGCTAGTTCTTCCTGCGTCGGGCTGCGCGTGAGGATGCGACGATAGGTGTTCTCGATCAATTTTTCGACCGGCTGGTCCTCCATTGCCTGGGAGGTAAATACGTTGTCGTCGGTGAGCCGAGTCACGCGGCGCCCCAGCACCTCGTTCGCCAACACACCGGGTTGCAGTACGGTCGGTTCCTCATTGCGGACGGTCAGAGCGTCGGGCCGCGACCCGCGCCATCCGAATGCTTCCAGTAGCTCAATAAACGGCTGGGCATAAGGAAGCGCCAAGCTCGGGCGGTCGCGTTCATTCGAGAGCGAAGCGAACATCCAAGATCGAGTCGGTTCGCCCAGGTTTAGGGAAACGCTGTAGGGGCGCGCAGTGTCGATGTCCACATTCATCGGCCCAGAGTCAAATGGTTTTCCGCAGACTCGAAACAGCGAATCCACCAACTGCTCGGCCGCCATCCGCCGTTCCAGCGGACCGGCGAACAGGTAAGGCTCGGCCGTATTCGTCGCTTCCTGTCCGATTGCTTGGCGCTGGTAGACGTGCGAATTGAAAATCAGCCGCGCGATGTGCTTGAGATCGTGCCCGTGCAAGACGAACTCACGCGCTAGCCAGTCGAGCAATTCCGGATGCGTGGGCGAGGCATTTTCCCAGTCGTCCACCGAATCGACTAAGCCCAGTCCCAGATAACGCCACCACAGACGATTCACGATCACCCGCGAAAAACGCGCGTTGTGCGGCGACGTGATGAGCGCGGCCAGACGTTCTCGTGGATCACCGGGCCGGCGCAGCACCCCCGCATCGAAGTTCTCTTCCACAAGCTTTGAGAAAGGCCACTCCGGCGCGACTTGAGCGCCCGGCTTCAGCGTAACCGTAATTAGGTCGGACCCTGATTCACCATCAGCCACGGGAACGCTACTTGTCGCCGGGACAGGCTGCGCGTCGCGTTTGAGCATGGCCGCGATACTAAATAGATCCTTTTGGGCAATGTCGTGAAAGGGCGCATCGTGGCAGCGAGCGCAGCTCATTTCCACCCCTAAGAACGCCTGGCCCAGAATGAGGGCCTTAGCGGCCATGGGAGCGTCATTCTGGGTGGCCATACCGAAGCCCGCTGGTCCGCCAAAGTGCGTGCTGCCTTCCATCATCACCAATTCGGTGACAAAGCGGTCCATCGGCTTGTTATCCAAGAACGATTCATGCAGCCACCAACGGAATGGGCCGGTATTGTTGAGCGTGGGATTAACGATGTTCGGATTCTCAGCCAATGCATCCTGCCAATATCCAACCCAGTGGTCCGCCCACGACGGATGCTCCAACAACCGCTCGATAACGCGCGACCGCCGCGTTTCTGGGGGATCGGCCAAAAACGCCTCAATCTCCTCAGGCGTGGGCACCAGGCCAATCGCGTCAAGCGACACCCGGCGCAGGAACGACAGGTCATCGATCAGTTCGGTAGGCTTCTCGCCGACCGCAGCCAGCCGCGCATTGAGAAAACGGTCGATCTCGTTATGAGCCGGATAGTCCGGCGGAGAATCGGGAACCGCTACTTCGGGCGTCTGGGAAACCGTGGCACGCGCCAACTCATGGCGCCGGGCCCAGTATTGGGCTTCTTCCTCGCTGGCTTCACGGCGCCGGGATTGATTCAGGTTGACCAGCCAATCGAGCTGCGAGGCGGAGAATTCTCGCCAGCCGTCATCAGTCAGAGGAATATCCAACGTTTGGCTAAGGACGGCAAAATCGCCCTCCGCTTCGGCGATACTGACCGAGGTTTCACCCAACTCGGGTCGGCGACTTTGCCCACCGACAATCGTCAGCAATTGCACCAGGCGCCGCTGACCGTCGCCTTGGACCACGGCCACCGCTTGTTGGTCGCCACGCTGAAGCGGGCGAATTTTCGGCGCCAGACTGGCGTCCAATTCCCATACGGCGCCGTGCCCGCTGCTACTGATATTGTGAAATGGCGTCTCTACAATTAACTCGCCATCAAGGTACACGCGGGTCGCATTACGCCCACGCACCAGAATCCGGCGTTCCCCAACGGGAAACGTGATATACCCGGTCGCGCGAACCAGGTACGGATTGCTCCGATCCGCAATGACGCCGGTAGGCGTGTACTTGTTCGGCGTAGCCGGGAACGCAAACGCGGGCGCCATATAGCTTTCGACGTACCGGGGGGCGCGGAAATCCCAGGATTTGCGATCGGGCACGCTTTCGAAGATTTCCACCAGTACGGCGTTGTCGGGAATCTTCGTCACATCAACGGGCGGCATGGCGCCGACATATTGATAACGGGCCCGAATTCGCTCCGCCGAAAGCGCCTGGCGATATATCGCCACTTCGTCCAACCCGCCTTGGAATGTGCTGCCGGTCTGGCCGCCCATCGAGGAGCCAATCCAAACTTCGTCATCATCTACGACGGGCGCACGATCGGTCACACCGCCCATGTCCCACCTTCCGGGCGCGAGTTCGCCGTCGATGTAACCGCGCAGGCTTGCGCCCTTCCCGAACGTGTAGACAATCGCTACGTGATGCCAACCATCGCCCAAGGGAACGGACTGATTGGAGGTCCAACGATGCCAGTCCCCCTTATAGTCTCCGTCGGCGCGGCTACGAAATAGGAAGCTCAACGCTGCCGAATCGCCACGGCCTTGCAATCGCAATGCGTAATTCTGGTTATCGGGGGCAAAGCCGGGATTATTCGTGCGTCCTTTGCCAACCACATACAGGTACGAACCGGCGGAGGCCGATGTGGGCGCAATCCAAGCTTCCAGCGTAATCGTGTCGCCCGAATCAAAGTCCAGTTCGCTCGACGGCCCCGTGTCGCTAACGCGCAGACGCCCACCGCCCGCGGAAATTTCGATTGCCTGATTTTTCGCGTCAAACAGCGGAAAAGTCGGCGTTCGCGGTCCCGGGCGCTCACCACGGATTTCGCCTACAGCGTCAGCCTTGAGCGTTTCGGGGCGATCGTTCGAGGCCCAATTGGCAAACACCCCCGTGGCATCATCGAACCGCCACCATGCCACCGGACGATCCTTCTCGACAATCGCGGCATATTTCGGTCCGGGAGTTTCGGCGCGCGATGGTACGTCTACCGCGGAAACCAAGAAAAGGAAAACGGCGGCAAGCAAGGGCGCGCCGAATGATCGAACGCGAAGCATGTGGTGGCCGGCATCGCCCACGAAATCCGCAACCCGCTTACTTCGATCAAGGCGCGGCTCTACACGCTGGACAAGCACATCAAGTGGAACCCCGCCGGGCTGTCC
>JAANMU010000185.1_pt1 | contig 80559 bp, 66 predicted proteins | sample 7279701 | NCBI WGS metagenome assembly JAANMU01 (sample SAMN14094539, study PRJNA606508) | bioreactor metagenome | isolation source: A lab-scale SPAN reactor treating ammonium-rich wastewater day 57 | place: Ireland: Galway | collected 2017-03-13 | reverse complement strand
AACCGCAGGAGAGCAATCCCCCAGGTGATTTCTTCTTCGCTGCTGCCGGTCAGGCCCCAGAAATGCCATCCGCCCAGGAACAAGATCACAATCAGGAACGAGGCGGTAATCATGTGCAGGAACTCGGCCACCAGAAACAAAAGCAGCTTCATTCCGGAGTATTCCGTGTGGTAGCCGCCAATCAATTCCTGTTCGGCCTCGGGCAAGTCAAAGGGCAGGCGGGCCGCTTCGGCGAAGGCCGCGATCATAAACACGATGAAACCCAGTGGCTGAGCCAACGCGAACCACCAACCGGTTTCGGCCTGGTGACGGATGATGGCGTCCAGTTCTAGCGAGCCAGTCGCCGCCACCACGCCCAAGATGCCCAGACCCAGCGGCAATTCATAGGCGATCAACTGGGCGCTGGATCGCAACATTCCCAGGAAGCTGTACTTGTTGTTGCTTGCCCACCCGCCCAGGATCACTCCGTACACGCCAATACTCGACAGGGCGAACACAAACAATAAGGCCACGTTCACGCCAGGCGCGGCGAGCAATTCGATGGGCCGGTTGCTGTCGTCGCCGAGCCAGCCGCGAATCGTCTCGCCGGGGATGACGCTGCCAAAAGGAATCACCGCGAAAATCGCCAAGGCCGAAGCGAGAATGGCAATCGGCGCCAGCACGAACAATCCCCGGTTCACGTGGGCCGGCGTGTACTCCTCTTTAAAGATGAACTTCAAACCGTCGGCCAACGGTTGCCCTAGCCCGAACATGCGAATCTTGGTGAGCGGAATACCCACGCGGGTCGGACCGCGACGGTCTTGCACCCAGGCCGCGATCCACCGCTCCAAGAGCACAAAATACGCAGCCGCGGTCATCAACCCTCCGAGCAGAAGGGCGATTTTGACGATGGCCAGGATCAGTTCGGTTTGCATGAGCTACTTGGTTGGTCGATCAAACGGGGGGCTTTATTGCGGATTGCGGATTAACAAGCGTTGTTTGGTTGCGTTTTGTAGGTTTTCGATCGACGGAAACAAAATCCTCGCTCACGGTATTTTTCCATTCTCCTAATCCACAATCCGCAATCTGCTAAACGGTTTTGGCCAGTTGCGCCACTTTCAAGTCCACGCCCACGTCGGGGACTTCGCGGCGGGCGGGAGCGAAGTAATTCAATTCGCCGGCCACTTCCAACATCACTTGCCGGGCGTTGTAGAGTCCCTTTTCGCCAAGTAAGCGCCAGTAGAGGCGGCCTTCAACCATCACGCCCGCGGGTGGACGTATGGCCCAAGGGAACGATTGCAACCGATCGTTGTAATTGACGAAGGAGCCTTCCCGCTCGGCATACGCAGCGCTTGGCAAACGCCAGGTGGCGACGTTCCACAGCGGCGAGGGGAACAAGTCCTGCACAATCAACAGCGGCACATTGCGGAACTTCTCGGCGGTCGCTTCGTCGTGCCAGGTGTCGGGGTAGGCGCCGGTGACCCACACTGCGTCAAACTGGCCGTTCTCCACCTGCCCCACAAAGTCGTCCCAGGCGACCAGCCCGCCGTTCATCCGCGCGGCGACTTCCTCCACCCCGCGGCGGTTGGGGCATTTCTCGGCGTGGATCACAAAGCCGTTGGGATATTTTTCATCCTCGCCCTGGACCGGCACGTGCCCGAGAACGATGGTGGCTTTCCGATTGACCTTCCGCGCGTACTTGGCGAGCAGGTAGGCTTCTTCCACCGTCAGAAACGGCGACAGCACCACCGCCAGTCGCTTCGCGTCTTTCAGTTGCTTGTCGAGCAGTTTGGGCGCCTCGGGCCATTCCACGTTCACGTAATCGTTCCCCTCGCGCCGTTGCAATTCGGTGGTGCGGCGCGGGTCGTGAACGTGGTCCCAACCATAGCGGCCTTCGTCGCACATCCACCACTGGTTGACGTGCGGGTTCTCGCGCGGCTTAAGGCGGTAAATGCGATCCTGGTTTTCCTCGGTGTAGATCGAGCAGCCGGTCGAGCAACGCGAGCAGACGTTGGCGTGCTTCTTCATGAACCACACCCGCTGCTGGTAAAGAAAGTCTTTGTCGCCCAGCGCGCCCACCGGGCACAGATCGGCCACGTTGCCCGAGAGCTTGTTGTCTAGCGGGAAGCCGGGGAAAACATCGATCTCTTCATGGGCGCCGCGGTTGATAACGAGTAACTCGTTGGTGCCGCTGGCCTCGCGGGTGAACCGCACGCAGCGGGTGCACATCACGCAGCGATCGACGAATAGCGTGATGGTCGGCCCCAGCGAGCGGCGGCGGCTGGTGAAGGGCTGGACGTCGGCCCGGCGCTCCTTCTGGCCGTACTCAAAGTGATAGTCCTGCAAGTAGCACTCGCCGGCTTTGTCGCAGATCGGGCAATCGACCGGGTGCCGGATGAGCAGGTCTTCTTCGACCATCGCCCGCGCGTGGCGCACTTTGTCGCTGTTAGTCACAAAGACCGTGTTGGCGCGGGCCGGCGTTTGGCAGGCGGGGACCACCTTGGGCACCATGGTGACATTGCCGCTTTCCGGGTCGCGCGTGCCGGTTTCGACCAGGCACATCCGGCAACTGGCGACGACCGACAACCCCGGATGCCAGCAGTAATGGGGAATATCGATCCCGGCCCGCTTGGCCGCCTGAATACCGTTCAGGCGCTCCTGATCGCCGATCTCAATTTCCCGTCCGTCGATAATAACAATGGCCATGAGAATTGCGGATTTCGGATTGCGGATTTCGGATTAAAAACCCAGACTGCGTTCAGTAATCCGCAATCCGCAATCCGAAATCCGCAATAAGGTTCAGTGGATTCCAATGATCTCCAGCGCGGGAACGGCGCTTTCTTGGAGATAGCCTTCGGGGTTGGTGCGCTTGATGTAGTCTTCAAACTCGCCGCGCCACTTGCGGATGGCGTTCTTGATGGGCCAGGCGGCGCCATCGGCCAGGCCGCAAATGGTGGTGCCAGGCATGATGCCAATGTTGTCGCCAATCTCCAGCAACAGGTCCAAATCCTTCAATCGGCCCTTGCCAGCTTTGATGCGGTTCATCATCTTGAGCGCCCAGTTGGTCCCTTCGCGGCAGGGCGTGCATTGACCGCAGCTTTCGTGGGCGAAAAACCGGCAACTGTTGTGCAGCGCATCCACCATCGAGGTGGTTTCGTCCATCACCACCACCGCCGCGGTGCCCAGGCCCAGGCAGCCGAATTTGCCAGGGCCGTTGAAGTCCAGCGGGCAATGGAACTCTTCGGCCGTGAGCAAGCCCATGCTAATGCCGCCGGGAATAGCGGCCTTGGCCTTGCGGCCCTTCCAAACGCCGCCGCCGAACTCGTCGATGAGTTGATTGACGGTGATTCCCAAGGGGGCTTCGTAACAGCCGGGCCGTTCGACGTGGCCCGAGAGGCAATACAGCTTGGGGCCGTAGCTGCCGGCGTCGCGCGGGTTGTTGGGGTCGGCTGGAACGCCGATCGACTTGAACCACTCCACGCCCCGGTCGGCGATGTGCTTGACGCAGGCGGCCGTCTCGACGTTGTTGACCACCGTCGGCTTGCGGAACAAGCCTTCCACGGCGGGAAATGGCGGCTTGATGCGCGGCCAGGCCCGTTTGCCTTCCAGGCTTTCGATCAGCCCCGTTTCTTCGCCGCAAATGTAAGCCGCGGCGCCGCGATGCAGGTAAACGTCGAGCGAGAAGTCCGAGCCGTGAATATTCTTGCCCAGGTGGCCCGCTTCGTAACACTCGTTAATGGCCAGTTGCAGCCGCTTGTATGCTAGAGGGTATTCAAACCGCAAGTAAATGTATGCGGTCGTGGCCCGCGTGGCGAAGCAACTGAGAATCAAGCCCTCGATCACCTGATGCGGGTCGTCCTCCATCAGGATGCGGTTGTTGAAGGTGCCCGGCTCGCTCTCGTCGGCGTTCATGCAGAAGTAGATCGGGCCGGGGTGGTCCTTGGGCAGGAAGGTCCACTTCAGCCCGGTGGGAAATCCCGCGCCGCCGCGGCCGCGCAAGCCGCTGCTCTTGACCTCGTCGGTAAATTGCCCTGGCGATTGCTCTTTGAGCACGCGCCGCAGCGATTGATAACCGCCCGTCTGCTCGTAGACGCGCAGAGTGTGGCTGTCTTCTTTGCCGACGTTCGCCAGCAGGACAGGTTCAAAAGGAGGCACGGCTATTGGATTTCCAACTTAAGGAAGCGTTGCCAATTCGGAATGCGAAATACGGAATGAAGAAAATTCCGTCTACTTGCATTTCAAACTTCCATTCCGCATTTCACATTCCGCATTTGTCACAGTGTTTTCAAAAACTCGTCGGCTTTTTCTTTGGTCAGGTTCTTGTGCAGCGTGTCGCCGGCCAACATGCAGGGGGCGTACTCGCAGGCGCCAAGGCACTCGCCGTATTCGAGCGTCAATTTGCCGTCGGCGGTCGTGTCGCCGGGATGCAACTGGGTCTTCTCGCACAGATGGTCCAGAATTTCTTCGCCGCCGCGGAGGGCGCAACTGATCGAGCGGCAAACCCAGGCCCTCACTTGCCCGCCGGGAGCGTCTTGCTTGAACAAACCGTAGAAAGAGAGCGTGTCTTGCACTTGTGCGGGATGCAGTTCAAGCAACTCCGCAATTTCGACAATCGCTTGCAGCGGAACGTGGCGCAGATGCTCGTTGACCACGTGCAGCGCCGGCAGCGTCACCGCCAGGCGATTGGGGTAATGCGGAAAGAACGCACGAATTTCCTGGATCATCGCATCGGTCAGGATGCGGCCGTTGGACTCGTACAGGACAGGTTCAGGTTTTTCGGTTGGCATAAGCTGCGTGGGGCAGGCTTCCAGCCCGCCGGCCCTTTGAATTGCGTCTGGCGACGCATTGCATTGGTGGATGACCCAAGGCAGGTTGGAAGCCTGCCCCACGGGTTAGCGGTCCAGTTCAGCGGCGATGATGTTCAGGCTTCCCAGCACCGCTACGATGTCGCTCAGGGTGTGGCCACGGATCAACCGCGGAAAAATCGCAAAGTGAATAAACGACGGCGGCCGGCAGCGGGCGCGGTAGGCCACGTCACTGCCGTCGCCCACCACGTAGAAACCCAACTCGCCGTTAGGGGCCTCGATCGCGGCGTACGCTTCCTCGTTGGGAACCTCGACGCCGCGGTTGGACATGACCAGTTCGAAGTGCGTAATCAATCCTTCAATGGTCTGATAGACCTTGCTCTTGTTGGGCAGCGCGGCGCGGTCCTCGTCGCCCACCTTGACCGGTCCGGAAGGAAGATTCTCCAGCGCTTGCTGGACAATTTTCAGGCTCTCCTTCATCTCTTCCATGCGCACCAGGTAGCGGGCAAAGCAGTCGCCCGCGGTCATGCACACCACTTGGAAGTCGAAATCGGAGTATGCCAGGTACGGCTCGTCCTTGCGCAGGTCGCGGGTTACGCCGCTGGCCCGGGCGATGGGGCCGGTGCTGGAGGTGCTGATCGCCTCGGCCTTGCTCAACACGCCCACGCCGCGCATCCGGTCGTGGAAGATGCGGTTGCGGTTCAAGAGCCGCTCCATGTCGATCAGCGTCTTGGGAAAATCCTTGAGGAACGCCCGAATCTTTTCGATGGTGACCGGCGTAATGTCCTGCGAAACACCGCCCACCCGCGTATAGCTGTTGGTGAACCGGGCGCCACAGAGCGACTCGAAGATGTCGTACAGCCGCTCGCGCTGATAAAAGGCGTAGAGGAAAAACGTGAAGGCGCCCACGTCCAGCCCCATCGCGCCGACGCAAAGCAAGTGGTCGCTAATTCGGGCCAGTTCGGCCACGATCACCCGCAGGTATTTGCAGCGCGGGGTAATTTCCATGCCCAGCAGTTTTTCGACCGCCCCGTGCCAGGCCACGTTGTTGGCCATGGGCGAGATGTAGTTCATGCGGTCGGTAATGGTCACATACTGGTTGTAGTCCAGATGTTCGCCCAGCTTTTCAAAGCCCGAGTGCAGGTAGCCGATGTCTGGCGCGGCTTCGACCACGCGCTCGCCGTCCAACTTCAGCACCAACCGCAAGGTGGTGTGCGTGGCCGGGTGCTGCGGGCCGAAGTTGAGCGTCCAAAGGTATTCTTCGCCCGCCTCGGGAAGCGGCGGAGCGGTGCGCGTGAGGGGCATCGTGTTCTAACTTTCTAGTCGTCGTTGAATCGCCGCGAGGGTTGCGAGTTGAAGGTTAGACGTTGGGGGTTAGGGGTTCGAGGACACAATATCTTGGCAGCCGCTCTCCGGACTCCTGATCCCTGACTCCTTCCTCTTGATCCGCTACGACTCGCCGCGGCGCAACGCCGGGAAGTTGTGTCGTTCGCCGCGGCCTTGCAACGGGTAATCCTTACGCAAGGGAAACGCCGTGTATTCTTCGGGCATCAAGATTCGGCGCAGGTCGGGATGGCCTTCAAAGGAAATGCCGAACATGTCCCATACCTCGCGCTCCATCCAGTTGGCGCCGTCCCACAGCGGCGTGGCCGAAGGAACTGTCAACTCCGGCTCATCCAAAAAGCACCGCACGGTAATGCGCTCGCTGGTCACGGTGTTGGCCAGCAGGTACACCAGCCCGAACCGCTCTAGCGCGTCGCGATAGTTCAAGTAATCCACGCACGTCACATCCACCAGTAGATCGAACCCGCGGGACTCCTTGAGCAGCTCCAACGCCGCGAAGAGCGACTCGCGCGGGACGATCACTCGCGTCTGCCCGCGAAATTCGCTCTCCACCACCTCGGGAAATTGCGATTTCAAGGCGGCGATGGTTTCGGGTGCGGCAGGCATGGAACGCGTTTGGCTATCGGCTAACGACGATCGAAGTAAAACCTCGCCGCGAGCGGACTCCCGCGGACGATTGCGGCGCCCTCGCTCGGCGAGCGCGCTTCCAGCCACTCGCCAATGCGAGTGGAGCATTTCTCAGGCCACGCGCGGCAAGCAGGCCACTAGTGTTGCCCGATAATCGGCAACTCCAACAACGCTCGCTTCCGTTGCTGGCGGTGCGGCAGGGCGAACTCTTTGCCGCTGAGCGTGCCTTCGCGCTGAATCTTGTCTTGCAGGTCGATGATCGCCTGAATCAATTGCTCGGGCCGCGGCGGGCAACCGGGAATGTACATATCGACGGGGATAAACCGATCGATTCCCTGCACCACGCAGTAGGTGTCGAACACGCCGCCCGTCGAGGCGCAGGCGCCCATCGAGATGCACCACTTCGGCTCGGGCATCTGCTGCCAGATGCGCTGGAGGACGGGGAGCATCTTCATCACCACCCGGCCGGCGACGATCATCAAGTCACACTGCCGCGGGCTGAAGCGAAACACCTCGGCCCCAAACCGGGCCAGGTCGTGCCGGCTGGCGCCGGTGGCCATCAGTTCAATGCCGCAACACGCCGTGGCGAAGGGCATGGGCCAAAGACTGTTCTTACGGCACCAATTGGCCAGCGCGTCGATCCGGCCGACCATCACGTTATCGGGAAGCCCCGTTTGGGGATTCGTTGCTACCGCCATTGAAACACCCCCTTCCGCCACGCGTACACGAATCCGACCGTCAGCAAGGCCAAGAAGACCATGACCTCGCCAAAAACCAACCAACGGTCATACTCAAACCCCGCTCGCGTGGCCTGTCGCACCGCCGCGTCGATCCCTTCCGGGTGTCGCCCGGCGACGGCCCAAGGATAGAGAAACAAAAGTTCGACGTCGAACAACACAAACGCGATCGCCACCAAGTGAAACCGCACGTCGAAACGCCGACGAGCGTCATGAACCGGGTCCATGCCGCTCTCGTAGGGCATCTGTTTCACCGCCGTTTGACGGCGAGGCCCGAAAAGCCACCCGGCTCCTAGCATACCAACCGACGTAGCTAGCCCCGCCAAAACGAACAGGAGTACAGGAAGAAATGCCGTGGCCATAACTTGCGATGTTTCACTGGCGGTCGATGCGTCCCGCGACTTTGTGAAAGTTATCACAAAGGGGTCGCAAAAGAAAGCCCGGGAAAACCGAGCTTTTTAGGAATCCTATGCGGCGGGGCGTCGCGATTCAACCAAGAATATTGATGGGTTTCACAATCTCGGCGCCGAAAGCCAATCCAACGACCTCCTCCGTTTTGGCAAAATGCGGCCCCGTGAACCAACGAACCTGAGGGCGCTCACCCCGCTTTCACGCTGCCGCCGGCCGCAATCGCTCCCAGTTGCGGCTTCTGGCTGCTTCCCGCTCAACAATCCCCACGTCCAATTAAGCGTTTGTTTGCTACCTAACACCTATCTCCTCTGGTTCATTCTCCCGTGCTCTTGATAACAAAATCAATCACGTCGGCTACCTCTTGCGGCGACAGGTCCTTTTCCAACCCTTCGGGCATGAGCGATTTGCCGGTGCTTTGGAGTTCGTCCAACTCGCTTCGCAGCAAGGTTTGGCGCTGGCCCTCGGCGGCGGTCAGCGTCAAACTACCGCCCGTTTCGGTCGTCAGGATTCCACTAAAGGTACGGCCATCGTGAGTAACGGCGATGTAATTCACATACTTGGCCTCCACCGCGCGACTTGGATCCAAGATCGACTCTAAAAGGGCCGCCGGTGTTTTGCTGGTCAGCGAAGCCAGATTGGGTCCGACTTCATGCCCCACCGTCCCTTGTTTATGACACGCAGCGCACTTCTTCTGAAAGACGACGGCCCCGCGCTCGGCGTTGGCTGGTAATTCGAGCGCCGCGCGGTATTCGGCTACGGCGTCTTGACGGTTGACGCTCGATGCGAGGGCAAACACCGCTTCCAGGCGGCCCCGCAATGCCTTGTCTTGAGTGGCGAGCAGTCGTTGCCGCAGGGCGGCGTCAATCTCACCCGCCGAGACGTTTCCCTTTTCCAGGTGACTCACCAACGCCTCTACCCACAGCTGGCGGCTGGCAAGGACCGAGAGAACCTGGTTCCGCAGCGTGGGACTATAGCTCCTCCACCCGTCCAGAAGTAGGTTTGCGTGGGCCGGGTCAGAGTCGGCCGCCAGGCGGGTGACCACGGCGGATTGCACGTTGCCCGGCGTCTGCGGCGTGAGCAATTCGCGGAACAGCGCCAGGTCCGCGGCGCGCTGTCCGCCTTGCCGCGCCAGCAAAAGGACCGCCGCGGCGCGGAGTTGAGAATCGGCCGCCGGATCCGCGACGGCCCCACGCGCGGCGCCTTGCAAGCCCTCCACTTGTTCTCGCGCTGTAGCTTCAAGTTTCTGCGCGAGAGGCGGTTGGCGTCGTGTCAGGCCGTCCAACACGCCGGCCAACGCGGTAAACTGCCAAGGCTGTGGCTGCTGTTGATGGGCGCCGTGGAGCGTTGCAATCGCCTCGGAAATGGCCGCGCCGTCGTCTAGCACCGCGGCCAAGGGAAGCAATTGGTGGAGCGTCGGTTCCGCCGCGGGTGTCTTTCCGGTGCGCGCTAGCACCGTTTGTAACATGCCGCGGATGTTGTCTTGATTGACGCTGCTCAGCACGGCCGCCGTAATGTACGTGTCGCCCGCGTGGGCCAAGGCCAGGTCCGCCAGCGCCGCCCCGACGCGTGGGTCGTTCCACTCGCCCAAGGAACACGCCAACTGCAAGCGCACGCTGGGGGCGGAATCTTCACGCAAGGCAAGCGCGGCGTCGATCAGGGTGGGGGCGTTATCGGCCGCCGTTTCCGCCAAGCGCAGCGCGTGGCGACGAACCCCAGGATGCGAGTCTGATAACGCTTGTTGAAGGACGCCGGGAGCGAGCTTCCCCAACCCGTCCAGCGCCCCTAATGCGTGGAGCCGCGCCAGGGGATTGTCGTGCTGTCGGACCATTTGCTCCAGCGCCGGAACGGCGGCGGCGTCTTGCTTCTGGACCAGCAACCGCTGCGCCGTGTCGCGCTGCCAGCCGTTGGGGCTATCCAGGGCCGCCGCCAACTGTTCCGGCGTCAGGGCGTCCAGGCGCGGAATCGCACGCGGACGCTGGCCCTTGGGGAACACTCGATAAATCCGGCCTCGATCATCACCCGCGCGATAATACGGCCGCAACGCTTCCTTGCCCGCCGGAGGAAGCCACTCGGGATGCTCAATCATGTAACGATACATGTCCACCACCCACAACGCCCCGTCAGGTCCGGTGCGAACCATCACCGGCCGAAACCAGTGATCTTCCGAGGCCAAGAAATCCAACGCGGGAGCGGCCACGTCGCGCTCGGCGCGGAAACTAACTCCCTCGGGCGTTAGCACCTGGTGCTGCACCAGGTTGTGAAACGGCTCGCAAGTAAACACGTGTTGAACCAAGGAAGGATTTGACGCCGGTTCCTTGCTTGTCGTCGGACCTTGGCGCCACAGGAACTCGTCGCGGTAGACCATCACCGAACAGGCCGAGGTAAACCGCCCCGACTGTTCAAAACTATGAAACCGCTTCTCGGGCGGCTTGGCCGGATAAACGGGCGGGTTCGAGGGCAGCAAGTGGCGTTTGGGATCCGGGGGCGCCAGATGCGGATTGCGGCGCGTGTAGCCGTCTTCCAACACGTAATGCCACACGGGATGACTGTTCTGCACGCCAAACCAGTTGCCCCAATCGTCACGCGCGCGGCCGAATTGCGAGGGTCCGGCCAAGGGATCTAACAAACCGGTCTTCACCTGGATGCGAAAGTCGCGACTGCCCACGTACACTTCGGCGCCGGCGCGGGTTGAACGAATTTTGCTTTGCGCGCCATAGCCGCCATGATGGCTGCCGCTGGCGCAGTAAACCCAGTTGTCCACGCCCAACCGTAGCCCATTGACCCGCAATTGCTGGTTGCCTTCCAGAAACCCGGCGTAGAGCGTCTCGCGGCGGTCGGCTCGGCCATCGCCGTTGGTGTCTTCGGCGTAGAAGATTTCCGGCGCCGCGGTGACCAACACGCCGTTGTCCCAGGCCATCACGCCCGTCGGAAAGTTCACACCGTCAAGGAACAACGTGCTTTTGTCATACTTTCCGTCGCCATTCGTGTCTTCCAGAAAGCGGATGCGACCGCCGGGTTTGCCCCGACCGTCCAGGCCCGAGGGATAGTCGGCCATTTCCGCGACCCACAACTTGCCGTCCGGCCCCCAGTCAATCGCCACCGGGTCCAGGGTCAACGGTTCGCTGGCGACCAACTGCGCTTCATAACCATCGCGCACGCGCAGCATGCCTAACGACTGCTCGGGAGTCTGGGGGTGCGGATTGGGCGCGGGCGGCTGATCGGGCGCAACGTTCGCCTGTTGAGCTTCTCGCACCGCAGGGTCGGCCTGATGCCCTGACGACGCATACAGTTTGGCGATGTCGCCCGCCGGCAATACGCGATCGAAGAAGGCGACTTCGTCTAGCTTGCCTTCCAGGTTGTACAACCCGTCGCTGCGGCCTCCTAGCCACAAATCGCCGCAATTGTCGGGATAGCTGATGGCGATCTTGCCCGAAATTTCGGCCTCCGGTGCGCCGTTCAGATAAACGGCAACCTGCTCTCCGTCGCGCGTGAGCGTCACATGATTCCACGTTTTGGGTGGAATCGTGGTGCGGCCGACCAGCACTTCATCGCGGGCGTCCCCGTTGAAGAAGATCAACTTACCTTGCCACTCGGCCTGATACGTTCCGCCCAGGCCCAGGTGATCGCCCGGCGCTTGTTTGTCGTTGGCCGGACCACGCGAGAAGAAATAGCCGGTTACCGCTCGCGCGTCGTGCGGCAAGCCATTCCAGAACCAGGCCGACAGCGTGTACGCGTCGCCAAGCTGAGGGATTTTCGCTTGGACGCGGCCGCCGGCAAAATGCGCCGCTCGGTTGCCGCGCGGCCCCGCGGTCAAACCTGGCGCTTCGGCGCCGGGCAAGTAGAACGCCACGCCGCCTTCATACCGGGCATGGCGCTGGCCGGTCGCGTCGGTCGCTTGCTCGCCGTCGATCTCGCCCAGCCGCCAATATGCGGCCGGCTTGGCTTCGCGCACGGCCCGCGCGTAGTCGCTGGGGGAGTCCACCAACGTTCGCCGCGGTTTGCCGGCGACCTTTTCCAGTAGCTCTAGCAAGGTCGCGACAATCTTCGGTTCGGCCTGCACCTCCAGGCCAGCAGTGCGGGCGGGCCAGGTGGTATAGCCGCCCAGGAAATGTTGTTCGGGCGTCGGAATGTAGCCTTCGGCGCCGTTGGCCAATTCGATGTTGAAGGTCGGCTCCAGGGGACTGCGGCCCTTGAGTTTCAAACCCGTGATTCCATAGACTTCGTTGGGAATGGCGGTAATGCCCAAGTCGCCGATGCGCACGGCTTGCAGTTTCAGTTCGACCTCGGGCCGTTCATGCAAATAGATTTGCTCGCGGGCATAAATCTCCGGCATTGCCGTGGGCTGGCGATCTCCAAGACCGGCTACGGTTTGCCGCGCGGCTTGCAGGCGTTCTTCGTCGGGGACGCGGCGCCGCAGTTTCAACGTGGTCTCGGCCATCGCCAGTGAGACATGGTCGCGATATTCGATCTTGGAGTACGCGTCTTTCGCCACGCGGGCGACCGCTTCGGTGTACGCTTCCACGCCCACGCGCTCCGCCGGTTGGCTGTAATCGGGCCACATGCTGTCGCCGCTCGTGCCTTGCGACATGATTCCGACCAGCGGCGGATCGAGTTGATCGGCGCCGATCAAGGTTGCGAACGTCTCGCCAAACCGGCCGCAAAAGTCGCCTGAGATCAACGGCGACCCGTAGTAGTGCATCGCGTAGTTGGCCAACACGGCCAAAGGTTGCCCGGTGCGCGTTTGCACCGCCAACAGCGACAGGTCTTGGTCGGCCGGTCCAGAGGGGCCGATATGATTGGGGCTTTGGTGTCCGGGGTGCATGTGCGCCCGCACGTTGCGCTGTCCAAAGGGATCGGTCTGCATCCGGTCGGGGCGAAAGATCCACCGCCGGCAGTGATTGTGTTTGTGATCCTGAACGACCGTCCAGCCGATGCGTGCCGGCGTCAGGCGCTCAGCGGCTTGAACGATGCTCTTGGCGATTTGACCGGGAAGGAATTGCTCGTAGTCAGGATCGGTCCGGCTGCCCAGGCAACCCATCGCCGAGGGCGCCGAATGATTATGCGTGGCCGAGATCAACATGCGGTCGGTGGGAATACCCGTCGCTTGTTGGGCCATGTGCTTGGCTTGGTCGAGCAGTTCGCGAGGGATCATCAGGTTATCCACCACCACGATCGCCAATCGCGTTTGGCCGTCATCCAGCACCAAGGCGCGAGACATCAAGCGGTCATGCGCGCTATTGGCCTGGCGTTCCTGAAACATCCCGTTGACGATCACTGGAAACTTGAGCGGAGTCACGTCCACGGCCGCCGCCCCCGCGCGAAACACTGGGGCTGCAGCGGGTTCTTCGGCGATGGCCGAGCGGTGAAACACGCCATACCCAAGAACCACTACCAGTAAACTAGCCAGTACTTCAACGCATTTGAATGTTTTCACCGCGCATTTCCTTGTTATGGATGTCGGAGCGGTAACAGACTTTAATGATGGAGAATTGATTCGTAGATTCCGCTTGCCGAGCGGGACATTCTTTCCGCAGAGCCGCGGCAATACGGCGCTTGCGGAAGAGGCCCGTGCGGCGGACGGAAGCGACTTGCCGAAAGATTCACAATCGCTTCCTGTGCCGCGCGGCACGGAGGGCTTTATGGAAGAACAGCGTACACGGTCGGGCTTTACGTTGCATCAAGTGGCGGAGAAACAGCACTCTGCAAGAGCGTTTCAAAGTTGAAAATATGCTGACTGCCAGGGTGCGGAAGGGGCAATGCGGCAGCGCCTCGCCATCTTATCTCGTTTGCCCCGCGCGTGGAGGAGATTTTTATGCCTTGCGGGCTGATAAGTTTTATTGACTTTCTAAAGATTTTTGCTAAACTCCCCATTAACGGTAACATCTCTGGACGTAATTAGTTGGGGTGTGGAGGCATCACGACTTTGCGGGACCAGAATGGCCCTAGCGCCTATTTCCCTCCGGCTGCTGGTCCATTAACATGCATATACGCTTGTTTTTGTAGCACCGCGCGGGACGTGCAACCCCCAAGAATACGATGAAGCTTTCACGCACCGTGGCCTATGCAGTTCAAGCCACTCTGTTGCTAGCGCAAGACAATTCGCGCATGCCGGTGGCCTGTAGCAAGTTGGCCATCGAAGGTAAGATGCCGGAGCGATTCCTGCTGCAAATCCTCCGAAACCTGGTGAACCACGGGTTACTGCGTTCCACCCGTGGCGTGGACGGCGGCTACATGCTGCTCAAGAAACCGCACGAGATTTCGGTGCTAGACATTTTGGAGGCGATCGAAGGCCCCGTCGATCCAGGAATTGGCTCGGTCGAAGGTCTTCCGCCCGAAGCACGACAAATGCTGGAAGACGCCCTGGGCGACGTTTGCCGCACTACGCGGGAACGGCTTGGATCGCTCAAGCTTTCGCAGTTGGTGGAAGCGAAAGACAACAACAAAGTTCAGCAATAAGCACGCCGAGCGGCAGGCCGGCTTGCGGACCTGATTTCCCCGGCCTGTCGCCCGTTCCGATGCACGACGCCGCTTCGTACCTTCGCGTCTTTCTTACGTTTGCGCGGAACAGTCTGATCCGCGACATGACGTTCCGCGTCAATTTTGTCATCGAGTGCATCTCGTCCATGTCGTGGACGGCGATGAACTTCGGCTTCTACCTGTTGATCTATCAATTTACGTCCCAGATTGGGGAAGGCACGGGTTGGGGCAAATTCGAGTTCTTTGTCTTTCTGGCGACGACCTGGCTGATTAACGGCGTGGTCCAGGCGTTCTTCATGCCCAACGCCGAGGAATTTAGCGAACTGATCCGTAGTGGCGGGTTGGACTTTGCACTGCTCAAGCCGATCGACACGCAATTCCTGATTTCCTTCCAGAAGGTCGATTGGTCCTCGTTGGCGAACTTCGCCCTGGCGCTGTTGCTGCTGGGGTACAGCCTGTGGCGCCTGACCGCGCGGCCCGAGGATCCGCTGGTCTTGTCTCCTTGGATGTTTGTGTTGTATCCCTTTTACCTGGCCTGCGGCGCGCTGATCCTTTACAGCCTGATGATTATCCTGGCGGCGACGAGTATCTGGCTGGGCCGCAACCAGTCGTTGTATGATTTTTGGTTTTACATCACCAACTTCTCGCGCTACCCGATGGAGATTTATTCGGGAACGATTGGCGGACCGCTTCAGTTCCTGTTCACCTACGTGGTTCCCGTATTGGTGGTGGTTAACGTGCCCGCTCGGCTGTTGGCCAAACCGTTGGACCCGCGTGCTGCGTGGGAATGGCCGCTGGCTGGGTTCGCCGTGGCCGCCACGCTGGGCAGCGTGGCGGCGTCGCGGTGGATCTTCAACCGCGCGCTCGTGAGCTACCGCAGCGCCAGCAGTTGAACGGTTCGGTAGTCCGCCTTTTCTTCCGAGGTTGGGGAGGGAGGGACCGGCGGTTGAACGGTCCAGCAGTCCATTTGATCTTCCCTATCGCGTTTCATATTTTCCAAGGACGTCATTGTGACCATTGCCGAGGAACAAAACACGTCGCGACTGCTCGCCTGGCTGCAACTCTTTCGCGCGCCAAACGTGTTTACGGCAATGGCCGACGTGAGCATGGGCTTTTTGTTTGTCGCCGGAGCCCCTGCGCCGCTGGCGCCCTTGGCGGCGCTCTTGGCGGCGTCGGCTTTGCTCTACACGGCGGGCATGGTGCTGAACGATGTGTTTGACTACGACATCGACCTGAAAGAGCGTCCGCAACGCCCCTTGCCCTCGGGGCGCATCGCGCTCGGTTCGGCGCGCACCCTCGGGTATGGCATGTTGTTGGCCGGGGTCGTACTGGGCTGGGTGGCGGGGTTTACTTCGAGCGAGGTGGACCTGCCCTGGCGCAGCGGATTGGTCGCGACGCTATTGGCCGGGTGCGTGGTGTTCTACGACGCGGGCGCCAAGCGCACTCCGCTTGGCCCGGTGGCGATGGGCGCTTGCCGCTTCCTCAACGTGCTGCTGGGGATGAGCGCCGCGCCGGAGATTGTGGGAAGCGAATCGCTCTTGGTCGGCTACAACGCGGCGCAACTTTTGGTGGCGGGCGGGATTGGGCTATACATCGTGGGAGTCACTTGGTTCGCCCGCACCGAAGTGGAAGCGCAAAGCAGCCCGGCACAGTTGTTCGCGGCCACGTGGGTCATGCTGGGGGGCGTGCTGTTGCTGGCGGCGTATCCGTCGGCGCCCGGTGCGCCACCGCTGCAATTGGTGGCGATGCGGCTTGGCGGCGAACTATCGCCCGCGGCCATGTGGTGGGTGTTGCTAACGATGGTGGCCCTGCCTGTGGTGGGCCGGTGCATGGCGGCGGCGGCCAACCCGGCGCCGCACCTGATGCAAATGGCGATCAAACGCAGCATCTTCTCGTTGATCGTGTTTGACGCGGCCATCACCCTGGCGGCGGCCGGCCCCTGGGCGGCCATCGTCGTGTTGGCGCTGTTGCTGCCCACGTTGGTCTTGGGAACGTGGATCTATTCCACCTGAAGCCGCTCATTCTCCGGCGCCCAGGATGACCGGGACTTGCAGCTCTCGCCCTTGCCGCACCACCGTCACCACGATTTCCTCGCCGGGGCGTTTTTGCTCGACCAAGGTCAGCAACTCGTCCACGGTGCGGCACTTTTGGCCGTCCAGGGCGACAATCAGGTCGGCCGAGTCGGGATCGATGTGGGTCTCGGAGAAGACAAACGGACCGCGGCGGTTTTCTTTGCGCACCAGGCGGAACCCTTGCAGTCCGGCTCGCTCGGCGGGGCCGCCCTCGGCGACTGAAACGATCAGCAGGCCCTTCTCGGTTTGGAACACGCGGGTAATGCCGCTATCTGCCCGGATCACGCGCCCATGCTCCAAGAGTTGCGGCACGACGCGGCGGGCAGTGTTCACTGGAATGGCGAACCCGACGCCGGTGTTCGAGCCAGTCTCGCTGGCGATGGCCGTGTTCATGCCGATGAACCGTCCCCGGCTGTCCAAGAGCGGACCGCCCGAGTTGCCGCGGTTCAGGGCCGCGTCGATCTGGATGATCGACTTCATGGTCCGCCCCGCTTGCGACGGCAATTGCCGGTTGAGGCTGGAAATGATGCCCGTGGTCAACGTCCGCTCCAAGCCAAACGGGTTGCCGATGGCGTAGACTTTTTGGCCGACGCGCAGCCGCTCTGAATCGCCGAATTCGACCGGGTGTAGTACGTTGGGCGGCGCCTCGATGCGAATGACGGCGATATCGTTGGCCGAGTCTTGGCCGACGAGCGACGCCGTGTACGTCTCGCCGTCGTACAGCGTGACGCGCATCTCCTTGGCTCCCGCCACCACGTGGTTATTGGTCAGAATGTTGCCATGCTTGTCGATGACCGCCCCCGAACCGGCGCCTTCCTCCACTTGCTGCGTCTCGATCAGGAAAAACCGCTCGGGCAGCACGCTACGGGTGGTGATGTGAACCACACTGCGGTTACACTTCTCGTAAACCGCGATGTTGGTCCGCTCCTCGGGCGTGTATTCATCGCCAAGGAACTCACGCGGCGGCGCGCCAAGCGGATTCGATGGCTCAGGCGCCGTGCGCCGCGCCTGCGCCGGCACGTCACTCGGTAGCGGGGCGGGCGGCGGTGGAATCCGCGTGGCGGGAGCGCGCTGCGCGGGAAATGTTGCCGGAGGTGGCGTGGTCGGACTGCTTGGCGGCGAGCGCTGTCCTAACCGCGGCTGCTGCGCCAAGGCGTTTCCTACGTGCGCGTCGTCAAGCAGCATCAACGTGAACCACGCGCCGCACAGCGCCGAGCTAGCGCCAACTATCAAGTACCGCTTCACGGTTCAGGCTCCTCAGCAGACAGTAATTGAAGAACCGCCCTGACAAGTATTGACAATCCGCGTCAAGAATCGACATTCATTCCCCAGGCGTCGCCGCCCGCATTCGTGCGGCGGTTTTGCGGAATGGGGAAATAACCGAGCATACCGAAACGCGGTCTCATCAGGATTCGATTTCGCCGGGCGGCCCACCTTAGCCAATCGCGGCAACGAAAGCGAGAGCGACCTTGCGCGTCTCCGTCATTATCCCCGCCTTGAACGAATCGCTCAATATCGGACCCGCCGTGCAGCGCGCCGCGGCGCTGGAGCCTTACGAAATCTTCGTCGCCGACGGTGGGAGCCATGACGAGACGCCGCAGTTAGCCCGCGCCGCGGGGGCCACGGTGGTCGCAAGTCCGCGCGGGCGGGCCGTGCAGCAAAACACCGCCGCCCAGCAAGCGAGCGGCGACGTGCTGCTGTTCCTGCACGCCGATTGTTGGCTAGCGCCCGGCGCGCTGGAACAAATCGCCGCGGCGCTTGCGCCTGGGCGCGTGCTGGGAGGGGCTTTTCGGCATCGCATCGAGGCGCGGGGCATGTTGTACCGCTTGATTGAACGGGGCGACTCTTGGCGCGTTCGCTGGTTCGGCTTGCCCTATGGCGATCAGGGGATTTTTCTAACGCGCCAGACGTTCTTCCAACTAGGTGGTTTTCCCGAAACGCGGCTGATGGAGGACGTGCTCCTAATGCGAAAGCTGCGCAGGGTCTCGCCGGTAGCGCTGTTGCCGGGGCCGCTTTACACCAGCGCTCGGCGCTGGGAGAAGCATGGCGTGGTGCGGCAAACCCTGCGGAATTGGGCCATTCTAACGGCGGAGCGGCTTGGCGTCTCGCCGGACCGATTGGCGGAGTACTACGCCCGGCATGACGCGCCGCGCACGCCTTGAATTGGTCTGGCGACGAGCGGCGGCCTGGACTATTCTTGGCCCGCGTTTTTCTCCACCGTTCGCCCAAGGAGGGGGCCTGTGCGCAAGTTGCTCGCGGTGTTCGCCGCCGCCGCGCTCGCTGGCGGGGCGTGGCAAGCGTCGAATAACTTCCAACTCGACGGTCTGGACCGCCTACGGCTTGTGCCGCGTGGAGCGGAACCGGCGGCGAACGACGAAGACGAGGCCACAGAGCCGGCCAACCTGGGTCGCGAGGTGGTGCGGATCGCATCGTTCAAAGTCCAGGAATTTGACGAGTCGAAAGCGGATCGTCCTTCGGTCATGCAGCATTTGGCGCGGATCGTTCAGCAATTCGACGTAGTGGCCCTTCAGGAAGTACAAGCGCAACACCGCGACGTGATGGCGGAACTGGTCGCCGCGGCCAACGCAGCGGGCCGGCAGTACGCCTATGTGCTTAGCCCACGACTCGGCCGCGCGGGGCCGCCGGAACAGTTCGCGTATCTGTTTGACACGGCGCGGGTGGAACTGGACCGCAGCGAACTGTACGTCGTTAACGATCCGCACGATCTTTTGCACCGCGAACCGTTCGTGGCGTGGTTCCGCGCGCGGGGACCGGCGCCCGACGCGGCGTTCACCTTTACCCTGGTGAACGTGCGCGTCGATCCCGTGTTGGCCGAGCAGGAGCTTGACGTGCTGGCCGATGTGTTTGCCAAGGTGCGGCATGACGGCCGCGGTGAGGACGACGTGATCCTGCTTGGCGACTTGCAATCCGATGACCGCTGGCTCGGCCGTTTGCAGGATTTACCGAACGTGGCCTGGGCCATTTCGGGATTGCCGACCAATACCCGCGGAAACGCCCAATACGACAACTTGATCTTCAACACCCAGGCCACCAACGAGTTCACCGGCGCAATCGGAGTGTATGACTTCTTGCGAGAACTGAACCTTTCGCTCGACGAGGCGCTGGAGATATCGGACCATCTACCGGTATGGGCCGAGTTCAGCGTCTACGAAGGCGGCCGGCGTGGGCGCGTGGCGACGCTGCCCAGCGAACGGCGCCCGTAGCGGCGGCGCGAGCGCCGCCGAAAATTACGGCATCTAACGAAGCATTCGCCGGCGCCCGCGCCGTGGCTACGGAACGATCACAATGGCGGAGGGCCGGCGCCCCATTTACGACTGGCGATAGGTGGCCACGCTGTTGGGCGTTTCCCAGAGTTGCACCTGGGTTACGGGAAACCCTTGAGCGTGGGCGTGATCGTAAATGATCTTAGCAATCGTCTCGGCCGTGGGGTTTTCGCCGATCAGAAAGAGCGGCTCGCCGAGGTCGCGCAGCATCGGCACGGCGGGATCGTCGCGATGCAGGATCATCCGATGATCGAGGTTTGCGTCAATCCAACCGGCGACCACCCGCTTGATGTCGGAAAAATCCATCACCATGCCGCGGTCATCGAGTTGTTCCGATTCGACGGTGATGACGGCCCGGCCGTTGTGCCCATGCAGGTAACGGCACTTGCCTTCATAATTCAGCAAGCGGTGGCCGTAGCAGAAGTCGATGTTGCGCGTGACTTGGAACATGGTGGGTAGCGGGCGGCGATGGATTGTTGGATGCGGGCCGCCAAGCGCGGCGGGCAACCTTCACCATACCATAAGCCACGCGATTGACGAGAGCCGCACTCGCGCGGGGCAGGCATCTTGCCTGCCTGTCTTCCGTGGAGGTGGCAGACAGGGAGCAATCACGGGCGGTTCTTGCCAGCGCGAAGCCGCAAGCGATGGCGCTTGCGGCCGGCGCCGACGGAAGCGCTGATTAGCCCACTTCCGCCCATTTTCCGTCTTGGGCGCTCTTGAGCACCGCGTCGCAGACCTTTTGGGTCTCCAGGGCCGAGGCGAAGTCGGGCTGGGCCGGTTCGCCCGTCTCCAGGCTCTTGAGGAAGTCGGCCACCTGGTGGACAAAGCTGTGCTCGTAGCCGATTTGCAGGCCCGGCACCCACCAGTTGCCCATGTAGGGATGGTCGCCATCTGTGACGTGGACCGACTTCCAGCCGCGCAGCTTGGATTCGTCGCGGTGATCAAAGAAGCTCAACCGGTGCAGGTCGTGCAGGTCCCAGGCGATCGACGCATTCTCGCCGTTGATCTCAAAGGTATAGAGCGCCTTGTGGCCGCGGGCGTAGCGGGTGCTTTCGAACACCGCCAGAGACCCATTCTTAAAGTGGCCCAGAAAGGCGCAGGCGTCGTCGATGCCCACCTTTTGCATCTGGCCGGTTTCGGCGTGCTTGCGCTCCTTGACAAAGGTTTCGGTCATGGCCGTGACGTTGGTCATCGGGCCGTTGAGCCAGATGGCGGTGTCGATGCAGTGCGCCAACAAGTCGCCGGTTACGCCGCTGCCGGCCGCCTCGGCGTCGAGCCGCCAGGTGGCCGCGCCGCCTTGGGGCACATCGGCCGAGATGGTCCAGTCTTGCAGGAACACCGCCCGGTAGTGGAAGATGCGGCCCAAGCGGCCCTCGTCAATCAACTGCTTGGCCAAGGTCACGGCGGGCACGCGGCGGTAGTTGTACCAGACCATGTTGCGCACGCCGGCTTTTTCCACGGCCTTGACCATCTGCTCGCCTTCCTTGACGTCCATCGCCAGGGGCTTCTCGCAGAGGATCATCTTGCCCGCCTCGGCGGCGGCAATGGCAATCTCCTTGTGCAGGTTGTTGGGCGTGCAAATATCGACGGCGTCAATGTCGTCGCGCTTGAGCAGTTCGCGCCAGTCGGTCTCGATGGATTCATAGCCCCAGTTATTGGCAAACGCTTGGGCCTTGTCCTTATTGCGGGCGCACACAGCCTTGAGCACCGGCCGATGCTCCAGCTTGAAGAAATTGTTGACCTTGCAATACGCGTTGGAGTGCGCCCGGCCCATAAAGCCGTAGCCGATCATGCCGATGTTCAGAGGTTTGGTCATGAGAATTCCTGAAATGCGGTGTACTTTGCAAGTACTGAACGGTATTCGTGAGTTGTGGAATGTTGCCCGTTGATCCGAAGCGACCGGAATTGGTTACGCCTTCCAGCCGTGCGCGTCGCGCACCGCGAGCATGGCGCCGAGGATGTCGTTCCAGGTTTCTTTCTTCATCATCGTGGCGTTGGGGAACATGCAGCCGTCCCAACAAATGTGCTGCGGCTTGTAGCCCGCCTTGGCGCCCAGGTCGTCGCGGAGCCAGTAGCCGGCCCGTTTGGTGATGTCGAGCTTACCGTTGGGATCGTTGGGCAAGCAGTGGCGGCCGGTCTTGTCGTGCGAGCCGGAGCCGAACACGGTGGCGTCGTTTTGCGCGATGTGGAAGTCGATGGTCCAGGGACGCAGCGCGTCGGTCAGTTGCTGGTACGCCTCGTCGAACTTCTTCTCGTCCTTCCAGTCAAAGCTGGGCGGCAGGAGCGCGTCTTCAGGGGCGTTGTAGCCCATCAGGTAAAGCAACGTATGGGCCATGTCGGCCTGGAAGCCAACGGTGGCGGGACGCCCGGTGCGCTGGAGCAAGTCGATCATCTTCCGCCAACTGTGCATGCCGCCCCAGCAGATTTCGCCCTCGGCAGCCAGCTTCTCGCCGTGCTCTTCGGCAATGTCGGCCGCCTTGCGGAAGGTGTCGGCGATGCGGGCCTGGGCGCCTTCGGGGTCTTGGGACCAATCCGCGGGACTGCTGGCCGAGTCGATCCGCACCACACCGTAGGGACGCACGCCCAACTCGCGGAGCTTCTTGGCGATGCGGCAACCCTTGCGGACCTGCGTGAGAAATTGCTCCTGGTCTTCGGGGCCGCCCATTGCCGGACCGCCGCCGGTGGGAGGCCAGACCGGCGCCACCACCGAGCCGATCACCAGGTTCCGTGACCGCACCTTCTGGGCCAGCTCTTCCAAGTCTTGATCGCTGGCGTCAATGTCCACGTGGGGCGCGAAGAGGAATAGATCGACGCCGTCGAACTTCACGCCGTCCACCTCGGCGGCGGCGGTCAGGTCCAACATGGTGTCCAGTTCAATCGCCGGCTCCGAGCCTTCGCCCTTGCCGACCACGCCCGGCCACGCCGCGTTGTGGAGCTTGGGAAAATTGTTCGCGTGATTCGCCATTGGTAGAAAGCCTTTCAAGTCAAAGGTTTTTGCGTTATTCCAGTCCAAGTCGATCGCTCGCGGTCGCCAAGTTTCCTCAAGGGCCTTGATCTTCCAACAATCGCCGCGTCCTGCAAATTCCCATCAAAACCAGAGTTCCAAATCCCATTGACGGATCAAGCAGTTTTGCTCGCGGCGTCGAAGCACGTAGTTATACGCGTTTTTCAAACGCCTTGACGGTGGTTTTCAATTTCATACCGCAGCCTTTGGTCCAAGGCCGCTTTCCGACAAAGCCGTTCTCATTCAACTTTCGTATCGCCGCCGCCTTAATGCGACCGACAGCTTTACGAATCGGGAACAAGGCAAACTGCGCTTCCATGTGGATGTGCTTCGCGCCGATCGACGCGATCGCGGGTGTGATCTCCATGACCGCGATTTCTTCGATCAGTGCATCGCGCACAAGTTGCCTTTGCGCTGGCCTAAAAACCAGGGGCGCCTCGGTCTCGCGCTTCGCCATCTCGTACTTGGCGGCGTGCTTCGCCGCGTCGTAAGTCTCCTCGCCGGGTTTGGCGTAGCGGGCTGGCGGGGGAACGTAAACCCGCTTTCGCCGGGTGCAGTAGCCGCGTGGGTCGCCGGGGAGCCATGTGCCGTAGGTGGTCCAGGTTGTCAGCCACCATTGGGAAATGATGGAAACCTCCACGGCGACCGGATGGAAAACGGAAACAGCGACGACAAGTTGTTGGCTTGGCGCTTACGACGCTTCCGCGTTCATGTTTCTGCCTTACTTCGCCTTCCGGTAATCGCCCACGTTGGGAACTTGCTCGTGTACGTCGGGGCCGAAGTACCGCAGGCTGACCAGCGGTTCGCTGCCGGTGTTTTCGATCTCCACACCGCGGGTTGCGGCCTCGTGGCTGATGAACACCTCGTCCTCGGTCTCCTGGCCAAAGCGAATCATGGCAGGCGTTTGCAGGTTGAGCTTGCCCATGCGGCCTTTGCCCTGCACGGTGATCCAACCGCTGGCGCCGGAGTCTTTGATAGTGCACTTGGCGCCCGGCTCAATGGTCAACTCGCGAGCGCTGAACAACTGGGCGCCGTCCACACGACCGTAAACGATCCACTTATCGACCCAGCCTTGCCCTTGGTTAGCCACGATCGGCTCCAAGTAATTGCTTTCCTTGAAGTGGGTATCGACGTTCTTCTCCCAGTCCAGCATGCCAATGATAAAGTCCAAGTCCTGGTGCTTGTCTTGCGGCACGTCTTTGACCAGCAGCGACCACGGCACGTAGCGGCCTTCCACGATGTTCTGGAACATGCCGAACACGTCGCTGCCCCACTGCGGCTCGTAGGTGCAAAGCGAGCCGGGGGCGTGCAGCACGCCGGGCGGAATGAGCCAGCCCGTGCCGCGCTTCAGGCGATACGCGCGGGACAGGTCCAGAATGCCGTTTTCGCCCTTGTCCCAGTTCTCCAGGCACTTGCGAATCTGGTCCTTGGTGGTGCCTGGCTCCAGGCCCATGAAGGTGTAGCAGAAGTTGTTGTCTACGTTGTTGTACTGCGGCGGGAAGTAGTAGCTTTCGGGCTTGCCTTCCTGGCCGGTCAGCTTGGCGTCGTCAAACGACTGGTGCATGTGGTGCGGGATCGGCCCCATGTTGTCGAAGAACTTGGAGTAGACCGGCCACCGCTGATACTTGCTGAACATCGGCTTGCCGATCAGCCGTTCGCCCGACTCGGCCACCGCGTCTTTGAGCAGGAATTGTTGCCCCTCGAACGAGCAGAAGCTCAGCCCCTCGTGCCAGACGCGGCCTTCGTTGGCGGCCTCGGTGGTGCTGGAGAACCACCGCTCGTCGATGCCGCCGCGGTTGGCGCCGTAAGCGTACAAGTCGCCGGGGAACAGCTTCAAACGGCGGCCAGGATGCAAGAAACTGCGCGGCACCCAAGTGGGCGTCAACCGCAACAGACCTTCGCCCGCATCAAGGGCGCGATCAAGAATCTTGGCGACACTGTCGCCTTTCACAACATTCGGGCTAATCATGGCAAATTCGCGATGGGTTTGATGGAATGCGCTACACAAAGCGGGGCCGACGTGGGAACGTTTAGGTTTTATTCCGTTTTGCTTTCACTGACAAGCAAGCGACGGCAAAAACGGGCCAACCCAAGTCGGAATGCGAAGTGCGAAATGCGGAATGATCGACGTGAACCGCTCGAATGATAAATCGTAACGATTTCGTTGAGCGGTGAACCCATCCCGGTCAACGCGATCCCGCGAACGTGTTACGATAACGCCAGTTTTTCATTCCCCATTCCGCATTTTGTATTACGGGGGTTGTCTATGGCGGTGAAGACTTGGACGCTGTGCGATGTGGCGAACGAAGTGTATACGCCTGAGTTCTCGATGTCCGACGCCGATTTGGGGGTGGCAGGCCGGGATTTCTCGATCAACAAGCGCACGCTGCGCGGCGGATTGCGCGAAGGCGTCGAGGTGGTCCGCGTCGAGAATGGCGAGCTGGCGTTCGAGGTCTTGCCGACGCGCGGCATGAACGTCTGGAAAGCCTGGCTGGGCGATTGGGAAATCGGCTGGCAGTCGCCGGTGGCCGGCCCGGTGCATCCCCAGTTTGTTCCCTCTGGCGAGCCAAGCGGATTAGGCTGGCTGGACGGATTTGACGAACTCTTGGCCCGCTGCGGATTGGAGAGCAACGGCGCCCCCGAGTTCGATGAAGCCGGCCGCCTGCGGTATGCGCTGCATGGTCGAATCGCCAACAAGCCGGCGCACCGCGTCGAGGTGCGCGTCGATCCCGATGCGGGCGAGATTGCCGTGACCGGCGTCGTCGAAGAAGCGCGGTTCCTGTTCTCGCATCTCCGCCTGACCAGCACCATTTCCACGCGGTTGGGCGAGCGGGGCTTTCGCATTCGTGACGAAGTGGAAAACCTCTCGGCCCGCGAAGGCGAGATGCAGCTCCTTTACCACATTAACCTGGGCGCCCCGTTGCTAGAGCAAGGCGCGCAGGCGGTGGTTCCCGCCAGCGCGGTGGTTCCCAAAGACAACCGGGCGGTGGAAGGGGTGGACTCGTGGAACGTTTACGGCCCGCCCGAAGCAGGTTTTGCCGAACAAGTGTACTTCTTTGAGACGCAAGCCGACGCCCAGCAGAACACCGGCGCGCTGCTCAAGAACGCAGGCGCCTCGCGCGGCGTGAGCGTGCATTACAACAAGCAGCAGCTTCCGCACTTTATCGTCTGGAAGAACACCGGGGCGCTGGAAGATGGGTACGTAACCGGGCTAGAACCATCGACCAACTTCCCCAACACGCGCACCTTTGAAGGCAAGCACGGCCGCGTGGTGAAGTTGCCGCCCGGCGGGAAAGCCACCTTTGACCTGCGACTGGAAATTCACCCCGACGCCGCCTCGGTCGCGAAAGCCGAAGCGGCGCTTCGCAAGCTGCAAGCCGGCGCCGAGCCAAAAACTCAGCACTCGCCGCAAGCAGGTTGGTCGCCCGCGTAGCGGCCTACTGCTCTCTTGACGACGCTCTGCGTCGCGAGACTTGTCGAACCCAGTGCGTTTGCGCCGCTACGAATTGCTCGCGGGGACGAAAAAAGAAGACGAAAGCGGCGATGCATCGCCGCACTCCCAAAAGGGCTATTCGGCGGTGGTTCGCCAGGCGGCGGCTTCTTCGCCGTCGAGCCGTAGCGTCAGGCACTTGGCGCTGCCGCCGGCTTTGACGAACTCGCTCAAGGGTGTTTCGATGGCTTGATAGCCGCGCTCCCGTAAAGAGGCTTGCAGTTGCGGGCAGCCGGCGTTGGTGACGACCGTTCGCCCCACCACCACCGCGTTGCATGCGAAGGCTCGCGCTTCCTCTTGCGCCACGGGAATCAGTTCGGGGATCATCTCGCGAAGCACGGTCTGGCCGTATTCGTCAAACGCGGGCGGGTAATACAGCGCGGCGCCCGGCGCCAGCGGACAGAAGCAGGTGTCGAGGTGATAGTAGTAGGGATCGACCAACTCCAGCGGAATCACCCGCACGCCCAAGCGGCGGCCGATTTCCTGGTGGCCGCGGGCGTCGCTGCGCATCCGGTAGCCGGCGAACAGGTCCTCGCCGCAGAAGAGCGCGTCGCCGGCGCCCTCGAAGAACGTGTTCTCGGGCGGCGGGACCACCTCAAAGCCATTGTCGGTCAACCACCGGGCGTCGTGAGGTTCTTCGCCCTGCCGTTGCTCGAACCGGAACCGCGCCAGCACCGCCGTGCGGCGGTAGATCATGGCTGCGTTGGCGGTGAAAACCAGGTCGGGCAGCCCACGCACCGGCGTCATCAGCGCCACTTGCGCGCCAAGATCGATCAGCACCGCCACCAGGTCGTTCCATTGCTTAACGGCCAGGTCGTGGTCAGCCTGACGTTCGCGCTTCATCCAGGGGTTGATTTCGTACTCGATCGCGTAAAAGATGGGCGGGCACATCAAGATGCGCGGTGATGTGGAATTCACGATTTCCTCGCTCGGGCTGCTGATGGCTTTCCCCTTAAAATTTTCGGAGCGGCGAAACGCAGGCAACGTCGCTTACGGTTTCACGGCCTCCCCTTGTCGCGCACGCGGGTTTGTTATCAATTCACTTGGATATGCACTCCTTTGTCAAACCTCCCCTACCGCTGTTGATTACCGGCGTGGCCGGCGTGGCGGGATATAACGCCTTCTTCTACTTCCGCCGCAAGTATGGGGCGGCCGTGGTCGGCACGCGCCGACGCGACAACTGGCCGCTCCAAGCCGAGGGCGTCGTGGCCTGCAACGGCGAAGACCGCGACGAACTGTTGCGGCTGTTTGACCAGCACCAGTTTGCGGCGGTGCTGAACTGCGGCGGAAGCTGCAAGCTCAAGTCGTGCGAATTGGACCCGGTCATGGCATGGCGGGCGAACGTCCAGGAATTGTCCAACCTGCTCGACGCGATGACGGGCCAAGACGTGCGATTCGTTCACCTGTCGATCGACCTGGTATATTCCGGCACGCGCGGCCGCCCCCACGCCGAGGACGATCCCACCGATCCGGTCACCGTCTACGGCAAAACGATGGAATTCGCCGAACGGTTGATCCTGGCCCGCAAGCCCGACACTTCCATTCTACGCATCTCGCTGCCGATGGGCGTCAGCTTCAACGGCCACGCGGGCGCCATCGACTGGATTCAGTCGCGTTTCAAAAAAGATCGCCACGCCACGCTCTACGTGGACGAGGTGCGAACTCCCACCTATACCGACTGCCTGAACCCGGTGCTGGAGGACGTGATTTCCCGCGACCTGCCCGGTTTGTACCACGCGGGCGGGCCGCAAGCTTTGAGCCTGTACCAGATTGCCCAGGTTGTAAACCGCGTGGGCGGTTACCGGCCAGACCGGCTGATTGGCTGCCCGCGGCGTGACGCCGGCCCCATGCCGCCGCGCGCCGGCGATGTGACGATGAACTCCGCGAAGCTGGCGCAAGCGCTCGGTTACGCGCCCTTTGACCCCTGGCCGGCCCACGAGCAGTTTATCCCCACGCACGAGGATTGGCACCACGAGCGGCCGCCGCACGAGCGCGGCTCACCCGAGCTTCTGGCCGAAGTGTTGTACCGCAACCCCCGCCGCTTTCCGGGCAGTCTGGCTTGCGGGTCGTAGCGCGCGTGCGGCCGGGCGGTCACTCAGGAATGGCGCCAGGCATTGGCTGGTCGTCGGAATCGATCTTGAAATCAAGATCGGCGCCGATCAATGACGTGCGCGGAATTATGAACGTGCTTGGTCGCAAGGAATCAACCTCGAAATCAAAATCGACGCCGATCCGCTCCAAGTGGTCGCCCGATGCGCGTACCATGAGTACGCGGTCGCGGGGAATCCAAATGTCTTCGTAGACGCGGCCGACGCCCACGTTCTTGAACAGCCGGCTCGTATAAGGAATCTTGCTGAGCATGGGCAAGCCTTCGCTGCGGCCCTCGCGGTGGTGGTGCAGCACTAGCCAGCGGTCGTTGACCTGATGGAGAACGCCCTCGATTTCGGTTTGCCCCTCGGCCGTCGTTAGCACCACGGTGCAATTCCGCCCCACGGGAAGAACCTCGTCCGAATTTTTCTCGGCCCCGGCGGCGCCGTCGGACGCGAGTTGTGGCGGTTCGGCCGACGCCCAGGGAAGCGCCGCTCCTGCGGCGAGGGTCAGCATTCCCAACAAGAACAGCCGCGATCGGGTCAAGGCGCCGAGTCGAATCATGGGAAACCTCCGTGTCGGTCGAATGCCGCCAGGGCCAAGGCGGGAGGATTTGTACCCCTCGTCGCCCGATCGTGCAACGGCAGCTAGTTCCCCGTAACTCCCAACTTCCGCCGTACAAGAGTGTGGCTGGCGGTGGAGCCTAAGCGACGCCGCAGCGACGACAATATGTATCAACTTAGCGAAATACAGCCATCGCCGTGACCCGCGACGGCCTGCGTCGCAAACCTTGAAAGGGTTTTATTCCTCAGCCCAGGGTCGCGCAGCGCACCCTGGGTTCACGGAGCGCCCAAGGGATTCCAGGAACCCTGAAAGGGTTCGACAACCGGCGGCGGTGTTGCCGGCTTGTGCAACCCTTTCAGGGTTGATCCGTGGATGTCTCGGCCTGCAAACCCAGGGTGCGCTGCGCGACCCTGGGCTGCGGAATGGAACGCTTTCAGCGTACACGCGCGGGAAGGAGACCTGGACCTGGTAGTGAATCGCTCGGCGGCGCTTCCGACCTTAAATTGACACGTATTTGCGTCGCTTGGGTTTTCGCCACCTGCCACACCCTAGAATGGAATTACTGATTCCGTTACGCCTCCTTGCATTTCATGGGGATATGGCTCGCCAGGATAATTTTCCCGCCACGGATTCTCGATCTCTCGTCCAGTGAATGTCGAAAGAAGTCTCGGGAGAGGAACCCCAAACCGCCGCGTCGGACTGCGGAAAATTGCCCACGACCCGCCTGGACGGCGTGGGGGAACTCCGTATACTAGTTGGTTTGGTAAAGTGCGGTTGGAAAGCTCTGAATTTCGATAACGGTTGAGAAGACGCTATGCACATCAAAACGGGCGATATTGTACGGGTGCTTACCGGCGACGATCGAGGCGTGGAAGGTAAGGTTTTGTCGGTCGATCGCGAAGCCGGCAAGGTGGTGGTCGAAGGCGTAAACCGCGTCTATAAGCACGTCCGCCGCAGCCAACGCAATCCGCAGGGCGGTCGGCTTTCCAAGGAAATGCCGATTCAAGCCTCCAACGTGACGCTCCTGTGCCCGCAAACCCGCAAGCCGACGCGGGTGGGCGTACGGTACCTGGCCGATGGCAGCAAAGAGCGGTTCGCCAAGGTCTCGGGCGCCTCGCTGGGCGTGATTTCCCCAGCCCGAGCAAAGTACGCCAAGGCGTAGCGCCTCGCGCAACACAGGGGCGGGACCGCTTGCAAACCCGCCCCACGCCGCTGGCGATATTTCTTCAAGAGTTGACCGCGTCCCGCCGATGTATTCCCCTTGCTCCGCGAGCGAGGGCGATCTAATCCAGATGCCGCTTGTTGCGCTCGGTGCGTGATTCCGCTGGGTCCTCTTCCAGCGATGCGTTTGGCGTCGTGGCTTTTCCTTGTTTCTCCCGGGACGATGCGGAGCCGGCTTGGCCCTTCTGGGCCGCGGCTTTTCACGCCCCAACGGGCATTCTTTCTTTCGCGAGAATTCATTCTCGTCTACGTCGATGGACAAGCGTCCTGGCGTCCGGTTGCAACGTGATCTTCGAGCCTGCACAGCCGACGGCGCGACGTTTAGCGTCATGGTCGGCATGGGCGAAACCTACCTGGCGGCCTTTGTGCTGGCGCTGGGATTGGGCGAGCGAGCGGCGGGGCTGATCGCTGCCGCGCCGATGCTCGCCGGCGCCGTGCTGCAACTGGCGGCGCCCTGGGCGGTCCGGCGGATCGGATCGCGCCGGAAGTGGGTGGTGGCGTGCGCCGCGGTGCAAGCCGCCAGCCTGCTGTTGGTCACGGCGACCGCGTTCACCGAGGGCCGCAGTCGTTGGCTGGTATTCCTGGCCGCCACGCTATATTGGGCGGCGGGCATGGCCACCGGGCCGGCGTGGAACGTGTGGGTGGCTCAAATCATCCCTGCCCACCTGCGGCCGACTTTCTTCGCCCGGCGCGCGCGACTCTGCCACCTAGGCGTGATGGTCGGCTTCATTGCGGGCGGCGTGGCGCTCCAGTTCGGTCATCTGCGCGGCCAGTCGATGATCGTTTTTGCCGTGTTATTCGCGGCGGCCAGCCTGTTCCGGTTTATCAGTTCGTGGATGCTGGCTTTGCACAGCGAGCCAAACGGCGCCCAGGCGTGCGAGTCTCCGCAACTGGGAGATCTGCCCGTGCGTCCCGCCGGCGAACCGTTCTGGCGCATCCTGACGTACATGCTCCTGGTTCAATTTGCCGTACACCTGGCGTCGCCGTTCTTTACGCCGTTCATGATTTCGCACCTGCAATTGTCTTACGGCGGTTATGCGACGTTGATCGCTTTGGCCTTTGTGGGCAAGATTGTCGCCATGAACTGGGCCGGGGCCATGGCAATGCGCTTGGGACCGCGGCGTTTGCTGTGGATCGCGGGGTTGGGGATTGCTCCTTTGTCGGCGGGTTGGCTCATCTCGCAGTCGTTCGCCTGGTTGGCGGCGCTCCAGGTGGTGGGCGGCTGCGCCTGGGCGGCATATGAATTGGCCATGCTGCTGGTCTTCTTTGACGCCATACCCAGCCATCGCCGCACCGCGGTCCTGACGCTTTACAACCTGGGAAATGCCGTGGCTATTGCCGCCGGGGCGTTTGTGGGAGCGGCCATTTTAGGCTGGTGGGGCGAGACGCGCGAGGTGTATCTAACGCTGTTCGCTCTTTCCTCGGCGGCTCGCCTGCTCTCGATGGCGGTATTGCCGATCGTCCCCCGCCATGCGCCGGAACTCGCCCCGGTCATGCGGACTCTTGCCGTTCGGCCGGAAGAAGGGGCCTTGGAACGACCCGTGCTGGCGACCGCCGCCGAGGCCGCCCCGCCCAGCGTTACCACAGTCACGCCGCTACGCGAAGAACCGCGGCAGGTTGTGTTGGCCGCCGAAACGAGCGCGTGACCACCGGGGCAGGCGCACGCAATTGTTTCTTGCCTGCGCCCCGACTTGTCAAACCGCCGTGGGAGGCGCCAACCGCTTGAAGCTGCACTAGACGGAGTGGGTTTCCACTTCCGCGCGTTCGCGGATCGACCGGCGCCAGGTTTCCAGCGCCGTCAGGGCGGCCGGCGGCGCCGAGACGCCCGGTTCAATGCTTTCGAGACCTTCCAGCACCGGAGCAATCAACGCGCGGCGGCGCTCTTTGCGGGCCAACTCGTGCAGTACGTGATGCGCGCCTTTGCAGAAACCGTACGAGCTGGCGCGACGGATCAAGGCGAACAGCACCGGCGCCAAGGCTGCGTCGCCCAGCGCCGCAAGCGCTTCGCCAGCCACCCATCGTACGTCTTTGTTTTCGTCGTCCAGGGTGGCGACGAGCGCCGGGGCCGTCAGCGGGTCGGCGATCATTTCCAACGTCTTGGCCGCCTCCCAGCGGACGTGGTCTCGCGGATCATAGAGGCTTTCCATTAAGGCCGGCACCGCCGGACCGCCCATCAAGGCCAGCTTGTTGCGGGCCTCCTGGCGGTGCGTGCTGTCTTCATGAGCGAGTTGATCGACCAAGAGCGCGATGGTGGCCGAATCTGTCGGCGGACGTTGTGGAAAATGCTCCATGATAGCGCCTCTCCGTTCCAAAGGAAATCAAAGAGTCCACCCTTCATGAGAACGCATCGGTCGCGCTATGTCAAATTACAGCCGCGAGCGGCGGAAGGCTAAATTGACGTGGGGCAGGGCATCCTCAGTCGTTCCAAACTTTGAAGCAATGGTCCACTGTCCCGCGTGGTGCGGCGAAACCGCAAGCGATATCGCTTGCGGTTTCGCCGTTGCCGAGTTCCATAGGGGCAAACATCTCGAAGCGAGGAGTCACGGATCCTGCCCGCCCCGCGGTTCAGGTTAGCGCGCTAGGGCGCCGCGGTTTCTATGCTGGCTGCGCGGGAGAAGGCATGTGCGTGGCGACCGGCCCCGAGATGCGCTCGGAGGATTCCCGCGTGAGGTAGTCGGCCATCAACAGCGTGATCAGCAGGAGCAGCCAGAGAAACGCCGACACCACGAACAACCGTGTTACCACGTCGGCGAAGCGCACGTTCATGAAGTAGTAGATAATCAGCACTGCCTTGACCGTCGCGATCGACAGCGCGACCACAATGCCAATTACGTGGTGCTCGATAGCCGCGGCCAGCACGGTGGCCACGAGCAGCACCAGCAGCAGTACAAAGACAACAAACGACGCGAAGGGCGACGTGACGTGTTCGACGTGTTCTTCCATCGTTAGCGAATCAGGTACAACAAGGGAAACAGGAAGACCCACACAATATCGACAAAGTGCCAATACAGCCCGCCCACTTCCACGGGCGTGTAATATTCATGAGAAAAGCTGCCGCGCCAGGCCGCCACGGCGACCACGCCCAACAGCACCACGCCAATGATCATGTGGATGGCGTGCAATCCGGTCATGGCAAAATAGAAGCCGTAGAATAACTGCACCTGGCCTTCAAAGACCGGGTCCCGCTCCGGGTGCTCCTCTTGCAACTCGGCGGACTGCGGCGAATGGTCCACCCGCGCCACGGGCGTGGTCCCCGCTTCCGCGTGATCGTCCAAGCGAAAGTGCGGACCGGGCACCCGATGATGCGCGAACTTCTCGCTGTATTCGTAAGCCTTGATTCCCAGGAACGCCAGTCCCATGACAATGCCGCCGACCAGGAAACCCGTGGTCGCCACCCGGCGCCCCGAGAATGCCGCATGCACCGCCAACGCGATCAGGAAACTGCTGAGCAACAGCACCGCCGTGTTGATGGTTCCCGCGACCAGGTGCAACTCGTTGCTGCCCGCGATGAAGGCCTCGGGATACTTGAAGCGATAAACGGTGTAGCCGGCGAACATGCCGCCGAAGAACATGACTTCGGTGGCCAGAAAAATCCACATCCCCAGCGTAGCCGAGTGGAACTGCTGGTGGGCATTGTCAAAATGATGCGCAACGCGGCCGGTCATACCAGCGTTTCCTCCCTTTGCGGCTCGTCTTCTTCGTAGGCATACGCTTCTTCCCGCACGATAGGCGTCTGCGCGAAATTCTCGGTGATCGGCGGCGACGCGGTTTGCCATTCCAGGCCCTTGGCATTCCACGGGTTGGCTGACGCCTTGGGGCCGTAACGCAGCGACCACACCAGGTAGATCAAGGGGATCAGGTACGCGACACCCAGGATGGACGCGCCGGCCGACGACATGACGTTCAGAATCTGGAACTCGTCGGGGTACGTGTGATACCGCCGCGGCATCCCCAAGTAACCCAGAATAAATTGCGGAAAGAACGTGAGATTAAAACCGAAGAAGACCAACACCGCCGAGAACCGCCCCCACCACTCGGGATACATTCTCCCGGTCATCTTCGGCCACCAAAAATGGATGCCGCCCAGGTAACCCATGACGGCGCCGCCAACCATGATGTAGTGGAAGTGCGCCACGACGAAGTAGGTGTCGTGGACGTGGACATCGACCGCCAACGTCGCCAGGAACAGTCCCGTCAGACCGCCCATGGTAAACAGGCCAATGAACCCCATCGCATAGAGCATGGGGGTGGATAGCCAGATCCGTCCCTTGTGCAGGGTTGCGGTCCAGTTAAACACCTTAATGGCCGAGGGAATCGCCACCAACATGCTCAGGAACGAGAACACCATGCCGGCGTAGACGGATTGGCCGCTGACGAACATGTGGTGCCCCCACACCAGGAAGCCGATCACGGCGATCATCAGGCTGGCGAAGGCGATGAAGTGATACCCGAAAATCCGCTTTCGCGAAAAGGCGGCGACGATCTCGCTGACCACGCCCATGCTGGGCAAGACCATGATGTACACCGCCGGGTGCGAGTAAAACCAGAACAAGTGCTGGAACAACAGCGGGTCGCCGCCTCGGTTGGGGTCGAAAATGCCGATCCCGAACCCCCGCTCCACGATCAGCAAAAACAAGGTGACCGCCAACACGGGAGTGCCCAGGATGATGACCAGGCTTGTCGCGTACAGCGCCCAGACGAACAGCGGCAAGCGAAACCACGTCAGCCCCGGCGCCCGCATGGTGTGAATGGTCACCAGGAAGTTCAAGCCGGTCAGGATCGAAGAGAAGCCGACGATGAACGCGCCGATCAACGTCAGCATCACGTTCGAGTTGGAGTAGGTGGTGGTGTACGGCGTGTAAAAGGTCCAGCCGGTGTCCACCCCGCCGGCCACCAGCGCCCACACGGCGAACGCGCCGCCGCCCATGAACAGGTACCAGCTCAGCAAGTTCAGCTTGGGGAACGCCAGGTCGCGGGCGCCCACCATGAGCGGAATCAGGAAATTCCCCAGCACCGCGGGAATGGACGGGATCAGAAAGAAGAAAATCATCACGATCCCATGCAACGTAAACAAGCGGTTGTACGTTTCCGAGATCACCAGGTCGCCCTCGGGAGTCATCAACTCCAGGCGAAACAGCACGGCCGCGGCGCCGCCCACAAAAAAGTAGAGCGTCACCGCCACCATGTACAAAATGGCGATTCGCTTATGGTCGACGGTCAACAACCACGACCAGGCGGTGTAGCCCGCGTTCAGGTAGTTCGAATTCGGGTTCGTGTTATGCACGGCAGGAGTCGTCATGGTTTTTCGGCCTCCTCGTCGGGACGCCGAAGCGACTTGATATACGCCGTCAACCGGAGCACGTCTTCTTCGCTCAGTTGACCACGGAAGGTAGGCATCAGGTTTTTATATCCGGCATGAATTTTGGCGGCCGGGTTGAGGATCGACTCGCGCAGGTAGGCTTCGTCGGCCACCACGGCGCCGCCATCTTGCAAGGGAACGTCGTTGCCGTAGATGCCGGCCAAGGATGGTCCCCGCGCTCCGGTTTGTTGGTGATGACAGTTATCGCACCGGAACTGGGTGAACAACTTGGCTCCGACGGCCTCGGGGGCTTCGACCGCGCCGCCGCCGCGAAGCCACTCGGCAAAGTCGCCTGGCTCCATCGCCACCACGGTCCCTCGCATGCGGGAATGATCGGCGCCACAGTATTCGGCGCAGAACAGGTGGTACTCGCCGGGGCGGTTAGCGGTGAACCACAATTCGGTGTGCCGGCCCGGCAGCACGTCCATCTTGGTGCGAAAGGCGGGAATGTAAAAGCTGTGGATCACGTCGTCCGAGATCATCCGCAGGCGAACCGGTTGTCCGACGGGCACGTGCAGCTCGTTGATTTCCTGGTTGCCTTCGGGATGGTAGATCCGCCACATCCACTGTTTGCCAATCACGTCGATGGTCAGAGCATTCGGCGGCGCCTGGCTGCCGCGCACGTAGAGCACGGCGCCCCAGCCGAACATGACCATGGTCAAGGCCAAGGGGATAATGGACCACGTGAGTTCGATGGACCAGAGCTCATGGACGGGATTCGAACGATCGACGTTGCGCCCCTGCCGATATTTGAGGGCGAAAAACACGATCAGAACGAAAATTAGCACCGAAAAAAACACCGTCACCGCGCACTGGAAAAAAAAGAGCGCGTCGACGCCGGCTGCGCCATCGGCCGCTTGGATCGGAAACAAGCGATATTCAGTATTCATGCCTGCTAGGTGGCGTTGCTTAAGGCGGAGGGAATCTGGCTGGCTCGGCGTCTTGCGCGCCGCTCTCGTCGCAGTTGCAACACGATGGCCGTCACCAGCACGAAGACCGTCACGACGCCGCAAAAACGGACCAGGTTCATGATCGCCAGACCATACTTTCCGGTCCGCGGGTCGTAGTGATAACAAAGCAACATGGCGCGGTCCAGCGGCGAGCCAATCTGATGGTTAGAGGCTTCCACCAACGCCAGCCGCAAATCCCGCGCGGGAAACTCCACTCCCGTCAAGTACCGCGAGATCTTGCCCGCGGGCGTCAGCACGACCAGCACCGCCGCGTGCGCGTATTGCGCTCGGGCCACGTCGTATTCATAACGGAAGCCGACGGTTTCCGTCAGGCGCCGTATTTGGGACTCCTTGCCGGTCAAAAACCGCCAGCCATCTTCCGCGCCTTCGCGCCCGTAGCGGCGGAGCGCCGTCTGACGGGCTTGAGACGCCAACTGCGGCCCTTCCCGCGGATCGAAACTCACCGTGAGCAGCGTAAAGTCGTCGCCCACGTCCAGCGACATGGTTTTGAGCGTGCGAATCAAACCGTCCATGGTCAAGTTGCACAGCATCGGGCACTGGAAGTACACGAGGTTCAGAATGATGGGCTTCTCGCCGTAGTAATCCTCAAGCTGAACGGGTTTTCCCACCTCGTCCACCAGTTCGATGTCGCCGGGAACCTGGGCGTTGAGGTTCTGGTCCACACCGACGCGGTCAATGACTTCATTGGTCGTTAACGACTGCGCCGCCGCCGGTCCGCACGCCGCCGCGAACATCGCAACTCCCAATAAGACCAACGCTTTGCTCATTTCACTCTTCCTCTTTGGGCGTTGGAGGCTCCGTGGAGTTCGGCTCGGGGTCGTTGACAGGGGTGGATTTGGCTTGCGGCTCATCGTCCGAGGCGCCTTCGGTCTTGGCGGGCCCTTCCTTGGAGTTCGCCGGAGTCGGGGTGGTTGTTGATTCTTCGGCGGCCGGCGGTTCGGGGGGCGAGTCGGGGCTTTCGGCTTGTTTCGTGCGATCGCCCGCGTCGGCGTCTTCGTCGGTGGTTCCGCGCCCCGGCTCGACCCGCGACGCGTCTTCGCCTTGCGGGAAGGGGACTCCCTTTTCGAGCATGATTTGCATGGCCCGCTCCACCGGAATGGCGGCCACGGATTGGTCCTCGTCCTGCCAGTGGTATTCCTTCAAGGCCCGTTCCTCCCAGGCGCGCAAGGCGCGGAGCTGGGCCGCTTGGTCATTATCCACAGCGGGGCGCTCGGCGCGTTGCCAGGCGGTGGGCGTCTGAGGTTGGGGAGCGCCTTCGCGCAGCCGCCCTTTGAGGAACGTGAGAAAAAATAACGACCCGACAACGACCGAAATCAACACCGCGGCGGTGACGAGCACCGACTTGACCGACACCTTATCTAGTTCGTGTCCGCGTCGGACGGTTTCTTCGTCCGGTCCGCCAAAGTGATCGTTCGGCAAATGCTCGATCATGCCGCGGCTCCTTTCCGTTTCCCGTGCTTGCCGCGATGCCGCATCGACTCGGGCGGTCGCAGACGCCAACAAAACACCGCGAGCCAAACGCCGCCCAGTCCGGCCAGGGCCACAAAGTCCAGCACCAAGGCGAACCAGCCATGGTCGGCGAACGAGGGCGCGACCATCCAAAGCAAATCGACGGCGCGCATCACCAGCAACCCGGCGGCCACCGCCGCGAGCAGCTTGGGATTGCGCTTCAAGTCTCGAGAAAGCAGCAAGAAGAACGGCACGGCGAAATGCAGCACGGCAATGACGATGGCCAGTTGGAGCCACCCCGGCCCGGCCCGTCGCAAGTACCAGACATTCTCTTCCGGCAGGTTGCCCGACCAGATTATCAGGAATTGCGACAGGGAGAAATAAGTCCAAACCATCACGAAGGCCAGCAGCAAATTGCCGAGATCGTTGAAGATGTCGGCAGTGCGCGTGTCGGCTGCGGCTACCTTCGGAACCAAATTGCCCAGAAAGACGATCGAAAGCGCGAGCGCCGCCACGGCGCCGCCTCCCACGTACAGCGCCCCGTACATGGTCGAGAACCAATGCGGCTCCAGCGACATCGCCCAATCCACCGCCGCGAACGAGATCGCCAAGATCAAAAGGGCCAGGCTAATGGCGCTGGCGCGCCGGGCGCCGCGGCGGGCAATGGCCGCCATGACCAACCACATGACAAAGTAACCCGCCGCCCGCGCCAGAAAGAACCAGCGATTCAGGTAATAATCGACTTTGCCCGCCAAGATGGGGTCGGTTTCAGCCAGGTGTTCGTCAAAGCGGCCGTAATGCGCCCATTCGTAAATCCACCCTAAACCAAACATCAAAGGAACAAACAGCACCGCCAACGGCAACACCGTACCCAGGCCCGCGAGCAGGAAAGGACGGATCGCGGTTCCCCAGTGGCCGCCCGTCAGGTTGTGCAGCAGGGTCAACCCCAGGCAGCCCATCGACAGGGTCCACCAAAATAAGTACCCAAACAAGTACGCCTGAAAGAACGGCTGGGGGTAAAACAAGCCGGCCAGCAGGCAAACCGCCAGCAGCGCCACGCCCACCACCAGCGCAATCATGGCCGCTCGCGGCGGAGGCGGCCGCCAGGTTTCCAAAGTCGAGGTGTGCGTCGCGGCGGTCATCGGGTCGTCGAGGCGTCGAGTTGCTGAAGGTCGTTGTCGGATAGTTCTTCGCGCGGCGCATGCCGGCTGATTTGCAGCACGCGGATATACGCCGCCACCGCCCATCGGTCTTCGGGCGAAAGCTGTGCTGAATAGTCATACATCCGGCCGAAGCCGTTGGTCATCACATCGAAAAAATGCCCAACCGGCGCTTCGCGCAACCGGTCGGTGTGGAACGACGGCGGTGACGGAAAGCCGCGCTGCACCACCATGCCCCGCCCCTGCCCCGTCTGATCGTGGCAGGGGGAACAAAAAATCTGGAATCGCTCGCGGCCACGCTTGAGCAACGCTTCCGTTACGGGAAACGCCGCGGGAAACTCGGACGCCAGTTGGCCGTTGACGCGCCCCCGGTACAGGTGCTCGTCTTCGCGTAGATAACCTTGGGCGATCGTCCCCACCGGCGGATGACGCGAGGCGGCGCCGTCGTCAAAAAAGCTGGTCGGCTCCAACGCTTCATACCGCGGCTGGTCAGCCATGTCCTGGGTGCAGCCAGCAGCCACAAGCAACGCCACCGCCGCTCCCAGCGCGGCCCAGCCGCGAACGCTCCTCTCACACGTTTGGCACATCAATCACCTCCCGTGGTTGGAGCGTGGTCAGGAATTGTCGCACGGAGTCAGGTTCAAAGCGAGGATCGGTCGAACGCACGAACAGGAAGAACCCATCGCGCGAGGCCCGGTCAAACTGGGGAATCGCAAACAAGGGATGATTCGGCGTGGGCAAGCCGTTCAGCGCCAACATTCCCAAGACGCCCGCCAGCGACGCGCCCAACACCGTGCATTCAAACGTAATTGGCAGGAACGCGGGCCAGCTATGCAGCGGCCGGCCGCCGACATTCAGCGGATAGGCAATCACCGAGACATAATATTGGAGCGCGTAGCCCAAAAGCCCGCCCACGATGCCGCCAATCAACACCACCAGAGGCATGGCGGTGCGCGTCATTCCCAGGGCCTCGGCCAGGCCGTGCACGGGGAACGGGGCGTAGGCGTCGGTCTTACGATAACCGGCCTCGCGCGTGCGGCGGGCGGCTTCCATCAGGGCGTCGGCCGAATCGAACTCGGCCAACATGCCGTATAAACCGTGAGTGGCGATCATGGCGTTTCGCTGTGCCCCTCCTCGACCAACAGCTCGCGGACTTCAAAGATCGAAATCATCGGCAACAGCCGGATAAACAGGAACAGCAACGAGAGGAACAAGCCAATTGTTCCGATATACAACGACCATTCCCAGAACGTGGGCGTGTACATGTCCCACGAGGATGGCAGGAAATCGCGGTGCAGGCTGACGGCGATAATCACGAACCGCTCCAGCCACATTCCCACGTTGATGATGAGCGACAGCACGAACAGCGCGATGGCGCTGGACCGCACCACGCGCGACCAGAGCAACTGCGGGATCGCAATGTTGCACGCGATCAAGGCCCAATATGCGTAGGCGTAGGGGCCAAAAAAGCGGTTGAGCATCATGTATTGCTCGTAGGTGTTGCCGCTGTACCAGGCCATGAAGCCTTCCATCAAATAGCCATACGCCACGACCAGCCCCGCCGTGAGCATCACTTTGCCCATGTTGTCCAAGTGGCGGTCGGTGATTAGCCCTTGCAGCCCATACGCCGCGCGAAGCGGAATCGCCAATGTCAGGACCATCGCAAATCCCGAGTAGATGGCCCCCGCCACGAAGTACGGCGGGAAGACGGCCGTGTGCCAACCGGGCACAATGCCCATCGCGAAGTCGAAACTCACAATGGTATGCACCGACACGACCAGCGGCGTGGCCAATCCCGCCAGGAGCAAGTAGGCCCGTTGGTAACGCATCCAGTGCCGGGCCGAGTTGCGCCAGCCCATCGCGAGAATGCCGTACGCCATGGCCGCAAAACGGTTGTGCGAACGATCCCGCAAGGTGGCCAAGTCGGGAATCAAGCCAACGTACCAGAACATCAGCGACACGGTCCCGTACGTGCTTACCGCGAAAAAGTCCCACATCAGCGGGCTGCGGAACTGCGGCCAGACGGCGGTCGTGCTGGGATAAGGAATGAGGTAGTAAAAGTAATGCGGCCGTCCCAGGTGTAACAATGGATACAACAAGGCGCAGGAGACCGCAAACAAGGTCATGGCCTCGGCAAATCGGTTAATCGAAGTCCGCCAGTCCTGCTTCAAGAGCAGCAGAATCGCCGAGATCAAGGTGCCGGCGTGCCCAATGCCGATCCACCACACGAAGTTCGTAATGTCAAACGCCCAGCCGACGGGAATGTTCAAGCCCCACACGCCAATGCCGTAAGCGAACAGCACGGCGATGGACCAGAGCATGACCATCACCAGCAGGAACGACAGTCCAAACCCCACCCACCAGCCCAAGTGCGTGCCCTTGGTCAGAACGATCGAGCTGATCTTATCGGTGACCGTCCCGAAGTTGTAGTTCGGGTCGATGATCGGCCCGCGTTGTCGCGGCGGCGGATTGTCGTGCAGGGTAGACATAAAGAACCCGGTGAATCCCGTCAGCCTTCAGGCGGGGCCAGCAACAGCCGCGCGACGCTCAGGAATTCACGATTTGTTTAAAAATTATTTACTAGTTTATGAAAAAATATCGCCGATGCGGCAAGCCCGCTTGCAGCGGAATGGCTTCCGCCCCGTCGCTTAACCCAAGGTAGGATTCGGATTGCGAATCTCGGCAAGGTACGTGGTCCGCGGTCGGGTGTTCAGTTCGTCCAAGAGCGTGTAGTTGGTCGGCTCGCCCTTCAACTGGTTAACGAGGCTGTTGGGGTCGTTCAGATCGCCAAACACAATCGCTTGCGTGGGGCAGGCCGCCTGGCACGCGGTGACTACGTCGCCATCGGCAATTCGCAGTTCGCCATTGCCGGTGCGGGCGCGCTCTTTCTCGACTTCAATTCGGGCCGCCGCGATCCGCTGCGTGCAGTAGGTGCATTTCTCCATCACGCCGCGATTGCGCACCGTAACGTCGGGATTATGCAGCAATTTGAGGACGGGCGTTTGCGTATCGGAATACTGGAGAAAATTGAACCGCCGCACCTTGTACGGGCAGTTGTTCGAGCAGTACCGCGTGCCGACGCAACGGTTATAAACCATTTCGTTCAAACCTTCCGAGCCATGCACCGTAGCGGCCACGGGACAAACCGGCTCGCAGGGCGCCAGTTCGCAATGCATGCACGGAACGGGCATATGGTGGACCGCGGGATCGGCCGCCTCGCCCTCGAAATAATGGTCCACGCGAATCCAATGCATCTCGCGCCCGACCATGACCTGGTCCTTGCCGACCACGGGAATGTTATTTTCGGCCTGACACCCCAACACGCAAGCGCTGCACCCGATGCACGAGGTCAGGTCGATCGCCATGCCCCATTTATAGCCCTCGTACTTCCACTCGTCACCGTAGAACGAAGGATGGTCGTGGCCGTGATGCCCCTCCACGAACGGCGGATCGTCCGGATGGGCGCGCCACTGGGCGTGCGTGCCGTCCTGTACCAGCGGCCGGCCTTCCATGGAAAAATGGTGTTGCGTTCGCGCCAAGTCGCGCCGGTCCCGCGTGCGCGACAGGCTGCCCCGGGCGGTCCATTGGCTGGGGCTGCGTCGCAGCGGGTACACGTCGACTCCAGTGCCTTCGCCCACGCGCCCCGCACGCGATCGGCCGTAACCCAGCGTCAACGTCACCACACGGTCGGGATGGCCCGCCGTCACAAACACCGGAATCCGAATCGCTTGATCCTCTACTTCGACTTGCACCACCTCTTCGGATTGCAAACCGAGTCGATCGGCCATGGCCGGGCTAACGTGAGCCACGTTGTCCCACGTCAACTTGGTGAGCGGCTTGGGAAGTTCTTGGAGCCAGCCGTTGTTGGCGAAGCGGCCATCGTACACCGTCGGATCGGGACGAAACACGATATCCACCTCAACCGGCGAATCCGTGGCCGATGTTGGCCCAGGCGGCGGCAGGTTCGCCGCCCAGCCTTCGGCCAATTCGACCGACGCTTCGGGCGCCTGCGTGTCGGGCACAATCCCATCGTGCACTGCAGCTCGCCAGGCCGACTCGAACTCGCCCGATTCGGCCTCGCCCGATAATTGGCCACGCCAGTAATTCCGCACCACTTCGTAGGAATCGGCCGCCTCGTCGCCCATCAGCGCTTCGAGCACCGCATGCGGCGAAACGCCGTCGTACAACGGACGAATCAACGGTTGTACGATCGAGGCCGTGCCGTCAAACGCCCGCGTGTCGCTCCAAGCTTCCAGCCAGTGCGTTTCGGGCAGGTGCCAATGGCACAAGGCCGAAGTCTCGTCGATGTACAGACTTGTGTGAACCCGGAACGGCGCTTTCTCGACCGCTTGGGCAAAATTCAAATCGGGCGGGGCGTTATAAGCCGGATTGCCGCCGAGGATAATGAGCGTCTCGACCGCGCCCGCGTTCAACTCGTTCACCAGCGCCGTCAACTGCTCGACGTGCATCACCGGCCGCGCCGCGACCGGCTCCAGGTAGCGCACCGTGGTTCCCACGCTGCCCAGCGCCGCGTTCATGGCATGAGCCAAGGCGTGAACCGCGGGCGATTGTTCTTGACCCGCCACAATCAGGCTGGCTCCGCGGCCGTCGCGCAGGCGGTAGTTTTGCAAGTCGTCCACGACCGCCGCAAGCCAGGCTTCCGGTACGCTGTCGGGCAAGGGCGCGTCGCCGCCCACGTTCACGCCCAAGCGACTTGCCAGTGCGCGGGCAAAAGCTTCGACTTCGGCCGGTCGCAACCCCAAGCGGTGATCCGCCTTGGCGCCGGTGACCGAGACGGTGCTTTCGACCACGTACAACCGGTTCATCCCTTCGCCCAAGGCCGCTTTTCGCGGCCGGCGGCGATGGGCAAAGTCCTGCGAATAGCGAATTTGCCGCGGACCGGCGCCAAGGAAATCGGCGTCCAGCGAGAGCACGACGTCGGCCCGATCCAAGTGATAAACCACGTCCACGGGTTGCCCGAACGCGAGCTGCGCCCCGGCCATTTCCTGATCGCGGTGAACCGGCTCCCACTGATACCAGCGGGCCTCGGGAAAGAAATCGTCGCTCAGCAACTTTTCCAATTGCGCGGCGAGGGTCGGCGAAGCGACCGACTCGGTGAGAATCCGCAGCCCCCGACCGCCGTTGGCGCGGGCCGCTTCCAGGCGTGGACGGAGATTCGCGACAAACTCGTTCCAGGTGGAAATAACGCCTTCGCGCAGGACCGTTTGCGACCGATCTGGATCGTACAATGTCAACAGCGAGGCCTGCGCGTAAATGCCTGCCGGCGAGGAGACCACGGGAAAATCGGGGTTCACCACCGCTGGATGACGGGGGTTGCCCTCGATCATCGTGGGCCGGCCTTCGTGGCTTTCGACCATCACCCCCACGGCGCCGCCCTCCAGGGGCATCGCCGACGCGTAGCGCAAGGAAATGCCGGGAATGACTTCCTCGGGCGCTTCCACGTACGGCACGAGCTTTTCGTGGGGCTGACGGCGGCAGCCTTGCAAGCCGGCCAAAGCGAACGACGCGGCCATCAGCTTGAGGAACCGCCGGCGCGAAGCGATCTCGCTCCACTCCGACGCTTGCTCGGGAAACTCGCGACTGGCCCAACGACGAAACTCGTCGGAGTCGGTTAATTCCTCCAGGCTGCGCCAGTAGTGTTTGCCCGTGGCGCCGGCCAGCCGTTGCTGGAGCGATTCAAGTTGTGCGGCGTCTTTCCGCGGCATCGACCTCACCGGTGGCAGGTGTAACAGCTTGTTTTGGATTGCAGGTGATATTCATCGGCCAGTCGCTGACGATCTTCCGCCGTTAGCGAATCAGGCGTCCATTCGACGTCGAAAACATCGTTTCGGTCGCGTACGAATTTCTCAGGCTGGCGGTGGCAGTCCAGGCACCACTGCATGTGGAGCGATTCCGTGCGCGCCATGAGGGGCATCTTGTCGACCTCTCCGTGGCACGTGGTGCAGCCAATGCCCTTGGCTACGTGAATGCTGTGGTTGAAGTAGGCGAAATCCGGTACGTCGTGGACTCGGTTCCACTCCAACGGCCGCTTGTCGCGGAAGCTTTGACGCACGGGAGCCAACATCGGGCTATCGACAAAGAGCTGCGAATGGCAATTCATGCAGGTCTTGGTCGGCGGTATCCCCGCGCTGGAGGAGTCTTCAACGCTGGTGTGGCAATACCGGCAGTCGATGCCGGCGTCGCCCACGTGGTGCTTATGACTGAACGGCACTGGTTGATCCAACGCCACCCCCTCGTTGGTAATGTAGGGGGAGCGGACCACCATCGCCAGAATGAGAAAAATCGCCGCCACGATAAACACCGCGCCGAAGATCGTCACCCGCGACACGGTGTTCATGCTCGGATGAAAAATCTGCGGCATTTTCTCTTTCCTTCCCTCCCTCATCAACGCAGCGAAATATCAAGCGATTCCTTTGGTAATGTAGCAAACCAAGGTTTCTTGAATACCGCCCTTCCCCCAGATTTTTTTGATACAAGGAAGTGCGTGACGCCATCGGCGGATAACGCTTGGGCCGAACGGGCTATTTCAGGAACCACCCAGGTGACGTTGGTTCACAGCATTTTGTGTGCCGACCAATTGGGGGTTATAGACGTTCGCCTCGGGTGGACTGTTGTTGCCAAGTTGCGCGGGATGGGAGGGTGGGTTGTTTCCTGAAGGAAGACGCGATGGAGGGCGTGGAGGAGATAGGAAGGAATAAAGAAGGGACCAGTCTTTATTATACATATGTACAGATATAAAGTCAAGACCTGCGGCGTTTGGATCGCGGGCCGCGAGGAAGAATAGCCTCGGAGTGAAGTTTGTCAGAAAAAGATAGTAATTATCTTAAAGGTTCTGACAGAACCCGTACTAACCCGACGCGCAAGCGAGGAAAACAAAGAGAAACAGCCTCGCTAGCGCGTCGGGTTAGTGTTTTGTCAGAGCCTCTAAGATCGATTCGTGTCCCCAGCGCCGCTCCTTGTCGCGGAAGGGTGCACTTTCGACCGACAGCGGCGGGATTCTGGATCGATAAACTTTCTGGCGATGGATTGAAGTCGCCCAACCGGCTGAATTCAATCCACTGCGGCACGTGGAGGACCTGCACGCGCGGCTCCGAAACAGTACACATCGCCGAGTTCTACCCGTCGGGCGCGGGCTATCACCGTGTGTACGGCTCGGCGCCGTGTCGCGGCGCCAGAAGAGAAAAGCCTTGCCAATCAGCGGCATCGAATACGCCGACCGCTTGGACCACGATCTTCCGTCCCGCCCGCGGCGCCGTCGCCTTTCCACGCAACACGAGGAGCGGTTAAAGGCCCAGCGCCCGGGACTCGGGGACGCCTGCTTCGTTCGTTACGATAGCGGGGACCGGCGGCGCATAGCCGCGCGGATGCGTCTTGTGCCAGCGCCAAGCCGTCTCGATCAGGGAATCCAATTCGGTGTAGCGAGGGCGCCAGCCCAGGACGCTTTGGGCGCGCGTGGCGTCGGCGACCAACCGCGGCGGGTCGCCCGCGCGGCGCTCGCCGATGCGCTCCGGAATGTGCACGCCGGTCACGCGGCGGCAACTTTCGATGATCTCGCGCACGCTATGGCCGCGTCCGGTTCCCAGGTTTAGCCGAAGTCCTTCTCCCGGTTGCAAGCGATCAAGCGCCAACACGTGCGCCGCGCCCAGATCATCGACATGGACATAATCGCGCACGCACGTTCCATCGGGCGTAGGATAATCGTCGCCAAAGATCGTTATCTCGTCGCGCTGGCCCAACGCCGTTTGCAGCACGAGCGGAATCAAGTGCGTCTCGGGGAAATGGTCTTCGCCTATATCGCCCTCGGGCGAAGCGCCGGCTGCGTTGAAGTATCGCAACGCCGCAAATCCAAAACCGTAGGCGCGGGTGTAGTCCGCCAGCGCTCGCTCGATCACCAGCTTGGTGAACCCATAAGGGTTGATGGGCTGGAGCGGTTCATCCTCGGTAATGGGCACGCGCTGGGCGTCGCCATAGACAGCGGTCGTGCTAGAGAACACCATCCGCCGCACGCCGCAGTCGCGCATCGCTTCCAAAAGGCGGTAGGCGCCGACGACGTTGTTGCCGTAATACTTGGCCGGCGCCACGACCGACTCGCCGACCAGACTATGTGCGGCGAAGTGCATGACCGCGTCGATGCGCAGCGTCTTGAACACGCGCCGCAGTTCGAGTCCGTCGGCCAGGTCGGCTTCGATCAGCCGGCCGGGAAGCGCCGCCTCGCGGTGTCCCTGGGAAAGGTTGTCGTAAACCCAGACCGTGTGTCCCGCCCGGTCCAACAACCGCGCCGTGTGCGAGCCAACGTATCCGGCGCCGCCGGTCACAAGGATGTTCATGGTTCGCCGCAAGCTAGAGGAAGAGTTTCTCATTCAACTCTAGGGCACGTTTCAGCCAAGCGCGACGAGTTCTTTCGTGCGGCGCCCATCGCTCCGCGAGTGCGCCATACGGAAGAACCCGTCATGCCATCATCAAATACGCACGCGGAGACACACCCACGCGCCGCCGAAATTTTCCTTCGTCGCGGCGCAAGCGGCAGAACCGGCGCCTTCCGACGATCCGGCCACAACGGTCATTCCGCCTGGACGTAAGCGCGTGCATCGTGGGCTGGGCGTTGGCCGAAGTTAACCGACGCCATGGCTCTCAAACCCAAACTGGTTCCCCCGGCGCCCAAAACCTTGGGCGATGCCGCGGTGCGTTGGTGCGCCGCCTTCGAAAACTATCTGCGCGGCGAGTGCCGTCTGTCGCCCAACACCGTGGCCGCGTATGGCCGCGACATGCAGCACTTTCGCCAATGGCTTGACGGCCGGCCGATTCCCAAGCTGACCATCCGCGAGTTATCTGACTACGTCGGTTGGTTGCACGAGCAAGGTCTGGCTTCGACCAGCGTGGCGCGGCGGCTGGCCTCGCTCAAGGTCTTCTTCCGGTATCTGCAACTCGAAGGCATCCTGCCGGAAAGCCAGGCCGACCTGCTGAGCAGCCAAAAGCTTTGGCAGCGCGTGCCGCACGTGCTTTCGCCGCAAATGGTGGATCGGTTCTTGGCGGCGCCGCGCAAGAGCGACACCTACTGGCGGCGGGACCGTTCCGTGTTAGAGTTGCTGTACGCCACGGGCTGCCGGGCGTCGGAATTATCGGCTCTCAAACTGCACGACATCCACCTGGACGAAGGCTACTGCTTGTGTCACGGCAAAGGCGACAAGCAGCGCCTTGTGCCGCTGGGAAAGACGGCGGCCAAGGTGGTCCGCGAGTATCTAATGGACGAGCGCCCCGTTCTGGCGGCCCGCGCGCCGCTGGCCACCGAGTGGCTGATCCTATCCCGACGCGGTCTGCGGTTGCGCCGGGAGGCGATTTGGGAGATCGTGAAGAAGTACGCCGCCCGCGTCGGCGCGCCGCCAGAAATTGGCCCGCACACACTGCGACACAGCTTTGCCACGCACCTCCTGGCGGGCGGCGCCGACTTGCGTCGCGTACAAGAGATGCTCGGCCACGCCAGCATCGCCACCACGCAAATCTACACGCACGTGGACCACACCCGGCTCAAAAAGGTCCACAATCAGTTCCATCCCAGAGCATGAGAGGAATCACGGAGGCGATTCCCGCTCTTCAATCCGCAATCCGCCCTTCACTGTGTTGGCGCAGGCTTCACGCCGAGAATCCGGGCCAGGATGAAGGCCAGCAGCGCGGCGCCAAAGCTCAGCAGCGCCCCCATCTTGACCGAATCCTGAATCGGGCCGGGGGTGGTAAACGCCGCGGTCGAGACGAACAGCGCCACCGTAAAGCCGATGCCCGCCAACATGCCCATCGTCACAATATGGCGGTACGTCATGCCTGCGGGAATCTCCAGCCCGAAAATCTTTTCGGCGATCCACGTTAGCAGCGTAATACCGACGGGCTTGCCGATCAGCAGGCCAGCCAACACCAGCCAAGTTCCGGTCCCGATGCTGCTGAGCACCACGCCGGCATTGGCCAACCCGAACAGACCCAGGATCAGCTCCACGGGGTTCTTCCACCAATGCTCGAACGCATTGAGCGTGTCATGCCGGCCGAGTTCGTCGCGGGCGAAGATGCCCAAGTCGGTGTGGGCGTGTGGCATCACCGGGATAATCGGAATTAAGCCCAGCGCCGGATGGATGCCCGCCTGGTAAAACGACCACCACGACATGATTCCTGGAATCAGCAGGTACCACCAAAAACTTTGCAAGCGAAACGCCTTGTGAAAAACCAACCCCAATCCTATGGCCGCCACTGCCAGCAACAGCCAGGCGAGGTGTAATTCGCCACTAGGATAGAAAACGGCCAGGATAATCAGCCCGGCGGCGTCGTCGGCAATGGCCAGCAACAGCAAGAACGCAATGGCAGGGTGCCCCGCGCCAAAAATGATTCGCGCAAAAAGATAACTAAATGCAATGTCGGTCGCGCACGGCACCGCCCACCCGCGCCCCAGCGTGTCCCAGAGGCCCAGGCTATACGCGCCCGCTGCGTAGATGGCGGCGGGACCAACCACGCCGCCCGCGGTGGCCAAGAGCGGGGTCATCGCCTTGCGGGGATTCGAGAGCGGACCGCCCGGCAACAACGCTTCCCAAACTTCCTTTCCGGCAATGGCGAAAAAAAGCGCCATCAACACGTCGTTAATCAGGAAGTGAATGGTTAATCCATGACTGGCGTGGCCGCCCGATTCCGCGGTATGCGTGGAATCGGCCTCGGTCGAGACATGCGAATCCGCGACTGGCGCGGCGGAAAACATGCTCGCAAGGTTAAAGTGGACGAAGTGGTCGTAAGAGCCTACGTGAACCGCATTTCCCGACTCGTCCCGCTGCGTCGGATCGAGATTCGCCCACACTAAAGCCGCCAGCGCGCCGCCAATCAGGAAAAGCGAGTTTTCAAACAGAAACCGGATCGGAGCCGAAGCGCGACGTGCGCCGTTCGGGGCAGAGTGCGGAGCATCAGAGCCAGTCATCGTCGCGGGACTTTCGGACAGTGGGAGTAAGCGGAAGTTTAGAGGGTACCCGCATACCTACCTTATGAAAACCCGTAATGCCTCGCCCGCCGCGCGTCGTCGACGTGGAAGCCCGCCTATTCACTCCCGCCTCTGATGATTCCAGCGGCCATAACGGCCAGAAACGCCAGCAACGAGGGAGCCGTTCAGCGAGGCGAGAGCGTACCGGAAGCGGAAAGGTGCGTTCCCCCGGAACTAGCCCGAATGGCGAAGAGAGTCGCCGGCTGCGGTCGTGGGGCAGTTCAGTCCTTCCCACAAACTTGCGCTCGCGGCTACGTGCCGTCGCGGCTTCGCCGCTAAGAAAGTTTCAGCTCCTGATCTCAAAGGGCAACGAGCTGACTTCGGCTTCCCGAATCTCCTGCGCGGGCCGCGTCACATCGACCTCGAATGGCCGCGCCAGGCTGTTGCCGGCGCGGTCTTCCAGCGTGGTCTCGACCACCAGGCGATAGTTACCGCTCCGCCAGGGCTGATCCGGGGTGAAACGCCAGTGCGTCTCGCCGGCGGTGACTTTGATCGCGCCGTCGATCAACGTTCCGCTGGCGTCGACCACCCGCACCACGCGCAGGAGCAGGGCGTGGTCCAGCGGCTCAGAGAAGCGCACCTCCAGCGGAGTTCGCGTGTTGGCCGGCGGCGGCGTCAACCGCCAGTCGGCAAGCCGCGGTTGGTCGTCATCGGGCGCCGTGACGCGGAACGATTTGCGGAACTCGCGCGCCAGGGGTTGTCCTTCGGCGTCGGGCCAGGCGGCGCGGACCAGGAGCGTGTACGACTTGCCTTCCTCGAGCGCCGGACCGACTTCCTCGCGCGGCTTGAGGCCCCGCTTGATTCGGCCGGGGTCAAAGAACAGCGTGAACCGCGTCCCCGTGGGGTCCCAAAGTTCTTCGCCAAGCTCTAAGAACGGCAACTCAATGGGTTGATCCTTGCCATCCAAGAGCGCCACGTGGCGATACGCCTCGCCCCGACTCATGGGCCGCGAGAAGTGAAGATAGAACTTGAGCAGGTTTTCAGGGACCACGTTACCCGTCGGATAAACTTGCGTGACGACTGCGGGTTCCGCAGTTGGTTTGTCGAACGTGAATCCGTGCGTAAGCACGAACGGCGACTCGCCTCCCACGCGCAGCACCGCGCAGTAGGCCACGCTTGGCTCAAAGGGGAACCGCGGCTCGAATTCGAGCAAGCCGCCTGCCACGCGCGTCTCGCCCAACATGGCGGGCCGCGCATCGTCGGGTTTATCGCCGACTTGGACCGCCAAAACTTGGGTCAGCGCTTCGGCGCCCGGTTGGTTTTCCAGGGCTGCAAGCAAGCGCCGATCGAGTCCCACGACCACAACGCGATGGGCGCCGGCATTCGTCGCTCGCAACTCGATGCGCGCCGTATGCGACGAGGCCCCCGCGCCATCTTCGGCGACGCACAAGCCCGCGCTTCCGGCGCTCCCTGCGAACCCGCAGAATAAGACCACCAGCTTCGCGAGAGGTTTGACATGCATCGCAATTCGCCCGACGAAAGAAAGGCGGGATCGAAGGTTCGCGGCCACGGCGGCTGACCGCCGCGGAAGTGGGAAGCCGGAACCCCGCGCTACGGAGCGCGGCTGGCGGCGCCGCCAAGGCCGCGCCGCCAGCCGTCTGTCACGCTACGTACTACGGCAGGTCGATGGAGCGGAGGTCCATGCGGCCGTTCTCGGCTTGGACCAGCACCACGGCTCGCTCGCCGTTCAGGCGGTCAAGCTGCACGACGCCTTTCAGGTCTTCGATCGTCTCGTACTTCAAGCCCGCCGTATCGGCGATGGGTTTGGTAATGCCTTCAATCTTGTCGATGCCCGCCGTGGGAATCTTCATCACGCCGCGGCTGCTGTTGGCCATCAGGATGTAATCCTGTCCGCCTTGTTGATAAACAAACATGTCGAGCGGTCGGTTTCGATTGCCCAGTTCGGCCACGGTCACGCCTTGGAGCTTTTCGCCCGGCTTGAGTTGCGACACCGGAAACTTGACCAGCGGCGTGCAGGTGTAGGCCGCCAGCAAGTGCGGCTCGCCCGAAATGGCATACTGCGTGAAGGTCCGCACCGGCGAGTGCGTTTCGAACTTGCCATGCGCGCCGTGATAAATCTCGACGCTCGTGCCGCGGTCCACCTCGGCGAACGGGTAGGGAATGGAGCGCAGGTTCGAGGCGAACTCCTCGTTCGACAAGCCGGCTACGTACACGCGTCCATCGACGTACTCCAGGTCGGTGATCGTCTGGAGCCGCAGCGGTTGATTGCGGCGATCCTTGGCGGTGGAGGCCGGCGCATTGGGAAGCGGCGCCTTGGCGAACGCCACGTCCTTGAGCGACAATTCGGAAATCTTGCCCGCCGCGTCGATGCGCAAGATCACGGGAGTTGCTTCGGGACCGCGGCCGCGCGACACCGAAAGATACACGTTCCCGCTTTGCGGGTTGACGGCCAGGTCTTCAATCAAAATGCCTTGCGGGCTGGCGCCCAAGAGCGACGCGATCTTTTCATTCACGCCTTCCAGGTTGTACTGCGCCTTTTTCGGCTCGCCGGAAGCGTCGTTGGTTTGGATGGCGAACACGGCGGCGCTCCGCGAGTCGCCCACCAAGAGCACGCCCTCGGGCGCGAACGCCAAGGAGCCTGCCGCCTTCAAATCCGGCGTTCCCTTTTGAAAGACTTCGTCGGCGGCCGGCGCCGAGGACGAAAGCAACACCGCGCCCAACACGGGGGCGCACATCCAGGCGAGACAACGACGCAGCTTCATGGTCAACTCCTGAAGTGAGTACAAGCGACCGGACCGACCCGGCAGGACGACCCATCCACGAAGCATTATGTCACGTCTCGAGCGCAAAACAAGTCACGAGCCGGTCGGGTTTTCGATCCACTTGCCGTAGCACGCCAGACACAGGAACAGTTTCAAATTGCGATGCACCTGGTCAGACGCTTCCTGGGCGGAAAGCTGGTTCAACTGCTCGACCAAGGCGTTCAACTCGGATGTGACGTCGCGCGTCAAATCTTCCTGGGTGAATTCGGGAGGAGTCGGATCGAGCACGGCCTCGATTTGCACCACGTAGAACTCGCCTTGGCCGAAGCGAAGCTGCTTCAGACACCGATCACAAAACAAGGGTGCAACATCCGTCATAAGCAGGCTCGGCGGTTGGGTTCCGTCTTGTTGGGTTTGGGGGGGCGGGGTATCCTGAAAACAGTGGTCTTTTCTCGCTCCGACGCCGATTGCGAGGCTTCGCATGAGCTTGCGTATGTGGTTCGATCGCCCGCGAGTCTCGATTCGTCAGATTCCCTCTGCCCCATGGCTGGGAGGGTTGGCGGCCTTGACGCTGTTTTGCATTCTAACCGATGCGCCCGCGCGCGCCGCCGACGGGACCCAGGCCGCCGTACCGCCCGCCGCCTCGGATCAGTCGTTGCTCGAAGCGCGCGTCCACAAGTTGATTGAGCAACTAGGCGCGGCCCAGTACGCGACCCGCGAGCGCGCCCAAAGCGAGCTCAAACGGTTGGGGTTGATCGCCTTCGACGCGCTCTATGAAGCGCAAAACCATGAAGACATCGAAATTTCGTTGCGGGCGCAATTCCTGGTGCGCAGCCTGACGGTCGATTGGGCGCATGAGGACGATCCCATCGAAGTCAAACGCATTCTCCGCGGTTACAGCGAGAAGAAGGACAAGCAGCGCAAAACGCTGATGGACCAACTGGCCAAGCTGCCCGAGTGGACGGGAACGGCCGCGCTGGCGCGGCTGGCGCGGTTTGAACGTTCGCCGATCTTGTCGAAACAAGCGGCGCTGTTGGTCATGTCGCAATCCCCGCCCGACGACCCCGCACAGCGCGAACGTTTGGCGGCGCGCGTCGAAAAAACGATGGAGTTGAGCCGCCGTCCCGCGGCCGAATGGCTGCGCACCTACACGATGACGCTGCGCGATCCAGCCGCCTCGCTGGACGCCTGGCAGGTGGTCATCGCCGAGGAACAGCGCACGTTGGACGAGTTTCCCGGCAAGACCAATCGGCAATTGGTGCTGGACCTGTTGCGATGGCATTCCGAGTTTCTCCTGCGTCAAGGCCGCAAGAGCGAGGCGGAAGACACCATGCGGCAGGCGGTGGCGCTGCTGCAAGGGGCGCGGGAGCAAATCATCGAGATGGTGGACTGGCTGATGGTCCGCGAGGCCTGGCCGCTGGTCGATGAGATCGCCGCCCGCTACGCGGACCTGTTTAATAAAGACTCGCTGTTGATGTATCGCCTGGCCGAAGCGCAGTGGAAACGCGGGCAAAAGGAGCAGGCGGAACAAACGGCGCGCCGGGCGTTCGAGGTTCCCAACGAGAACATGACCGAGCGCTATGAGTGGGCCTATCGTTTGCACCAAAGCCGCGGCTTGATCGAGTGGGCCGAGCGGGAATATCGCTTTATCTTGGAGAAAGAGCCGCTGGTCTCGGTGAGCGGTTTGAAATCGCGCCAGCGCCTGGCCGAAATGCTCCACGACCATGAGCGTGACCAGGAAGCGGCGGAAGTCTACCGTCCCTTGGTCGAAGCGATGGATAAAGACCAGAACGTGGAGCGGGGCGTGGTGCAGTCGCGCTATGATCCGGCGGGACTGCGCAGCCGCATGTATTATTTCCTGGCCGAACACGCGCGGCGCCAAGGCAACACGGACCAGCAAAAGGCCAACCTGGAAAAAGCGGTTCAGTACGACTCGACCGAAGCCGACGCCTTGATCGCCCTCTACCGGGCCAGCAAGGATGATCCGACCTTGCGCGAGAAAACCCGCCGGTTGATCCAGACCGCGGTGGGAATGTTCCACCAGCAGATCGACCAGCAACGGCAGCAAGTCGAGCGGTTGGGAAACAACGACGTGCTGCGTGAGCAAGCCGAGTACCTGCTGGCCATGTTCGATAATCAATACGCCTGGCTGGTGGCGAACACGTTTGGCGATTTTCAGGAAGCCCTGCGACTGAGCCACGAGTCCCTCAAGCTGCGGCCGAACACCGGAGCGTACCTGGACACCTTGGCCCACTGCTATTACGCCGTGGGCGACTTAGACAACGCGGTCAAATACCAAACCCAGGCGGTCGAGCAGGAAGCCCACTCGGCCCAGATTTCCCGCAAGTTGGAATTCTTCGAAAAGGAGCGACAATCATCGGCGAAGAAGTCATCGAACTAGTCCTGGAGGAAGCGGCGCCTGAACGCGCTGTGTCTTCCGCCGAGCGCCGGCCCGCGACGATTCATTGGATCTTCCTGGGCATGGCGGCGGTCACGCTTGCGCTCGCGGGGCTGCTCCAAGCGCCGGGCGGCGAGAGCGTGGTGGTTCCGCTCTTGAACCAACCGTTGCCGGGCGTTTGCACCTTCAAGCGAATTTTGGGAATCGGTTGCCCCGGCTGCGGACTGACCCGGTGCTTCATTAGCCTGGCGCATGGCGACTGGGCCGCCGCGTGGCGCTATAACCCCGCGGGGATTTTGCTCTTTGCGGCGGCGGCGTTTCAACTCCCGTTCCGCATTTTTCAAATTCGCCGCCTGCGGCGCGGCTTGCCCGAGTGGCGGTCGCGGGGGCTGGATTGGTGTTTGTGGCTGATTGTCTTCGCGCTGCTTGTGCAGTGGGTCTTTCGCACCATGGTGCCCTCATGGGTCTAAAACGCGTTGATCTAGGCGGGCTGTGGCTGAATGTCGAGGAGCAAGGCGCGGGGCGTCCGCTTTTGCTGGTGCATGGGTTCCCGCTGGATCACACGATGTGGAGCCGCCAGATCGAGGCGCTCTCGAACCAGTTCCGCGTGATCGCCCCCGACTTGCGCGGCTTTGGCCATAGCGAGGCGGGCGGCGATGTGCTGACCATGGACCAGTTTGCCGACGATCTGGCGGCCTTGATGGATGCGCTGGGCGTGGAAGAGCCGCTGGTGTATTGCGGGTTGTCGATGGGCGGCTACGTGGGTTGGCGATTCGCGGAGCGGCATGGCGAAAGGCTTGGGCGCCTCATTCAATGCGACACCCGCGCCGCCCCGGACTCGGTGGAAGCCGCGCGTGCTCGCCGCCAGACAGCCGAGCGCGTGCGCCGCGAAGGCTCCGCCGTGGTGGCGCAGTCGATGAAGGAAAAACTCTTCGCGCCCGAGACGCCGAACCATCAACCCGACCTGGTGGCGGCCATGGAAAGTGTGATGCTGGCCACCTCGCCCGAGACAATGGCCGCGGCGCTGCGGGGCATGGCCGAGCGCCCCGACTCGACGCCGCTCTTGAAGAAACTTCAAACGCCCACGCTGCTAATATGTGGGCAGCACGATCAGATCTCGCCGCCGGAGGAAATGCGCCAAATGGCCGAGTCCATGTCGCAGGGGCGGTTTGTCGAAATTCCCGAAGCCGGCCACCTGGCGCCGCTGGAGTCGCCCGCTCAAACCAACGCGGCGATCCTGGAGTTCCTCAATCTTTGAAACGCTCTTGTTATTCCTGATTGATTGATCTCGGCAAGCATCCGATTCAACAGGCAAGGTGCGTCGCGAAACCGCTGGCGGTTTCGCGGCGCCAGTTTAAATCCGTTCCCGGCTTACGGCAGTTGGAACGACGACTGACTCTTCACAATCGCGTAGTCGTCGGGGAAGGTGTGGAACGCCTGGACCAGCAAGTTGCGATTGCGCGTCTCCAGGTAAATATAGCTCAGGGCGCCCAAGGCCATGCGCCCGCTGGAGTCAAAGGTATAGAGCATGCCTTGCCGCTGGCCGTCCTGGGCAAGTTCTTGCTGGAAGGTCCAGAAGACGTGGGGATCGACAGTTTCCAGTTGAAAATTCATCTGGTAGACCACGCCGCCGCGGCACTCGATGCGGTCCTCGCGTTCGCCTCGCAAGCGATAGGACATTAACCGCCGTTTTTGCGGCAAGGGGTGATGGGCCGACGCGGCCACTTCGGTCAGCGTCAGGCCATCGTAACGCCACGATACCACGTGACCCGCGCTGGTAATGTCGACGCGCGCGCGGTAACCGCCGCGCTCCAGTTCGCGGCTTTCGTAGATTTCGAATAATTCCGGATGGAGTGAGCGGCCGTAGAGTTGAAAGACCAGCTCGGCGACTTTGGGCCTGACCGATAGCACGTCGTGTATTCCTTTATTCGCAATGCTGCGATTTGCACAAGACTTGGCAACGATTGTTGCGATACGGGGTATTATAAACGCGGCGCGAAATCGCAACAAAGGGAGTTTTCCGTCGTTTGCTTTTCTGCTAAGGCCTGGGATTGACAAGCCGCGAAACGACGTCGCGCGGCGCGCCGGCCAGTGGCAGTCCCACACCTTATCAATATCTCCTTTAGAAAAGAACCTGATAAGGTAAAACTCATGTCGGAATTGCACGATGGCGTGTATGCGCGATTGCTCGCTCATTATGGGCCGCAGTCTTGGCCGGCGGAGTCTCCGCTGGAAGTCATGGTCGGCGCCGTACTGACGCAAAACACCGCCTGGCGCAACGTGGAGCAAGCCATCGCCAACTTGAAGGACGCGGGCGCTTTGCGCGTTGAAGCCTTGGATAAGCTGAATGACGAAGCGCTCGCCGAATTGATTCGGCCCGCCGGCTACCATCGGCTCAAGGCCCGGCGGCTGAAGAACCTGGCGCGGTGTGTCGTTCAGCAGCATGACGGCTCGCTGGAAGCCCTGTTCCAATTCGATGTCGAGTCACTGCGCGAGCAATTGCTTTCGCTCAATGGCATTGGTCCCGAAACGGCGGATTTGATTGTGCTGTACGCGGCGCGGAAACCCACCTTCGTGGTCGACGCCCACGCGGCGCGCGTCTTCAAACGCCACGGATGGATCGAGTTCGAGGCCGACTACCACGCGATCAAGGATTTTTTTGAGAGCGGCCTGGAGCAAGACCTTGCCTTGTTTCAGGAGTATCACGCCTTGATCGCGCGCGTCGGCAATGAGCATTGCCGCAAGCGCCCGCAATGCGAAGGCTGCCCGCTGCGCGACTTGCTACCCGAGGGCGGCCCGCTAGAGCCAGACACGTTTTGAGCGCCTTTGGTCTCCCACGCGACTGTCGCTGCGGAGCGACCCTTGCTGGACATTCGCGGGCGAGTTGGTACGTTAACTTCATTCGAGTGAATCAATCGCCATTTATGTAAATCGCCCAGGAGCTATCCCATGACGCACGACGAACTGAACCGCCGCAACTTCAACCGCCTGGCGGCCGCCGCGTTTGGCGGCCTGATGGCTGGTACGTCTCTGGGTTGCCGTTCCGAAAGCGAGCCAAGCGGTGGTCTCCCGCCCGAGGGCGACGCCGTGGCGGCCGGTGATAAGAACTTGTGTCGCGGCCTGAACGACTGCCGCGGCCAAGGCTATGGCGGGCAAAACGATTGCCGCGGCCAAGGCCAATGCGCCACTTACGACCGCCACTCCTGCGCGAGCGAAAACGCCTGCAAAGGACAGGGCGGCTGCGGCGAGAATCCCGGTTTGAACGCATGCAAGGGGCAAGGCGGCTGCTCGGTCCCGTTAATGGCGTCGGCATGGGAGATTGTACGCGCCCGCAAAGAACAGGAATGGAAGGCCGAAAGCCAGACGTTTGGCGAGGCGCCGGCGGCGACCGAGTAAGCGCATCGGCTGGCTAGCGCCCCAGGCAGCCGCGAAGAAACATTTACCGTTTATTTACAAGCGGCGCGTGCTCATCGCCTTGTCAATGCGCCGAGGCACGGTAAAATCCAGCAGAAATCGAAATTCATCGATTGAAATGTGCGGCTCGAAAGGTCGCTGACTTTTCGACGGGACGAGGAATCCCGCGCTCTCACCATCGTTTGTCGCTCATCTCCTATGGCGCCCTTGGACTGGTTTAGCGGCCGGGTATTTAACTTCGTCCATCGTAATAATCTGGTGTACAACACGTGCTGGGAGGACCCCCGGCTCGACCGGGTGGCGCTGGACATTGGCCCGGACGATACGATCGTGGTCATTACCTCGGCCGGTTGCAACACGCTGGACTACGCCCTGACCGGCCCCAAGGCGGTCCACGCCGTCGATCTCAACCCGCGGCAGAATGCGCTGCTGGAGCTGAAACTGGCGGGAATCCGGCGCCTGGAGTACGAAGACTTTTGGAGCCTGTTGGGCGAAGGCTATCTGCCAAGCGTCGGCAAGGTGTATCGGCAGACGTTGCGGGCGTCGCTTTCCCCCTTCGCGCAACAGTACTGGGACCACCGCATTCGCAAATTCTTCGGCAACCGGCGGCGGCCGTTCTACTTTCGCGGCACCTCGGGCGGGTTTGCCCGGATGGTGAACGTGTATATCGATAAATTGATTCGGGTTCGGCCGCACGTGGCGGAGATTCTCGAAGCCGACACCATTGAAGACCAGCGCCGGATTTACGAAGAACATCTTCGCGATCGGTTCTGGTCCCGGTCCATGCGGTTCGCCATGAATCGCGATACGACGTTATCGCTGGTGGGCGTGCCCCGGGCGCAGCGGCGCCAGGTGGAGCGCGACTACGACGGCGGAATCGTCAAGTTCGTGCAGGACTGCGTCGAGGCCGTTTTCGCCGAACTACCGCTCAAGGATAATTACTTCTGGCGCGTCTACCTGACTGGCCGGTACGCACCGCATTGTTGTCCCGAGTACCTCAAGCCGGAAAACTTTCAGCGACTGAAAGACGGCCTGGTCGATCGGGTTCACGTCGCCACGAATTCCGTGCAAGTGTTTCTGAACCAGCACCACGAGCCGATCTCGCGGTTCGTCCTGCTCGACCACATGGACTGGCTGAGCGATCGCTTCTTCCGGCTGTTAGAGGCCGAGTGGCAGGCGATTTTCGATCGCGCGGCGCCGGGCGCCCGCGTCCTGTGGCGCAGCGGCGGTCTGCGGACCGACTTTGTCGACCGCGCCCGAGTGAGCGTCGGCGGTCAACCGCGCGAGGTGGGCGAGCTGCTGCATTACCACCGCCGCCTGGCCGACGAGCTCCATACGCAAGACCGGGTGCATACCTACGGCAGCTTTTACATTGCCGACGTGGCCGCGTAAGCGGTTATGCTCCATTGATTACGGCGGCCCCTGCCGCTGCTACGATCTCTTGACCGCCGTGTGACATGGGTTTGCTCTCGGACCTCAAGGTGTTGTTTCACCTGACGCTCAAACCCGTCCGTGGAAGAGATCACGCCGCGCGGCTGGAAAGTTTCTACGCCGGTCAGGCCGAGACCTATGACGATTTCCGCCGCCGCTTACTCCAAGGCCGCGAGGAGTTGTGGCGAGAACTGCCCATTCCCGACGACGGGGTCTGGGTGGATCTGGGCGGCGGCACTGGCGGCAACTTGGAATTCCTGGCGGACCATATCCACCGGCTGAAGAAGGTCTACGTGGTGGACCTGTCGCCTTCGCTGCTGGAAGTGGCCCGGCGGCGCGTGGCCGAGCGGGGGTGGAGCAATGTGGAAGCGGTCGAGGCCGACGCCACGCTCTTTCATCCGGCCGTGGGGCCTGCCGACGTGGTGACGTTTTCTTATTCGCTCACCATGATTCCCGACTGGTTCGCCGCCATCGAAAACGCCCTCACCATGCTCAAGCCGGGAGGCCACCTGGGCGTGGTCGATTTTTACGTTTCCCGCAAGTATCCGCCCGACGGACTGGCGCGGCATCGCTGGTTGACGCGGCACTTCTGGCCGGCGTGGTTCGGGAACGATAACGTCTATCTATCTCCCGACCACGTCCCGTTCCTGCACCGCCACTTCGAGCCGGTGCATTTCAGCGAGCACCGCGCCAAGGTTCCTTACTTGCCGCTGGTGCGCACGCCCTATTACCGCTTCATTGGCCGCAAGCCACTGCCCGCCGCTGAATAATAGATCAAGGATCGCAAGGTATGCGTTCGCGTGAGGACGCTGCGGCTTGGGCGCCTTACAATACAGGTAAAATTCCTCGCGGCGGAAGTCGTTAGGCCAATATTCGAGGGGGACGAGAATCATGGCTCGTGTGCATGGGCTTCGGTATCTGCGACTCGGTTGGTTCGCGGTGGTGGCGACGTGTGGCGCGTCGTCAACATTCGCAGGCGACCTGCGGGAGGTTCCGCAATTGCGGCGCCCGGTGGCGCTAGCGGTCCAAGGCGACCGGCTATGGGTCGCCAACCGCCGCAGCGGCAGTCTTTCGCTGGTGGATCTGCCTGGCCGCAAGGTGATTGGCGAACACGCGATCGGAAAGCAACTGGAAGACGTGACGGCGATTCCCGGCGGCGCACACCTGCTGGTGGCCGATTCCGGCGGCGATCAACTGCTCCTTGTTGACGGACAAACGGCGCGTGTGATGGAACGTTTGACGCTTCCCGCCGATCCGGTTCAAGTGCGGGTGGCGGCCGATGGCTCGTTCTGTTCGGTCACGTCGCTGTGGGCGCATCAAGTGAGTTTGATTGACCTGGCGCCGCCCGATTCACCCGATAGCGGCCCCCGGTTGCGGCTGCGCGCCAAGATCGACCTGCCCTTTGCGCCGCGCTGCCAGTGGCTGGCGCGCGACGGTTTGCGACTGGTCGTGGCCGACGGGTTTGGCGGACGCCTGGCGGTGATCGACCCGACCGCCGCGCGTGTGCTGGCGGTGCGCACCTTCGACGGGCACAACCTCAGCGGCATCGCGGCCGACGCCGACGAGCGGGAACTGCTGGTCTCGCATCAGCTCTTGAACGAGGCCGTCCCCACCACCCGCGACCGCGTGTTTTGGGGCACGCTCATGGGCAACGTGGTCCGGTCGATTCCCTTGGCCGATTTGCTGAGCATCCCCGAGGATGGGCCGCTGGGCCGGGAGTCGCGGGTTTATGATCTGGCGCATTGGAGCCTGCACCCGCTGGGTCGGCCGGGCGCCGCGACCGGGGACCCCGGCGCCATTGCGGTGACGCGCGACGGCAAGACGGTCATCGCGCTGGCGGGCGTGGGAGAGGTCGCGTATCGTTCGGCGCCGCTGCAACCGTTCTACCAACGGCAAGTCGGCCGCCGGCCAAGCGCCATCGCGTTGGACGACAAGCGGCAAGTCGCCTTCATCGCCAACAAGTTTGATGATTCGCTCTCGGTGCTCGACCTGGAAAGCGGCGAAGTCACCGACACGATTCCCCTAGGGCGGCCTGGCGAATTAACCGCGGCGGACCGCGGCGAGATCATGTTCTACGACGCCCGCTTCTCTTTGGATGGCTGGTATAGCTGCCACAGTTGCCATACCGACGGCCACTCCAACGGCCTGCTCAACGACAACCTGAGCGACGAAGCCTTTGGCGCCTCGAAACGCGTGCTTTCTTTGCTGGGCGTCGGCGATACGGGACCGTGGACATGGAGCGGCGAGCAAGAGTCGCTGCAAGAGCAGGCGCACAAATCTACCACCATCACCATGCGCGACCATGAGGGAATGCACGCGACGGAAGAAAACATGGCCGCCCTGACGGCGTACATGCAAACGCTCTCGCCGCCGCCCTCACTCTTAGCAGCCCGCGGGCAAGTCAATGACCAAGAGCGCGCTTTGGGCGAACGCGTTTTCGCGGCACAAGGTTGCGTGGAATGTCATCGCCCGCCCACCTATACCACGCCGTCGGCGTATGACGTGGGGCTAGAAGACGCCGCCGGGCGGCGCGAGTTCAACCCACCGTCGCTCCGCGGCGTGAGTCAGCGCCCAAGGTTGTTCCACGACAACCGGGCGGGCAGTCTGGAAGATGTGCTCGTGAAACATCGCCACGGCGACGTGTACGACGCGCCGCCCGAAGACCTAAAAGCGCTGCTCACGTTCTTACGCAGTCTGTAGCAGTCGCGCTTGGGTAATGCTATTGGCCAAAAAGTGGCGCGCCATGAAACCGCAAGCGATAGCGCTTGCGGTTTCGCGTTTCTTGGCGGCCATTCCCGTGCTCCGTGTTGGGAACTTTACGCCATGCTCCGAAGCGATTCCAGTTCCTCTTTCACGTCGCTGCCATCGGGGGTGGCGTCGTTCTTGTAGTCGAACCAGTCTTCCTGGAACTCGATGTAGCCGCCTTTCCCCTGGCTGACGTTTTGCATGGCGTAGCGGGCCGTAAGGGCCATGACCGCGTCGCCGAGCGCCACCGAGGGATGGCAACGGGGACGCACATCGGGATCGTTCTGGCGGATGCAATACGCCCAGTGTTCGATCTCTTCGGTATAGCCGCGGCTCACGGGACCGCTAGCGGCGGCCGCCTTGGTGGCGGTCGCGGCGCCGCCCGTCTCGTAAGACATGGTGCTGGCGCCGCCGCCGTCGTCCTTGACGTTGATCTTGGTCGAGGCGCTTTCCTTGGCGAACAGCAACACGTCTTGCTCGCGCTCCAGCACGATCGTGCCTTGCGTGCCCATGACCACTTCGCCGTAACCGCCGAAGCCGTTGCCGTTGATGGTCGAATAGGTGACGACAATCCGTTTGTTCGGGTCTTTTTCGTAAGGTGGAATGCCGCCGGCCGGGCCGCCTGCGGGATAGTTGTGAACCCGGTCGTGGTAGCCCACGTCAAAGCCTTCCTCGTAGCCCGGCGCCGGGAACTCGAACATGCAGTAGACGTGATCGGCCGCGTCGCGATCAAGCGGGAACGTGTGCCGCCCGCCGACCGCATGGACCGAGAGCGGATGCGCCTTGTGGCCGTCTTGCCGCATGGCGCTCACGAAGATCGAAGCCGCATCCAACTGGTGGCTGCCCAGTTCCGCCATCAAGCCGCCGCCGGTCCGCTCCCAAATACGCCAGCGGATCAACTCCTCCAGCGCGGAGCGGAACTTGCCGTTCGAGAGGGTGCGGTCCTCGTACCCGTAATTCTTGGCGTTGATGTTCTTGTCTTCGTCCCAGCGGCGCCACTGGGCCAGCTTCATTTCCAGTTCTTTCATCTCGGCCGGAGAGCGGCCACCCTTCTTCAATGCGCCCTCGAATCGCTTGATGTCGTCTGCAATCTCGTTAATCAGCTTGTCGGTATCGGCAATTTTCTCGCCGCCGGGCAGTGGGGGCGTCCAGCTATCGCGACCGGGCAAGTTGCCGCGGTGCCACTGGGCGCGAATGTGGTGGATTTCCCCAATCAGCCCGGAGCGGATCATGCGCACCGCGTTATCGTACAACACGCTGTAATGCCGCTGATGCCCAGTGGCCAGATGCAGTCCGGTTTCCTCGGACACGCGGCCCATCGCCTTGCATTGGGCCACGTTGTGCGCCATCAGCTTTTCGGTCAGCACGTGCTTGCCGGCCAGCATGGCGTCGATGGCCACCTTGGCGTGCAGGTGCAGCGGCAGGGCGATAATCACCCCTTCCACGTCCGAGTTCTTGAGCAAGTCGCGGTAGTCCTGGTAGACCTCGACGTGCTGGCGAGCTTCGTCTTCGGTGCTCCAGCCGTAGACCTGCATCAACCCCTTGCGGGCGGCCAGTGACGAAGGGCTGGCCCAGTCGCCATGAAACGCGCGGTGGATGCTCGATGGCCGAATGTCGGCAATGGCCACCACCTGCACATAATTGGGGTTCAGGGCCCCGATCAAGACGCCCCCTTCGTCGCCCGTGCCGATCACGCCGATCCGCACGGGGTCTTTCACTTCGCCGTAGCCGAAGTACATGGCGCCCATGCCAAAGGTGGCGACGGCCCCGGTGGCGATCGAGGCTTTCAAAAAGTCGCGGCGATTCACAGCCAACGCGGCGTTGGCGTAATTCTGTTTGCCGACTTCAATTTCTTCCGGTGTAAGGTTCATGCTGATGCTCCCGCGTGTTGGCGGCCCCCGACAAGTTTCGCCCAGAGGGCGTATAAAAAGAAATCAAGACCTGCGAAACGTCCGGCGCCGACCGCGGCCAGCGTCAGCACGGCGAATAACTCCACGGCGACTTTATACGCTTCCTCGTTGCCTCCGGTCCAAAACGGCCAGCCGGCGGCCGCCAGCACCGAGAGAAGAAACAATCCGCCCACCACGGCGGCCGGGCGGGTGAACAGTCCCAGGATCAAGCACACGCCCACCAGCAGCACCACCCACTTCACGGCCGTATCGACCAGGCGGGAATTGGCGCCGGGTACGTGAATCACTTGCCCGCGGCGTTGCTCGGGGGTCGCCAGGTTGTACAAGTCGCGCTCGTACAACTCGCTGATTTGCGTGACGCCGCCCATCAAATTGCGGGCCTTTGCCCGAACTTCGGCCTCCTTGGTGGCGATGCGTTCTCGTTGGAACGGCGTGTCGCCCAAGGCGTCGTCGCTCTTCATGCTTTCCAGCCATGCCAATTCGCGCAAGTATTCGTCAATGTCTTGGCGGTTGGCCTGGAAGAAATGCTTGAGTTGGCTTTCGCGGCGCTGGAATGCGGCTTCCGCCTCTTTGGCCTGACGGCGGAACGTATCGACGCGTTCCTTGGCGATGCGCAGCGACTCCTCGGCTCGTCGCCGGTCCTCGGGCGTCTCGGCCGCCTCGACTTGCGACTCAGCCAGGCGAACCTCTTCTTCGAGCGGCGCGATGAACTTGGGCGACTCATACTGGTAGCCCGAGGTGGCGTCGTTCCGGAAGGTGCTCCAAACTTCAATGACGCCTTGTTCGCTTAGCTGACGCTCGCCGGGCAGCGGCGATGCGTAGCTCTGGAACAAGCCGGCCATGGGTCCTTTGGCCTGCGAGAGAAAACCTGCCGACGACCAGTTCCGGTCGCGGAATTTCTCAACGCCGGCCGTGTAGAAGTGCCATCCAACGGCCAGCCGCAGCGCCACGATACACACGATGGCGAACAGCCCGAGTTTTCGGAATTGCGGAAACAGGGTTCCGGTCTCCTGTGGTGGGATGCATGAGGCGGCGCGCCAGATGGGAAAGAATAGCGCCGTCCAAGGGGGGTGATTCGAATTTGAGGGTTGGCGTAATAGAGTACCCGCCAGTCTTCAATTATGCCAAACCGCAACCCTAAAGGCAATTGCCCCAGCCGCACGGCGCGGCAAGTTTTTATGCGTTCGCCGAGCACGCATCTTGCCGAAAGTAGTCGGCATTCTGAAACGCAATCCTCGATCGTCAAGCGGTTTTCGTGTGACGTTCTCGCGGCGCGAGCGTCCTACGAACGCACTTGCGAAGCGACGGGCGCCCCACGGCACGAGGCCCCTATTAGAACTGCTTGAACGGTATTTTTTCTTGCTGCGCCGCGTGCGGTTGGCCGGTCGCCATTAGGTAAATCAGCGACGCCACGAGCGCCAAAAACGGTGCGTACACGATGAGTCCCAAGTAACACGTGCAAACCACGACCATACCACCCGCCATGCCGACCACTAACATGACGGCGAACGTGGAAAGCCGGTTCCCTTGCATGAACCGGGAAGACATCCGAAACGACTCCATCGCGCCCAAATTTCGGTCCACAATAAAATAGTAGTAAAGGAAGATTGTCAGCATCACCACCAGCGACAGGACCAAGAGCGCCAAGCCGCCCCCGATGCCGCCAACCACCATGACTTCTTCCGACTCGACCGCCGCCCCAATCCCCAACGGAATGCCGACCAGCACCAACGCGCCGGCAAACAGGGCCAGCGCCAAGAGCACCGAGGCGCCAATGCCCCGCAGCAGGAACGGACCCACCGAGAACAAATCGGCGATCTCGCCACGGCGCGTCCGCGCCATCTTCACGCCCCAGGCAGTCATCCCCAGTCCGAGCCACGTTTGGACCAGCGAATTGAGGGCGAAACTCAAAACTTGCGTGACCACCACGACGACGTCCGACCCGATCGCTTGTTGCACCGCGCTAAAAATCATGCCAATGATCATCAGCCCGGCGAACACGGCGAAGTACACCAGGCCCGCCAACGCGCATTGGCCGAACTCTTCAGTAAAAATCTTCCATGCCGAGTTCAGCACGTTGCCCATGTCGATCGTGCGATGCACGAGTTCGCCGCTACCCGCGGCGATCGGCGGCGCTTCGCGCGTCGTTGGCGACGCATAAGGATTGAACGCCTCGCTCGGAGCGGGTTTGGCGTGTCGCGAGGCCGCGTCGGCAAAGGGGTTCTCCGGAAACGGCGCCGCCGCGTGGGGCGCCGGTGTCGGACTCGGGGAAGGCGGAACATCCGTCCCGGGAACGGGAACATTCGTGCCCGCAACCTGAGACGTAGGCACGGGAATGACTTGTTGGCATTTCGGACAGCGCGCGTGTTTGCCCGCGCTCTCGTCCGGCGTGCGCAAGTGCTGGCCGCACTGGGGGCAAGTGAATTCAATCGGCATGGACAGAGGTTCGGCGGCGGGAGAGATCAGACCGGTATCCGGCGCGTGCCGAGCCTACCAGAATCGCATTCCCAAGTAAACGTCGTGCATGAACGTCGCGCCCGGTCGCCCCGACGGCGTCAACGAGGCGTTACCACGCCGGATACGCCACGGGGCCGTAATACGTGTAGCCGTACGCGCCGTAGTACGGCCAGGTCCAAGTGGAGTAGGGGGCGTACCCGTAGCCATAACCGTAACCGTAGGTCGGCCAACCGTAGCTATACGCGGTATACTGGAGTCCGTAGTCGTACCACGGCGAAGCATAGTACGTGTAATACGGCTGATACCGCCAGCGATAGGAACCGTAGTACACGCCATAGGAATAGTAGCCGGGCCAGGCGGTGAACTGGGCCGCGGTGGTTTCCGACGTTTTGGCGTGAACGGCGGTCTTGGCCGCGGTCGTGGCCTCCTCGGCCCTACTCGGGGCTCCCCAAGCCGCGACGACCGCAAAAATCGCCAGAATTCGCAGGTAGCTCGTCATCGAAGAAGCTCCACAAACGAAGTTTAAGCCGAATGCGCCAGTTCTCACGATAAATCGAGCGCCGGCGGGTTTCAATCTTTTCGGCAGGAGTTTTCCCGTTCACCCACTGGCCGCCCGCGAAATCGCTTGTGGTTTGGCGCCACCCAGCCCTGCTGCCGGCAAACGCGCCCGATCGGCCGTTCAGCGCGACGCACGCCATCGGCCCACCAGCGAAGAACCGCGCCCCATACCGCCTTGCAAACCTGGACCCGCTCCTTAAAATGCGGCAATTGTCCCGGGACGCGGCGTTTCTCTCGTAAAGGTTTAGCTCCATGTCGGAGGCGCTCTCCTCCTCGCTCGGCATCGTGGCCTATCTGGCCTTGTTTGTGTCCGTCGGGGTCTTGTTTCTCTTGGTCAATCTCCTGGTGGGGCGGCTCGTGCGGCCGGTGAACCCAAGCCCCGAGAAAGGCGAAGTCTACGAGTGCGGCGAGCCGACCATCGGCTCCAGCTTTGTACAGTTCGACCTGCGGTTTTACGTGGTCGCCCTGCTATTCATTATCTTTGACGTGGAAGTCGCGTTGTTCTTTCCGTGGGCTACCGTGTTTGGCAAGGCCAACCTGTTGGCGGACCCGGCGGCCCCGGTGATCAGCGCTCAAGCGGGGCAGGCTGAATTGACAACCCACGGCCGCCGGTTATTTCAGGAATTAGGCGTCGCCAACCCGCAATTGCGTGACAACGCGACGCCGGCCGAGGCCGCCGCCGAGCTGCGTTCGGGAGCGCGGCGTCTGGTTGGCATGTCGATTATCGACATTGGCGTGTTTTTCGCGGTGCTTATGGTCGGCTTCTTCTACGTATGGAAACGCGGCGATCTGGATTGGGTTCGCGCCCTGAGTCAGGACCGCGCCCGCGGTCCGGTTCGGCCCATGCCCAATCCAGTGGCCGAAGAAACGGCGATTTCCGCTTAGCCGCTTCACATCTGGCTGTGCTTGCGGCTCGGTGCGCCACGCTTCGGCCAAGGCCGACGGCGGAAGCGATTTTCGTCTTGGCGCCAAGCGAAGCGAACGCGGCCCTTTCGATCCTTTCGATCCATTGCGACAACCCCATGAGTGGCGAAAACCTTCTCGACCGTCTCAGCAGGCAGTTTGGCGCGGCGATTCGCGGCGCGAACCTGGAAGCCATCGACCCCTGGATTGACGTTGCCCCCGAGGGGTTGGTGGCGGTGTGCCGTTACCTGCGTGACGAACCGGACCTGCGGTTCGACATGCTCAACTGCATCAGCGGCGTCGATTACTTCGAACCGGACCCCAAGAAAGCCGCCAAGGCCGGTTTTGAGCCGCATGTGGAGGTCGTGTATCACTTGTCGAGCATCCCGCACAAGCACACGCTCGTGCTCAAGGTGCTGGTCCCGCGTTGGCAGGACGACACGCCCGGCAATCCGCCCGAAGTCCCCAGCGTCGCCAGCGTGTGGCGCACCGCCGACTGGCACGAGCGCGAAGTATTCGACCTTTCCGGCGTCATGTTCACCGACCACCCGAACCTGCGGCGAATTCTCTGCCCCGAAGATTGGGTCGGCTTCCCGCTCCGCCGTGATTACGAAATGCCGCTGGAGTACCACGGAATCCGCGGCCGCTAATAAGAGGAAGCGAATAGTGAGTCGGGAGTAATGAGTCGTACCGACATTACTCTACTCGCGACTCACTACTCACGATTCACTACTCACCCTTCGCTTTCACTATGTCCACCCAACTTGGCGACCCGCGCGTAATTGAGTTCGACGTCCGCACGGATGAGATGCTGGTCAACATGGGCCCGCAGCATCCCAGCACGCACGGCGTGTTGCGGCTGGTGTTGCGGACCGATGGCGAAGTGGTGTCCGAGGTCGAGCCGCACATTGGGTATCTGCACCGCTGCGCTGAGAAGATCGGCGAGAACCTGACGCCGCGGCAGTGGATTCCCTACACCGACCGCATGGACTACCTGGCCGCGATGAACATGAATCTCGGCTGGGCGTTGACCGTCGAGAAGCTGCTGCGGCACGTCGTTTCCGAGAAGGCCCGCCACCTGCGAGTGCTGATCGTGGAGCTAAACCGCGTGGCCAGCCACCTGGTCGGCATGGGCGCATACGGCCTGGACCTGGGTACGTTTAGCCCTTTCCTTTACGCCTTCCGAGAGCGAGAGAAAATTCTCGATCTGTTTGAAGAGGCCTGCGGCGCGCGGCTGACCTATAGCTACCTGACGCCCGGCGGCGCCACCGCCGACTTGCCGCGCGGTTGGCTGCAAAAGTGCGAAGCGTTTCTCGACCAGTTTGACCCGGTGATTGACGAGTATCACGCGCTGCTGACGTCCAACTCGATCTTCATCAAACGCACGGCGAACATCGGCTTGTTGTCGCCGGAAATGGCGATCGACTACGGCTGCACCGGTCCCGTGCTGCGCGGCAGCGGCGTGGACCACGACCTGCGCCGCGATGGCGAAGAGTTCTACACCGCCATGTACGACGGCTACGCCTTCGAAATCATTTGCCAGCGCGACGGCCACTACCCCAAAGACCACAACTACCCGCCCGTGCCCCGCGAGGCCGTGCTGGGCGATTGTTGGCACCGGTTCTACGTGCGGATGCTGGAACTGGTCCAGTCGGTCGACCTGGTGCGCCAAGCGATCGACCGTTACAGCACGGCCGAAGGCGACTGGGGCGTGCCGATCAAGCTCACACAAAAGCTGCCCAAGGGCGAAGCCTACTTGGAAACGGAATGTCCGCGCGGCCAGATGGGCTTTTACATCGTCAGCGACGGATCTTCGATCCCCTGGCGCGCCCGCGCCCGCAGTAGCTCGTTCTGCAACCTCTCGGTGACGCACGAACTTTGCCGCGGCTGCCTGATCGCCGACGTCCCGGCAATTGTCGGTTCGCTAGACGTCGTGATGGGAGAAATCGACCGCTAATCGGGAAATGCAAATTGCAAAATAGGAATTGCAAATTGCGAACGGGTGATCGCTGGCTCCTTTGGGGAGTCGTATAGGAAGTCCCAGGATTGAGCAGACCGGCTGTTGGATTTTGGCGTGCGTGTTGGCATGGTGGTCGATGCGCTGCCAGACACACGCATGGAACAGCGCGTGGCGGGGCAACCGGTCCGTTGCGGTACGTCGTCAGCCCCGACCTATGAATAGGGGTGCGCGGCCGAGAGCCGCAAAGACTTCATTCACAAGCTACGCATTTGCCTCAAGGAGCTACGCGAATCGCGGTGTTGCCTACGCTTCATCGTCAAGGCCGAACCCTTACCCAAGACGAAGATGTCCGAACTGGTGGACGAAGCTGAACAGCTATCCAACAATATCGCCAAGTCCATCCGAACCGCCCGCGCCAATCTAACCAAACCCGACCACCTAACGCCCAAACCCCGGTAACCAGATCACCGTTTCCCAATTCGCAATTTGCAATTCCCTCTTTCAAGTTTCAGCTTCGTACAACTTGCCATGCCCACCGCCAACTTAAATATTCGTCCTTCTGGCGCGCTCGACTTTCTTGCTCTGGGCGCAATGGTTAACCGTCTTGATCCGGGCATCATTCCCTTTCGCAAAGCGACCGAGTGCCGCATCCACGTAAGCGGCGGCGAGTTCAATGTGGCCGCCAACCTGGCGGATTGCTTTGGCTTGACCACCGGCATTGCGACCGCGATGGTGGATTACCCGCTGGGACACTTGATTGCCGAACGCGTGCGCGCGATGGGCGTCAAGCCGTTCTATAAGTACTTTGAGCATGACGGCGTGGCCGGTCCCAATATGGCCACGGTGTACAGCGACCAAGGGCAGGGCGTTCGCGCGCCGGTGGTGTTTTACAACCGCTCCAACGAAGCCGCCTCGCGGCTCAAGCCTGGCGACTTCGATTGGAAAGCGATCACCGAGGGCGGCGTGCGCTGGTTCCATAGCGGGGGGATCTTCGCGGCGCTCTCGCCCACTACGCCGGAGGTCATTATCGACGGCATGAAGGCCGCCAAGGCCGCCGGCGCCGTGGTGTCGTTCGATCTGAACTTCCGCGCCAAGCTGTGGCAAGTGGCGGGCGGTCTGGAGAAAGCCCAAGACACGCTGCGGCGGATTGTGGAGCACGTCGATGTGCTGGTAGGCAACGAAGAAGACCTGCAAAAGGGCTTGGGATTGGAAGGGCCGGAAGTCGCCGCCAAGTCGAAGCTCGATCCCAGCGCCTTCTTCGCCATGATGGACCAGGTCACCCAACGACACCCGCAGGTCAAGGCGGTAGCCACCACGCTGCGCGAGGTCCACACCACCAACCGCCACACCTGGAGCGCGGTGGCCTGGGTTGATGGCAAGACACACCAGGCGCCCACCTGCGAACTGGACGTGCTGGACCGCGTCGGCGGCGGCGACGGCTTCGCGTCCGGGTTCATCTATGGCCTGCTTTCGGGCGCCGCGCCGGAAGAAGCGCTCAAGCTCGGCTGGGCGCACGGCGCGCTGTTGACCACCTTCCCCGGCGACACGACCATGGCCACGCTCGACCAGGTGCAGGCGTTCGCCCAAGGCGGCTCGGCCCGCATTCAACGCTAACGCGGGGAAGGGGCGAAGGTCGCAGGTCGAAAGTCACAGATCGAAGAGCCAGAAGCAAACCGGTCCAAGCCGCGGGCTTGCCCGCGTCAACCAACTTTAATCTCTACCACTTCCATTACCACCTCGCGTTCGCCCGTCGTGAACGCTTCGGATCCATGAACGAACAAGCAGATTTTGGCCTGATGGGCCTGGCCGTGATGGGCGAGAACCTCGCCTTGAATATCGAAAGCCGCGGTTACCGCGTGGCGGTCTATAACCGCACCATCGACAAGGTCGATGACTTCATGGCGGGCCGGGCCAAGGGGAAAAACTTTGTCGGCTGCCATACGCTGGAGGATTTGGTCGCCAGCCTCAAGCGGCCGCGTAAGATCATGACGATGATCAAGGCCGGTCCCGCGGTGGACGCGGTCATTGAGCAACTGATCCCCATGTTAGGGCCGGGCGACGTGATCATCGACGGCGGCAACACGCACTTCGACGACACCGAGCGCCGCACCAAGTACGTGGAGGAAAAAGGTCTGCTGTACATCGGCACGGGCGTCTCGGGCGGCGAAGAAGGCGCGCTCAAAGGCCCCAGCATGATGCCCGGCGGCAGCGTCAAAGCCTGGCCGCTGGTGGAGCCGATTTTCAAGGCCATCGCCGCCAAGGTCGGCCCCAATAACGACATCCCCTGTTGCGAATGGGTCGGGCCGCGCGGCGCGGGCCATTACGTCAAGATGGTCCACAACGGCATTGAATATGGCGACATGCAGTTAATCTGCGAGGCCTATTTCATGCTTCGCGAAGCCCTGGGGCTGAGCAACGAGGAACTATACGACGTGTTCGCCGAGTGGAACCGCGGCGAACTGCAAAGCTACCTGATCGAGATTACGCGCGACATCTTCAGCGTCAAGGACGATCAGGGCGACGGCTACCTGGTCGATAAGATTCTGGACGTGGCCGGCGCCAAGGGGACCGGCAAGTGGATGAGCCAGCACGCGCTGGACTTGGGCGTTCCCAGCACGCTGGTGACGGCGGCGGTGTACGCCCGCGGCCTGTCGGCCATGAAAGAGGCCCGCGTCCGCGCCAGCAAGAAGCTGCGCGGCCCCGACTCAACCGACGAGACGGTGCGGCTAGGCGACCGAAAGCAGTTTGTCGAGGCGGTGCGGCAGGCGCTGTATGCCTCGAAGATTTGCAGCTACGCCCAAGGCTACGTGCAAATGCAGCAAGCCGCCAAGGAGTACGATTGGCCGCTCAACTACGGCGACATCGCCTTGCTGTGGCGCGGCGGCTGCATCATTCGCGCTCAGTTTCTGGACCGCATCAAGGAAGCCTATGACGCCGATCCGAACCTGGAAAACCTGCTGCTGCATCCGTACTTCACCAAGGCGATTCACGACGCGCAGCGCGCCTGGCGGCACGTAGTCGCCACGGCCACGAACCTGGGCCTGCCGGTCCCCGCGTTCGGCACAGCTCTGGCGTACTACGACAGCTACCGCCGAGAGCGTCTGCCAGCCAATCTGCTCCAAGCCCAACGCGATTACTTCGGCGCCCACACCTTCCAACGCACCGATCGAGACGGCGTCTTCCACGCCGAATGGCTCGATCGTCGCCGGACGCCGGCTGACTGAGGTCAAATCGAAGAAGAAAAAAACTCGCCACGAATGAAACACGGATGAATAGATTGTTGCTCTTTTTCCGTGTTTCTTCCGTGGCTCATGTTCCTTCCTGCGGCTGCTAAGAAATGTCTGCTCAATTTATCAACAAGCTCTTTGGACTCGACGGCCAAGTGGCCGTGGTGATTGGCGGGACGGGCGTTCTGGGCGGGGCGCTGGCCGAGGGAATCGCCCAGGCGGGCGCCACCGTGGTTGTGGCCGGTCGGTCGCAGGCGCGCGGACAAGCGTGCGTGGAACGTATTCGCTCCGTCAGCGGCGCCGCGGGCTATCTGCCAGTTGACGTGGCTTCGCGGGACTCGATTCACCAATTGCTTGACGACACGCTGGGACAGCACGGCCGCGTGGACATTCTGGTCAATTGCGCCGGGGCCAACGATGCGACGCCGTATGAAAAGATCGAGGACGACGCCTGGCGCCGCGTGATCGACGCCAACTTGACCGCCACGCATCTGGCGTGTCAGGCGTTCGCCCCGCAGATGAGCAAGCAGGACGACGGCGGCGCCATTCTCAATATCGGAAGCGTGACGGCCCATCTTCCGCTCTCGCGGGTGTTCGCGTACTCGGCATCCAAGGCCGCGGTGCTCAATTTAAGCAAAAACCTGGCTCGCGAGTACGCCGAACGGAAGGTCCGCGTCAACGTGCTGTGTCCTGGGTTCTTTCCCGCGGAGCAGAACCGTAAGATCCTGGACCCCGAACGCGTGGCGAACATTATGAGCCAAACCCCGATGCGTCGCTTTGGCGAACCGCACGAACTGATTGGGGCGGCCATTTTGCTCGTCTCGCGCGCGGCGGGCGGGTTCATCACCGGGGCCGAAATTTACGTCGACGGCGGCTTCACCGCGATGCGTTTCTAACGCTGAATCTATGTTGGGTGGGGCAAGCCGTGCGCCGACCCATCCTCCTTGAGAACCTCGCGCTAAGCTTCGGCTCATCCAGGTCGCAGGAAATCGGGCCAGAGTGAATCGCTCACCAATAGCCCCTCGCGGGTCAGACGTAAGCGGCCGTTGGCGATAGTTAACAGGTTCCACTCCTTGAACCGCTGGACTGCGGCGCCGGCCAATTGGTCCAAGGAAAATCCCGTGTCCTGCTCCAAGGCGGTTGGCGATACGCCCTCCATCGTGCGCATCCCCAACACCAGTTTCTCGCGAGCTTGTTCTTCGGGGCTTAGCGTTTCACTCTCGGCCACGGGCGACTGATCGGCCAACACGCGGCGAATATAGGTGAAGGTGCTGCGGTGATTGCTTTGCCGGGTGTCGCCCACGTACCGCGCGGCGCCTGGTCCAATGGCGAAGTACCGTCCGCCGCTCCAGTAAACTTCGTTGTGCCGGCAGCGTCGGCCGGGCCGGGCGAAGTTGGACACCTCGTAATGTTCGAAGCCGGCCGCTGTCAACGTGTCCAGCGCGGTCTCGTACATTGCCCGCTCGGCGTCTTCCGCGACCGACGCCAACTCGCCGCGCAGGCGCCGGCCCCAGAAAGTCGTTCCTAATTCATAGGTCAGTCCATACGTTGAAAGATGATCCGGCGCCAGGTCCATCGCGGCCGCCAGATCTTGTTGCCATCCCGCCAGCGATTCGCCGGGGGCGCCAAAAATCAGGTCGAGCGATAGGGAGGCAAACCGCGACCGGCAAATCTCCACCGCGCGGCGAATGTCGTCGCCGCGGTGATCGCGCTCCAAGACGGCCAGCTTGGCCGCATCAAACGATTGCGCGCCCAGGCTGACGCGGTTCACTCCATACTCCGCCAACAGGTCGGCTTTGGCTGGGTCGATGTCGCAGGGGTTCGCTTCGACCGACCATTCAAAGTCGCCCACGGGCGGAAACCACCGGCGCACGGCCTCCAGCAATCGCCGCAATTGAGGCGGCGTTAGGTGCGTCGGCGTGCCGCCGCCCAGGAACAGCGTCTCGACTTCCGCCGGTTCGCCGAGCCAGCGCATTTCGCGCTCGATGGCGTCCAGGTACGCCGTCGCCAGATCGTCATGGCCGGCGACCACCGTGAAGTTACAGTACCCGCACCGATGCCGGCAGAACGGCACATGCACATAAACCGCCCGCGGCCGGGATTCGGCCGCCACGGCGTACGGGAGGAGGGGCGTTGGTTTTACGATTGCCGGAGACAGGCTGAAAGGCTGCATTGCAACAAAGCGTGGCCCACTTGCTGAATTCTAGGTAGCGGCGGCGCTCGGGCCGCCGCTACGACGCTGGTGGACCACTTGGGACGAGGCCTTAGAAGGGCGCGTCCTCGGGATTTGTTTCGGCGGGAGTCGCTTCTACGGGCGTCTCGCTTGCGGCCGCTTTCTTGGCGGTTTTCTTCTTGGTCGCCTTCTTGCCGGCCGCCTTCTTGGCAGTCTTTTTTGCGGCTTTTTTGGCGGCCTTCTTCTTGGCGCCTTTCTTCTTCTTGGGCGGTGACTTGGCGGCTCGCTCCGCCAAGAGGTCAAGCGCTTTCTCCAGCGTGACTTCGTCCGGGTTCATGTCGCGAGGGAGCGAAGCGTTGGTCACGCCGTCGGCCACGTAGGGACCGTAGCGGCCTTCCAAAAGTTGCACCGGTTCGCCGGTGACGGGCGACACGTCGAACGACTTGATCAACTGCTTGGAGCCTCGCTTGGGCTGCGCCAAGAGTTGCACGGCCTGATCCAAGGTTGCTTCCCAAGGCAAGGTGTTGCGGGGAAGCGACCGCCGCTCTTTACCGCACTCTACATACGGACCATACGGGCCGTGGCACGCCATCACTGGTTGGCCCGTCGTGGGATCATCACCCAACTTCTTGGGGAGCGACACCAGCTTGATGGCCATTTCCAGGTCCAGGTTTTCCGTGGGAATGCCCTTGAGCGACACCGTCTTCCGGTCCTCGTCGTCGGGCAGGCCCAATTGGAGGTACGGTCCCCAGCGGCCATGCTTGTGGAAGATTGGGCGATGGGTGTTGGGATCGACGCCCATTGGCTCGTCGCCCTTTTCGGCCTTGGCCAGTAGCTCCAGCGCCGTGTCCACGGTCAACTCTTCGGGCGGCATCTGGTCCACCAGGTTCGCTTTGCGCTCGCCGTCGGCGTTCTCTTGTAGCAGGTACGGCCCGTTCTTGCTGATGCATACATAGATCGGGCCAGGAAAAGAGCCATCGGCGGGCGTGCCCAACAGCATGCGGCGGGACTGGCGGTTGTCGATCTCCTCCATTTTCGACTCGACCTTGGGCTTCAGCCCGCCGTCGCCCTCGCCGAAATAAAAACGCTGGAGATAATGCCGATGCTCGGCCTCGCCGCGGCTGATGGCGTCGAGTTGTTCCTCCATTTCGGCGGTGAACTCGTAATCCACTAGCCGCGAGAGATGCTCCTCCATCAACCGCACCACCAGGAACGCCGTCCAAGTGGGCACCAGGGCCTTGCCCTTTTTGAACACGTACCCGCGGTTCAAGATGGTGTCGATAATCGATGCATAGGTACTGGGCCGGCCGATGCCGCGCTTCTCCAGTTCCGCCGTCAGCGAGGCTTCGGTAAACCGGGCCGACGGTTGCGTGGTATGGCTCTTTTCCTCCAGCGCGCGGCACGCAACCGGATCGTCCTGCGCTACGTGGGGCAGGACAGTCTCTTGGTCGGCCAATTGCGCCTCGGGATCGTCCGAGCCTTCCACATAGGCCCGCAAGTAACCCGCAAAGTCAATGGTCTTGCCCGAAGCCTGAAACACCGCGCCGTCGCCTTCAACCCGAACGACGATGCGCCGTCCGTGCGCGTCCTTCATTTGGCTGGCGATGGTTCGCTTCCAGATTAGCTCGAACAACCGATACTCGTCGGCCGATAGCGCCGCCCGGAGCGCTTGCGGACGTTCAAAGGGATGGCCGGCGGGACGAATCGCCTCGTGCGCCTCTTGTGCGTTCTTGACCTTCGACGCGTAGAAACGCGGCTTCTCGGGCAGATACTCCGCGCCGTATTCCGACTGCACCAGGTCGCGGGCGGCATGAAGCGCCACCTGCGCCAGGTTGGTCGAGTCGGTACGCATGTAGGTAATGTGCCCGTTCTCGTACAGGCTTTGCGCCAGCCGCATGGTGTGCCTTGCGGTAAAGCCAAGTTTGCGGTTGGACTCTTGCTGAAGCGTGCTGGTGGTAAACGGGGCGGACGGGCTGGAACGCCACGGTTTTTCCTCGACCGAGACAATGCGGAACTGAGCTTTCCGCAACCGCTCGGCCAGCGCCTGTACGCCCGGTTCGTCAAGCTGAATGAACTGATCCGGATTTTTCAGCTTGCCCGTGGCTGAGTCGAAATCGTCGCCGCCGGGAATTTTCCGGCCGTCCACGGACATTAACGTGGCCGAAAACTCCTGGCTGGCCGGGTTGGCGAACCGGCCCAACAGATCCCAGAAGGTGGCCGAGACAAACGCCATGCGCTCGCGCTCGCGCTCCACGATGAACCGCGTAGCCACGCTTTGCACGCGGCCGGCGCTGGTGCCGTAGCCCACCTTGCGCCACAACAGCGGCGAGACCTCGTACCCGTAGAGCCGGTCGAGAATACGCCGAGCTTCTTGAGCGCGGACCAGTTTTTCATCGATGTCGCGGGGCGACGCGAGAGCCTCTTGAATGGCCTCTTTGGTAATTTCGTGAAATACCAGCCGGCGGACGGGAACCTTAGGCTCCAGCAACTGGCATAAGTGCCAGCTTATGGCTTCTCCTTCCCGGTCTTCGTCCGTCGCCAGGTAAAGGTCTTTGCACTCTTTGAGCGCCTTTTTCAGTTCAGCAACGCGTTTCCGTTTTTCGGGGGGCACAATGTACAGCGGCTCAAAGTCCTCTCGGACATTTACGCCTAACTTGGCCCAGTCTTTGTCTTTATATTCTTCAGGAACTTGATCGGCTTTCTCGGGAAGATCACGCACGTGGCCCACGCTGGCCTCGACCTGGAAATCACCTCCCAGGTATTTGCCAATAGTGCGTGCTTTGGCCGGTGATTCAACAATCACCAGCGACTTTCCGGAACCGGTCGCCGACGTTTTAGCCATGCGCTGCCAGACTTCCTGTTTGGGATTGAATTTACGTCGATCCTTCCTACAATCTGGGAGATTGTTGGATGCGTAGCATTATAGGGTTAACTCTCGTCAAGATACGCTGTCAAGTCGGGTCGCGTGATTACGACCCCTCTTTTTGACGGACCGCAGAAGAAGCTCCAAGGAATCTGCCATGGCCAGCCCGTTTAATATTTTCCGCAAGCGTCAACGCACACTGTTGGTGGTTGTCGGCGTCATTTGTATTTTCACCTTCGTAATTGGCGATGTGCTCTTGAATTGGGCCGGGCCGGATTCGGGCGTGGGCCGGGCATCGGAAACAGTGGTCACCTGGAAGGGGGGCGTGCTAACCGACGACGATATCGCCGTGCTTCGCTCCATCCATGCCCGCACCATCGGGTATTTGGACGCTTTGGTGGCGGAAACCTTTCGGCGCGAAGGCATACCCAAAGGCGCGGGGGTCACGCAGAACCGCAATGGGCAGATCATCGATCCCGGCATCTCGCGCGACAATTCCGAATTGCGGCTTGTCAGGACGTTGCTTCTAGCCGAGCAAGCCGAGAAAGCGGGACTGCAAGTCCCTGACGAGGCGATTATTTTGTTTCTCGCCGACTTGACGGACCATACGCTTTCCAGCGAGGAAATGCGGGCCACCCTGCAAGGCGCTACGCAAGGCCGGCTGACGCGGGAACAACTGTTTAACACGCTCCGCCGCGAACTTTTGGCCCGCAATTATTTGCGGCTTTCGGGCGCGGGCGGGGTGATGACGCCCGAGGATGCGTGGAACTACTACAACCGGCTCACGCGCCGCGTGACCGCCAGCTTGGTGGAGTTCCGGGCAGAACAATTCCTCGACCAGGCGCCGAAACCCACCGAGCAACAGGTCCGCGACCTTTACGAGAAGTATAAGAACCACTTTCCCTACCCCGCTTCGCCCGAACCGGGCTTCAAGCAGCGGGCCCAGTTCGAATTCGCGTACTTCAAGGCGGACTTCGATAAGTTCATGGAGCAGGAAAAGGCCCAGATTTCGGCCGAGGAAGTTCAACAGCACTACGAAGAAAACAAAGATCGCTACAAGGTTCCCGATTTGCCCGGCGTAGATTCCGATGCGGGCGCCAACACCGAGACCCCCGCCGACCCCGAGCCGGCGGAAACGACAACGCCTCCGTCCGACTCGGCGCCCGCCTCCGAATCGACGGATGACGCCGCGCCGCCCGCGAAGGAGGAGGGGACTCCGGCCGCAACCCCCTCGCCCACCGAACCGTCGTCGGATAGCGAGCCATCGTCGGATAGCAAACCTTCCGAAACCACCGAACCGCCGGCCGAGCCGACGAAAACCCCTAGCGACGAACCCGAATCGGACGACGCGGAACCCAAGACGAGCGATGCGCCGTCGCTGGAAGCGCCCGCCAACGACGCTACCGAGTCCGATTCGAGCGATTCAGCCACCGAGAGCGAAACGCCCTCGGAAACCGCGCCCGAGAGCGAATGCGGTCAGCCCGAGGAAACGCCTGCCGACGATGCTTCCGAGACGAGCGAGGAAAAACCCGCCGATCCGGCGCCGGCGACACCCGAAAACGAGACTGCCGAGAAATCGAAGGATACTCCGGCCGACGAACCAGCAACCGCTTCGGAGACGGCGCCGCCCGCCGAGAAACCTGCGGATGCCGCCGATGCCCCACCCGCCGAAACCGGCGCCACCGCGACCGACGCGCCGGCCGAGGAAGTCAAATACCAACCGCTGGCC